>Ga0105104_10000071_pt1 | contig 66855 bp, 54 predicted proteins | sample PPLLaktember2015_3_FD_87034 | JGI IMG/M metagenome (GOLD analysis project Ga0105104, IMG submission 87034) | Freshwater sediment microbial communities from Prairie Pothole Lake near Jamestown, North Dakota, USA - PPLs Lake P7 Core (6) Depth... | ecosystem: Environmental > Aquatic > Freshwater >... | reverse complement strand
CGCCACCGTGGCATTACCGTTCATTCGGGCAATGGCTCGCCAAGGTACTGAGATACAAACCGACGAGTCCAGAATCTAACACCGGGTAAAGCGTGAGTACGCGCACCGCTTCATCAATCACAGCAAAGAAGAATATTCAGTAAATGGGATTAGCACCAATACGATTGAAGGTTTCTGGTCACAAATGAAACGTTCTATTGATGGGACGTATCACTGTGTGAGTCCGAAGTATCTTCAGCTTTACGTGAACGAGTTTGTTTTTCGATATAACGTTCGTCAGGACGCGGTGTATCCTCATCTTTTGGCAAAGGCTGGGCTGCGCGTTCAATAAGATGCTCAGTGTCTTCTTGGGCATCAGGATTACGTTCACTTTCGGGTAGTGATTCCTCAAATTGCTTGATGCTTTTGCGGATTTCTTCGTCAGATTTGTTGGGCATACTTCTATTTTAGGGTGACATGCAACATACGAAATAATAGTGTACTTTATGTATCTCTTAGGGCTTATTGGCCTATGGCTCGTGTTTCACCAACTATTGCCGCGGGCTTCGGCTGGTTGGCGCTTGTGGCGGCACTGGTTAGTGGTTTGGGCAGCGCCGCCAATTCAGTAATCGCTAAGAAGATGCCGCTAAACGCCACGCAGGCTACGGTGCTTTTATGGCTTGCGTTGGTTTTAGCTAATATTCCTATGGCGTTTGTGTTGCGCGAAGATATGCCATCAGTCGGTTGGCATATCGAATGGGTTTATCTAGTGATTTTGATGTTATTCTCCGGTAATAGTTATTTCATTAAATTATTCTGCGTTATTATAAGCTTTTTCAAGCTCGCTTATATTCAGTTTACCCATACTAAGCATAGCAGCGCTAACCCGATCAGCTTTAGCAGTGTCTGGATCACGCATCATGATGTCTAGGCTTTCCGGGACAATCTGCCACGTTAAGCCATATTTATCTTTAAGCCATCCGCAAGAAACTATTTCGCCGCCTTCGGATAGCGCTTCCCATAACTTGTCAATTTCTTCTTGGGTCTTGCAATACACCAAAATAGAAATAGCCTCACTAAAAGTAAACATCGGACCACCATTTAGCGCAGTAAAGTTTTGGCCATTCAGTTCAAAGTCTATTGTTGATAAATCTCCGGGTTTCTTTCCGGCTGCTTTTGCCACTGACTCTGTCAAATACGATGTGTTTATTATTTTTGCATTTTCAAACAGTGATACATACAAATCTACCGCTTCTTTTGCCTGGTCGTTAAACCAAAGAAAAGTTACTATTTTTTGCATTCGAACCTCCTTAGTTAGATTGATTACTACGATAATGATAGTAACGAATTCAGTTTATCATTGTCCTTCGTGGCGGTCAAATTAGATAAAGTACACGCTTTAGCTACAGTATTGATCAATTTAGCTTTTGTATTATGACTTCCATGACGTCAGGGGATACTCGCCCAGCCACCCATCCGCGGGCCCATCCCAGCCGCGGGGGAATCAATCCCCCCGCTATGCTTGCAAAGCCAGCCAATGCCGGCTCAACCCGATTCCCAGGGATTTTTCAGCCCATCCAACCCGCGGGGGGATATATCCCCCCGCTAGTCTTGCAAAGCCGGCTTCGCCGGCTCAACCGAGACCCAGCCGGTTTTCAGCCGGCGCAGCCCGGCTTCGCAAACGTAGAGGGTGGCTTCAGCCGCCCTCGTCCCTCGCCCCCCGCGGCGTTTGCGGTTTGAACCTCGATATCCATTATTTTGATTCTTGGGGGAAGTACTAATATTAGTGTCATAACGCCCGTAGAGTCTCAAGGTTCTCCTGCCTTTTACATTTTCTTAGATCCCCGAACAACAATGGCCGGCTGCCGCCCGCGATACTTTCCATCATAACCACGAGATCTGCCGTTGGTGACCGGATCTAGCTAATTCTCGGTGCAAACCTGCTCCCTGGGCCGCCCCCGGCGCAGGATTCGCCGCCCAGGACGGCGGTTTGAGCGTGTTTCGCACCAAATACTGGCTAAGATGCGCATGTGTTTTGAGCGTCTTACCCCCGTATCCCCCGTTCTCTCCCCCTAAAATTCTCAAAGGGGGATGCCTGTCCCCTCCTGGAATTTCTTTTATCCAGACCCCGCGAATCAACCCGCATCGACCCGCTGATGGCTCTATCGCTCTCCTCGTCAGTTGAAACTCTCCCTTTCCCGGCTTGACCGCCCCTGATCGGCTTCTTCCACCCCGCGGGACCCGCCTTCGCACCCTCGCCCGGCTGGCTGTCCCTGACTATCCAAATTGCACTCCCAACCTCTACTGTATCCCCCAGCCACACCACCCTATCTCCCGGATACTCCCGCTGTATCCCCCAGACCCGCTACCATATCCCCCGGATACAGCTGCTGTTCCCCCCAGCCACCTCCACTGTTTCTCCCAGCAACAAGAATCAGACTCTTAAAGATACTTTTAAAGAGACAGATAGAAGAGGTTACAGTTTTCAGGTGTCAGCCATCAGCCATCAGCTAAAGTCCGATGGCTGATGGCTGACACCTGACAGCTTGACTCTAAACTCTAAACTGTGAACTATGAACTGTTCCCAGTTTACTTTGCGTTATTTATCACACTTTTGTGATACCAAAAGCACACTTTTGTGATATTGCGAACATCTGTTCTACGTGCTACAGTATGGTCATGCCCGCGTACACCCCACCCCCCGATACCTTCATCCCATTATTCGATACCGTCATTCAGCGCCATGGATACCTGGCGGCCATGGTATTCGGTCTGGTTTGGCGCTACTCCCAGATGCGAGACGGTATCTGCCGGGCCGCAGTGAATACCCTCGCCGCGCGCCTGGTTCTCAGTCGTTCCACCGTCATCCGCCAGCTCGATCTCCTGGTGCAGGCCGGCCTGCTCAAGGACCACACCCCCCACCTGCGCAACCACCCACACACCTATCGTCCGCACTGGGAGTTCGAATCGGTCTGCCAGGAGGACCCCTCCTCCCCGTCAGGATCTGTCCCTATCGAAGAAGCGCCCATCCCGCCGGATAACCCCGAGGGCCTGGCGCAAGCCCAACCGGGACAGCCTGACTCGGGATTGTCCCCCAGCAGCCAGATGGCCGTTCGTCTTTGGGAAGATATCTGCTTCACCCTGTACCTCGAAAAACACACCGCACCCTGCAAAAAATACACCGGCCTGGCCCAACCCATCGGCTGGGATGGCGTAACCCTCACCCTTCAGGTCCAGGATGAATACGCCCGCCAGTGGCTGAGCGAACGCCTCACCTCCACCACCGCCCGCATCCTCCGCGGCATCCTCTGCCACCCCACCGCTCAAATAGTGTTCAGTGGCTAGTGTTCAGTGGGTAGTGGCCAGTGGATGACAGTCTGCAACTCGCAAATAAAGCCATCAGCCATCACCCACAGCCCTTCCCCACTACTCACTAATCACGAATTGCCTGGTTGCCCTTCTTCTTCGTGTTTATGTTTTTATACATAAAGGAGATTCCATGTCCGAACGCAAACGCGGTGCCCCCTTCGGCAACCGCAACGCCCTCAAACACGGCTACTACTCCAGGCAGAACCCTCCCACCACTACCGAGCTCTTCTCCCTCACCGCCGAGATCGAGCTCCTCCGCCATTTCATCCACCACATCCTCGACCTCGGCCAGGACACCACCACCCTTCCCGAAGCCGAATCTCTCCTTCGCTCCCTCAGCCTCGCCTCCGCCACCCTGGCCCGTCTCGTCCGCACCCAGCACATCATCTCCCCACCCAAGAGCAGGGATGACGAGCTCAGTTCGGCCCTCGAAGAAGCCCTTCAGGAAGTTTGCAAAGAGATGGGCATATGACCACCCGCACAGCCCCCCCTTCAACCTGGGCGTCCACACCCTCGCAAGCCCATCTTATTTGGATCCAACGGGTTTCCCAATCTCGAATCCCGCATCCCCGAATTCCGTCCCCCCCATTGTTTCCGATTGATATTTTTTTAATCAATTCAATCCCTCCACGTCCCCTCTCACCGTTTACGGGAGAGAAATATTCCCTTCCATTCAGGAGAGGGTTAGCACAGACCCTTCGAAGGCCGTGGGCTAGTCCCTGCGTTAGTCCCTGGTGTACTATCCAGGGAGTGTTCTTCCCAGAGAGTTCGCTGTCCATGAAACGTTTTGGTCAAGAGACCCCCGAATCACGAATCGCGAATTACTAATTACGAATCACGAATTACGCCTCCCGCATCCCGAACCCGGACTTTGAAACGCTTTTCAGCTCTTTACCAATCGAATAAGGATCGACTTTCCGGATCCACCCCGGTCTCATCCCAACAAAAAACCACCCTCTCAGCGGTCGCAGCGTCGGGGCGGGAGACTTGCAGCTCCCAATAAAAAAACCGCCTGAAAAGGCGGTTTAGTCGGGGCGGGGGGATTTGAACCCCCGATCTCACGGTCCCGAACCGTGTGCTCTAGCCGGACTGAGCCACACCCCGGACGTGCCCGAAATTATACTGTACGCCCCCCGAATTGGCAAGACCTTCAAGAAGCAGTCAGCCCTCAGCCAAACTACCCTCTTTTTTCTGAAAGCTGTAAGCTGGCAGCTGATGGCTAATCCCTGACATCTTCTCTGTCCACTGTCCACTCCCCACTATCCACTATTCGCTAAACACCTTCTGCGCCGCGCTGGCCTGCGCCGGGTTGTGCGGCAGGATAAAGGAGAAGCGGCTGCCCTTCCCTTCCACGCTTTCCACCCAGATCCGCCCGCCGTGCGCTTCGATTGCATCCCGCGCGATCGAAAGCCCCAGCCCCATCCCGCCGTGCCGGCGGGTCAGGTGTTTCTCCACCTGGTAGAAGCGCTCGAACACGCTTTGCAGGTCCTTCGCCGGGATCCCGATCCCGTCGTCGCTGACCGAGATTTTGACATACCCAGGGAGCGGCTCCGCCGTAACCAGCACGTGCCCACCCGCGTTGGTAAAGATCAGCGCGTTCTTGATCAGGTTGCCCAGGGCCAGCTCGATCTTCTCTGAATCTCCCTCCAGGTTGACGCTGGCCTTCGAAATGTCTACCCGCAGCGTAACCTTGCGCTGCACCGCCATCTCGCGGAAAGAATCGACCACATCCTGGATGAGCCGGTCCACGCTGACCCGCCGCCGCCGCACGCGAGCCATGCCATTCTTAAAATTCTCCACATTTGAAAAATCTTCGATGATTTCCTTTAAACGCATGGCACTGCGGAGTATAATGTCTAGCTGTGGCTTCTGATCCTCGTTTGCCGCATCGCGTAAAAATGTGGCGTGACCCAGGATCAAACCCAGCGGTGTCCGCAGTTCGTGTGAAGTGATCGCGATAAAGTCGGTTTTCATCTGATCGAGCTCGACCAGCTGCAGGTAAGATTTTTGGCTCTTTTCCAACAGGCGTTGGCTCTGGATGGCAATTGCCGCCTGGGATGCCAGCGTCTCTAATATAGTGACGTCGTCTTCGGTATAATGGGCTTTCCCGGTTTTGTTGACCGCTTCCAGCACCCCGATGGTTTCGCCCTTGTACACCAGCGGCACCGCCAGGATAGACCCGGTCTCGAAACTGAGCTTTTTGTCCACATTGCGGAACACGCGCGTATCTTTGCTGGCTTCCTGGACCATCAGGGGCTGCGAGTGGCTGTAGACCCATCCGGCCACACTTCCCCCCAGGGGTATCTTGAGCGCTTTAAGCGAGTCCAGCTCATACCAGGGCGCCGCCAGAAAACGCAGGCACTGGTTCTCCTCGTCGAAGACCAGGATCGAGCTGTCCTGGCAGTAGGTTAGCTCGGAGGCGACTTCGATGATCGACTGGAGCAGGGGCTCCAGATCCAGGTTCGCGCTCAGGTTGCGGCTGACTTCAAGCAATCGTTCTGTGCGGTGGATGTATTCTGGAGAATGCGTCATTCGGTTTGCAATCCTCTCGTGGGGCCTTGAAATTATTATAGCATAGGCCCTCATGCGGTGTAGTTGAAAGGTATCAGGCACTTCGTGCCCACCCCGGAAAATTTGAGTAGACCATCACGATTTCATTTCAAAAAGGAGAGAATTCAATTATGAGTGAGAACCACAAAGTGCGGGTGGCAATCATCGGCGTGGGTAACTGCGCCTCGTCTTTTGTCCAGGGCATCCAATATTATAAGGATGCCGTGGAAACCGATCGCGTCCCCGGCCTGATGCATGTCAACCTGGGCGGATACCACATCAGCGATATCGAGTTCAGCGCCGCCTTCGACGTGGTCGACACCAAGGTTGGCAAGGACCTGTGCGAAGCAATCTTCGCTTATCCCAACAACACCTACAAATTCAGCGATGTCCCCACCCTGAACGTCCCTGTCGCGCGCGGGATGACCCACGATGGGCTGGGCAAATACCTGTCACAGATCCTGAAAAAGGCCCCCGGCCCCACCGCCGACATCGTCAAGATCCTCAAGGATACCGGGACGGATGTGGTGGTCAGCTACCTGCCGGTGGGTTCCGAGATGGCCACCAAGTGGTACGTCGAGCAGGTGCTCGAAGCCGGCTGTGCCTTCGTCAACTGCATCCCGGTGTTTATCGCCAGCTCGGAATATTGGGGCGAGCGCTTCCGCCAGCGCGGCCTGCCGATCATCGGCGATGATATCAAATCGCAGGTAGGCGCCACTATCCTGCACCGCGTGCTCACCAGCCTGTTCGTCGACCGCGGCGTGCGCCTGGACCGCACCTACCAGCTCAACTTTGGCGGCAATACCGATTTTATGAATATGCTCGAGCGCGAGCGGTTGGAATCCAAGAAGATCTCCAAGACCGGCGCGGTCACCAGCATGCTGCCTTACCCACTTCCCGAGACCGATGTGCACGTTGGCCCCTCCGATTACGTCCCCTGGCTGACCGACCGCAAGTGGTGCTACATCCGCATGGAAGGCACCACCTTTGGCGACGTCCCGCTCAACCTGGAAGCCAAGCTGGAAGTATGGGATTCGCCCAACTCAGCCGGCGTGGTTATGGACGCGGTGCGCTGCGCCAAGCTGGCCCTCGAACGCGGACTGTCCGGCCCTATCTACGGGCCATCCTCCTATTTTATGAAGACCCCGCCCAAGCAGTTCAAAGACGATATCGCCCGTGAAATGACCGAGGCCTATATCCGCGGGGAAGAGAAATAGATTGTAGACCGGATCCGGTTGACAGACGAAACCGTTCGCTAAAAGAAACCGGGGAGAACCGTCCACGAATTAATACACGAATGCCCAAATGGCCTGAAGTGGAGCGCCATCATGGCCCATCACTCGGCTTGGAACCGAAGGGACATACCGTTTCGGGGTCATTCCAGGATCAGGATCTGCTTTTTTCGTGTATTCGTGCAAAGAATTCGTGGACGGGTTTCCTTCCCTCCAGGTGGATTGGGCGGTCCACCGGTGCGGTTACGAATCCAAACTCCCGCGGGGGAATAAATCCCCCCGCTAGTCTTGCAAAGCCGGCTGCGCCGGCTCAACCCGATTCCCAGGGATTTTTCAGCCCATCCAACCCGCGGGGGAATAAATCCCCCCGCTAGTTTTGCAAAGCCGGCTTCGCCGGCTTAACCGAAACCCAGCCGGCTTTGCAAACGTAGAGGGTGGCTTCAATAGCCCTCGACCCTCTCTCCCCCCCGCGGCGTTATCGTTTTGAGCCCCTCCCCAAAATGCTGAAAAGCGCATTTTGGGGAGGGGTTGGGGAGGGGTGGTGGATTCACCCCAGCTGCATTTTAGAGTAAAATACCAGGAGATCATCATTGCGGAATAATACTACTCAGTCTTTATTCGTGTCATTCGTGCTCTTCGTGGATAAAATATTTTATCTCCCCATCCCAACCATAATCCTGGCCGTTTTCCTCACCGGGTGTACCTCCATCACCCTCGCGGCTGTTCCCGCCGCGACCGTCACGGTCACCCCCACCCAGGTCCCACCTACAGCCAGCGCCACGCCCCTTCCAACTGAGACTGCTACGCCCCTCCCCACCCCGACCGCAACCGCCACGCTTACCCCAACCCTCACCCCCTTCCCTCTACCGACCCTGCAGACCAAACTACTGCGCCCGGGGATCCAGGGGGTCGGTTATATCCAGGATACCTGCCAATACCTGAACCAGCGCTGGGATCCGGCCAATGCCGTCCCAGGGACGGTGGTGGTCCCCGTGATGTACCATTCCATCGTCCCCCCTGATAAAACCGTCAAGGAAGCCAGCCAGGTAAGCCAGGCCGATTTCGAAGCCAGCCTGCGCCACGCTCGCGAGCTGGGTTTCGAAACGATCACTTCGGTTCAGCTGGCCGATTTCCTGGATCGCAACGCCAAAATACCACCCCGCTCGTTGATCCTGATCATCGACGACCGCCGCCCCGGCACGATCCGCGACCAGTTTATGCCCATCCTCCGCGATTACGGCTGGACGGTCACATCCGCTTATATCACTGGTCCGGATCTTGCAATGGAATGGGCATGGAAAGAGATGGTCGATCTGGCCAGTACCGGTATGGTCGACATCCAACCCCATGGCTACTGGCATCACGGCGACACGTACATTACAGAATTTACCGAGGCAGACGTAATCCGCCAGGAGTTATACGGTCCCATCCAGGTCATTCAGGAACGGTTGGGGTATAGCCCCACCGCATTTATCTGGCCGGGTGGAAATTTCACCCCAGAGGCGGTCCTTATGGCCCGCGAGGCCGGCTACCGTCTGGGCTTTACCATCCGCGCCCGCGGACCGCTGCTCTATAATTGGATTCCCCAGGGTGAGGAAGAGCTGTCCGGCGCCGATCCGCGTATGCTCCTCCCGCGCTATTGGAGCCGGGATACCTGGATCGCGGTAGACCAGGCCGTCCAGCTCCAAACCGAAGCCCAGGCCCAGGCCGAGGCCGGCCGGGAGATGGAAATGAAATGGATAGAGCTGTATTGTGGAGGATAATGCACCCTATGTCCACCGACTGCATCTTCTGCAAAATCATCGCCCGCCAGGCGCCCGCAAAAATTGTCTACCAGGATGAGCATGTGACCGCTTTCCACGACGCCTCTCCACATACCCCGGTCCACCTGCTGATTGTGCCGAACCGGCATATTGCCTCGGTCAATGAGGTTGGGGACGGCGATGAGCAGCTCCTCGGGCATTTGATGACGGTCGCCCGCCAGTTGGCCGCCCAGGAAAAGGTTGCCCGCAGCGGTTACCGGCTGGTGATTAACACCGGCCCGGATACCGGCCAGTCGGTTTTCCACCTGCACATGCACCTGGTAGGTGGGCGCCCGATCCCACTTCGCCTTGGATAACGCTGACATGAGATTCGACCGCCGCATCTTCCTCGCAATCCCAACCCTGCTGGCCCTGGTTTTCGTGGTCATCCTGTTTGGCTGCACGCGGCCCGCTTCGCTCGAAAACCCGATTGGCTTATCGGTGAATGCCCCCCTCGAAGAACCGACCGCCACCCCGGCGGCCACCTTGCCGGCCTTTATGCCTCCCACCCGCGAGCCGGGCGCGCCCATCCTCAGCCCCACTCCCGACCCGCCCCGCCAGATGCCCACCCAACGCAGCGAGGCAGAGCAGTACATCGTGCAGTGGGGCGACAGCCTGGGAAAGATCGCGCAGCGCTTCAATGTCACCTGGCAGTTGATTGCGTCCGCCAATGAGATTTTAGACCCCAACCTGCTCGAGGTCGGCCAAACGCTCACCATCCCGGTCGCCGAGCCCCAGCCCCCCGGATCTGATTTCAAGATCATCCCCGATTCGGAGCTGGTCAACGGCCCGGTCAGCGCGGTATTCGATATCCAGGCTTTTATCGAACGGACCAACGGGTACCTGGCCCACTATACCGAGGAAGTCGACGAGCAGAACCTGACCGGGGCGCAGATCGTCCAGCGGGTGGTGAACGAATATTCGCTCAGCCCCCGCCTGCTCCTCTCCGTGCTGGATTACCAGAGCGGCTGGGTAACTCGCTCCAACCCCGATGAGTCCACCCGCACGTACCCGATGGGTATGGTGAGCGCTTATCGCGAAGGTCTGTACCACCAGCTTGCCTGGGCCGCGAACCAGCTCAATCACGGCTATTACGGCTGGCGCGCCAGCAGCTTTTCAAACTGGATTCTGGCGGATGGCAGCCTTGTGCCCATCTCACCCACCATCAATGCGGGGACGGCCGGCGTGCAGTATTTCTTTGCGAACCTGTACGGACGCGCGCAGTGGGACCATGCGGTTTCATCTGCCGGCCTGTTCGCCATGTACCAGGGATTTTTCGGCTACCCCTTTGACCTGGCCATCGAGCCGCTGATCCCCTCCGGCCTGACCCAGCCCACCTTCCAGCTCCCCTTCGAGCCCGGGACGGTCTGGTCTTTTACCGGGGGTCCGCACGGCGGTTGGGCGGATGGGTCCGGGTGGGCGGCCATCGATTTTGCTCCACCCGGCGAGCCGATGGGCTGTGTCACCAGCGACGCCTGGGTGGTGGCCCTGGCGGATGGAGAGATCGTCCGCACCGGCAATGGAGCCGTGATCCAGGACCTGGACGGCGATGGCCTGGAGCAGACCGGCTGGACGATCTTTTATATGCATATGGATACCTACGAGCGTGTCCAAACCGGCCAGTTCGTGCGCGCCGGGGAGCATATCGGGCACCCTTCCTGTGAGGGAGGGGTTTCGAACGGGACACATTTGCATCTGGCAAGGAAGTATAATGGGGAGTGGATCCCCGCGGATGGTCCGCTGCCTTTCAACCTGGACGGCTGGATATCCAGTGGCACCGGCACAGAATACGACGGTTACCTGACCCGCAATGAACAAACCCTTGAAGCCTGGGATGGCCGTGCGCCGGAGAACCAAATCCAACGCTAGGCGCCGGCCCGCCCACATCCGAAGATTGTATTTCCACTTTATCCTGGCAGTCCTGCTCGCGCTGCTGGGGAGTTCGCTTCTCTATAAAGTTATCACCGACAACCCGGACCCGATCGCCCAGGCCCAGGCCAGCGACGCACCCGTCCCGGTCGAAGTGCTCCCTTCTCTCGAGCCCACCCAGCCGCTGCCTGTCGCGCAGCTTCCCAGCACATTGGAGACCCCCTCCCCAACCGGAGATCCCAACTCCGGGGTGGTAACACCCAGCCCCGATAGCATCCTCCAGACCGCCATCGCCCTCGAATCGGCTACCCCGGCGCCCACCCTGGATCCATTTACACCCATTCCCACCGACACGCCCACTATAACTGCCTCCCCGACCCCCGAGCCGGCCGTCTCGCCGACCCCTGCCCCGCCGATCCTGTATTACACCCAACCGGGGGATACCCTCCCCTTGCTGGCATTCCGCTTTGGCGTCGGGGTGGAAGAAATTATCCCCCAGAACCCGGTCCCGCCGGAAGGCCTGATCAACCCCGGCCAGCTCCTCATCATCCCCCGCCGCCTGGGCGATACCAGTCCCGCCAACCAGCTCATCCCCGACAGCGAGGTGGTTTTCTCCCCCTCGGCAGTGGATTTCGACATCAATGCCTTTGCCAGCCAGGCCGGCGGTTATCTCAGTACCTATCGGGAGTATTTGGGCAGCACGGCCTGGACCACCGGCGCCGATATTATCAAACGCGTGGCCCTGGAAAACTCGATCAACCCGCGCATCCTGCTGGCCCTCCTCGAATATCGCGCCCATTGGGTTTATGGGCAGCCAACCAACCTGGCGGAGACCTACTACCCACTCGGCATCCTCGACCGCGATCGCCGCGGTTTGTTTGCCCAGCTGAATTGGGCGGTCGACCAGTTATCGCTGGGTTACTACGGCTGGCGCGAAGGTCTGTTCACAGACCTGACTTTCCCGGACGGTCGCTCGCTGCGCTTGAACCCCGAGCTGAACACCGGAACGGTCGCGGTCCAATACCTGATGGCCAGAGACCACAACCTGGAGGCCTGGGGCGGCGCCTTATACGCCCCAGACAGCCTGCCGGCGTTATATGAGCGCATGTTTGGCAACCCCTGGCTGATCGCCCGCAGCGTCGAGCCGATCCTGCCCTCCACCCTGCAGCAGCCAGAATTGATCCTGCCCTTCACCCCCGGGCAGATCTGGAGTTTTTCCGGGGGACCGCACGCCGCCTGGAACCGGGATGGCGCTCGCGCCGCCCTGGATTTCGCCCCCGCCAGCACCCAATCTGGCTGCGTTTCCTCCAATGCCTGGGTCACCGCGGCGGCCAGTGGTCTGGTTGTGCGCTCCGCAAATGGAGTGGTTGTCCTCGATCTGGACGGCGACGGGCGCGAGCAGACCGGCTGGGCCCTGCTCTATCTGCATATCGCCGAAAACGGGCGAGTCCCGCTCGGGACCCAGGTGGAAGTCGGTGGGCTGATCGGCCATCCTTCGTGTGAAGGCGGGCTGGCAACCGGTACACATGTCCATATGGCGCGCAAGTATAACGGCGAGTGGATCCTGGCAGATGGCCCTCTGCCTTTCGTCCTCTCCGGCTGGCGAGCGCATGCCGGGGAAAAACCCTATGAAGGCACCCTGACCAAAGACGACAAGATTGTCACCGCCAACACCTTCGGCTCGGGTGAGACCAATATTTCCCGTCCAAAAGAATAGAACCGGTCGCTTTTTAAAAAATGGGGTGTGCCATTGGAGCATGGAAACATGCTCCAATGGCACACCCTTTGATAATGTTATATAGTAAAATCAACCCATCAATCTCGACAGGTTTCGTCTCCTTATTGTTTATGAACATTGTGAACCACCGGACACCCCAAACGATCGTATCCTGCCTGGCAGCCCTGGCGCTGTTATTGTCCGGCTGCATACCCGCAGATCTGTCCGCATCCAACGCTGCCCTGGCCGCTCCACTCCCCACGCCTACCCCCTTACCCACCCTGGAAGTCACCGCCCTTCCCACCCGCCCGCCTTACCAACCCGGCGAGCTGGTGGAATATACCGCCCAGACCGGGGATAATCTACCTGCTTTGGCCGCCCGTTTCAATACCAGTATCGCGGAGATCCGCGCGGCAAACCCAATCCTCCCGCAAAATGTCACCACACTGCCCCCGGGGATGCCCATGCAGATCCCGATCTATTATCTGCCCTTGTGGGGAACCTCCTACCAGATCCTTCCGGATGCGCTCTTTGTGGATGGGCCGGCCCAGGTGGGTTTTGATACGCGCGCATTTATTGACAGCCAGCCAGGTTGGCTCAACGGCTTTCGGGGCAGCCTGGGAGTGGATACGCGGGATGCGGCGGAGATTATCGACTCGGTCGCCACCCAATACAGCGTCAGCCCCCGCCTCTTGCTGGCATTGATCGAATACCAGGCCGGGGGGTTAACCCAGCCTGCGCCTCCCCCCGGCTCGGATCCCTATTTCCTCAGCTACCGCGATATTGGCCACCGCGGCCTGTATATGCAGCTCGGTTGGGCTGCCAATGCCTTGAACAACTGGTTTTACACGTGGCGCGATGGGGCACTGACCTCGTTTACCCACCCGGATGGGCGCCTGGAGCGCCCCGATCCCTGGCAAAATGCCGCTACGGTTTCCCTGCATTTATATTTTTCCCGGCTGTATTCCGCCGAAGAGTATGCCCGCGCCACCAGCGGGGTCGGTTTCGCGCAAACCTACGCCGCACTTTTTGGCGACCCCTGGCAGACTCCGCCGCATATCCCCGGCAGCCTGGAGCAACCGCCCCTGCGCCTGCCTTTTGAGTTGGGAAAGGTCTGGGCTTTCACCGGGGGGCCGCATACCGGCTGGGGAGAGGGCGAGCCCTATGCAGCCCTGGATTTTGCGCCTCCATCTGTTGCAGGGGGTTGTAACGATACCGACGAATGGGCCACTGCCGTGGCATCCGGGGTGATCTCCCGCGCGGAACCGGGTTTGATCACGCTCGATCTGGATGGAGATGGCGATGAAAAAACAGGTTGGGTGATCTTCTATCTCCACCTGGATCATGAAGGGCGGCTGACCAGGGGAATGCAGATCGAGGCGGGACAGCCGCTTGGACACCCATCCTGCGAGCGCGGTCGCTCAACGGGGACACACGTCCATATCGCCCGCAAATACAACGGCGAATGGATCCCCGCCGGCGGCGCAGTCGCCTTCAACCTGGAAGGCTGGATTTCGCATAATGGATCTGCACCTTATCAGGGCACGCTGGTCCATTTCGATCGGACGATCAGCGCTTGCACCTGCTCTTCAGAAGGCAGTCACATCGAATCGACCGCTTCACAGTAGGGATACCAACCATGAAACCAAGCAGTGTTTTCTTGTTTGCCGGGATCATGTTCTGGATCATCGCAGCATTTGCCGGGCTCAACAACGCCGGCAGCTGGAGCAATGCTGCGGTGTGGTTTATCCTGGGTTGTATCTTCCTGATCATCTCCCAAAACCAACGCCGTAGAGAAAAATAGCTGAGTCTTGCTATTTTCCTCACTTCGGGGTAAAACAACGGGACACTAAACGTTAAATTCGAGGGCCAGAATGTATAAAACACACTCCAACGGCGAGCTTCGCCCAATTCACATCAACCAGACGGTCACCCTGGCCGGATGGGTGCACCGCTTCCGCGACCATGGCGGAGTGCGTTTCATCGATCTGCGCGATCGTTCCGGCCTGGTCCAGGTTGTGGTCAATCCTTCCAACTCCCAGGAGGCGTATGACCTCTCCCAGCAGATCAGGGCAGAATGGGTCCTGCAGATTACGGGTACCGTCCGCCACCGGCCGGAAGGCGCCGAAAACCCCAACCTGCCGACCGGCGAGATCGAGGTGGAGGCCACCCAGATCCAGGTTTTGAACCCCGCCCGCCCGCTGCCATTCCAGGTCAACAAAGAAGAAGATGTCGACGAGAACGTCCGCCTGCGCTACCGCTATCTGGACCTGCGCCACGAGCGCATGCGCCAAAATATCGAGCTGCGTCATAAAGTGGTCAAGTTTATGCGGGATTATCTGGATGAACAGGGCTTTTTGGAGATCGAGACGCCCATCCTGTTCAAGACCACCCCCGAAGGCGCCCGCGATTACCTGGTCCCCTCCCGAGTCCACCCGGGTGAGTTCTACGCGCTCCCCCAATCGCCGCAGCAGCTCAAACAGCTTCTGATGGTGGCCGGTATGGAACGTTATTTCCAGATCGCGCGCTGTTTCCGCGACGAAGACCTGCGCGGCGACCGCCAGCCCGAGTTTACCCAGCTCGACCTGGAAATGTCCTACGTGCACCGCGATGACGTGCTCGCCATGGTCGAAGGCCTTTTTACAGCCATGCTGCCCAAGGTTGCCCCGCACAAACGCCTGCTCTCCAGCCCCTGGCCCAAACTGACCTTTACCGAGGCAGTCGAGCGCTTTGGCACCGACAAGCCGGACCTGCGTTTTGGCCTGGAACTGTACGATGTTTCCGATATTTTCTCCAACAGCACATTCATGGTTTTTCAGAATACCCTCAAAGGTGGGGGGATTATTAAAACCATCGTCGTGCCCGGCTGCGCCGAGTACACCCGCAAGGAAGTGGACGATCTGACCAGCCTGGCAAAAGACCAGGGCGCCAAAGGCCTGGCTACCCTGGCCTTGACCGCTGAAGGCGTCAAGGGCACCGCTCAGAAATTTATCACCCCGGCGGAGGTAGAGGCGCTCAAAACCCGCACCGGCGCTAAGGAGGGAGGCTCGGAGTACGCGGGAGACCTGCTCCTGTTCATCGCCGACCAGAAGCCCGTCGCCAATAAAACGCTCAGCGCGCTGCGCCTTCACTTCCGCGACCGGTTGAAGCTGGCCGACAAGGACCAGATGGCCTTCGCCTGGGTCGTCGATTTCCCCATGTTCGATTGGAATGAGGAAGAGCAAAAATGGGATGCGGCCCACCATCCCTTTACCATGCCCCAGCTGGAAGACCTGGATAAGTTCGATACCGATCCTGGCGCGATCCTTTCGGATGCTTACGATATGGTTTGCAACGGCTACGAGATGGCCTCCGGCTCCATCCGGATCCACCGGCGTGACATCCAGTTCAAGATCTTCCAGCTGCTAGGTTTGAAGGAAGAAGATATCCAGGCCAAGTTCGGCCATTTGCTGGAAGCGTTTGAGTACGGCGCGCCGCCCCACGGCGGTATGGCGCCCGGGATCGACCGCCTGATCATGCTGCTGGCCGATGAGCCTAATATCCGCGAGGTGATCGCCTTCCCGAAGAACCAGGCTGCCCGCGATGTGATGGCAGACGCGCCTTCAACCGTCGAACCCAAACAGCTCAAAGAGCTGCATATCCACGTGGAACAGGAAGCCAAAGTCGAAGGATAGATCCTTTTTGGGGAAAAATGCTCTCGATTCACCTGCTGGGTCCACCCCAAATGGATCGGGATGGGGCCCCAATATCGATAAACCGTCGCAAGAGCCGCGCGTTGGTCTATTATCTGGCCACGCAGTCTGGGCCGCTCCCGCGGGAGCAGGTGCTGGATTTTTTCTGGCCAGATCATCCTCGAAAGACCGCGCAGCAAACCCTGCGGACGACCCTCTCGGATTTGCGTAAATGGCTGGGTGGCGACCTGGTCGCCACCCCCGACAGCCTTTCTCTCTCCCCCGCTGCATATGTCGATGTCTTGCAGTTCGAGCGGACCCTGGCGAACCCTCCTTTGGAGGAAGGCGCCCTCCAGCAGGTATTGGCCCTGTACCGCGGGCCGTTCCTCTCGGGGTTCAACTTGCCAGAGGAGGAATCCTTTCAAAGCTGGCAGACGGCCAGTGAAGAGTATTACCGCCGGCTGGCCATCCGCGGGTACGCCACCCTTGGAAGACTATCCGAAGAGAAGGGGGATTACGCTTCTGCCATTCAGACCCTCGACCAGGCTCTGTCACTTAACCCTCTCCAGGAAGACCTCCAGCGCGAGATCCTGCGCCTGTATACCCTGGCTGGGAACCGTCCAGGAGCCATCCAGCGCTATGAAAACCTGATCCGGCTTCTGGATGAAGAGTTGGGTGTCCCTCCCATGGCGGAAACTCGCGCCTTGTACGACGCGATCATCAATGATCAGATTAAACAACCAACCTCGCCCCCCGCGCCGCTCCAGCCGCGGGTTCACCAACTACGCAAACCGCAAGCACCCTCCATCATCCCGTTTACCGGGCGGGAAAGCGAGCTCGCTGCCCTCGCCCAGGCGGCGTCCGATAAAAACCTGGTCCTTCTGGAAGGGGAGCCGGGGATCGGGAAAACGCGCCTGGTCCAGGAGTATCTCCGCCAGACCCATGCCCTGGTATTGCATGCCCTGGCTCGTGAGTTGGAACACAGCCTGCCTTACCAGCCGCTGGCCTCCGCGCTGCGCGGGCTCTCGGCAGATCCACAGTGGCCGCTGCTTCAGCAGAAGATAGGCCTGGATGACCTGTGGTGGCGTCAGGTAGCCCGGCTTGCGCCAACGCTGGCCTCCGGGCGTGCATTCTTACCGGAAGCCGGTGAGTTTGAAGAAGCACGCTTGTGGGAGGGTGTGAACCAGTTTTTACAAGCCCTGGCATGGCAAACCCCGGTTGTCCTTTTCCTGGACGATCTGCACTGGGCAGATACTGCTACGGTCAGTCTTTTGGGATATCTGGCCGGCCAGAACCACCAGAGTGAGGCTCCGCTCACCCTGATCACCGCCGCTCACCCGGTTTCCCCGCGTTCGGTAGTGGGTAAATTAATCTCGGTCCTGGAGCGGGAGAGGAGCCTGGTGCGCATCACTCCAGCCCGTTTGGCCGCAGCGGAAATCCGCCAGATTGCCGCAAAGCTAAGCCCTGGCTGGGTTGAACCCATGTCCGGCTGGTTGGAACGCAGCTCTGAGGGAAATCCTTACGTGCTGGTGGAATTGGTCCGCTGGGCGCGCGAAAACGGTCTGTTGACCCCGGAGGGCGTTCTTAACCTCAATGCGCTCTCGACCGGGCCGGTAGTCCCCCCATCCGTGTACACCCTGATCGCTGCTCGCCTTTCCCGTCTCTCGGACCCCGCCCGCCAGGTGCTGGATGCAGCCGTCGCCACCGGGCGCGATTTTGATTATCAGGTGGTGATCCAGGCCAGCGCGCTGTCCGAAGATGCTGCCCTCGACGCTTTGGATGAGCTCACCCAGGCCGGTCTGGTACACACTCGCGATCACGCCAGCTTACAGTACAGCTTTGACCACAGCCTGATCATGGAGGTCGCCTGGCGCGAAGCTGGTGAAGCGCGCCACCGCCGCTTCCACCGCCGGGTTGCCGAAGCCCTTGAAAGCCTCCAGCATAACAACCTGGAAGCAGTCGCCGGGTTGATCGCCACGCATTTCAGCGAGGGACTCGTTCCCCAGCGCGCGGCCTATTATGCGCGCATCGCGGCGCGCCAGGCAGCTCGCCTGGCAGCCTGGGATTCAGCGGCAGCCTTTTATGAAATGGCTCTCGAAGCACAACCCGAATACCAGCAGGAGCTCGACCTTCGCTTTCAGCTTGGTCAAGTACTGTTTCAACATGGGGACTATCAAAAAGCAACCGATACGTTTCAGAGAGCTCTCAACCTGGCCCGCGAGAAAAAAGATCAGGCCGCGATCGACCAGGCCCAGTTGGGGATCGGGAATTCGCTGATCGCGCAGACCCGCCTTGCGGAGACCATCCAGATTGCCGGGGAGATCCTGGAAACGGGTCTTGCTGAGAACAAGATGCGGGCAGAGTTTTTATGGGGTACGGCTCTCTCGATCGAGGGTGGCGACCTGGATGAGGCCGAAAAACACTTGCGCCTGGCCGATCAAATGTGCAGCGCCAGCGGAGACCCGATCATGCGCACGCGCATCCAGTTTGAATTGGGCAGTGTTGCTGCGCAGCGCGGCGAGCTGCAGACTGCCGTCGAGGATTACCGCCAGGCCCTGGATATCGCCCAACATACCGACCATCCAGAGGCTCTCCAATGGCAAATTCTCGCGTTAAATAACCTGGCTTACCATTTGCATTTATTGAAAGACACGAGAGCCGCGGCATTTGCACAGCAGGGGTTAGCCCTGGCGCAGAAAAATGGTATCCTCGGCGCGCAGACCTATTTGTACTCTACCCTGGGAGAAATTGCCCTGGCCGGGCAGGACCTGGACGCATCCCAGAGCTACTTTACCCAGGGGTTTACCCTGGCGCAGCGTTTTTCGATGGCCGAGCGCGTCGCCGGGATCCATGCCGGTTTTGGGCGTTTAGCCCTGGTACGCGGGGACTCCGCCCAGAGTCTGGAGCATTTCAACCTGGCTCTCCTCCAGGCCGATAACCTCGGGACTCGCCGTCTGTCAATCCAGGTTCGCTTATGGATGGTCCCTCTCCTACCCTCCGAAGCGGCCCTGGAACGCCTTGAAGAAGCGCGCGCATTGTCGGAAAGCGGCCCAAGATTATTCCTGCCCGAAATCGAAAGATTGGCCAAAAAGGTATAAACATCCCAGGTTTGTTTACGCTGCTGTTTATGCTGGCGAAACGCCAGACCGCTAAAATGTAGTCAGATAAACAAACTTTTAGGATGATGAGGAGAGAATAGCATGGCCTGGACAACTGATACAGCCCATTCACAAATCCAATTTACGGTGCGGCATATGATGATTTCTAATGTGCGCGGCCGTTTTGAGAATTTCAAAGTTACGGTCGATTTCAACGAAGAAGAACCGGCGCGTTCTACGGTGGAAGCGGTAATCGACGCCCAAAGCATCAACACCCGCGAGCCCAACCGGGACGCGCATCTGCGCTCGCCAGATTTCCTGGATGCCGGGCAGTATCCCGAGATTGTTTTTCGCAGCAAGCGGATCGAGGTGGTCGATGCGGAACACGGGCGCATCGTTGGAGACTTGACGATCCGCGACATCACTCGCGAAGTGGTCCTTGAAACCGAATATTCGGGTCAGGCCAGGAGCCCCTGGGGAACGGTCAGCGTTGGTTTTAGCGCGGAAACCCGCATCAACCGCGCCGGTTGGAACCTGACCTGGAATAAAGCCCTGGAAACGGGCGGCTTACTGGTCGGAGATGAGATCGTGATCCACCTCGAGCTCGAGCTGGTCAAACAGCCCGAGACCGAAATGGAAGCCATGGCAGCCGACTAACTTTAGCACCAGGTTTCCTGAAACTTTCAACAAGGGCTGTCCGATCCAGATCGGACAGCCCTTGTTTTTTTCAGAATACATGCAGAACCCCGAATCTTCGCGGTTCTCACAGCCCAAAATTGGTCTATGATAAACGCCCCCACCACTGGACTTCCTTCAGTCGCCGCCCCCAGCCAGGTTCAATTCCCGCGTCCTTCGGGCTGGGAGTGGGGAGATGGGTTTTCAGGTCATAACCCTGGTAAAAACATGGATCACCCCAATCCCATAAGCCTTGGGGTGATCCATGTTTTCGATTTCACGATCAATAACCCACACTGAGCAGCATCATAGCCAAAGACAGATCCATCAAAATATGGATGAAAGCCATATACGGCATCAAACGCGGACGCCAGTTCAGGATGATCCCCGTCACGAGCGCAAAGGGGATAAACATCAGTCCGCGCCAGGCGATAAAGCGAATATCCAGGACCAGCGGTACGGCTAGATGCTGGAGCCCCAGCATCAATGCCGGCAGCCCAACCGCCAGCCAGCGGGGTAATCCCTGCGATTGCAGCCGGGGCATAACATAACCAAAATAAGTGGGGAGTTCAGCCATTCCCTGGGTCACCGGAAACAGGACGAGTGCGGCATAAACTGCCCAAAAGGGTAAGGGGCGCATGAACAAATCCATCACGGTTTGCGAGTTGCCAAACAGCCAACCGGCCAGGATAACATTGGGGAAATAGCCTGCCGGCCCTATCACCACAAATGAAGCCACCAGCGCCAACAAATCGCTTTTAATGCTTTCGCGCTGGATGCGGAAGAGACCCCAATAACTGTTTCCCTCGGCGCGGAAAAAGCGGATCATCCCGGCCACACAGATCAGGTTGGCCAGCGTGACGACCATGGGCCACCAGGCAGCGCTTTTATCCCAGGCGTCCTGCACGCCAGCCAGGTAAAAAACCAGGGCGAATACCGCCTGGATCCCCAAAAACAGCCCCATCCGCCCGAAAAGCATGATCCAGGGGAAGCGATTACTTGGAACGGCGAGGTTCTTCTCGGATACCCGGTGAGAAGGTGCGGAAATGGCCATGCTTATCTCCTTAGAAATTGAAATCAATCACTTGTTTTCAGGGAATACGTCCGGCCGATAAAAAAGGTTCCCATGCACCCGGTCAATTTTTCATGAGGTTCCAAAAAGTGTATAATTTTTGTGGTATTAGGAGATTTAGGAGAACATTTATGAATATTCTTGGTCTGCACCACATCACCCTGGTCAGCGCGGATGCCCAGCGCACCATTGATTTCTATACCCGGGTTCTGGGTCTGCGCCTGATCAAAAAAACCGTCAATTTTGACGATCCGGGCAGCTATCACCTGTACTTTGGCAACGAGGCCGGCCAGCCGGGCTCGGTTGTAACTTTTTTTGAATGGCGCAACGCAGTGAAGGGCTACCCTGGGATCGGGGGGACACACCACTTTGCCATGCAGGTGTCCACCAACGACGGCTTGCTGCAGTGGAAACGCCGCCTGACCGGCCTGGGTATCCAGGTGACCGGGCCGCTCGACCGGCATTATTTCCGCTCGATCTACTTCAAAGATCCCGACGGCACCATCCTGGAAATTGCTACCCGCGGCCCCGGTTGGACCATCGACGAAGAGCCCGGTCACCTCGGGGAAACCTACCGCGAACCCCCCGCTGAAATGCTGGTGGCCAACCGCGACCAGGCCCGCATCCTCGCGGAGACCTGGCCCGAACCGGTCCCCTCGATCACCCCTGGAATGGCATTATCCCAGGGGATGCACCATATTACCGCGATCGCCAGTGATATCCATGCCACGCACGCTTTCTTTGGCGAGCTGCTCGGGTTGCAGCGGGTTAAACGCACCTCCAATTTTGACGATCCCGGATCGGCGCACTGGTATTGGGGAGTAAATGACGGCCAACCCGGAACCCTGATCACCTATTTCGAGCGCGACCCGGGCCGCGAACGCCGGGCGCGCTTTGGAGCCGGCCAGACCCACCATTTTGCCCTGGCTGTCCCCGATGATGAGACCCAACTGGCTTTCCGCGATCAGCTGATGACCAGCGGTCTACGGGTCAGCCCGGTGATGGACCGGGTCTACTTTAAAAGTATCTACACCAATGATCCCGATGGGCACATCATCGAACTGGCCACGCTGGGACCCGGTTTCATGATCGACGAGAGCGTGGATGCGCTTGGCCAAACTTTGAGACTCCCATCCTGGTTGGAGCCTGACCGCGCGGATATCGAGGCGGTTCTTCAACCGCTGCAATCCCCTCCCTGGCACCCACAGCAGGTGGAAGAAGAATGAGCTCAACCACACCCCAATCCGTAAACGTTCACCAGGCCCAACCGGTTGTCCAGGCAGGAGAGCCGCTCGATTCTGCCCGGGCCGCCATGGTCCTGCTGCATGGGCGCGGAGCATCCGCTCACGATATCATCGAGCTGGCTCGCGAGGTCTACCAGCCGGGCTTTATCTACCTGGCGCCGCAAGCCGCCGAGCATACCTGGTATCCGAACCGGTTCCTGGCTCCATTGTCGAGCAATGAACCCTGGCTTAGCTCTGCATTATCCGTGATTTCCACCCTCCTGGAAAAAACACACAAAAGCGGCATCCCCCTCGAAAAGACGGTCCTCCTGGGGTTTTCACAGGGCGCCTGTCTGGCCCTGGAATACGCCGCGCGCAACGCCCGCCGGTATGGAGGAGTGATCGGGCTAAGCGGCGGATTGATCGGGCCAGAGGTCCATTCCCGCAGCGATCCGGGGTCGCTGGAAGGCTCCCCGGTATTTCTCGGGTGCAGCGATCCCGACCCGCACATCCCGCGCGCCAGGGTAGAAGAGACGGCCAGTTACCTGGAGCGTTTGGGCGCCCAGGTAACCCTGCGTTTCTACCCCGAGATGGGTCACACGGTCAATGAGGACGAGTTAGAGATCGTGCGAGGGATACTGCGGGGGGTGTAGAGATCCGGCCTACTCCAGGATCAGTTCTTCCAGCGACCGCTTGGGGACGTGATGGACCGATTGGTCATCCCGCCAATATCGGATATCTCCGTCGCTGCCCAGCGGTTCGATAACTACCTCTTCTGCCGGCTGACCCAGGGCCAGGACCAGCAGAATCTCGTAGCGGGCCGGGAGATGGAGAGCCTCGGCCAGTTGAGCCCGCTGAATCGTTGCGATGATGCAGCCCCCAAAGCCAAGCTCCACGGCTCCCAGCAGGATGCTCTGCGCGGCGATGCCGTGGTCTACCCCAAAACTCCCTGAAATCTGCGTATCACCCAGGATGATGATATAGGCAGAAGGACGCTCCCCCTGTTTGGGCCCGCCCCAATCCTTCAGGTAACCGGCCCACGCCAGCGTCTCAAAGATCAGAGCGTTTTTTTCCGGTTGGTTGGAAATGTAGAACTTTAGCGGTTGAGCGTTACGCCCGGAAGGCGAGAGCCGCGCCAGTTCTACCAGCTCGCACAGCTTATTGCGGTCGATGGGGACATCCTCTACAAAACGGCGGATACTGCGGCTTTTCCGTACCAGATCTGCGATGACCATAGCTCACCTCGGGAGAAGAATGTTTAGACAGCTTCCAAAATCGTGATGTGAGATTCTATTTTTACAGCTTGCTTCAACATAGCCTGCGCCGGGCAGTACAATTCCTCCGACAGCTGCACAGCTCGCTCCACGGCTTGCGGATCGACCTGGATACCGGTCACGATATATTCCAAACTGATCAGGGTAAATACCTTGGGATGTTCTTTGGAACGCCTGGCTGACAGGCGCACTTCGAAATTGGTCACCTGTTGGCGCTTTTTGGCCAGGATGGAGATCACATCCATCGCCGTGCAGCCCGCCAACCCAAGGGCGAGCAGTTCCATCGGCCGCAGCCCCCGGCCTTCTCCACCCACCTCAGGGCCGGCATCCAGGGTCAGCGGAAAACCACTCTCCGCGATCCCGGTAAAACTCATCTTCTGGTTCCAGGTGACTTTGGCTTCCATGTAAGCTCCTGATAGAGTTGGCAGTTAACAGTTATCAGTTCACAGTATCCGGATAATGACAAATCTATGAAGGTTCACGAAGATGTTCGGCAGTTGGCTAAACCGAGATTCGCGTAGGGGCGAAGCACCTGGCCAATAGTTCCAAAGTGTTCGGTTGGATTTCTTCCGTCGCGGGGGAATTAATCCCCCCGCTATTCTTGCGAAGCCAGCCAATGCCGGTTCAATGGCATTGCAATGAAGTTCTTCCAGTTGGCGTAGACTTGCTTCACAAGAGGTGTGAGCGGATTATAAATCAAAAATATTGAATTGTTTTGCCAATCCATTGATCTGAATTAGATAAGCGAACGACCTTGTTCCCTAATCACAACTCACTATTTACTCCCAGCGCTTGTTTGATCTCCCCAACCAGATGATCTTCGGGGACTGCTCCGATGACGTGCCAGGCGCCGTCGTTGATCGTGGTTTGCGGGACGCCGTTGACGTCGAAGCGGTCGGCCAGCTCGCCAAACTCGATAGCGTCCACCATCTCAGCTTCGACCCATTCACTCTCCAGCGCCATCTGGTGGGCGAGCACCACCGCCCGCGGGCAGTAAGGACAGGTTGGGGTGGTAAACACCTGCAGTTTGACCGGTTGGGTCAAAGATTTTAGATATTCGCGGGTGGGCTGGCTCAATCCGGTTTCCCTGTTGGAGACCATGACCAGGTCATTGATCAATGAAGTGAATTCATGACCGGAAGGGATCCCCAAAAACCGGATCCCATAATCGATAAGCTGGTCACCGGTCCGGGAAACGATCACAAACGCGGGCGCCTGGTCTACATGGTATTGGCGAGCCGCCTGCTCATCCTCTTCCAGATCGAAGGTTTGCAGCCCAATCTTCTCCGAGAGGCCGGCCACCTCTTCCAGGAGCTGGCGCGTATCCGGGCAGTAATCGCACTCGTTTTTCTTCTCAAAAAATAGGATTTCAACCGGATTCTGCATCCCCGAAAATACCTGGATGACCTGCTCCGCGATTTTATCGTTGATCAATTTCTCCATTACACACCCTCTTCCCATTCGACGAGGTAATCACAAAAAACACGCGATTTGAGGTGTTTGCGAATCCGAAGGCTGCACCCGCAAACACCTCAAATTTGGTGGTTTACCGTTATTACCTGAGTGGTCACAAATCAACCTCTCTTTTTGAGAAAACTCTCCAGGTTGAGACGCTGATACAGCCTATCGCGCACTTCCACCGGCATGGATGGGGTTGGGTTGGTATGGTGGTATAGATCGATGGTCTTTCGTAGAGTATCCACGACCACGCGGCAGTCCTCGCACTCCCGCAGGTGGCGCTCCAACTCACTGCACAGATTTTCGTCGAGCGTCCCGTCCACGTAATCCGATAATGACTCGACCAGATGTTTGCAGGGTAACTGCTCGCTCATATCCGTTTCTTCTCCGTTAATCTCTCCCCGAAATAAGCTGATAGCTGGTTGCGCAGGTTCAAGCGTGCGCGCAGCAGCCGTGTTTTTACGGCTGTCTCGCTGAGACCCAGGGTGTCTACCGTTTCACGGATGGACAACCCTTCGATATCCCTCAAGAGAAACACCACCTTCAAGCTTTCTGGCAGGCGTTGGATGGCTTCATCGAGGAACTTGCGTACTTCTGCCGTGAGCATCTCCTGCTCGGGCAGGCAGCACCAATCCACGATCTGCATCGGCTCCGGGGCTGACTCATCACTATCGTTTTCCTGATCGATCGATATGGCTTCCGGGTGGCGCCGCCGGACGAGCATCAGGGCTTCATTGACAGCGATCCGGTACAACCAGGTTGACAGGCTCGATCGTGCTTCGAAACCCGCCAGCGACCGGTAAGCTTTTAAAAATGTCTCTTGTAATACATCCTCTGCATCCAGCGGATCGTTGAGAATCTTGAGCGCCAGGCGGTAAATTGGGCCTGAATAAACATCCACCAACCGGGCAAACTCTGCTTTATCTCCCGCCTGGAGGGCAGCCAGTGAAAATTCGGTCTGCTGAACACTACCATCATTCATATTCTTAGTATTACCTGATTAGATGCATGCAGGACATAAAAGTTGCCCTCGAAGAAGACCGTCCATCCGCCAATTCCTGATTCGTCACCATGATCCTTGGAATATCCTGATCACTAATCACGAATCACTCCCCTCATGACAACGGCCAGGTTGGCAGGGCATCGATATCGAGTGGGTCGCGCTGGCCGTGGGCAAAGCGGAAATAACCGGCTGCCGCGATCATGGCCGCGTTGTCGGTGCACAGCGACAGTTTCGGAATGTGAACGTGGAAGTCCGACTGCGACAGGAAGGCCTGGCGCAGCGCGCGGTTTGCGGACACGCCTCCTGCCACCAGGATCTGGTGAGCCTGGAATGTTTGAGCGGCCTTGACCGTCTTGGTCAACAAGACATCCACCACCGCGGCCTGGAAGCTGGCGGCCAGGTCGGCTACCGGGAGCGGGCGGCGGTCGTCCTCGAATTGGCGCACCAGGCGCAGAACGGCAGTCTTCAACCCGCTAAATGAGAAATCCCAGGACCCTTCCAGACGCGCGCGTGGAAACTGGAAAGCCTTGGGGTTGCCTTCTTCGGATGCTTTTTGGATCGAGGGTCCGCCCGGATACGGTAGGCCAAGCAGGCGGGCTACTTTATCGAAGGCCTCCCCGGCCGCATCGTCAAGGGTCCCACCCAGGCGGCGGTACTGCAGGTGCCCGCTGATCAGGATCAGCTCAGAGTGCCCGCCAGATACCAGCAGCGCCAGCAGTGGGAACTGTGGCTCGGCGGTCGGGTTCTCTCCTGCCGGATAGACCCAGGCAGAATAAATGTGCCCTTCCAGATGATTGACCCCAACGATGGGCAGGTTTCTCCCCAGGGCAAGCCCTTTGGCCATGTTGATCCCAACCACCAGTGATCCGGCTAACCCCGGTCCGCGGGTTACCGCAATCGCATCCACATCCGCCAGGGTCAGGTGCGCCTGGTGGAGGGCCTGGTCGACAATCGCGTAGATCGTGCGGATGTGTTGGCGGGAGGCCACCTCAGGAAACACACCTCCGTACTGCGCGTGTAGATCGATCTGTGAAGCCACCACATTGGAATGTAAAGCTCTTCCATTCTCGATCACGGCCGCCGCGGTCTCATCGCAAGAAGATTCGATCCCCAGGATGCGGGCCGGCGCCAGAGCGCGCGGCCGGTTGATCGGAACCACAGATGGGTCTATTGTTCTGTTCATTCGCCCGCTCTCCAATCTGAATAGGATGCCTTACTGGATCATACTCGATCCTCACCTGGATGGCAAATCACTGGAGCGCCTGGTAGATCACCACCAACCCCCCAATAAATAGGCATACCCCCATCACCCCTAAAACGTACATCAAATCGCGCGGGAAAAACCCCACCACCCCACTGACCGCCTGAAGCAATCCCGGGAATGGACCGATCCCCAGCCCAGAAAGCGCCGCAACTGCCGACAATAAACAACCCAGGACAATCAGAACCAGGCTGATCGGGATTAAAACCCGGGAGTGGGATCCTGAGCCCGCCTGGTCCTCTGCCCGGGTTTCTTCTTCCTCGCGTGGTTGTGCGTCTTGTTCCGTCATCGGTGGGTTCTATTTTACCGGGATAACCAGGTCCATGGGATACTCTACCAGAGTTTCAACCTTCCCCTCCGGGGTCACCCATACGCTGTCCTCCAGGCGCACCCCCAGACCGCGCTCCGGGTAATACAACCCCGGCTCCACCGTGAAGACCATCCCCGGTTGGAGCGTATCTTGAGTCTGCATGCTGGCATTGAACCACGGACGCTCGTGGATGTGCAGCCCAACCCCGTGCCCCAGGCTGTGCACGTAGCCTTCCTCGGTCGCCGGGTTTTTGGCGACGGTTGCGTGTCCCTGGGCTTCGAACAGCTCGCAGGCGCGCGCCTGGTATTCAGCGCAGGTGCGTCCCACGGCCAGTTCGCCGCGCACCTGTCTATATACAGAAAGCACATCCGCATATAATTTTTGGGCTTCGTCCGGGGCGTGCCCCAGGCACCAGGTGCGGGTAAAATCGTAAAAGTATCCACCTCCCGCCTCGCAGGGGAAAATATCGAAAACGATCGTCTGGCCCAGGCATAGCGGATCCGCGTCGCTTCCGGAGCTGTGCGGAACACCCGCATCCCGGCCCTGCGCAAAGATCGTACCCTCAGGGTTCTCCGCCCCGCGCTCGGACAACCATCGATTGATCATCTTTTTGACCCGTCCAATGGTGATCGGGTCCCCTTCGCGGTCGACCAACCTCCCATTCTTTGCGGTCTGCGCAGACAAGAAATCCTGGGTCTCAGCCACCACCTCGGTAGTGATCATCCCCATCCGGCGGATGCGCGCAATCTCCCCGCTGTCCTTGGTTGCCATAGCCTCCATCAGCAGGCCCCCATCCGCCTCACCCACCAGGCTCAGACCGGGCATTAATTCTTGCAGGATATTGAACAAAGCCAGCGCTCTCCCGACCTCTCCCCGGCCGTAGAGCAGCACGCGTCCCCCCTGGAAACCCTGCTCCTCAAGCATTTTGCAGTAGCGTAAAGCCAATGCCCGCAGCCGGTCGCCTTTGGACTGGTTGAGCAGTTCTTTCAAAGGGAAGCTGGTATAGCTGATCGTGCGCAGTCCGCTGCGAGCGGCTTCATCCCGTTCCATGGGGGCATGGAATAGAACCGCCGGTTCCCCGCGTTTTTTCAACAGGTCCGCATCCGTCAGGTGACCGCCCCCGGTCAGGTAGACCATGGCGGGGTTATGCTGGGCCGGTCCGGTGACCAGCAGCGCATCGATATTCTTTTCGGACATCAGGGTATCGAGGTCAGTTTTCATAGGAAAGTCAGGTTTCTCCCTTAATTTAGAAGATCATAAAGCGTAAAACATAAATCGTAAAGACACCTTTTTTACGATTTACGTTTTACGCTTTACTTCTTCCGTTTTCCGCCTTTTTCCTCATCCTTTAACGCGTTTCCCAGGGCTGCGATCAGAGCATCTTCCTGCTCCTCAAGGACGGTCCGCGGATCGAGGACCACCCGATCGGCTTCCACGCGGGCGATCAGCGGCAGGTCACCGTCACGCAAGCGGTCCAAGAAGCGATTTGGCTGCCGCACGGATAGGCTGAGCAGGAAAGTGGGCAAATTTTCACCCGGCAGGCTCCCCCCACCGATTGTCGATTGACCGGGGATGACTTCACCTTTCCCGAGCTTTTCTGACCAGTGCCGGGCGCGCAGTTGGATGCTCTCAGCGGATTGAGAGATCATCCGCCAGATCGGGATTTCCCGTTCGGCCTCATCCTTTAGATAGTGCAGCAGGGTCGCCGAGAGCGCCGCCAGGCACAGCTTATCTGCTCTGACCGCTCGAGCCATGGGGTGTTTCTTGACCTTTTCGAGCAGGTCGGCTCTGCCGAGGAGGATCCCTGCCTGGGGACCGCCCAGCAGTTTGTCACCCGAAAAACACACCAGGTCGCATCCAGCAGCTAACGATTCCTGGACCGTGACCTCGTGAGCCAATCCAAAACGGCTGGTATCCAGCAAAGCCCCTGACCCCAGGTCGTCCACCACCGGGACGCCTGCCCGGTGAGCGGCAGCAGCCAGCTCGGCCAAAGAGGGCTCGCTGGTAAACCCGATCATCCGGAAATTGGAGGGGTGGGCGTGGAAAACCAGTGCGGGGGGCGTATCGGACAGCGCGTTCTCATAGTCCGAGAGGTGCACGCGGTTGGTCGTTCCAATCTCGATCAGGCGCGCCCCGGATTGGTTCATCACATCCGGCACCCGGAAACCGCCCCCGATTTCCACCAACTGCGTGCGGGAGATCACCACCCGTCTGCGCCGCGCCAGCGCGGTAAGCGCCAGCAGCACTCCTGCGGCATTGTTGTTGACCACCAGGGCCGCCTCAGCCCCGGTCAGGTGTTTGAGCAGCGCCTCGGTATGGACCGACCGCGACCCGCGTCCGCCTCTCTCCAGATCATACTCCAGGTTCGAGTACTCTTCCCCCACCCGCTGGACTGCCTGGAGTGCTGCCCGGCTGAGCGGAGCGCGGCCCAGGTTGGTGTGCAGCACGACACCCGTTGCGTTGATCACCGGGACCAGGCTGGGATGAGTCCAGGTCCCTAACCGTTCCCGGACCCTGATAAAAATCGTTCCCCAGTCGGGGAGAGCATCTTGTGCGTGGTATTGGGATCGTATGTCCGCCAGGATAGAGCGGATCGCCTCCAGGACCAGCGGCCGGCCGTGAGAGGCGATCAGTTCCGCCGCCTGGGGAGTTTGCAGAAGCTCCTCCACAGAGGGTAAGGCGCGCAGCTCGGATACCGCCATGCAGACCCTGTTTTATCCTTTCGGCTGCCAGTGGGCGCGCTCTCGCATGCGCAGCAAGATTTCCACGATCACCAGGATGACCGCCAGGATGCCCGCTACCGTGGTGGTCAGCATCTTGCCCATTTGCAGCCAGGCCAGCATAGAAGCATACACCCCAAACCAGACTGCCTGGCGCATAATGACAGCCGGTTCCGCGGGTGGGTTGCTTGGAAACCTCCGGTTGAAGAAATAGACAAACGGTAGGATTGTGCCGCTGGTGGCAATGACACCCAGGAAAAAGAACAGCCAGCGGGGTCCCAGGGTGGGCAGGGTGAGCATGATCACCGCCGCCAGCCCGCCCCATCCGATCAAGAACAGGACCGCCGCCACGAGTAGATAGAAACCAAATGATGGTTGTTTTGAGCTTTCCACGGAGTTTCCTCTGGGAAGATTATATCCCAAGTTTATTGAAATGATCTTCTACCCGTAGTATGCAGGAACAGTGCCAGCTAGAGCAAATTGCCGGGGGAGGTCAGCTTGCCTGTGCATCTGCCAGTCGCAGAACTTTAACAAGTTCGCGGACAAAGGTTCGCGCGTTCGTACCGTCTTCATCCATGTGATCCGGATTGATTTCTGTAATCACCAGGCCGGCAAACAGTGGGCTGGCCGAAAAAACAGCCAGGCTTTCCATTGTTTCAGCGAATGTCAGTCCTTTATTGAACAGCGGCACGTCTGCGATCGGGAAGTCCACAAAGTTAATCACATCCACGTCAAAATGGATGACAAATGGTCTTTTCTGCTCTGTAATGCTCGCCAGGACCTCTGTCGCGGTTTCCTGAGCCCGCCCGCGCACCGCACTCGCCGGGAAGTTACGCATCGCGTATTTCCGCAGCACAATTTCTTCCTCGTCATCCGGCGGGCCTTGCTCGAACCCAAAATAGACTACCTGCTCGGGTGACAGCAGCGGAAAGCGCGTGCCGATGTGGCTGAACGCCTCTTCCGATCCTGGCTCGCCGATCATGTGCGCCACACCCATCGAATCAACGTTGCCTTCCGGATTCGTTCCCGGGGTTTCGAGGTCGATACCGCCGTCAATATAGACCAGAAAAACATTCGGATCATGCCGCACAAATCCGGCGATAACCCCAACCGTAATACTGCAATCACCACCTAACACCACAGGCGTTTCACCGGCTGCAAACATGGCGCTGATCTGGGTTGCCAGCTCCGCCGCCACTTCCACCACTCGCTCCAGATTTTGAGCTGTCGGATGAGCCGGATCGGGGGTGTACCGTCTGCGCGACAAATCTCCATGGTCGACTACCTGACAGCCTGCCTGATGGATCTGTTCTACGATACCCGCCTCACGCAGAACCTTTGGCGCCTTCTCGATCCCGGGTGTTTTCGCTCCTGCGCTGGATGGCACCCCAATCAGACCAAATCTTATCGTCACAACCGCCTCCCTTACCCACGCCATACCGGTTATATATCTCTGATAATCATACCCGAGATATTCTATGTTGATCCCGAGTCCTCTTAAAACACATTTACCGCTGGAGGACAGCCTTGATCCGCCGTACGCCCTGGCCAACCGCCTCCTGTTTGGCAATCTTGAAACGTCCCAGTTCCCCGGTCCTCGCCACGTGCGGCCCGCCGCATACCTCCTTGGAAAACGAGCCGATCGAATACACCTTGACTGTATCGCCGTACTTCTCCCCAAAGAACGCTAGCGCGCCGGCCTGCAAGGCTTGCTCGATGGACAGTAACTCGATCGTGACCGGCAGGTCCAGCTCGATCTGCCGGTTGACGATCTCCTCCACCTCATCTAGCTGGCCGGGGGTCAATTTCTCCGGATATGAAAAATCGAAGCGCAGGCGTTCTACGGTAATATTCGAGCCCATCTGGTGGACGGAATCCCCCAGGACCTGGCGCAAAGCCTGGTGGAGCAGGTGGGTGGCGGTATGCAGCCGGGTGGTTTGAACGGCATGGTCCGCCAGGCCACCCTTGAATTTGTGCTCAATTCCCTGCCGGGAAGTCTCCCGGTGGCGTTCATAGCTGTCTGCGAAACCTTGTTCATCTACTTCAAAACCCTGCTCGCGACCCATTTCGATGGTCAAAGCCAATGGGAACCCGTATGTCTCGAACAGGTCAAAAGCCTCAGGCCCGCTTATGCAGTCTTCTTCGCGCTCTTTCAAACGTTCGACCACCCGTTGGAACTGGCGCAGCCCTCGCTCCAGGGTTTGACCGAATTTCAGCTCTTCGCGTTCTATCGCGGAAGCAATCTCGGCGCGTTTCTGGGAGAGGATCGGGTAGGTCTCCGAAAAAAGATCGACCACCCTCCCGGACAATTCAGCGCAAAATGGACCGCTGATCCCCAGGTCGCGCGCCTTGAGCACCGCCCGGCGCAGCATCCGGCGCACCACGTAGCCCGCTTCGACATTCGACGGCAAAGCGCCGTCCGCGATCGCAAATGTCGCTGCGCGGACATGGTCAGCAATCACCCGGAAAGGGACCGGTCTATCGAGATACTCCATCCCGGAACGCTCTTCGATAGCCTGGATCAACGGCCGCAGCGTATCCACGCCGAAGATATCGTCCAGGTGGTGCAGCGCCGCCAGGGTCCGCTCGACCCCCATCCCGGTGTCCACGTTGCGCTGAGTAAGCCGGCGGTAGGACCCGTCCGCGGTCTTCTCATATTCCATAAAGACGTTATTCCAGATTTCGAACCACTTCCCACACGGGCAGCCCGGCCGGCAGCCGGGGTGGTCTGGCAGATCCGTATCGAAAAAGATCTCCGAATCCGGACCGCAGGGGCCGGTCGCGCCGGCCGGGCCCCACCAGTTGTCCTCTTTTGGTAAATAGAAGATCCGCTCATCCGGGATCCCCAATTCCCTCCAGATCCGGGCTGACTCCTCGTCCCGCGGTGCGTCTTCATCCCCGGCAAAAACGGTTACCGCCAGACGCCTGGCATCGATCTGCAGCACCTGGGTGAGAAACTCAAAACTCCAGCGCAGCGACTCTGGTTTGAAATAGTCGCCCAGGGACCAGTTCCCCAGCATTTCAAAAAATGTCAGGTGGCTGGAGTCGCCCACTTCCTCGATATCGTTGGTACGGATGCAGCGCTGGAAATTAACCAGCCGTCTCCCGCTTGGGTGGCTTTCGCCCAATAAAAAGGGCACCAGCGGGTGCATCCCTGCCGTGGTAAACAAAACGGTGGGGTCATTCTCCGGCAGCAGCGAAGCCGATGGGATCCGCTGGTGCCCGCGCGCCTCAAAAAAACGCAAATAGCTTTCCCTCAACTGTTTCGAATCCATGATCATGATTCCTTCTCCTGATTCAGGTTAAATAAAAAATCCTCAGCTCACGCTGAGGACGAGTAAAACCCCGTGGTACCACCTCATTTCACCGCTTCCTTGCGGGTGCGGCCTTTCTCACCTGCTGGCACAGGCGTCACTCTGTAACGGGAGTTCCCGGCATAACGTACTCACCCGAAAAGGCTTTCAGCTTGCATCTCGAGGGCGGCGAACCCCGGTGGACCTGGCGCCGGGTTTCCACCACCTCACCCGGCTCTCTGTGCCGCCATCCGGCGCTTGTTCCCTGTCAACGATGTTCCTTATCCTGGAATTATACCTTAAAACAGGAGCGGTTTGACAGAATATTACCTTTATGGTAAACTTTTACAGACATCTAAACAGGACAGGAAATCTTCCTGCCCACTCATCTAGAGAGGTGGAGGGACCGGCCCATTGATACCTCGGCAACCGCCGCACCCGGCGGCAGGTGCCAATTCCGGCAGAAGCCAGATTCAGGCTGGTATTCTGGAAGATGAGGGAATTGTTTTCCGAACAATGCCTCTCGTATCCAGAGAGGATTCTTTTTTAAGTTCATAGTCGAGAGTTTAGAGTTCACAGTCAATCGACCGCGTACTGGGAATAAACAACTGACCTGATGCTCCACTCTTCAATTCTTAGACTCTGAACTGTAAACTGTTGACTCTACACTGAGAAGGAGGAGGTTGCATGACCTTGTCCACCCACGATTACACCAACCGCCGTTACCTCGACGCGATTGCGCAGCGCGTGTTGATCTTTGATGGGGCGATGGGAACCAGCCTGCAAAAAATGAACCTGACCGCCGAGGATTTTGGCGGCGAGCGCTACGCCGGTTGTAACGATTACCTGGTGATCTCCCACCCTGCCGCGGTTGAAGCCGTACACCGCTCGTTTCTAGAAGTAGGCGCGGACGTCCTCGAAACCGACACTTTTCGGGCAAACCGCATTACCCTGGCGGAATACGGTCTCCAGGACCGCACCCTCGAGATCAATGAAGCGGCTGCCCGCCTGGCGCGCCGCCTGGCGGATGAATATTCTACGCCTGACCACCCCCGTTTTGTCGCCGGCTCGATGGGTCCTTCAGGCAAGCTCCCCTCGGTGGACGATCCCGAGCTCTCCGATATCAGCTATGAAGAGCTGGCCGACGTTTTTCGCGAGCAGGCGGTAGGCCTTATCCATGGGGGGGTTGACCTGCTGCTGATCGAAACTTCGCAGGATATCCTCGAGGTGAAAGCCGCCATCGATGGCATCCAGCGTGCCTGGGATGAGACCGGGCAGCGTTTGCCCATCCAGGCTCAGGTTACCCTCGATACTACCGGGCGCATGCTCCTGGGCACCGACCCGGCCGCCGTTCTTGCCATCCTGGAAGGACTGCCGATCGACGTGATCGGGCTCAACTGCTCGACCGGGCCGGAACATATGCGCGAACCGATCAGAATACTGGGCGAGCAGACCTCCTTGCCAATATCCTGCATCCCCAACGCCGGACTTCCCCTGAATGTGGACGGGCAGGCGGTTTACCCGTTGGAGCCCGAACCGTTCGCCAAAGATATGCTGGAATTCGTGGAGAAGAACCACATCAGCGTGGTAGGCGGCTGCTGCGGTACCACACCGGAACATATCCGCCTGCTCGTGGAGCAGCTCGGTGGAACCAAACACCCGCCCCGCCAGGGTCTGGATGTGCCGCGCCTGTCATCTCCCACCCAGTCCCAACTCATGCTCCAGGAGCCGCGCCCCTTCCTGATCGGCGAGCGCCTGAGCACGCAGGGCAGCCAAAAATTCAAGAAATTGATCCTGGAAGAGGATTACGATGCGGTCGTAGCCATCGCCCGCCAGCAGGTGGAAGGCGGCGCGCACGGGTTGGATATCTCGGTCGCACTGACCGAACGGGGCGATGAGGCCGACCAGATGCACAGGGTGGTCAAAACCCTGGCCAACGCGGTAAGGGTCCCGCTGGTCATCGACACCACCGAACCCGAAGTCCTGGAAGCTGCCCTGCAAACGACGGCAGGACGCTGCCTGCTCAATTCCACGCACCTGGAGGGTGGGCGGGACCGGGCAGATAAGGTCTTTGCCCTGGCCAAACGCTACAACGCGGCGGTAATCGTTTTGACCATCGACGAGCAAGGCATGGCCAAGACCGCGGCCCACAAGCTGCAAGTTGCCAAACGCATTTACGACATCGCGGTGGGAGAATTTGGCCTGCGACCCCACGACCTGGTTTACGATACCCTTACCTTTACCCTGGCCACCGGCGACCCCGAGTTCGCCAATTCGGCCATCGAGACCCTGGAAGGGATCCGGCTGGTCAAAACCGAGCTGCCCGGGGTGTTGACCTCGTTAGGGATCAGCAACATCTCATTTGGCCTATCCCAGCCGGTACGGGCGGTCTTGAACAGCATCATGCTCTACCACGCCGTCCAATACGGGTTGGATATGGCTATTGTCAACCCTGCCCACATCACCCCTTACGCGGAAATCCCACCCGAGGAGCGCGAGCTTGCCGAGGACCTGGTTTTCAACCGCCGCGCCGACGCTCTGGCGCGCCTGATCCAGCACTTCGATCAGAAAACTCCCGACCAAAACGGGAAATCGGATGGGCGTAAAAATCCCACCGAAGGCATGACCGCCGAACAGCGCGCCCACTGGCGGATTGTCCACCGCCACAAAGAAAATATCGAAGCTGATCTGGACGAGCTGCTGGAGCGCGTACCCCAGAGCGAGCGCGCCAGTCAGGCTGTCTGGATCCTCAACCAGGTGCTGCTGCCTGCCATGAAAGAGGTGGGCGATAAATTTGGCGCGGGTGAGCTGATCCTGCCCTTTGTGCTGCAGTCCGCGGAGGTGATGAAAAAAGCCGTCGCCCACACCGAACAGTTCCTGGAGCGCAAGGAGGGGGTTAGCAAGGGCGTTCTGGTTTTGGCTACCGTCTACGGCGACGTCCACGATATCGGCAAAAACCTGGTCAAAACCATCCTTTCCAACAACGGTTACCGGGTGATCGACCTGGGCAAACAGGTCCCGGCGGAGAAGATCATCACGACGGCAGTAGAAGAGAAGGCGACCGCCATCGGGTTGAGCGCCCTTCTCGTCAGCACCAGCAAGCAAATGCCGCTGATCATCAACGAGCTCGACCGGCGGGGGCTCTATTTCCCGGTCTTGATCGGCGGCGCGGCCATCAACCCGCGCTTTGGGCGGCGCATCCTGCTCACCGAGCAGGGTCGCTATTACGAACCGGGTGTTTTCTATTGTAAAGATGCCTTCGAAGGTCTCTCCATTATGGACGCGCTGGTCGACTCAACCCGCCGCGAAGACCTGGTGGAGAAGATCCAGCGCGAAGCGGACCTGGAGCTGGGACGCGCTGGTAAGGAGAAGAAAGCCCCGGCGGTAATCGCGCGCTCCGAAGTGCCCCCCGCTTCGGTGATCCCGCGGCCACTCGTCTGGGGTCCGCGGGTGGTGCACAGCATGCCGCTCGAGCTGGTATTTCAGTGCCTCGCCAAAAACGAGCTTTTCCGGCTTTCGTGGGGCGCCAAAAACACGCATGGAGAAGCCTGGAAAAAATTGGAGGCTGAATACGAGGAGCGCCTGCAGACCATGCAGAAACAGGCCATCCAGGAGAACTGGCTCCAACCGCGGGGTGTCTACGGTTACTGGCCGGTCCAGGCCGAGGGCGACGACCTGATCGTCTACGATCCCGGGTCTGTGCAAACCGGCTCGCCGCAGGAGAAGCTGCGTTTCAGCTTCCCGCGCCAACCCTTTGGAGACAACCTCTGCCTGGCGGATTACTTTGCCTCGCGCGATTCCGGACGGATGGACGTGGTCTCTTTGCAGATCGTTACGGTGGGAAAGCAGGCCACCGAACGGATCGACCGCTTGCAGCAGGATTCGGTGTACACCGAGGCCTATTTCCAACACGGCCTGGCCGTCCAGACGGCCGAAGCCGCCGCCGAGTACCTCCACCGCCACATCCGCCGCGAGCTGGGTCTGGAACCCGAACAGGGTAAGCGCTATTCTTGGGGCTACCCGGCCATTCCCGACCTCGCGGATCATACCAAGGTCTTCGAGCTGCTCCCCGCAGAAGCCGAGCTGGGCATGCAGCTTTCATCGGCCTACCAGTTGATCCCCGAGCAGTCCACTGCGGCCATCATCGTCCACCACCCAGATGCCAAATATTACAGTGTCGGCGAAAGTCGGGTGGAGCAGCTGATGAGATAGATTGATTATGTAGACACCGGGTGTCAAAAAGCAGACACCCGGTGTCAAGAGAATGGTAATGGTGAATTCGATGCCTGACACGCCTTCTAAATTTCTCTCCCTTCTCGACTCTCCCAGACCTATCCTTGCCGATGGGGCGATGGGGACTATGCTCCATGCGCGTGGGGTGGATTTCGACCAGTGTTTCGACCAGCTCAATCTCACCCGCCCCGCCCTGGTGGCCGAAATCCACCGCGAGTATATCGATGCCGGGGCGCAAATCATCAAAACCAATACCTTTGGCGCTAACCGCTATAAACTGGCCAAACATGGGTTGGAAGCCCAGGTAGCCGAGATTAACCGCGCCGCCGCCGACCTGGCGCGCCGGGTGATCCTGGCATCTTTCCGAGAGGTGCTCATCGCTGGCAGTGTCGGTCCCCTGGGAGTGCGCCTGGCTCCCTTCGGCCGCGTCCAGCCGGAACAGGCGCGCCAGGCTTTCTGCGAGCAGATCCAGGCGCTGGATAGTGCAGGGATAGACTTGCTGCTGATCGAAACGATGAGCGACATCTACGAGGTCGCAGAAGCCGTCCAGGCTGCTCACCAGGCCGCACCCGACCTGCCGGTCATCGCTTCGATGACATTTACCCGCGACGACCGCACCGTGTTGGGCGACGATCCCGGGCGGGTCGCGCAGGCGATCGCCAGGACCGGGGTCAGCCTGATTGGAGTCAACTGTTCCGGCGGTCCGACCCAGATCCTGCGCGTCCTGAAGCAGATGCGCCAATCCGTCCCGGACGCGCGTTATTCGGTGATGCCCAACGCCGGTTGGCCAGAGCAGATTTCCGGCCGCATCATGTACCCCGCCGCGCCCGAATACTTTGGGGATTATGCCCGCTCCTTCTGGCAGGCAGGAGCGGCGGTCATCGGCGGGTGCTGCGGCACCACCCCACGCCATATTGCCGCCCTGCGTAAGGCGATCGATACCACCCCCATCGACATCACAATCAATGGAAATGCTGCGTCCGCCGCCGAGACGGAGGATGCCCAGGCTCAAACCGCCGAACAGCCTACCCTCCTGGCTCAGAAACTGGCCGCCGGAAAATTCGTCATTGCCGTCGAAATGGACCCGCCGCGCGGGCTGGTCACCCAAAAATTACTGGCCGGCGCCAGTCTACTATCCGAAGCCGGCGCGGATATCATCGATGTGGCCGACAGCCCGATGGCTCGCATGCGGATGAGCCCGTGGGCTGTGTGCAGCTTGATCCAACGCCGGGTTGGCATCGAAACCGTTTTGCATTTCCCCACTCGCGGACGCAACCTGCTGCGCGTCCAGGGCGACCTGCTGGCCGCACATGCCCTGGGAGTCCGCAACGTCTTTGTCGTGATGGGCGACCCAACTGCCATTGGCGATTACCCCGACGCCATGGATAACTTCGACCTGGTCCCCTCCGGTCTGATCAAGCTGATCAAGCAGCACTTCAACGCGGGTGTGGATCATGCCGGGTCAGACATCGGGCAGCCCACCACCTTTTTTGTCGGCTGCGCGCTCAACCTGTGCCCGCCAAACCCCGAGCAGGAAATCAAAAACCTGCGCCGCAAGCTGCGCGCCGGGGCGGATTTCGTGCTGACCCAGCCGATCTATGAGGCGGGGCCGGCTGAAGCATTTCTCAAGCGGTACACAGAAGAATTTGGCCCTCTCCCCATCCCGGTGGTGGCCGGGCTGCTTCCCCTGGTCAACCACCGCCACGCCGCTTTTTTGCACAACGAGGTCCCCGGGGTCTTTATCCCCGAGCCGGTCCACCGCCGCCTGGAACAAGCCGGGGAAAACGCGATCCGCGCAGGGCGGGAAATTGCGATAGAATTAATCCAGCAGATCCGGCCCTTCGTACAAGGCATCTATCTCATGCCGGCATTCAACCGGTTTGACAATATCGCCGAGATCATTGATGTTATCCACCAGTAAACGGTAGACGGTAGGCGGTATACAGGGGATTTTTCCGTCCGTCAACTGCCCACTGTCAACCCTCCACTGCCCACTGCCCACTACCTACTACTTATGCTTCTCACCATCGACATCGGAAATACCAACCTGACCCTGGGCCTTTACCAGGGCGAAGAACTGGGCGCGCGCTGGCGCCTGGCCACCGACCACGAGCGGATGCCGGACGAGTACGGCTTGCAGCTGCTTGGCTTGCTCCAGCACGTGGGCTGCCATCCAGGGGAGCTGACCGCCGTCAGCATGTCTTCGGTGGTCACGCCGCTGACTACTCGCCTGATCCAGGCCTGCCAGGTTTATCTCAACCAGGATCCGTTCGTTGTCACCAGCCAGGTAAAGACCGGCATCCGCATCCTTTATGAGGACCCAACCGCAGTCGGCCCTGACCGGATCGCCGACGCGGCTGCCGTCCAAAAGTTGTACGGGGGGCCCGCGATCATCATCGATTTTGGGACCGCTACGACTTTCAATGCGCTTACCGCGGGTGGAGATTATCTGGGTGGGGCCATCGCACCCGGGATCGGGATCGCCGCGGATGCCCTCTACCAGCGCACCGCTCGGCTCCCCAAGGTGGACCTCAAGCGACCGCCTTCGGTGATCGGCCGCAACACTGTCCACGCCATGCAGTCCGGTCTTTTATACGGCTATGTTGCCCTGACAGAAGGCATGGTGGCTCGTTTCCGCGAGGAGCTGGGCCAGGATGCCCGTGTCGTGGCAACCGGGGGATTATCCGAAATCGTTTCCCGCGAAACCTCATCGGTCCAGATCATCGCTCCCTGGCTGACCCTGGACGGCCTGCGCATCATCTGGGAGCTAAACAGGTAACTATGCCCAATCCCATTCAAGACAAATCCATCATCCTCGGCGTGACCGGATCCATTGCGGCTTACAAAGCTGCCGACCTGGCCTCCAAACTGACCCAGGCTGGCGCCAAAGTGGATGTGGTCCTGACCCAGGCGGCGCTTCAATTCATCACACCTCTTACTTTCCAATCCGTCACCGGGCGGAAAGTCTACGCGGATGCTGATCTGTGGGGCGGCGAAGGCCACGTGACCCATATCGGATTAGGAATGGCGGGGGATCTTTTTGTGATTGCTCCTGCTTCCGCCAATACCCTGGCTAAACTTGCGCACGGCATCGCCGATAACCTGCTGTGCGTGGCAGCTCTGGCAGCGCGCTGTCCACTCCTGATCGCGCCGGCGATGGATGGCGGGATGTACGGGCATCCGGCTACCCAGGCCAATGTCGAGATTCTGAGCCAGCGTGGCGCCGCAATCATCGGGCCCGCCTCAGGCCGTATGGCTTCCGGCTTGGTTGGGGTAGGACGCATGGTCGAGCCGCCCGAAATCCTGGGAGCCATCCGCCAGACTCTCGGCCGCAATGGACCGCTGGCGGGACGCAAAGTGATCGTTACGGCCGGCGGCACTCAAGAACCGGTCGACCCGGTCCGCTTCCTGACCAACCGCTCGACCGGAAAGCAGGGTTTTGCCCTGGCGCAGGCCGGCATCGATGCCGGGGCGCAGGTGATATTGATCAGCACACCTACGGCGGCGGCTCTACCGACCCCCAGCGGGGCACGCCGTATCGAAGTCAGCACCGTGGAGGAAATGCTCCAGGCAGTGCTGCGTGAAAGCCCAGGGAGCGACGCGCTGCTGATGGCAGCCGCGCCGGCAGATTTTACTCCCGCCGAGCCGGCCCAGCATAAGATCAAGAAGGATTCCGGCCTGGCTCAGCTGGTATTGAAAACCACCCCGGATATTCTCTGGAACCTGGCCCAACAGCCGGATGCTTCCCGCCCGTGTGTGGTGGTCGGCTTCGCCGCCGAAACCCAGAGCTTGCTGGAAAATGCCGAAAAGAAGCTGCAGAGCAAGCGTTTGGATCTGATCGCCGCCAATGATGTCTCCGCCCCCGACGCCGGATTTGCCGTCGACACCAACCGCATCACCCTCCTCTACCCTGGCGGCAAGCGCGAGCCCCTCCCCCTGATGTCCAAATCCGAAGCCGCCGACGCTCTCCTGGAAAGAGTAGTAGAACTACTAAACATCCACGAAGGACATGAAGAACCACGAAGAAAGGAATGATGAAAAGGGGGAAAAATTGATGCAAACAACTGACCAGGGAACAAAAAACATCCGCAACACGTCATTAGTTTTGAAAGATGAGGTGTATGCCGTCATCGGTGCGGCTATCGATGTTCATCGGGAATTGGGATGTGGTTTTCTTGAAGCAGTGTACCAGGAAGCAATGGAAATTGAATTACTTAACCGGGCTATTCCATTTGAACGGACAAAACGTATTGAGATTCGTTACAAGGGAATCACCCTCAAGAAAGAATATTTTGCTGACCTGGTTTGTTATAATCAGATCATTGTCGAACTTAAAGCCCTAGATACGATTTCCGGAAAAGAAGAATCACAACTGCTCAATTACCTGAAAGCAACGGGGCTCCGTTTAGGTCTGTTGATTAATTTTGGTAGTACCGGTAAGCTTGAATGGAGACGTATGATCCTTTGACTTAATCAAGTATAAAGACGACACTCAAGAATATCCCCCGGTTATTGTTTAAAATCTTATCTTTGTGTCCCTTCGTGTCCTTCGTGGATAACCTTTTTCAGAAAGGCATTCAATATGCTCAAAGCAAACCTGTTCAAAACCCTGTCCATGGTCGGTCTCGTTGCCGTGCTGGTCTCTGCCTGTCTGCCTACCGCGGCTCAGCCCAACAGTGAGACCCAGGCAGTCGCCGCCGCCCAGGCAACCTTGACGGCTATGCCCACCAAATCCCCTTTTCCGCCATCCACCGATACCCCCGCCCCAACCCCCACCCTCACACCCACCTCGACTCCTGAGCCAACCGCCACACCCTCTGCCTATGGACCCAGCGGTTTCCCGGAGAACGTCAACCCGCTCACCGGGCTGACCGTGGCCGATCCCAAGATCCTCGACCGCGGCCCGGTAATGATCAAGATTGCCAACTATCCGGCCGTTGGCCGCCCGCATGCCGGGCTGTCTGCTGCCGACCTTGTCTTTGAGTATTATATCGGCGAAGGCACCAACCGGTTCCTGGCGCTGTTTTATGGCCAGGACGCCCCGAAGGCCGGTCCCATCCGCTCCGCCCGCTTCGTAGATGCTCAACTTGTCCCCATGTACGACGGCATCCTGGGCTTTGCTTATGCCGATCCCAAGGTGTTCAGCAAGGTGACCGGTACCCTGGGCAATCGTTACTTCCTACCCGGTGGAGTGAACTGCCCCGCCATCTGCGACGATGGGCGCAATACAGTCATCAGTGTCTTCGCGGATACGGCCAAGTTTACCGAGCTGGCCAACAGCCAGGGGCTGAATGAAGGTCGCCCAAACCTGGACGGGATGCGTTTTGACAGCCAGGCTCCACAGGGTGGCCAGCCGGGTTCCAACGCAACCATCCTGTACAGCTGGTACAACCGCGGCGAATGGCGTTACGACCCCACATCCGGATCCTATCTGCGCTGGATCGAGGAACTGGATGCCAGTAACAACGTCAGCATGGTCGAGCTAACGGATGCCAACACCGAAAAACAGATCGGATTCAATAACGTGATCGTCCTGTTTAGCATGTATATCGAATACGCCCCCACCCTGCATGACATCAGCATGGTCACCAACCTGGGCGGCCAGCGCGCGGTGATCTTCCGCGATGGACAAGCCTACGAAGCCATCTGGAAATCAGCCGGGGCCGACAAACCCTTGCAGTTCTTCACATCCGACGGCCAGCCGTTTGCTCTCAAACCCGGCAATTCCTGGCTGGCAATCATGGGTACCGGTACGCAGGCCAAACAGCCCGAGCCCGGCAAATGGGAGTTCCAGTTCTTCCTGCCCTGAGATCTCCCCGATCACTCCTACCGATTGGGCGGCATGTCAGACGACATGCCGCCTTTACTATGGGGCGATTCGGTTAGCCGCCGGCCCTGATCCAGGCCAACAAGGACTGGGGATGTGACAGCCAGCGTCGCCTGGTAAGGGGGCTTTGCTATAGGTAGAGGCACGGCCGAAGGTGTGATTATGCAGGCAACCCGGTCTGCCAACCCCAAAAACCTGCCCCCATCCGGACCGCAAACCCCATCTACCTTCTACCGTCTACCAACCTCCATTGCGGTATAATAAAGAAACTTTATCCTTGGTTTTCTGAGACGCGATATGCCAATTTTGGTCATCTCGGATATACATGCCAACCTGACCGCCCTCGAGGCGGTCATTGATGATGCAGGGTCTGTGGATGGAGTATGGTGTTTGGGGGATATTGTCGGATACGGACCCGACCCGAATGAATCGATTGCCCGCGTGCGAGGCCTCCCCAACCTGGTATGCCTGCTCGGCAACCATGACGCGGCGGCTTTGGGCCAGATCGACGTGGAATCGTTCAATGCTGAAGCGAAAATTTCGGTCAAATGGATGCAAGACGCGCTGAACGAGGAGAGCAAGGCATTTCTGCGCGATCTCCCCGAGCGCGTCGTCCGTGGGGATGTTACCCTGACGCATGGCAGCCCGCGTAACCCGGTCTGGGAATATATCCTGGACACCCGCGTCGCCCGCTATAACTTCTCGCATTTTGGAACGTCATTTTGCTTCGTCGGCCATACCCACCTGCCCATCATGTACGTGGATCACGCCGGCCAATCTGCAGTAAAGCTGGTCATCCCAGAGGATCATGGGACCCTCCAGCTCACCCCACGCGCGATCATCAACCCGGGGTCGGTGGGCCAGCCGCGCGACCGCGATCCACGCGCCTCCTATGCTCTATTCGATCCGGAAACCAACCATTGGGAATACCACCGCGTCAAATACGATATCAGCCAGGTACAGAAACGCATCCTGGAGGCCGGTCTTCCCCATCGCCACGCACTGCGGCTGTCCGAGGGATGGTAAAAGGAACTTTTTTGCACGCCAGGCCGTCTGCAAAGTAGAGTTACGATCCGCTCTTAGGAGGACAGAATGAAAAACAAAGCCATGCTCGTCATCGTAGTGATTGCCCTGCTTCTCTCGGCCTGTTCCGCGGCAAACACAACCAGTTCCCCAGCCCAGCCCCCCAACCGGGGTTTATCCGGCGAATCGGACAATTCCGCCGGCGCGCCCGGATTTACCCCAGAAGAACCGGCTGCTGCACCCCAGGCTGCCAATGGTTTTGGCGGGAACGCAGCCCAGCCCGAACGCCTGGTGATCAAAAATGCCACCCTGACCATCGTGGTCGTCGACCCGGCCAGCAGCCTGGATGTGGTGGCTGCCATGGCCGACGAAATGGGCGGTTTCGTGGTCAGCTCTAACCTCTATAAAACCATCCTCGAGAACGGCAAAGAGATCCCCGAAGCGACCATTACCGTGCGGGTCCCTGCCGAACGCCTGAACGAGGCCATGGAAACCATCAAAAAAGAGGTTAAGGATATAAAAGAAGACGTCCTTACCGAGAATGTTTCGGGTCAGGACGTGACCCAGGAGTACACAGACCTGCAGTCCCGGATGCGCAACCTGGAAGACGCAGAGCAGCAGCTTCGCGAGATCCTCGCCTCCGCCACCCGCACTGAGGATGTCTTATCCACATTCAACCAGCTTACCTCGGTCCGCGAGCAGATCGAAGTGATCAAAGGCCAGATCCAATATTTTGAGGAAGCAGCCGCCCTCTCCGCGATCAACGTGACCATCAAGGCGGAAGAAGCCGTCCAGCCGCTGGCGATCGGCGGTTGGCAGCCGGTTGGCGTGGCCCGCGACGCCGTCCAGGCTTTGATCAACACCCTGCAGTTCCTGCTCAAGGCTGCCATCTGGGTGATCTTATATGTCCTCCCGGTCCTGGTTGTCATCTATATCCCCATCCGGCTTTTATGGGTGCTGCTGCGCCGCTGGCGGGCAAGCCGCCGGCCAAAAGCCGCCGCCCCGCCCCCCGCGGCTACACCGCCCAGCGCGGCATAAACTGATCCTGGAACAGCGAGGTGGTCCGGAGAGTACCGGACCACCTCGCTGTTTATTTGTGGATCTCGAGCTTTGCGGTCCGGTTGAATTCCACCGGGATGCGGATTATTCCTCCCCCAAGCTCCTCCCAGACCGTCTCATTTCCATCCAACCAGGCGTGACCCGGAGTGAATGGTAAATACAGCAGGATCGATCCGGATGCATGGCGAGGCAGGTCAAGTCCCAGGCATGCATGGGTGCGACCGCTTTCCCAGGAAGTCACTTCCAACCCTTGAGAAATGTGTATATCGCTCCCCAAATAGAGCGGCAGATCTCTGCTCTCCCACGGCCGCACTGCCAGCAGCAGGTTCCCGTGCGCCGGGATCGATAGCGGGCCAAACCCTTCCCCGTGGCTGTTCAACACATCCTGAGTCCAGAACGAAACGGCCGTATACGGGGTCTCGCGGTCCAGGCCAAAATCCGTGAGGCGAACTACCGCTTCGACCGCCTGGTCTTTCCAGTTGAACAACGCAACCAGGCTCCATGGACCGGTGGGACCCTCCAGATCGACGCGCAGCCTGCACGGCGTAGGCGCGTCCAGCCAGTCCAGCACCTGGGCGGGCCGGTCGATCAACGGCAAAAGTATCTCGGCTATGCGCAGGCGGTCGGGCGGAAGGCCGGGTAGATCGTCTGATAACAGGTACGCTCCCCCGGTCAAAGCGATGGCCGCTGCCAGCGACTGGACTTCCGCCAGGCTTAACCGGGTCCCCGGGCGGACCAGCAGGCAGTCCGGGTCGTTGATCCACCAGTGCCGGTGCAGCGGCGCGCGGGTCAGGATATTCTGGATGGCATTCCGCGCCGAAGGCATCCCCGGTTCCGGTTCGAAGACCTTATGCAGCCCCCAATAAGCCGGCTTCCAATCCCCACTCACATCCGCACCGATCCGCACGCTTTCAAACAGCCCCAGTGCTGAACCCAGGGGTACCCCGCAGCCCAGCAAGAATGTCTCCTGCCCGGCTGCCGCGCGAACAGCCTCAAGCCCGCGGCGCAGCGCCTGGGCGCGGGTAACACTCGGGTCATGCCGCCGGCCGGACAGCCCTCCGGCATACAGAAAGTCCAGCTTAAGATAGGGGAAGCCCCACTCTTGCGCGGCCGTCCGGACCACCCGGCAGGTATACTCGAGCGCTTCGGGGTGGGTCAGATCCAGTGCGGTGGTAAAGGTATCCCAGACAAAACCGGCGTTGACCGGCAGCCCCCATTTCCCGCGCAGCAGCCAGTCGGGGTGCTCGCGCCTCAACCGGGCGCGCGGATGCACGATAAATGGGGCAAGCCACAACCCTGCGGTCAGCCCTTTCTCGCGGATCTGGCGCGCCAGTGGGGCAACGCCACCTGGGAAAGTCTTCTTGAATGAAAACCAGTCACCCGCCTGGCTCTCGAAGCCGTCGTCGATCTGCACCAGGTCCAGGGGCAGCCGCGGGCGAAGCTCCTGGACGGCCTGCAGGTTCTGTTCGATGGCAGTGGCAGTGACGCGGGAATAAAAATGGTACCAGGAGCACCACCCGGTCGGGGTCTCAGGGAAATGACCCGCGTTGTTCTCCAGCGCAGCCGCCCGGAGAAAGGGGTCCAGTGGGTGAGGTTGGTTCAGGTCGAGGAAACCGGTCACCGCCCAATCCGTGGTCATCGATTTTCCCGGGTCGAGCCGCGCGCCATCCCCGCTGGCCCACATTCGCAGTGCAGTCCGCGGCGATAGTTCGGCTTCGAGGGATCCAAACTGCTCGCATTGGGATAAAAACCCCGCCAGCAGCGCCTTGCGATGGGTGCGGTCCGCCAGGATGCCAAAGAAATCGCTGCTGTAGCGGCCGGGTTTTGTAAAAATTGGAGTAGCCGGGTTGGTACCCATCGGGGATTGCACCGGCCCGAGCCGGGAGCGCCGCATGCTCGCCTGCGCGCCGTAGGCTCCCGAATAGGACCAGGACTGCCAGCCGTTAGAGAAGAAGGCCATCTCTCCTGCCTGCGAGTGGAGCGCTACCTGGCTTCCTTCCTCCTGGCCTACCTGGAGCAGATCGATGCGATCGATCCACACCGGGCGGCTGCCCAGGTTCCTCAGGGCTGCCCGCCAGCAAAAAATGGGCTGCTCCTCCAGGAGGGCAAAGGTCAATTCAGCTGATATTCCCTCCCGATCGGGTTGGGTGATCACCTGGATCTCCTGGAGCGGCCCGTGATGCGATGGGTTCTGGATGGGACCGGTAGTATCTCGCGCAAACCAGTCTCCGGTCAGCATCTCCCTTCGCCTGGAGCCATCTCCGGCCCGGTAATGGACCGACAGGCGAGCGCGCTCGATGCGCGGCAGTCCCTCGCTGAGCTCCACCAGGCTCCAGGAGGCATGCTCGATATCAAGATGGAGTTGAAGAAAGGCGGTTGTGATCGATAGCATAACCATCCCCCGGGCCAGTTTAAGAAAACAGCGAAAGCTCGTATGATCCTAATCTTACTAGCGACAAGGGCTTTTCGGAAGGTTATCCGCGAATTGCGCCAATTGCGGGTTATGGTAGAATATTTTTATGAACCCACCGCAGAACCACTGGAAAAGCCTGGTCGGCTACGGCCTGCTGGTCCTGACCCTGCTGGCGACTATTCCGTTAGGTTACCAGTTTGCCCGCCGGCAGCTTGTTGTGGTCACACAGACACCCGCGCCGTTACCGAGCCCCTCACTGATTGTATCGACCAGCCAACCCACCGAGGTTCAGCCCCGGGTCACCGAGACCGAACCGGCATCCATCCAGGCCAGCCCGGCCTCCGTGGACCGGGTGGTCTATCTGGAATCCGACCCCACGTTTACTTCATCCACAATTTGGATTGCCCCATTGGTCGAGCCGGCCAGCCGCCAGGCGGTCGCCACGCTCGAACACAGGCAGGGCTACCCGCCTATCGGTAAGATCTCTCCGGACGGCAGCCAGATCGCGCTGCTGGTTATCCCCCCCGCCGCTACCGAACAGTCGGCTCGCACCAACGGTGGGGAGATCTGGGTGATGGGTTCCGATGGCGCCAACCTGCGCAAGATCGCCGATCAGGCCGGTCAGCTCAACAGATGGACACCCGACGGCGCTTCGCTGGCCTATTCGCGGCTGGTGCCCCTCGAAACTCCGGCCGACCCCAACGTCCCCTTCCGCACAGAAGTGATGTCGGTCGCGCTCGAAGGCGGCAGCCAAACCCTGCTTTATGCAGATGAAACTGCCTATGGGGTCCAGCCTCTGGGTTGGGATGCAGGCGCAAATCGTTTCTGGATGGCCAGCGTCGACCTGCAGGGACAGTGGCAGGTTTTGGGTTGGGAACGAGCCAGTGGGAAGGTCGCGCTGCAGGCCGATATCCCCGGCCGCCTGCTGATCACCACTTTCTCGCTCTCCCCGGACGGCAGCCAGGTATTAATGAATGCCACGGAGGGCGATCAGGCCGCGCTGCTCCTGCTCGATTTGCAGGCGAAACAAACCGACCAGATCGCCAGCGCCCCGTTGAGCCCAGAATCTACCAGCCCCTTTACCGTCTTCTGGTCGGGCGATGGGCGTAGCCTCCTGGTCCAGGATCAAGGCAGGGGCGGCCAGGGAGCCAGTCTCGGCCAGTTCACGATTGTGGACGACCCGCCGAAAAGCTTGTCTCCTGTGGCCGATTCGTCCGCCGCCTCATTTACACCGGTCGGGTGGTCACCTGACCAGGTCTGGGTCGTTCTGCGCGATTACCAGGCCTCTAATTTACCCCTGTATCTGCAAAAAGCCGGCGATCAGCTGCTGCTGCCTTTGCCTCGCGCGGATGCGGGAAATTTTGTCGATCTGATTGGCTGGTTAGGGAACTAATCACCCCGATGCTGCGCACAGCGAACCTCGTTGTCGGCGGGATCGCCGCCCTGATGCTCCTGGCATATTTGCTCGTCTCGAGCCCCGTGCAGACCTGCCAGGCGGCCGCTACGTGCCCGAATTGGGCGGGCACTGGCCGGCAGCGCCTGCCCAGTGAATTGATCCCCATGTTCAACGAGGCCGGGCTGAACCAGATGGGCGGTGAGGGGCCCTCCCTTCCCCAGATCAACGCGGGCTATCCGGTGACCACCCCCACCTCGCCCTACGTCCCGTGCATTTTGCTCAAGGCCGTGGGCTTCACGGAAAGCGGCTGGAAACAATACCGCGCCGACTGGGGCCAGACAGGGGAAACCGTGGTCAGCTTTGACTTCGGCTACGGGATCATGCAGATCACATCCGGTATGACCACATGCCCCCCGCCTACGACATTCGATCCCAGCCGGGTGGCAACCAGCTCTCGCTATAACATCGGCACCGGGGCGCTCTTCCTGATCGGGAAATGGAACTCGGTGCCTCCCTACATCGGTGAGAACAACCCGCGCATCGTGGAAGACTGGTACTTTGCCACCTGGGCCTATAACGGATGGGGCTGGGTCAACAACCCCAACAACTCCATCCGCAACGCCAGCCGGCCCACATTCAACGGCACCCAGCCGCGCTCCTGGTATCCCTACCAGGAACTGGTCTGGGGGTATGCCGCCAATCCACCCAAACCGTACGATGGCACGCCCGCCTGGCAGGCGGTCGCCATGACTTTACCCCCGCGCAGCCAGATCACCAACCCGCCGCCTCTCCATCTGGACCGGCCAACTCCCTACCACACCGACTGCTACCTGTTCATTACCCCAACAAACCCGCTCTACTTTCCCTTAGTAGTTCGATAATCTATCGCTGAGAAGCGGTTGGCTTTTTCGACGGTCTGGATAATCTCGGGGGACAGTGCCAGGGTTTGCAGCGCCTTCACCGCCCCATGAATGATCTCGGCCGAGTGCGCGATCCTTTCCTCTCTATAGAAGCTCAATTTCTCACCGATCTCCTGACCGGTCGTACTCTCCAGGAGCCGGGAGTAGTACCCGACTAACCCAACGACTGGCACAGCAATCCTACGAACATTAAACGAAACCGCACCCGGAGAGGGCTCCATCCCTCCGGGTGCGGTTTGTTCAGGAGAATGCTTCTTCAATATACTTCGCGATATTTAGGGAGAAATGAACCAGAGCTAATAAGCGGATGAGAACTTTAATCCTGGCTGCCAGATTCCAGGAGCATCTCCAGGCTGATCGGTCCCTCCCGCAGGATTTTTAACTCGCTCCCCACACAGTCGACTACCGTCGACGGCGCCCCGCCGGGTGTGGTTCCTCCATCCAGGATCAATTCGATCCGCCCGCCCAGTTGATCGTATACATCTTGAGCGGTCAGCGGGTTAGCCTGCCCGGAGAGATTGGCCGAGGTGGTCGCCAACGGCCCGCTCTCGCGCAGTAAAGCTAACGCGAGAGGATGGTCGGGCATGCGTACCCCAACGGTCGGGTAAGGCGACAGATTGGAGGGCAAATCCGCCCGGCGCGGCACCACCAGGGTCAGCGGACCCGGCCAGAAGCGCTCTGCCAGCCGCCGGGCCGTGTCTCCCAGACCGGGCGTCAGCCGGTCGAGCTGGTCCACCGACCCCACCAGGACTGCGATTGCCTTGCTGGCTTCCCGCCCTTTGGCCTCGAACAGCCTCTCGATCGCCTCCTCCGAATTCAAGTCCGCCGCCAGACCGTAGACTGTATCCGTAGGAAAGGCGACCAGGCCGCCGGTTGAAAGGGTCTGGATGGCGGTAAGCAGATGGAGAGGGGTGGGGTTCTTAATGATTAGGGTGTGCACGGGAGAAATGAGTGAAACGTAAAACGTAAGGAGATTTATTCCGGCGTATCTTCGAAAAGGCCAGGGGGATTTTCAGTCACGGATTGTCGGAAAGATTGATCCAATAGATAACCAGGGCTATTCTCTCGGATTTGAGCATGTCGCTGTTGAGGGATCATTGTCAGGAGCAGTCGAATGATTTCACCGATTACGTTTTACGTTTCGACTTTCAACAGCCTGTCCCTACCCGCCAGGTCTTGCATGACCTCAACCCTCCCAGCCGGGAAGGCTTTTCTGGCCAGCTCACCGGTGGATTTACCCTGGCGTTCTTCGATCTCCGCCAGCAGCATCCCTCCAGGGGCCAGCAGCCGCGGGGCATCTTCCAGTAACCTCCTGACCAGCCTGAGACCATCCCTCCCACCGCTCAATGCGATGGTTGGCTCCCGCCGGTATACCGCCAGCCGCTTTAAGGTTGAGATGGGGATATACGGCAGGTTGGCGCAGATTAGATCGACCGGTTTACCCAGGCAGTACCCCAGGGTGCCCTGGTACAGGCAGACTTGCTCGTCTACGTTATGGAATTCAGCATTCTTCCGCGCTATTGACAAAGCCGGATACGAAATATCTCCCGCATAGACCAGCAGCCGCCGGATATGGACCGAGAGGGTGATCGCAATACAGCCGGAACCCGTCCCGATATCCACAGCCCGCCGCCGGGTAGGGTGCATCCGCAGCCATTCGAGGGCTGTCTGTACGAGCAGCTCGGTTTCCGGACGGGGGATGAGTACGGCTTCGGTCACCTGAAAATCGAGACCGTAGAATTCCCAATGGCCAAGGACATAGGGTAAAGGAATTCCTCGCTCCAGCCGGGCAACCCCTTCTTCAAGGGCGCTCAGCTCGAGCGAGGTCAGTTCACTCTCATAATTTGCCAGTACCCACGCGCGTGGCTTGCCCATCACATGGGCAATCAAAAGTTGAGCCGCCAGGCCAGGTTCATCGGCATATTCAGCCAGGCGGGCTTTGATCTCCGAGAGTGTATTCCGAATCGAAAATTCTGATCTAGTCGTCACCTTCTTCGACCCCGGTGAGCGCCAGGCGCTCGCTATCTTCCCGCAGGGCCAGCTCATCCATGAAGGTATCCAGGTCTCCGTCCAGAACCCCGGCCAGGTTATAGGACGACATATTGATGCGATGATCGGTTACCCGCGACTGCGGGAAATTGTACGTGCGGATCTTCTCTGCCCGCTCCCCGGTTCCAACCTGAGAACGGCGGTTAGCATCTAACTCATCCTGCCGTCTCTGTTCTTCCATCTCGTAGAGACGCGCGCGCAGAATGCTCATTGCCCGCAGACGGTTCTGGAGCTGCGAGCGTTCGTCCTGGCAGGCTACCACGATCCCGGTCGGGAGATGCGTGATGCGCACGGCGGTTGAGTTTTTCTGAACGTTCTGCCCGCCCGCTCCAGCCGAACGGTAGATATCCAGGCGGATATCCGAGTCGGGGATGCGGACGTCTACATCTTCGACCTCGGCCAGGACAGCCACAGTAATCGTCGAGGTATGGATGCGCCCCTGAGATTCGGTAGTCGGCACGCGCTGCACGCGGTGCACCCCCGATTCAAACTTCATCCGCGAATAAGCGCCTTTTCCTTTGATCAGAAAGATGACTTCTTTGAAACCGCCGATCCCGGTCTCGCTGGCTGAGAGGATTTCAGACTTCCAGTTTTTCCGTTCGGCATATCGGCTGTACATGCGGAACAGATCGGCCGCGAACAATCCGGCCTCATCGCCACCCGTCCCCGCCCGGATTTCGACGATCACATTGCGTTCGTCGCGCGGATCTCTGGGCAGCAGCAGGCTTCTCAGCTCTTTTTCCAGGGTTTCGATGTGCGGCCCCAGCTCGGCGAGTTCTGCCTGAGCCAGGTCGCGCATTTCATTGTCGGCCTCGTTCTCCAGGGCGCGGGCCTCTTCCAGCTGTTTGAGCGCCTGGCGGTATTCCTGCGCCTTGGCCACGATGGGCTCGATTTCCGAGCGCTCCTTGGCCAGTTCGGCGGCGCGCTGGTAGTCCTCACCGACTTCATTCAACAATCGGTTGATTTCTTCGTATCGCGATTCGATTCCTGCAGCTTTTTCCAGCATAAATATTGCCAATCAGTGTTGAGTTTAGAGTTCAGAGTTCAGAGTAAAGCAGTAAAGATAGGCTTGATTATACCAAAGGAGAAAGCCAATCAGGCAATAATCCCAGGCTCTTGCCCGACCGTATCCTATATACCAGGAAAAATTTATATGTTTTCCCAATCCCCGATCCCTGATTGCCTGGTCCCTACCTGCCTGCTCCCTGATCGCCCAATTAACATCCACTTTGTGATAAAATGTTCAAAGTATACATCGAAGGAGGCATTCATGAGCGTCCTGACCCTTTCTCAGTGGCAGTTTGCCGTTACATGTATTTATCACTTCTTTTTTGTCCCACTCACCCTGGGTCTGTCCGTGCTGGTTGCCATTATGGAGACCCTGTACGTACGCTCCGGGCAGGTCATTTATAAAGATATGGCGAAATTCTGGGGGAAGCTCTTCCTGATCAATTTCGCCATGGGCGTCGTGACCGGTATCGTCATGGAGTTCCAGTTCGGTATGAACTGGTCGGAATACTCCCGCTTCGTCGGCGATATCTTTGGCGCCCCGCTGGCCATTGAAGCCTTGCTGGCTTTCTTTCTGGAATCCACCTTTCTAGGGATCTGGGTCTTCGGCTGGGACAAGCTCTCCAAGGGGCTGCACGCCGCTGCCATCTGGCTGGTGGCGATCGGCTCCAATGTCTCTGCCCTGTGGATCCTGGCAGCCAACTCCTTTATGCAGGAGCCGGTGGGTTACACGATTGAAAATGGCCGGGCGCTGATGACCGATTTCTGGGCGCTGCTGGCCAACCCGCATCTCTGGGTCCAGTTCCCGCACACGGTGCTCTCCGGATTTGCCACCGGAGCCTTCTTCGTCCTGGGGATCAGCGCCTGGCACCTGGCCCGCAAGAGCCATGTGGATGTCTTCCGCCGTTCTTTCCGGATCGCAGCCGTGTTTGGCAGCCTGGCAATCTTTCTGGTCATCCTGGCCGGACACAGCCAGGCGCAGCAGATGGTGCGCGCCCAACCCATGAAAATGGCTTCAGCTGAAGCGCTCTGGCAGAGCGAAGACCCGGCCTCTTTCTCCCTGATCACAATTGGGAATGAGCCCGAGCGCCGGGATGTCTTCGCCATCCGCCTGCCGCGACTGCTCAGCTTGCTGGCTTACAACCGCCTGGACGGTGAGGTCAAGGGGATCAACGACCTGCAGGCTGAGTATGAACAGAAATACGGCCCGGGAAATTATGCTCCGCCCATCGCGGTCACTTACTGGGCTTTCCGGTTCATGGTCGGGGCCGGTTTCCTGATGCTGGCCCTGGCGCTGTACAGCCTTTATCATGTGATGCGCAATACCCCCTGGGCTAAGTTCCGCTTCCTGGGTCTGCTGCCGCTGGCTATGGCTTTACCCTATATTGCCAACACAACCGGATGGATGATGACCGAATTGGGCCGCCAGCCCTGGGTTGTATTCGGCTTGATGAAGACTGAGGATGCATTTTCGCCCAGCCTGACTCCGGGCGTCGTGCTGGTATCGCTGGTACTCTTCACCCTGGTATACGGGGTTTTGATGGTCGCGGATGTCTACCTGCTGACCCGCTTTGCCAAAGCCGGCCCGCTAGGGTTGGAAAAACCCGTCGCCATTACAGAAGCCTATTGGGAATAAGAGGTGCGCCATGGATCTCAATACACTCTGGTTTATCCTGATCGCGGTTTTATTTACCGGCTATTTCGCCCTGGAAGGTTTTGACCTGGGAGTGGGGATTCTGCTCCCCTTCCTCGGTAAAAGCGATATCCGCCGGCGGGTGATCCTCAACACGATCGGCCCGCATTGGGACGGCAACGAAGTCTGGCTGCTGACGGCCGGCGGGGCAATCTTCGCAGCTTTTCCCGGCTGGTACGCCACCCTATTTTCTGGCTTTTATCTACCGCTCTTTCTGATCTTGCTGGCGCTCATCTTTCGCGGTGTGGCAATCGAGTTCCGTTCTCTGGACGCCAACCCGCGCTGGCGCACCCTCTGGGATTGGGCTTTTGCCATCGGCAGCTTCCTCCCCTCTCTTCTGTGGGGAGTTGCCTTTGCCAACTTTATCCGCGGCGTACCGATCGATTCAACTTTCTATTACGTGGGGGGCTTCTGGAACCTGCTCAATCCCTTTGCCTTGATTGGTGGACTGGTTTCGCTCACCGGATTTCTCCTCTACGGGGCCATTTTCCTGTGTCTCAAGACGACTGGTGAAGTCCAGGAGAACGCCCGCAGAGCCGCCTTCCGGGCCTGGCTCCCCGCATCCTTTGTGTTGATCCTCTTTACGATATTGAACTACATCCAGACCGATTTCCTGGCCAGGTTAGGTGTCAACCCGGGGGTCGTCCCGATCGGCGCTGTGCTGGCCCTGCTGATTGCCGGGTATTTCATCTCCCAGAAACAGGATGGCTGGGCTTTTATGCTGACTGCGTTGGCAATCGTCCTGGCTGTGGTTACCCTCTTTATGCAGCTTTACCCGCGAGTATTGATCTCCAGCCTGGATCCGATCTGGAACCTGACCATCTATAACAGCTCTTCCAGTCCCTATACCCTGCGGATCATGAGCATTATTGCGCTGATCTTCGTTCCCATCGTCCTGGCATACCAGGCGTGGAGCTACTGGATCTTCCGCAAGCGGATCACCGAGAATCCTGAGAATCTGCATTACTGAGAAACAATGGACAGCTTATAGACACCGGGTGTTTTATGTGGAGACGCAAAATATTGCGTCTTTACAAAACTCCCGGTGTCTACCCACTCCCCACTGCCCCTATGAACCTTGAACCCAACCTGATCTCCCAGGCCCGTAAAAATTGGGGGGCACTCGCGCTAACCGTCGCACTTGGACTGGCCGGGGGGATCCTGGTGATCCTCCAGGCAAGCCTGCTCAGCCGGACCATCTCGCGGGTTTTCCTGGAGGGGCAGGGGTTGGCGGCAGTTTCACCGCTCTTGTTCGCCCTGGCCGGGGTGATCGCATTCCGGGCGCTCCTTACCTTTTTTCAGGAACAAACCGCCCAACAGACTGCCGCGAGGATCAAATCCACCTTGCGGGCAGCCCTTTACGAGCATATCCTGGGGCTTGGCCCGGCTTATGTGCATGGAGAACGCACCGGTGAGCTGGCGGCTGTGGCGCAGGATGGGATCGAATCTTTGGAGGCCTATTACAGCCAGTACCTGCCACAGCTCGGCCTGGCTGCCATGATCCCCCTGGCTATCCTGTTAACCGTCTTCCCCCGCGATGGGCTTTCCGCCTGGGTGCTGCTGCTCACCGCCCCCCTCATCCCCCTGTTTATGGTCTTGATTGGCAGCCTCTCGCAGGCGCTGACGCGCCGCCAGTTTCAGGCGCTCAGCCGGCTCTCAGCCCATTTCCTGGATTCCCTTCAAGGTTTGTCCACCCTCAAAGCGCTCGGGCGCAGCCGCGAGCACGCCCAAACCGTCGAGCGCGCCGGGAAACGCTACCGCCAGGCCACAATGGAAGTCCTGCGAGTCACCTTCTTGTCCGCCCTGGTGCTCGAGCTGGTTGCCACCCTCAGCACCGCCATCGTGGCCGTCTCGATCGGCCTGCGCCTGCTTTCAGGAAGTCTCGGGTATGAAGAGGCATTGTTTATCCTCATCCTGGCGCCGGAGTTCTACCTGCCGCTGCGCAGCCTCGGCCTGCGTTTCCACGCCGGCACAGCAGGGATCAGCGCTGCAAAACGCATATTCACCATCCTGAATACTGTTCCCCTTCCCCAACAAGGGCAGGCCCTTTCTTACCCTCCCCCGTTTGCAGGGAAGGGCTGGGGTGGGGGTTTGTTTGCAGCCCAATGCCCTGCCGGAGTAAGTAGGGAGGATAAGAGGGAGAGTTTTCCCCCTCTCCCTTTGGGAGAGGGCAGGGGTGAGGGCAACCCCTTCACCTCCCTCACCTTCCAAAACCTTTCCTACACCTACCCGGATGCAGACTATCCATCTCTCCAGGATATCTCGCTGGAGATCCACGCCGGAGAGCACATCGCCCTGGCCGGCGCCAGCGGTTCCGGAAAAAGCACCCTGGCTCACCTGCTCCTGCGTTTCTTCGCGCCGTCCGCCGGTCAAATCCTGGTCGATGGCGCGCCCATGGACACGATACCTCCCGCCGATTGGCGCGGTTGTGTCGCCTGGGTCCCCCAGCAGCCCTATCTGTTCTACGGGACCCTGGCCGCCAACTTGCGCCTGGCCCGGCCTGACGCTGACGAGCATGAGCTGGAGCAAGCAGCCAGCCAGGCCTATCTCGCGGAATGGATCCATTCTCTTCCGGATGGTTTCGACACGCCCATTGGCGAACAAGCCGTCCAGCTCAGCGCTGGCCAGGCCCAACGCCTGGCGCTGGCCCGCGCCTTCCTTAAGAATGCTCCCCTGTTGATCCTGGATGAGCCCACCTCCAGCCTGGATCCGGAGCTGGAAAAACAGCTCCAGGAATCCACTGCCGTTCTGATGCGCGGTCGCACCGTGCTGACCATCGCCCACCGCCTGGCTACCATTTACCAGGCCGATCGCATCCTGCTTCTCGACCGCGGCCGCCTGGTCGATTCCGGCTCGCACGCCGGCCTCCTCGCCGGCTGCGAGCTCTACCGTCAACTGGTAAATGCTTATGCCGCCTTGTAAAGTATCTCACGCACCCCTGGCCAGTACACCAGTGGCAGGTAGACGCAGAGACGCAGGGGCGCAGAGGCGCAGGGTAAAGACGCAAAATTTTGCGTCTCTCCGCCCCTGCGTCTCTCCGTCTCAGCGTGATGATTGGTTTTTTAAGAATAGCCTGAACCTATGAATGACCTGGTCCGCCTGCTCAAGTTCTTGCGCCCGTACACCGCCGGGGTGGCCCTATCGGTGCTGTTTGGGCTGGCGACCGTTGCAGCCGGGATCGGGCTGATCGCTGCATCGGCGTACCTGATTTCAGCCGCCGCCCTGCGGCCTTCGATCGCCGTTTTACAGGTAGCGATCGTCGGGGTGCGTTTCTTCGGCCTATCGCGCGGCATATTCCGCTATCTGGAGCGGCTGTCTTCGCACTCGGTGAATTTCCACCTGCTGGCGCGCCTGCGGGTCTGGTTCTACCGGGCTGTCGAACCGCTTTCACCGGCAGGGCTGCAGGATGAGCGCAGCGGCGATTTGCTCGCCCGGGCCATTAACGATATCGAAACCTTGCAGGAATTCTACGTCCGCGCGGTCGCCCCGCCGGTGGTGGCTGGGTTGGCGTCGCTGGGGATGGTCGCTTTTATATCCGGGTACAGCCCGCGCCTGGCCTTGATCCTGCTGGGCTTCCTGCTGCTGGTGGGCGTGGCCATCCCCTGGCTGGCGTACCGCATAAGCCGCGAGCCTGCTCGGGGGATCATCTCCGCGCGCTCCCATTTGAATGCTGCCCTGGTGGATGGCATCCAGGGACTGCCCGACCTGGTCGCTTTTGGCCGGGAGCGCGACCAGGCCGGAGTTATCGCCGCGCTGGATGCAGACCTGTCCGCCGCTCAAACCCGGCTGGCCAGGTTGGGCGCTCTCCACACCTCCCTGACCGGCCTGGCTGTCAACCTGGCAGGCCTGGCTGTATTATGGGCAGCCATCCCGCTGGTCCACACCGGCCGCATCCCTGGGGTTTTTCTCGCCATGCTGGTTTTGGGCAGCCTGGCTTCCTTTGAAGCTGTGCTGCCTCTCCCGCAGGCGGCCCACTACCTGGGCGCCAGCCGGGAGGCCGCCAGGCGTCTCTTCGATCTGGCAGATCGAGCGCTGCCCGTCCAATCCCCGGCTCTCCCGCTGCCTGTTCCAGGCAGCCCTCACATCTGGTTTCGCGGGCTGCGTTTCCGCTATAACGCCGGCCGCCCCTGGGTGCTGGATGGGTTGGATCTCGAACTAAGCCCCGGAAGCCGGACAGCCCTGGTAGGGGCCAGCGGGTCCGGGAAGACCAGCCTGGCCAACCTGTTGGCGCGCTTCTGGGAATTTCAGGAAGGGGAAATCCTGCTGGATGGCATAGATGTGCGGCTGCTGGATCCCGAGCAGGTCCGCCGGCGCATTAACCTGGTCTCGCAGCGCACCTACCTGTTTTCAGCCAGCCTGCGCCAGAACCTGCTGGTTGCCAACCCCCAGGCGGCTCCCGATCAAATCGAAGATGCTTGCCGGCGGGCCAACCTGCACGATTGGATCCTCAGCCTGCCCAATGGCTACGAGACCTGGATCGGCGAGCGCGGCCTGCGGTTGAGCGGCGGTGAGCGCCAGCGCCTGGCCCTGGCCCGCGCGCTGCTCTACGACGCCCCCATCTGGATCCTTGACGAGCCCGCCGCAAACCTGGACTCGCTGACCGAAAAAGAAATCCTGGAAAATCTGCTGCCCACCTTATCAGGATGCACGCTGCTCTATATCACCCACCGGCTGAGCGGGTTGGAAAATATGGACCAGGTCTGTGTTCTGCGCCAGGGGAAGATCATCGAGCGCGGTTCGCATGCCGATCTGATCCAGCTCGAGGGCATGTACCGCCGTATGTGGGACACTCAACGCCGGATCCTCTCGGAAATGGTACCCGAGTAATCGCCGAGACGCAGAAATCGCTGGGCTGAGATTAAACCCTGACTGTCTTGGGGATAAATTTTAAGTCGAGCCGCCAGCGGATGCGGGAGAAACGCAGGCGCGCTAACACCAGCTGGTCCTCATCCTCAGCTTGCGCCTCATCCGCCGCTTCACCCACCAGGCTTTCTTCCTCCCGGATAAATTCAAGCTGGTAGCCTTCCTGGATACTTGCGGCTTCCATCTCCTGGCTCTCTCCGGAGGCGGGGATCAGATCCACCCACTCTTCGCAGAATTTCAAAACCAGGCACAAACACCCCCTGCCTTCCGGGAGCGGCAGTTCCACCGGCTTGGGGACCAGGATTTCGTTCCCCCACGGATCCAACGCATACCCAGGCGAAACCCGCACGGAATCGCCCTCCTTGGAAGTCTCCAGTTCTACCTCCAGCCCGCTTACCACGCCCCAACCGTGCAGCAAGCGGTTGTGCCTGCGCTGCTTCTCCAGGAAATAATCCTGCTCGCCGCGCAGGTCTTCCGCGCTGAGCAGCCTGCCGAAGAAGAAATGAGTGCGTTTGAGTGGTTTATTCTCGATTGTTGGCATGGACCTGTCCTCCTAATCGATTGAACCGCTGAGAAGATGAAAAAACTGAAAACGCTGAAAGTACCCTGATTTTCCAATATTACTGATGCGTGCAGGCAACCCGTTTAATTTCCAGGTGTTTCGCGCCAAAGTTTAGAAGGAGTCCAACTTCAAAACCTGAAGCTCTCAGGTAAGACAGAGTTTGAACCACATCCACATCCTCAATTGCAAATTTTGCCTTAATCTCCACCATCACACCTTCGATGATAAAATCGATCCGTTTTCGCCCAACCACCTGATCGCGGTAGCGGATATCGATCCATACTTCGCGTTCTGCATCTAGATCAAAGCTGGGGCATTCCAGAGCAAGCGCCCGCTGATATATGACCTCCTCAAAGCCCGGCCCCAGATTGTAATGTACCTGTTTAGCTGCCGCTATGATCTGGCCGGTGACTTCTGAGAGGGGATAATCTGCATTTACATATTTCTGGTCACTACGCTCCGGCGCCATAAAAGAATACCTCCCCTGCTTAGCTACCCATCAGCTTTTTCATCTTGATCATCTTCTCAGCGGTTCTCTCTGCATTGAACCGCTGAGAAGATGTCATTATGATGATAACACTGAAGCTCCTTTTCAGTTCAGCGGTTCGATCTCTTCCCCCGGAACTTTCCTCGCTTCGCCCTCGTCTTAGCCACAGAGAAGCCCCTTGCCCTTTGTTTGTCTGGAGGAACCATGAGAACCCGCGCCCTGTTTATCCTGCTCTTGCTCGTTCTGTTCAGCGGTCTCACTCCGATTCCCGTTCACGCCGACGGGATCATCATCCCCGAACCGCCCGTTTGCGACCCGGGTCCCTGCCCGCCGCTTCCCCTCCCCATGGACCAGCTTGCCATAAAATACCATCACGTCAGCGTAAAGATTGAAAACCAGGTAGCCGTCACGCATGTCGACCAGGTATTTTATAACCCTAACGATTGGACCGTGGAAGGAACCTATCTGTTCCCCCTTCCCCAGGACGCCGCCGTGAGCAATTTCATCCTGTGGATCGATGGAGAGCCCGTCCAGGGAGAAGTCCTGGATGCCGAACAAGCCCGCCAGAAATACGATGAGATCGTCCGCACCCTGCAGGACCCGGCCCTGCTGGAGTATGCCGGGCGCGGCGCCGTCCAGGCCAGCATTTTTCCGATCCCACCCCAGGGAGAACGCCGCATTGAGCTGGAATACACCCAGGCCCTGACCGCTGAAAATGGGCTGGTGCGATATGTGTACCCGCTCAATACGGAAAAGTTCTCCGCCCTCCCCCTGGAGAGCGTCAGCATCAAAGTAGAGATCCAATCTCAAGAGGCCATCCGCGCCGTTTACTCTCCCACCCATTCTGTCGACGTCCAGCGCGAAAACGACCAGAATGCCATCGCCGGTTACGAGGCCAGCAATATCCTGCCTGACTCCGATTTCGCGCTTTACTACTCCATCGGCGAAAGCCAGGCTTTCCATTTACTCTCCTATCGCGACCCGGGCGACCCCGTGGACCCGGATGGTTTTTTCCTGGTTCTCCTGGCGCCCCGCTCCGGCGGCGACACCCCGGCTGTCCCGAAAGACGTGATCCTGGTCCTCGACCGCTCCGGCAGCATGGAAGGCGAGAAGTTCGTCCAGGCCCAGGAAGCCCTCCGCTATGTCCTGCGCCATCTGAAACCGGAGGACCGTTTCAATATCATCTCCTTCAGCACCGGTCTGGAAACTTATGCCTCTGCCTTGCGCGGCGCGGATGAGGCCGGCGAAGCCCTGGCCTGGGTCGACCGGCTCAGCGCCCAGGGAAGCACCGATATCAACCGCGCTCTGCTCGAGGCATCCGCCATGGTGGACCGCGAGCGGCCTACCTACCTGATCTTTATGACCGATGGGCTGCCCACCGAGGGCGAGACCGACCCGAACAAGATCCTGGAGAATTTTGCAGCGTCAGCACCGCAGAACCTGCGCGTGTTCTCCTTTGGGGTCGGGTTCGACGTCGATACCATCCTGCTCGACACGCTCGCCCAGGAAAACCACGGCACCAGCAGCTATGTCCGCCCGGGAGAGCCGCTGAATGAGATCCTCTCGGCTTTTTACACCCGGATCAGCACCCCGGTCCTCACCGGGTTAGAGCTGGATTTTGGCAGCCTCGCCACATACGACATGTACCCCTCGCCGCTTCCTGATCTGTTCCTTGGCTCGCAGATTGTGGGCGTGGGGCGCTACAAGAAAGGCGGGACAACCGATATTACCCTTTCCGGAGAGGTCAACGGCGCGACCCAGACCTTTACCTTTCCCGGCCAGCAGTTTTCCGAGGAGAGCGCGTCCGACCCCGGAAACCTGGCCTCCCTCCCGCGCTTATGGGCGACCCGTAAGATCGGCTACCTGCTCGGCCAGCTGCGCTTGAAAGGCAACGACCAGGAAACCATCGACCAGATCGTCCGTCTCAGCATCCGCTATGGGATCGTCACCCCTTACACCTCGTACCTGGTCACCGAACCCATGCCGTTCGGAGTAGATGCCCGCGAGCGCATCGCCGAAGAACAGTTCAACCAGGCTCAGGCAGCGCCCATGGAACCGCGTTCCGGTCAGGAGGCGGTGGAGAAAGCCGCCGGACAAAGTGACATGCAGCAGGCCGAAGCCCCTGCCGCTGCCCCGGCCGAGGTATCCAGCCAGATCCGCGTGGTTGGCTCGCGCACCTTTGTGCTTAACGAGGATGTCTGGATGGACACCGGGTACGATCCCCAATCGATGGCGCCAATCCAGGTCGTATTCCTGTCCGATGCGTACTTCGCTTTGATCCATGACCATCCCGAGCTGGCTCCCAGCCTGGCCTTAGGGCCGCGCGTGATCCTCTGGGCGGATGGGCAGACCTACGAAATCGTACCAGCCAGTGAAGGCGGGGAACCGCAAGTCTACCCGGTCACCGCAACCCCGACCCCCCAGGAAGTATCCCAGGTCGACCCGACCGCCACGCCCCAGCCCCCGGTTGTCCCTACGGCTGTACCCACTCAACCCCGCGATCCAGGCGAACCTGTTCCCGCCGAACCTACCTGCCTGCTGGCGCTCTTCCCCCTCGCCCTGGTCTTCCTGCTGCTCAGCAGCCTGAAACCCAGGGGATAGTAAGCATATATCCACACCTCAACGACACCCGGCGTCTGTTTTCGACACCGGGTGTCTTCTATCGCACACTCTAAACTCTCAACCGTCGACTCCCCACTTTCTGTTATAATCCCGTCTATGCCGTCCCTGGTAGCCCTTGACATCGAAACGACCGGCCTGGACTCGCGCACCGACTCCATTATTGAAATCGGAGCTGTGCGTTTCAATGGTCGGCGGGTCGAGGCAGAATGGTCAACCCTGATCAACCCTGGCCGGCCGATTCCCCCATTTATCACCCAATTGACCGGTATTTCCAACGAGATGGTGAGCAAAGCCCCACCGCTGCGCGGGATGCTCAGCGAGCTGGTAGACTTCGTGGGCGACGCTCCCATCCTGGGTCATAACGTCCGTTTCGATTTGTCCTTTCTCCAGCGCCAGGGTGTTTTCACCCTGAACGAGATGGTGGATACCTACGATCTGGCGGCAATCCTGTTACCCACTGCCAGCCGCTACAACCTGGGCGCGCTGGGCCAGTCCATGGGGATCCTGCTGCCTGCCACACACCGTGCCCTGGACGATGCCCGCGTCACCCATGCCCTCTTCGTCACCTTATATGAAAAAGCCCTGAACCTCCCGGTCGATCTGCTGGCCGAATTCGTCCGCCTGGGCGAGCCTTTTGCCTGGGGAGCCGGGTGGATCCTCAAACAGATCTTTCGCGCTCGCGCTCGCGAATCGATCTCACCTCGCCGGGCCGGCCACGATTACGGTCAGTGGTTCGGCCGCCCGCAAAGCCCCGATTTTCTACCCCTCCAGCCTGCCGATCCCCCCATCCCCCTCGATCCCGACGAGACTGCCAGCTTGCTCGAATACGGCGGGCCTTTCGCGCGCTATTTCGAAGGCTACGAGCACCGGACCCAGCAGGTGGAAATGCTCCGCGCGGTGACCTGCGCATTATCGGATGGACGCCACTTGATGGTTGAAGCCGGCACCGGGACCGGTAAATCATTCGCCTATCTGGTCCCCGCGGCACTCTGGGCTCTGCAAAATAACAACCGGGTAGTGATCTCCACCAACACCATCAACCTCCAGGACCAGCTCATCCAGAAGGATATCCCCGACCTGTGCGCCGCGCTGGGGATCGACCTGCGCGCAACGGTGCTCAAAGGCCGGGGCAATTATCTTTGCCCGCGCCGCCTGGAGCTGCTCCGCCAGCGCGGCCCGGAAACCCCGGACGAGATGCGCGTCATGGCCAAAGTGATGGTCTGGCTTCAAGAAAGCGCCAGCGGCGACCGCAACGAGATCAACCTCAACGGGCCGGCGGAGCGCGATGTGTGGGGACGCATTTCCGCCGAGGATGAAGGCTGTAAAACCGAAGTCTGCATCAAGCGCACCGGCGGCGCCTGCCCGTTCTACCGCGCCCGCCAGGCGGCTCAGAACGCCCACATCTTGATCGTCAACCATGCCCTGCTCCTCACCGACGCCGCGACCGGCAGCCGGGTGCTGCCCGAGTTTAATTACCTGATCGTCGACGAAGCCCACCACCTGGAAGCCGCCACCACCAGCGCGCTCAGTTTTCGCCTGGGACACGGCGACCTGGAACGCCTGATCCGCGAGCTGGGCGGGCCTGCTTCGGGGATCATGGGCCGCTACCTGACCCTCTGCCGGGATGTGCTGCGCCCGTCCGAGTTTGCCGCCGTAAATATGCTGGTCCAGCGCGCTACCGACCTGGCATTCCGCATGGAAGTCCATTCCGGGCGGCTGTTTACCGCCGTCGACCAGTTCCTGGCTGATATTCGGGATGGCCGGCCCCAGGGACTGTATCCGCAGCAGGTGCGGATTCTCTCGGCTACGCGCACCCTCCCCGGCTGGACCGAGGTCGAAGTGGTCTGGGATGAGGCCCACGAAACGCTCAAGCTGCTCCTCAACCTGCTCCACGACCTGTTCCAGTCGCTGGTCGAATTGGGCGATTCGCTCACCGAAGACCAGGAAGATCTGCTGAATGCCTTTGGCAACCTGTACCGCCGCCTGACGGAGACAGATACCAACATGAACGCCCTGGTTTGCAAGCCGGAGCCTGACCGGGTGTATTGGGTGGAGGCTACTCCAAACGGAAACCGCCTCTCATTCGAGGTAGCGCCCCTCCATATTGGCCCTTTGATGCGCCAGTATTTGTGGAACCAGAAGAGCAGCGTGATCCTGACTTCCGCCACCCTGACCACGAACGGCGAGTTCGATTATCTGCGCAGCCGGCTGGATGCTCAGGAAGCGGATGAGCTGTCCCTCGGTTCTCCCTTCGATTTTGAAAGCTCCGCTCTGCTCTATGTGGTGAACGATATCCCCGAGCCCAACGATATGAACGGCCACCAGCGCGCGGTCGAATCCGCGCTCATTCGCCTGGCTAAAGCCACCCAGGGCAGGCTGCTGGCTCTGTTTACCTCATACTCTCAGCTCAAGCGCACTTCGCAGGTGATCGGACCGGCATTATCCGAGGCCGGCATTATGGTCTACGAACAAGGGGAAGGCGCCTCGGCAAATACCCTCCTGGAAACCTTCCGCGAGGCAGACAAAGCCGTACTGCTGGGCACGCGCTCTTTCTGGGAAGGTGTGGATATCCCCGGTCAGGCTCTCTCGGTCCTGGTGATCGTCAAGCTGCCTTTCGATGTACCCAGCGAGCCAATCGTCGCCGCCCGTTCGGAGACATTTGAAGATCCTTTCAACGAATACAACCTGCCCGAAGCCATCCTGCGCTTCCGCCAGGGTTTCGGCCGCCTGATCCGCACCCAGACCGATCACGGGGTAGTCGCCATCCTCGACCGGCGCATCCTCACCAAAAAATACGGCAAGCTCTTCATCGACTCTCTGCCGATCTGCACGGTAAAAGTAGGCACCCTCATGGACCTGCCGAAAGTCTCCGCGCAGTGGTTGGATACGTAACCGGCAGGGCTTTCGTTTCTTTCTCTCCAGACTCAGTCCCTACTTTAGCCAACCCCACCCCCCTGGCAACTACACCAGGGACTACGCCGGCCCTCCCCTGGACAAGGCACCAGGATCTGCGACCCGCAAGCGAGGAGGGAGGCCGAGCCAGGGGAATCTTCCTCCCCCGTTTGCGGCCTGTGGGGCTGGATGTTCTGGTCCAGCTGGGAGGTTAGGAGGGGGTTAGCGCTGG
>Ga0105104_10000069_pt1 | contig 67094 bp, 67 predicted proteins | sample PPLLaktember2015_3_FD_87034 | JGI IMG/M metagenome (GOLD analysis project Ga0105104, IMG submission 87034) | Freshwater sediment microbial communities from Prairie Pothole Lake near Jamestown, North Dakota, USA - PPLs Lake P7 Core (6) Depth... | ecosystem: Environmental > Aquatic > Freshwater >... | reverse complement strand
ATTCAGAAGAAAACCAGAAGAACGAGATTTTTTTAACTAACTATAATATCATACTCATGAAGAATTACCGGATTTCAAGACGTAATTTTCTTGGCACCTCGGCTGCTGCGGGATTGACAAGTATTACCTTCCCCTCCATCATAACCGGATGCACATCAGAAAAGGGAAAAAAAGAAGTTACAGTTCCTACATTTCTTGATCAGGCACCTGATGGCCAGGAACTGAAGGCAGGTCTGGTCGGTTGCGGCGGACGGGGCTCCGGAGCTGCAGTTGACTTTCTGAACGCTGGTCCTAATCTCAAAATCACCGCACTGGGGGATGTATTGCAGGACAGGATCACCTCATGCAGGGAAGAACTTAAAAAACAAAAAGGTGCTGAAGTAGCCGATGAGAATTGCTTTGTCGGATTTGATGCAATCCGGAAAGTGATCGAATCCGGGGTGGACATTGTAATTCTTGCCACCCCTCCCTATTTCAGGCCGGAACATTTCGCCGCTGTTGTTGAAGCCCGTAAACATGTTTTCCTGGAGAAACCGGTATGCGTTGATCCTGTGGGTGCACGATCTGTAATTGCCACAGCCCGCAAAGCCCAGGGACTCGGATTGTCAGTCGTAACGGGCACACAGCGCAGGCACCAGCGTGATTATGTTGCCAACTATAAAAATGTGGCCGAAGGCATGATCGGTGATATTGTATCCGGCAATTGCTGGTGGAATGGAGGTAAGCTCTGGCACCGCGATCCCAATCCCGAATGGTCCGAAATGGAGTACATGATCCGAAACTGGGTCAACTGGTGCTGGCTTTCGGGAGATCACATTGTGGAACAGCATGTACATAATCTGGATGTCATTCACTGGTTCACAGGAAAATATCCTGTTAAAGCAACAGGTTTTGGATCCAGGCTAAGAAGGATCACTGGTGATCAGTATGATAACTTCAGTGTGGATTATGTATTTGACAATGGCATGCATGTACACAGTATGTGCCGTCAGATCAATGGTTGCGTGAATGATGTTTCCGAACGCATCCAGGGCACCAAAGGATCGACCAATTGCAAGGATACGATCTGGGACCCCACCGGAAAAGAGATATGGAAATACTCCTATCCGGCTGATGAGAGCGGACAGCCAATGACAGATGTTAAAATAAGCCCGTATGTACAGGAACATATAGACCTGGTTACCTCAATACGCTCGGGCAAGCCGTTCAATGAAGCTGAAAATACGGCCATGTCAACCCTGGTTGCGATCATGGGAAGAATATCAGCCTACACCGGTAAACTCGTTACACTGGACGAAGTCATGAATTCGGAGATGAAACTGGGACCCAAAGTGTTTGCCTTTGGTCCTGTAGACGTACCCAAGGAGGTTCCCCTGCCGGGAGAAGCCTATGTGCCCAATGAATGACATGCCCTGGTAAAATCTTAATGCTGACAGATAAGCGAAGTTTTTAACTTCGCTTTTTCTGTATTATTTTTGGCGACTTGCTTCCCAAACCGAAACCATCATGAAAATCCTGAAATTCGGAGGATCCTCCATTGACAGTCCCGAAAACATACAACACGTAAGGAAAATAATCGAATCCCAGACCACCCAGATAATTGTTGTTGTATCCGCTTTCCATGGCATTACGGATCTTTTGCTCGCATTGTCCAAGCTTGCAGCCACCCGGGATAAATCCTTTTTCAGGTTATACAATGCGATAGAGTCGAAGCATATTGAAACGGTGACCCGGTTATTTAAGGAGCCTTTGCGGGAAGAAGTACTAACCGGGGTAAACGGCTATCTCAAAGAACTAATCAGTATTATTAACGGGGTTTACCTTTTGAATGATCTCACACCCAAAGTCCAGGATAAAATTCTCAGTTTCGGCGAAATCATTTCGGCATATATTATCAGCCATATTATTCAAAATGCAGAGGTTGTGAATGTTAAAGGCCTGATAAAAACCGACAGCCATTTTGGCAATGCCCGCGTAAATTTTCCCCTCAGCAATCGCCTCATAAGGTCGCATTTCAGGAATTTCGCGAAAACTGCTATTGTTCCCGGGTTTATTGCGAGCAATGAACATAATGATACAACAACCATGGGCCGTGGCGGTTCAGATTATACGGCGGCCATACTTTCCGCCGCATTGGATGTTGAGCGGCTTGAAATCTGGACCGATGTGGATGGATTTATGACGGCTGATCCCAAGAAAGTTAAAAAGGCACTTGCAATTGAACAGTTAAGTTATGCCGAAGCCATGGAATTGTCTCATTTCGGTGCCGAGGTTATCTATACCCCTACCATTCACCCTGTGTATCAGAAAAATATTGAGGTTGTTATTAAAAATACCTTTAATCCCGATGCCCGGGGTACGCTCATATCAAAAGATTCAGGTGTTCAGTCTTTGTCACTGATCAAAGGCATTTCCTCGATTGATGATATCAACCTGATTACGCTCCAGGGTGCCGGTATGGTGGGCGTGAAGGGGATATCCTCCCGGCTTTTCGGAACCCTGGCCCGGCAGGACGTTAATATCATCCTCATCACGCAGGCTTCATCGGAATACTCCATAACCTTTGCCATTAATCCGAATGATTCAGGGCTGGCACTTTCTTCCCTTGAAAAGGAATTCGAGCCGGAAATAAGGCTACGGAATGAACTGAATATCATCGTTGAAAAAGAACTTTCCATTATCGCCATCGTTGGTGAACAGATGAAAAATACACCCGGCATATCAGCCAACCTTTTTGCCTCCCTGGGAAGGAATGGTATCAGCGTGATCGCTACTGCCCAGGGTTCTTCTGAGTTGAACATTTCAATTGTCATAAAAAAGGAAAGCTTGCACAAGGCTCTTAATGTTATCCATGAAGGCTTTTTTCTTTCGCATTATAAAGAACTGCATCTTTACCTTGTAGGGACCGGTACGGTTGGCGGGAACCTTCTCAGACAAATCATGAACCAGCAGGAGACACTGCTAAAGGAACATCATCTTAAAATTAACGTGGTGGGCATCTGCAGGTCGAAGTTAATGCTCCTCAATCCTGACGGGATTAACCTGGTCAATTACCGTGAAGTAATGGAAAAAGAGGGGGAACGGTCCGATATTACCCTTTTTATTCAGAAAATGCAGTACCTCAACCTGAGAAACAGCGTATACATCGACTGTACCTCTGATGCCGGGATTGCAGCTACATACCGCACAGTTCTTAATGGATATGTATCTGTTGTGACTGCCAGTAAGATAGCCTGTTCCTCAGATTATCCTCATTACCATGAGCTTAAAAATACCGCGCGGGAAAAAAATGTCAAGTTTATGTACGAAACAAATGTGGGTGCAGGACTTCCTATAATTAGCACGCTTAATGACCTGATACGCAGCGGTGATAAAATAATCCGTCTTGAGGCAGTGTTGTCGGGCACACTGAATTTTATCTTTAATACAATCAGCGGGGATATTTCCCTTAGCCAGGCAGTCAGGCTCGCCATGGACCATGGATTCGCCGAACCCGATCCCCGCATAGACCTGAATGGTTCCGATGTAAGGCGAAAACTTCTGATCCTCGCCCGTGAGGCCGGTTATGCCTTTGAAAGCAAGGATATCAGCATAATCCCATTTCTCCCTGAGGATTGCTTTACAGGTTCCATTGATGATTTCTGGATCAATATCCGTAAACATGATGCCGGATTTGAAGAAAGAAGAAAACGACTTACCCGGGAAAATAAAAAACTCCGGTTTGTGGCCCGCCTTGAAAACGGGAAAGCAAGCATTGAACTGGAGGAAGTGGGTATAAATCACCCTGCCTATCCCCTTGAAGGCAGCAATAACATAATATTGATCACCACCCTCCGTTATCACGAACAGCCGATGGTAATCCGCGGATATGGCGCCGGTGCTGATGTGACTGCCGCAGGTGTATTTGCCGATATTATCAGGGTAGCCAATGTATAATAAACGATTCCTATGATTAACGCTGTAATATTTGATTTCGACGGTATTATTATTGATTCTGAACCGTTATGGGTGGAAGCGGAAATAGCTGTCTTTGAAACAATAGGCATTAGACTCACCCCTGAATTATGCCGTCAGACGACCGGGCTCAATACACAGGATACCCTGCTTTACTGGTATAACATTTATCATTGGTCCGGAAAGAGCAGGCTTCAGGTTTACAAAGAAATCATGGAAGCCATGCAGGCGCTCATCCTGAAGAAAGTTGAACTCAAAGAAGGATTTCCGGATGTGCTCCAGCTGTTTGTGGACATGAACCTGCCCATGGCTGTAGCCTCAGCATCCCCGCTCAAACTGATCAAAACCGCTCTGAAAAAGTTTCAGCTGTTTGATTATTTTAAGATCATCAATTCAGGTGAAAAGGAGAAATTCGGCAAGCCTCATCCTGCACTTTACCTGGGAGCAGCCCGCAAACTTGGTATCGAGCCCGTTAGCTGTCTGGCCTTTGAGGACTCTTTTAATGGTGCTATTTCAGCCAAGGCGGCACGCATGAAACTGGTTGCAGTGCCAGATGACCATGATTTTATGACATCCAGGTTTGATTTTGCCGACCTGAAAATATCATCCCTCAGGGACTTTAAAATCAAACAACTTGAATACATCAATACGCTGAAGTAGTTTTCAGGCATAATAAAATGAATCGCAGGATACTTTATTATTCAACCAACAGGAAAGCACCCAAAGCAGGCTTCAGTGAGGCATTGCTGAAAGGACTGGCTCCGGACAGGGGATTATATATGCCTGATCATGTTCCGGTGATAGATGACGGAATATTAAAGGAACTCAAGGGCAGGTCATATGCTGAAGTGTCTTTTGTGGTCGCCAGGAATCTGCTGCATGATGAAATTGACGATGACAGCCTGTTATCCATGATAAAGGATGCTTATGGTTTTGATGTTCCCCTGGAGAACATCTATGAACGCAAATACATCATGAGGCTTGACCAGGGACCTACGGCATCATTCAAGGATTTCGCGGCCCGGCTGATGGGAAGGCTCATGCAACATTTTCTCCGACTGCAAAACCGGAATATGCTTATTCTTACAGCCACTTCAGGCGATACCGGCAGTGCAATCGCAAACGCATTTTACGGCCTTGGGAATATCAGGGTTGTGATCCTGTATCCTAAAAATGAAGTGACTCCCAGGCAACGGAAGCAAATGACTACATTGCGGCAGAATATCCGGGTCATTGAACTTGATGGTAAATTTGACGATTGCCAGGCTCTCGTTAAACAGGCCTTTTCAGATCCGGAACTTGATTATCTTAGCCTTTCATCCGCCAATTCCATAAACATTGGACGGCTCTGGCCTCAATCGTTTTACTATTTTTATGCCTGGTCCAGACTATCAGGTTTTCCGGATGATCCGGCCATTTTTGCGGTCCCGTCGGGGAACTTTGGTAATTTGATGGGTGGATTGCTGGCCAAAGCCATGGGATTACCCGTGAAGAGATTCGTAATTGCAACCAATGAGAACAACGAGGGGCCGGTTTACTGGCAAACAGGGCATTATAGTGCGGTAATTCCTTCCCGCAATTGTATTTCAAGTGCCATGAATGTGGGACATCCAAGCAATTTGGCTCGCGTAATTGCACTTTACGGAGGATTAATGGATGAAAAGGGTTTTATATCAAGGGAGCCTGATGTTGCCAAAATGCACACGGATATAGCAGCCTACAGTATTACAGATAAGCAAACCAAACAGACCCTGAAAGATCTGTATGATCGGTTCGGGGTGATTACAGAGCCCCATGGTGCAGCGGGATGGACAGGATTAATGGAATACATGCGCAATTTTCCGTCCGACGCCGATCCGGGACAGCTCGCTATAAGCCTTGAAACAGCCCATCCTGCGAAATTTCCGGAAGAGATTCAAAAAATATTGAAAATCGATCCGCTTTTGCCTGAAAGCCTTTCAGGTCTCGACAAACTGAAGGAAACTTACGACAGTCTTGAAAATGATTATACACAATTCAAGAACTATCTTATAAGCCGATATTAAAATTTGACTATTTTGGCCGAAGAATATTATATCTGACTTTCTATGAAAAAACTTCACGCTGTGTGTTCAGATCTCGAGGGGGTATGGGTACCCGAAGTATGGATCAATGTGGCCGAAAAAACCGGTATCCCGGAACTACGCCTGACAACGCGTGATATGAAAAATTATGACGAATTGATGTGCCACCGGTTAAAGATCCTGAATGAAAGAAATCTGACCCTGCTCGATATCCAAAGGGTGATTGCCACAATCAAACCATTGCATGGCGCGCTGGAAATGATAAACTGGCTCAAGCGGGTTACCCGCTTCATTGTCGTTTCCGATACATTTGTCGAATTTGCGGATCCTCTTATGGAGCAGCTTGACCGGCCAACATTGTTTTGTCATTCGCTTGAAGTTAACGGGCAGGGAATTATAAGCGGTTACCATCTCCGTCAGAAAGATGCCAAACGTGAGACAGTAAAAGCATTGAAAAGCCTTAACTATGAGGTGATTGCCTTTGGTGATTCCTACAATGATATCAACATGCTTAAAGAAGCCGACCAGGGTGTTCTTTTCCGTCCTCCCCAAAATGTAATAGATGACAATCCGGAATTTCCGGTAATGCATGAATTTTCCGAGCTCAAGTGCTTTCTTGAAAGCCGGTTTTTTTAGACGGATTAATACAGGTGGGGATACCGGGCAGGATAGGCCTTGTGCATAATGGCGTAAACCGTTTCAAAAACATTTTCGGCATTCGGATTGGAAAAATAATCACCGTCGGTTGAATAAGCCGGCCTGTGTTCCCTTGCGGCCAATGTCCTCGGTTCCGAGTCCAGGTACCGGAATGCTCCCTGTTCTTCCAGCACTTTCTGCATCATATAGGCTGTTGCTCCGCCAGGAACATCCTCATCAAAGAATACTACCCTGTTGGTTTTCTTTATTGATAGAGCGATAGTCTCTTCAATATCGAAAGGTAACAGAGTCTGGATATCGATAAGTTCAACGCTGATATTGAATTCATTCAGTTGCTTTAATGCATCAAGGGCAATTCTTACACAGGAACCGTACGTAACCAGGGTGACATCTGTGCCCTTTACCAGTATGTCGGGCTTTCCAAGCGGTATCCTGAATTCACCCAGGTTGTCCGGCTTTATTTCCTTAAGCCTGTATGCATTCAACGGTTCAATTACTAGGGCCGGGTCATCGCCTTCAAGCAGGGTATTGTAAAATCCCGCAGCCTGGGTCATATTACGGGGTACACAAACATATATGCCGCGGATTGAATTGATCACCATACTGAGAGGAGAGCCTGAATGCCATATTCCTTCAAGCCTGTGACCCCTCGTGCTAATGATCAGCGGAATCGACTGGCTGCCGGCTGTCCGCCAGTGGGCGGTTGCCAGGTCATCACTCAGGGTTTGCAAAGCATACAAGAGGTAGTCGAAATACTGTATCTCCGCAATGGGCCTGAATCCTCTTAATGCAAGTCCGATTCCTTTGCCGACAATGGATGTTTCCCGGATACCCGTATCAAATATCCGGTGTTTACCGTATTTTTGCTGCAATCCCTCATAGGTCTGGTTTACCCCGCCGATTATTCCCACATCTTCTCCAAATGCCAGCAATAAAGGGTATTTTTCAAAGAGTGCATCGAAATTATCCCTCAGTATTTCCCTTCCGGTCACAACGGGAGAATCCTTTGTATACAGAGGAGCAACCTGTGGAATGTTCAGGGCTGACCTCTCGGTCTCACTGTAAAGAAATGCACTGTATTTTTCATATCCCCCTACATAGTTCCTGCTCAGCCATTCATTAAGCTCATTTTTAAATGAGGCATGCCTGGTGCAATCGCTGCATACATGTCTCAATATCTTTTTGGCCGCACTGATGTTATCCTTGCGAATGGGGTTCTTGATCTGACCGAGGTTATTGGTGTATAAACTGATCTTGTCGAGGTTATCATTGTGACAGACGCAGCTCTTGTTCTCAACAATTTTCAGCAATTCCGACCTCTCGGTCCGTATGGCTTTCTGGTATATGTTCCAGGCTGATTCACGGGCCCTGGCAACTTCGTCAGCCACTTCCTCGTCAAGCAAGGAAAGTTCCTTGTCCGTGATAAGGTGATGCTGTAAAAGCCATTCTTTCATGCCTTTCAGGCAATCGTGCTCCAGCTCCCAATTCAGCCTTTCCTGGGGTTTGTACCGTTCCTGCGAACCCGAAGTGGAATGACCCAGGGGTTGGGTAAGCTCGCGAATATGAAATACAACAGGCACATGCTCGGTGCGGCACTTGTGTATTCCTGTTTCAAACACCTTATTCAGTCCGGCATAGTCCCACCCCATGGCCTCATACAAAATAATGCCGGTTTTGTCGCCGTTCTTTTCAAATCCCCGCAACGCAGCTGAAATATTGGATTTTACTGTCTGAATGCTGCTTGGAACGGATATTCCATAGCCATCATCCCATACAGCAATTGCCATTGGGATCTGCAAAACACCGGCAGCATTCATCACCTCAAAAAAATGGCCTTCCGAGGTGCTGGCATCACCAATGGTACCAAAAACCACTTCATTGCCATTATCGCTGATCCCGCGGAATTCCTGAAATTCCTTGTTTTGCCTGTATAATTTTGAAGCGAGAGCTAACCCGAGCATGCGGGGCATATGACCGGCAGTGGGGGACAGGTCCGCTGCGGAATTTTTCTGCCTGGTCAGATCCAGCCATTCCCCGTGCTCATTTACATTGCTCGTGGCAAAATGATTGTTAAATGACCTGCCTGCATTTCCCGGACTGATATTAATATCGGCAGTGCCATACAATTGAGAAAAAAACTCTTCAACTGTCAGAAGCCCCGCAGCCATCATAAATGTCTGATCACGGTAATAACCCGACCTCCAATCGCCATTCCTGAATTGTTTTGCATATGCGATCTGTGCAATTTCCTTACCGTCACCAAAGATCCCGAATTTTGCCTTTCCGTTAAGGACTTCCTTGCGCCCCGTGAGGCTGCAATGTCTGCTGAGCAGGGCAAGCCTGTAATCGCGCAGAATCACTTTGCGAAATTGTTCAAAGTTTAACTTTCTGAGATCACTTGTTTCAGTTTCTAGCATGCTTCAGTTATTCTGTTTTCGCTTAGTAACATAACAAAGTATAGTTTGTTCGTCATAGCCGTAGCAAAAGAAAGTTTACATCTGTCAGAAAATTTGCAAAATAAAAACCGATTTCCGGATGCAGGAAAAAAGGAAGGTAATTGTAAAAAAAAGGGGCTGATACCTCAGCCCCAACCTAAAACATAAACCTAAATTTAAACCTTGAATGAGATCTTATAAGGATGTTTGTTGCTTATTAATATGACATTTCACAATGAATTTTCACGTAGGAATATCCGGATTCATTTGCATTGTCATCGCGAAAAATTCTCTTTCACAATCCGGAGCCACTGTCTGCAGGTTATTGCCGGCCGACACAAAATGGAAAAAGGAATATATTTGCATATATGTTGAAAATTTTTTGATTTAACTTTGGGCAGTATATCGAAATGGAATGAAATTTGCCTGAATTATGTAAATCCATTGGAATATGCAGCTTCATTATGATTTTTTTCAGACTGAGAATACCCTGCAACCTCAAAAGGGCAGGATTCTTATATCTGAGCCGTTCCTGATGGATAACTACTTTAAGCGATCCATCGTACTGATCACGGAATACTCATCGGAGGGCACCGTAGGATTTGTGCTGAACAAACCGGTGAATATGAAGGTAAATGAAATCATTACCGATTTTCCACCCCTTGATACCACCGTATCCCTTGGCGGACCTGTGCAAACCAATACCCTGCATTATATACATACCCTGGGTGATATCGTTCCGGGCAGCATAAAGGTTATAGACCAGATATACTGGGGCGGAGAATTTGAAGTTATCAAGCGTTTGCTTGAAACGGGAAACCTTAATAATGGAAATATAAGGTTCTTTCTCGGTTACAGCGGATGGCAGGCCAATCAGCTCGAAGATGAACTCTCAGAAAATGCCTGGGTTGTTTCTGAAATAAGCGCCCTGGAGATTATAACCCCCATGAACAAGCACTATTGGAATATGACACTGAACCGCATGGGAAAGAAATACAGGATGTGGTCGAATTTTCCTGAGAATCCCCAGATGAACTGATCGCCTAGCGTAAACCTTTTTTTCCGAATGCTTTTTCATTCAGTGCCCTTGTCAGCAACTGAGCTGTTTTTTTGTAGTAACGTCTCTGCCTGTATGCACCTGCCCATCGAATGCCTGTAAGGGCATTGGTGAGAAAAACTTCATCCGCATCCTCAAGTACTGCCGGAGTAAGGCTGCTTTGCTCATTGACGCGGAATCCGGAATCACCCGACAGTTCAATGATCACCCTGCGCATTACACCTGCTGTGCATCCCTGATTCAACCCCGGAGTGAATACCGAGGAACCATTAATGAGAAAAATATTGGAGTGGCCTGTTCCGGAAATGCGCCCGGATTCATTCAACAGAATCGCGTCATCAAGGTGGTTTTTTCCGCAAAACAGGCCTGTCATCACATTGATCAGGGAACCGGTTGTTTTGATACCCGAAAAGGGGCTGGTATGCAACCGGTACTCCTGACACAGGTCTATTGCAAATCCCCTGTCATTCAGTACATAGAAGTCATCCGGTAACGTCTGGCTTTCCAGAATAAAGGAAATATGGTTGCTTTCCGGGACCAGATTGTCACCAGCCTCCCGGTAAACCGTAAGCCTGATCCGGCCTCCTCCGAAAATGCGATTCCTGTTCAGGAGCTGCACAATCAGGCCATGCAGGTAGTCCTGCGTAAACCAGGCTGGTATATCCATGACAAGTAGATTCATGCCACAAATCAAACGGCTGTAATGGTGTTCCAGGAACTGGGGTTCCGTGGCATAAACATGGATATTCTCGCATAAGGAATCCCCATACCTAAAAGCCCTGTTTCCCGGAAACAGGAAAGGTTCTGATGATCTCCTGAACTCACCATTTACACAGATATACTTCATTTCCGGCATGTCCGTCTTGTATTATTCCTTATATGGAAACGCTAAAGAGCCTGTCCAGGAAATAGCTGATCAAATGATAATCAATGAACAATGGAAAAATAAAACCGAAAAGCGCACCCACCATATGTGCATCATGGTTAACATTATCCGTTCCGCGCCTGCTCATATAATGTGAATAAACGAGGTACAGAATGCCCATGATGATTCCGGGAACCGGCAATATCCCGTAAAAATAAATACGCTCCCAGGGATTGAAAAAAATATAGAAAAAAATCACCGCCGAAACAGCCCCTGAGGCTCCCACCGCATTATACCAGATGTTGTCCCTGTATTTATAGAGACTGATCAGGGAAGCAACAATAATGCCTCCAAAATAAAAAAACAGGTATATTAACTTGCTCCAGTGCTGCATACCAGGATTCAATATTTGCCCCATATATTTTTCTACAATAGGACCAAAAAAGAAAAGCACCATCATATTTATAATGAGGTGCATCCAGTTAGCGTGCAGAAAACCGTGCGTAAGAAGCCTGTGAATTTCCTTGCGGTGGTATACCTGGTAGGGATTGAATTGCAGTTTCGAAAACCACTGATGATTGCTGAAAGCAGGTATGGAGACCAGGGCGGTAAATATTATAATAACATAAGTCATATGCATCAGCGTAATGTTTATTTCAATGTAATATTTTATATATCAGTTCCTTTAACAGGTCACCATCGGATGACATACTGCCTCCCTTGCTCCCGAGATCGGCTTCGCGCAGCCGGGATATAATCTGTCGTGTCCTGGGCAATGGAAAGGCCCTCGCTGCCTGCTGGTATTCACCGGCAAAATACGGGTGAATGCCCAATTCCCTGGCTATGTTTTCCTTGCTGGTATCTTTCAGTCCATGGAATTGAAGGATCTTGACGAAATAATAAAAGAGGGCGGAAATTGTCAGGATCACCGGATTATTCTTTGGATTGGCCGCAAAAAAGCGGATGATGCGGTTTGCCTGCATGATATCCCCGTTTGAAAGGGCACGGGTAAGTTCAAAACTGTTGAAATCCTTGCTGATCCCGATATTCTTCTCAATCAATTCTGCCGTAACATGGGTTGAACCGGCTGGCATAACCAGCAGCAACTTATCCAGTTCACTTACAATTCTGCCCAGGTCGTTGCCCATAAAATCCACAAGCAAAGCCGCAGATTTTTGATCAGCCTGGTAACCTTTATCCTTCAAGTAACCTGATATCCAAGCCGGAACCTTATCCTCCCGCAGTTTATCTGATTCCATCAGCACACCCTTTTCCGCCAGCAATTTGGCGAGTTTGGTTCGTTTGTCGAATTTTTTGTATTTATAGGCAAAAACGAGGCGTGTCGAAGCCATGGGTGCAGTAATATAAGACTCGAGGCCTTCAAGATTCTTCAACTGCTGCGCTTCCCTCACTATAACTACCTGGGAAGATGACATCATGGGAAACCGGCGGGCAGCAGACAGAATGGTATTCATGTCAGAATCACGCCCATACAATACCATCTGATTAAACGATTTTTCAGACTCGCTTAATGCATGGTCCGAAATATAACCGGTGATTAAATCAATGAAATAGGGCTCTTCGCCTGTGAGGAAATAAACCGGGGCGTACCTGCCGGCTTTTAAATCCGATAATATATCAGCAAAAGTCATATATTATCAGATTGCATTATTCTATTCCCTAAATTTACCATAATTAATTCCCGCTCATGGAGCCGTTAAATTTACCAACATATTTGTTCAGGATAAAACAGGACAAAGAGAAAAAATACATATTTGACGAAATACGGCGAAGATTTGTATTGCTAACCCCGGAAGAGTGGGTCAGGCAGCATCTCGTGAAATATCTCGTGCATGCTAAAAATTTTCCCTTGCTGCTTATGGGAATTGAAAAAGGATTCACCCAACTGCGCAGGAAACAACGGTACGATCTGCTGATCTATGACAGAAAGGGAGAACCGCTAATGATCGTTGAATGCAAAGCCCCGACCATTGTGATCAATCAGAATGCATTTGACCAGGCAACCCGGTACAACGTTAGGCATAAAGCCCCTTACATGCTCATCACCAACGGCAGAAACCATTATTGCTGTCAGCTCAACCTAGAGAACAGGCAATACAAATTTTTGCAGGAAATCCCGGATTACAATGACATTCCGACTGCATTTGCGCGTTACTCCACCCGCATGGAACGCCGGTAGATAACAATGACGGCGCCGTCAATTCCTGATTTTTGTTTTAATAAACCCGCCTGATCGGAAGAATTTCCGGCTTTCAGATGGTAAGCGTACTGGCCTTTTTCGATGATAAGGGATACAGGTTCAGGACCCCTGTACAGTTTGGCCACTTCTTCCGGTTTCAGGGCTACCTTTGAAACCTTTAGTTCCACATGGTATTCTGTATTTTCAGGCATACCGGCATTCCCTTCAGCCAGCAGCCTTTTTTCCAGTTCCCTGTTTTCTTTTATCATTTCCGCCGGATTTTGCTTAACCCCGTCTTTGTAGGCAACGATGAAGGCACCCTGGATATTGACTTCCCGAAATATCTTCTGAACCTCCGAAAACATAGGTTGACCGAGTAACTGGTATTTCAGCCAGCCGGCTTCCGGAACGGCTTCAACCGGATACTTGCCGGTATATATCTTAGCCAGATCGGGTAAAGTAAGAGGATTGCGGCTCGCCGCAATCTGTACCCGGAATAATACCCGGTTTATCAATTCCGGTTTCGCCGGTAAATCCTCCGGTACAATATTTTCCTTAATTTCCGGAGAGGGTACGGTCACCACAGGCTGCTCAGGTTTTACGGCAGGTAATACAATAGCAGTCTCATCTGTTGTATCCTTTGCAATCTGCCGGGGCACTTTTTCAGGTTCGGTTAAAACCTGTGTTTGCGTGATCTTTTCGGCTGTATCAGGTTTTGCCGTGGCTGCCGGAATTTCTGCATCCGCTCTGGCCACAGGGGCATCAACTTCGGCCTGGGTTTCAGGAATGCTGTAGCAGGCAGAAAGAGAATTCACCTGTCTGCGGATGGCAACTGATTCAAGATTTTTTGCCTCGACGAGCTTTTCGATTTTAGCGGACCCGAGATTCATATGCCTTGTCCTTTTCCTGTAAACCCGTGCCTGGGCATAATTATCCCTTGCCTGTTCCTCAAGTACCTTTGCATTCAGTAAACCTGATTCTTCCGCTTCATGGTCTTTCCAGAATCTGTTCAGATATTTCTTATATATACTGTATTTCAGATTATTACCTTTCTCATACAATGCAGATGCCTGAAACTCCTTTTGCCACGATTTAACTTCGTATGATCGCGTTTTCCTTTTTATCGCTCTCCTGCTAAGGGATGAGTCCCGCTGAAGAGTACGGATGGGGGCTTTTAATTCAGTTGCATCCTCGGATAGCTTATCGGCTGCAGCAATAATCCTGTCTGCTTTGTTGAGTTTTTTAGTATCCCTGGCTGTAATGACTTTTCTGAGGCCGGTTTCATCCTGTGCCATTACACTGGGACCGAACAGGGTTGTGAAAAGAAATAAGACGATCAGAGACCACGGGTAAAATAAGTAGTTAAACCTCATGCTCCCGGTTTGAATGTTACCTGATACATTTTTTTCCATAAACATCGCCTCCGCCTTGATTTTGATGTGTCGCGAATTCAAAATATAAATCTACCTGTTTTTGAGATTAAACTTCTGTCTTATCATTTGAATTTATCAATTGCAACAAATATTCATCCAGATATTTTCCGGGGGTTTTAACCCAATCAATTTTTCTTCCGGTGACAATGAATCCGCATTTTTTGAACAGCCTGAGACTGTCAGCATTGCCTGCGGTAATGTTACAATAAAGCTGATGCAATTGCAAAGTCCGAAAACTATAGTCCAGAAACCTTGTCATGGCCATGGAGGCATATCCTTTTTTCCGGTCGGATTTGTCCCCGATAAGTATTCCCACTCCTGCCCGGTTATGATAAGGATCAAAATCAAAAAGGTCGATCGTACCTATTGACCGCATCCTTTCAGGTTTACCGTCAGCAATATCTATCATCAGCCTCAGTTGTTTAACCTGGTATATATCCAGGTGTGAATTCTCAATATATTTTTCCAGGATATACTTTGAGAACGGAGTGAAAGTATTGCTCACATGCCATATTTCCGGATCGTTTTCCCATGCGTACAGCATATCGATATCCTGCGGTTCAAGGGCGCGTAAGATTACTTGCGTCTCTGAAGACTTAACCATATCATTTTTCTGTATAACAACAATTTATTGTTTACCTACATATTGAAAAGGGTGGTTGTCCGGTACTATTTAATGGCTACCCTGAATATATCGGCTTCCCTGGATGGATCGTCAGGATTGATCTTGGAATAGTATCCTGCCTTACCTCCCCTTATTGCTATGTAGCCAAGGTTATCCATGGTATTGTTTATGGGGAATCCCAGATTAACCGGTTCACTCCATTTATTGTCCCTGAAACTTGTATAAAATATGTCAAAACCGCCCATGCTGAAGTGCCCCTTGGAACTAAAGTACAGGATATTGTTTTCCAGGGTCACACTGGGTCCATCCTCATCAAACGAGGTGTTGATTACACGGCCCAGATTATGTGCTTTTCCCCATTGATTGTTATTATCTCTCCTTGAATAATACAAATCCCTTCCTCCATACCCTCCTTTCCGCGAACTGGCAAAATAGAGCATCCTGCCGTCCGGTGACAGCCATGCGGAGGTTTCATCTGCCCTGGTATTGATATTTTTGTTTAGTTTTTCTGCTTTTGACCACCCGGAGGAATTCAGGACCGAAACCCATATATCGCTGCCTTCGCCACTGGTTTTGACAAGATAAAGCTCTTTACCATCAGAAGAAAGGCATGTAGGATACAGATCGCCGTCCGATCCGATGACAGGGTTCAGGTTTTCCAGCACGCTCCAGGAATCACCGTTGCGTTTTGTAAGGTAAATGGCATCATAAAACTTCAGTTTTCGGACAAAAACCATCATATTCTCATCCCCCGATACAATCGGATATAATTCCGAAGCGCTCGTATTGATAGTACTGTCAAGGTTGAGTTCTACCATGTCCACCGGGTTATCCTGAATGATTTTGGCCCTTTCGCATGATTTTATCTCATTATCAACTATGGTTTCATTGTAATTTCCATAATAGAATGGAGAATTAATGAATATGTTGTATACCCTTAGGGCATCATCCAGCCTGTTAATTATGCGGTAAACATTCCCCAGGTAATAATAGGCATGCAAGGGCGCATTCATTTCCTCAAAATCCTTCCTGCTGTATAATTTCTTGTTCACCGTGTGCCGGATGGCCTTCTCCAGACAAGATACAGCAAGGGATTCGCTTCCCGGGAGGTTCATATAACATTCTCCCAATTTGAAATTGAAATTCGCGTTATCAGGATATATTTCGGTTACTTTTTTGAAATAAAAGGCTGCTTCGCGGTAATCTCCGCGGTTTAAGAAGTATTGTCCTTCATTAAATGAATCAAGAGTCTCTTCCCGGGTCTGACCCATAGACGGGAAAAGAGCCAGCATGATTCCAACTATGATCAGCCATTTTCGCATATCTGCATTGTTAATGCTATTCTTTGATCTTGAGGTGCCCGGGTACCGGAGGAATATTGATTTTGATCACCATTTTGTCCGCACCGGTAACTTCGTATTCCACCCGCCGGTTCAGTTTTCTCCCCTCCGGATTATCGGTCCCGTCAGGATTGGAATTGATGGCAACAAAATTCTTTTCACCTATCCCTGTTGAACTTAACCTTTCGGCCTCAATGCCTGATTTCACAAGAAACTGCAATGCAGACACGGCTCTTTTGGCAGAAAGTCCCAGGTTATATTCTGCCGGTCCTTTGGCATCAGCATGACCTATAAGCCTGATATGAATTGAAGGATATTGTTTCATCAGGTTTGATACGTTGTTGAGCTGTGCTTCCCCTTCCGGTGTTACCTGATAATGATCAAAAGCAAAATATACAGGTTTCAATTCAACCTCTTGCGGGACAATTTCCCGTGGTTCTGTAACCGGGGGCGTTTCAACAGGTTTTTCAACAACTGCTGTCTCAGCAGGGACCTTTTGAGCAGGAGTAGGTTGGGTAACAGAAGGCTGAGAAGGTACCGGTATAGTTACCACATCTTCAGGTTTTTCCGGAATCACAGCTGCTTCCGGCATCTTTGCGGGCTGAAGAATGTCAGCCAGAAGTTCGGCCAGTGGTTTATCATCACCCGGTTGTATTGCATAAATATCTTCTTTGCCGAGCCCCTCGGGTTTAATAAGGGATGCGTATACTATGCGCGCATTATGCCATGGATAATAAAAGAGGTCATCATCGGTGGTGTTTAGCGGATAATGGATATTCTCAGGTGCCGACCACTGACCGGATGCATTAAGCCTGGAACGGAAAATATCGTATCCGCCCATATTTTCATGCCCCTGGGAACTAAAGTATAAAATGCTGTCGGACTCGGTAATAAAGGGAGTGTCTTCATTCAGGTCTGTATTGATCGTGCTCCCGAGGTTCACGGGCTTTCCCCATTGGCCATTTGCCAACAACGTCGACTTATAAATATCCATTTCCCCCAGGCCGTCTTTACGGTTGCTTGTAAAGTAAAGTGTTTTCCCGTTGCGAGAGGCACATGCATGAGATTCCCAATATTTGGTGTTAATATCCTGCCCGTTGACGGGTTCTGACTTCGACCATTTCCCGTCCTGAAACCGGCTGATATATATGTCACTGTTAAAAGCATCTTCACGGGTAAGGTACAGGAGTGTGCCGTCCGAAGAAATTGAAGTGACATACTGGTCTCCGTCAGATTGTATCTGTGGCGTTATATTGACAGGTGCCGACCATCCTCCATTCGAATAGTGTGAAATGAAAACACCTTTGTAAAATGGCAGTTCATTCATAAAGGCCATGGTGAGTCCGTCATCGGAAACCACAGCTTTAAAATTGGATGAATTGCCGTTTATAGAATCTCCCAAATTGGTTATTCTCACATTAAGCGGATTCTCCATAAAACGGATTGCCTTGTTGCATGCAGCAATCTGCTGGTCAGCATATTTAATTTCCCCCGAAGATCCGGCCATTTCCTTATACTTATTATAGGATTCAATTGCCTTGTCCAGTCTGTTGTTAACCCGGTAGGCATTCCCCAGGTACAGCCAGACATCTACCGGTGCAAATATCTGTTTCAGTGAACTCTCCCTGTATTTTGGGGATACATTTTTTAATGCTTCGAGTAAGAAATCAATCGACTTGTCTTTTTGTCCGGGAATATTTAAATAACACATGCCGATCCTGTAGTTGATGTTGGCATTTTCCTTATACCCATTGTTATATAACTCCAGGTAATCGTATAATGCATCCACATATTCCTCCTGTGCGAGGAAATATTCCGCATCCAGAAAATATTCCCTAAGGTCAATCTGTTCATTTTCCTGTGCTGACAAAGCGTCCGCAAAAAACAACAGAGAGACAAGAAACAGGACGGTTTTCATGTGTAAACGTTTTATATTAAGCAAATTTAATAATTAAACCATAGGTAAGCTAAATTGCAAACCCTAATTTTAATCTGCCTGGTTCTGCCGGCTGTCCCTCTATAAAGCGTATCGGTCCGATATCATCTGATCCTGAGATCCGGCGGAATTTCATTCAACCTGCTTATATTCAGTACGGTATTTCCATGGTCCAGAATTAGTTCGACCCTTCTGTTATACATCCTTCCGGCAGGATTGTCCGTTCCATCCGCATTCCGGTCAATGGCTACCGGGTTCTCTTCGCCAAAACCATTCACTGTAATCCTGCCGGCAAGGGATATGTACTTTTTCAGATAACCGGCCACAGCATTGGCGCGGGCAAGGGATAGTTTCCGGTTGTAGGCCTGATTGCCCCTGGAATCGGCATATCCGTGTATTGCAAGAACGAACCCCGGATGGGCCGACATAAGCTCCGCCACCCCTTCCAGCATCTGAAGGTACTTTTCATCCAAACCGCTCCGGTTGAATGCAAATAGTATATCTTTCAGAAATAAAGAATCTTCCTCTTCCGGTTTCGTAACCATAAGGTCGGTATGAAGGATCAGTTCATCCATTGGAAAATAATCCGGAATCAAAAGATTTTTACGCATCAGTATCGAGTCATTCTGTACAAAGTCAATGGCAAAATTACCCGAAGGCAGTTTCTGGGTAAAGGAACCATCCATGTTCAGTTTTTTAATTGATACCGTTCCCCCGGAGAGACTGTCAGAAAAACGAACTGAAATGCTGCTGGTCTCAAATCCCGGATAGGCCTGAAGGTTAACCTGTCCCAATACCGAATACCGCGCAGGATTTCCAAAAGAAGAAATGTCGTACCTGATAATGTGGCTGGTTGCGGTGGATGGAAAAAAACGTGCCTGGTATGCAATTTTCCCCTCGCCAAGGGGAAAATAAAAAAGATCATCATCCGTGGTATTGACGGGGTATCCGAGGTTAACCGGAGAAAACCAGTTACCTGATCCGTCACGGGATGACATAAAAACATCATATCCGCCCATATTATAATGCCCCTGTGAACTGAAAAACAACCATTTCGAATCCCCTGAAACAAATGGCGTTTCCTCATTGTATACCGAATTTATCATAGGACCCAGATTCTCGGCAACCCCCCAGTTGCCGGCTGCGTCTCTCTCTGACCGGTAAATATCCAGGCCCCCGAAACCTCCTGTCCTGTCACTGGTAAAATACAAATAGCGCCCATCCGGTGAATAGGATGCATGTGATTCATTAAACCGGGTATTGATGTTACCATTTAGTTTTTGCATGCCGGCCTCCCCTATCCGGACCATATAAATTTCACCGCTCAGATAGGGATCGTAAACTGTCATGAGCAATTCGTTGCCGTCCGCGGAAATACCGGTAATGACATGATCCCCGTCCGACCCCACCACAGAAGTCATATTTTCGGGCTTTTCCCAGATTGAATCCCCTTTGGCACTGATCATAATAGCATCATAGAACTTAAGTTGATCCATATAGAAAAGCCTTTTTTCATCTTCGGTTATCAACGGATTAGAGCTGGAGAACATGGTATTTATATATACCGGTAATGTATCAGTGCTGAATTGTGCAGGTGCGGCTATTAATTCCCTTGCATTGTAACACCGGTTTATATGATAGCGGGCAAGAGCTTGATTCCCGATATCCTTGTTTTCCGGAAGAAGGAGAAATTCATTGAAGCTTGCGAGGGCCTTGTCAAAATCATAATTCAACCTGTAAGAAATTCCCAGGTACAACAGGGATTTAACCGGAGCCTTCCCTTCATCCAGGGAGTCACCGGTATAGGATCCGGATATTCCCGTGGTTGCCTCCTGCAGGTAGGGAATTGCTTTTAACTTCTGCCCGGGTATATTCAAATAGCATTCACCGATTCTGTAACTGATGTTGGGACCGGAATAGCCTTTATCCAGCAAATTCAGGAGAAGGGGAAGCGCTTCATTATAGTCACCGGCAATCATATACTCGCCGGCCTCCCGGTAAAGATCTCCGGGAGAAGGCATAATTTTCTGACCGCTGAGGACTTCTGCAAAAGCAGAAATAATTAAGAGGACCATCATACGCAAAGTAATGATCCTTAGTGAGCAGTACAGGCTACACACTATTGCCCTTCTCTTCATTCTTTCGCTTTTTACGTATCAGGAACACGATCAGCAAAATGATAATTATAGAATTGACAATAATAAGCGTGGTCACCAAAACCGGCTTATCAAATGAAGCAAGCCATCCTTGCTTATCAATTACTGCCAGAGCCTCAGGTCCCTTGCGCAGCAACATTTTAAGAAGAACACGCAATATGTCGCGTTCCGTATAATTGTACTCATCAGCAACTGATAAAAGATACTGCAATACCTCAATCGGCCTTGAAAATTGCTCAATGTCCGCGGCATCGATCGCATTTGTCAGCCGTTCATCGCAGTATTGAAGGAATACATCAATAAATTCCTTTACACTTTTCGGGTTTATAATATCGAGAAGAAGCTGGTAAACCATTTCGCGGTTGAAATCGTGGAATTTGGACTGGTTTAGCAAATAATCCACAAGTTCTTCGAAAGTATTGATCTTCAGCCCTCTGATATCAATCTCCTGGAGGAAGACTTTCAGGCTGCCCGTAGCTTTTTCGGCCAGTAACTTTCTGAACAGATCCACAAAATAATAGGGATCCTTCCTGATTTTTTCTATATTATCCATTAACTCTTTCCGGGTATATCCCCTTAAATCTGACTCACCCATAAGATAAGACACCAGCTGAACGGAATTGAAAATGCCAGCCTTTCTCAGTTCAATGTCCAGAAGAGTATGCCGCAGGCTGTCACCGGAAATGAACAAAAGGCTCTGATAAAGAAAGTGCAAGTCCAGATCTGCAGCAGCTTTACTAAGAGCGGATTCAAGCTCGGATGCCTCGAATTCATTTTTTGTAATGGCCAGCCATAAACGATCGGCCACTGCTCTTGTTGTGGAGTATGATTTTGAATCCTGCTTCATAAGTCCAAGTCCTTCCTTCAGCTTACCTTCGGAATAGGATTCGAGCAATTCAATAAAAGAAAGGGGATCCTGGTTTGAAGCTGCTATCCTGTAAAGAGTTTCACGCAGTTCTTCCAGGCTGTAAGGGTGGCGCTCCGAATTGCTGAACAGATAATCCAGCAGTGATCCGGATGTGTAAATCTTATTTTTTCTTAGATCAAGATTGTCAAGGGCTTTGATCAGACTATCCGAGGAATGGCTTTTCAATTCTTCGAAAAAATAATTCAGGTCTTTCTGGGAAAGGAATCGGGCGATCATTTCATCCACCTCGGACATTGTATAATTATTCTCGGCAGCATGCTGCTTAAGGTACTCATACAGCGCATTCATGGAATCAAACTGCAGGGAGTCCAGATCCAGGCCTTTAAGAAAATCTGACAGGTTTCCCCCCGCCATGGTAACTATTCCTTTGTACCTGTCGGAATCTGCAAGAATTTTCCATTCGTTGGTTTCAGCCGCGATCATTTCCTGTTCCGGGGGTGTAAATTGCACCGTAACTTCCCGTATTGTAATGTTGCCCGATTGATCCGTAAGCTTTAACCGTATTACATTTGTTCCAGGCTTTGGCGTGAACATATATACAAACCGTCTCCTCCTGATTTCAAAATTCTCACTGTTTACTGATACCCCGTTTAACAATGTCTCTATATTAAGTGTAGTATTCTTTTCAAGTTCCATACGGATTGGTATGGAATTACCCGTGGTTACATCAAAACTGCTGACAGCAACAGACAATTCGGGGCCCGGGGTCTCCACAATTTCAGGCCTGGACTGTATATCTTCATCCACTGCTTCCGACGCTGCTGCAGTAAGCAAGGAGGTATGTGAATAAATATTCGAAGGATTATTTACCGGGATGAAAAGCTTTTCTATGCTGGTCATAATGTCGCTGCCCCTGATTTGTAATTCCAGCTCGCCTGATATCGCGTCAAGCTTATAAGTACCATCTGAATTTAATTTAGCCTGATCGACGATCTTTCCGCTTCTGATATCTGTAAGAATTGCTGTATAATCAGAAAAATCAGGCCTCACCTGGCTTTCCATCCTGGAAATGCCATTGAGTATGAATTTTCTCGGATGCAGATCGGTAAATACCTCCAGCTTGAAAATGTCCAGCAGTCCATAGGAATTATCCTTGTCGAATTTTGCATAATAGGCATACGAACCGTCACCAATGGGAGAGAAAAACAGATCATCATTGGTGGTATTCAGTGGATAACCGGCATTGATGGGCTTGGACCATTGACCATTATCGAGCTTTGTGCTGTAAAAAATATCATAACCGCCCATATTATAATGCCCTATAGAGCTGAAATACAGAGTGTTGCCATCTTCAGTCACAAACGGAGTGTCCTCGTTGTATTTTGAGTTGATCACGGGACCCAGGTTAATCGCGGGGCCCCAGTCTCCACCTCTTGTCCGTGCAGATTTATATATATCCAGCCCCCCGTAACCTCCTGCCCTGTTGCTGGTGAAGTAAAGCGTTCTGCCATCACGGGACAGCGAAGCATGGGATTCCCAATATTTTGTATTGATGTTCCCGTTTAACTTCTCAAGTTTGGACCATTTGTTGTTTTTAAATTTACTGGAATACAGATTACCGTCAAAATTATCGCTTCGGTAAACAAACAGCTCTTCCCCGCTATAGGAAATACCGGTCGAATAGGAATTGCCATCCAAACCGAAAAAAGGTGTAAGATCTACAGGCAGGCTCCATTTGCCATCCACTTTCCTGCAGCAGAAAACACCATCGTAGAATTGAAGTTTTCGGGTAAAAACAAAGACAGACTCATCCCCTGATATGACCGGATTTGATTCTTCAAAACGGTCATTGATGCCTTCGCCCATGCTTGCCGAAATAAAATACATAGGCCTTGCTTCAGCGGTGGCAGCAATATGGCATGATTCTATTTGCATATCAACAAGTTCTGAATCATATACAAGCGGATCCATCACGGTCTTAAATTGCCTGTATGCCCCGATAGCGTCATCAAGCATGTTATTTGACCTGTAAGCATTGCCCAGATAATAGAACGCTTCGGGAGGAGCCTGTTTTTCCTTGAAACTGTTGGTTTTCGAATCGGCATTTATTCCCTTCACTGCCTTTTCAAGGTATGAAATTGACTTTTGTATCTGGTATATGTCATTAAGGTAGCAAATTCCGATTTTATAACTGATGTTGAAATTTTCCGGATCAGCCTGAATTATCCTTTGATACAGGGGAAGGGCATCTTTATATTCTTCAAAAAGAAAGTATGATTCGGCCTCAACAAACATGCTTTTCAGCTTTTCATCTCCCTGGCCATATAGAACCGACGGAATAAAGGGTAGCAGGAAAAGGGAACAAAACAGGAGAAGGACCTTAGAGTAGGATTTCATAAGTGTAAGAGTAACGGAACAAATTTATACAATATAATATATTTATAAATACGGTCAGAACTTAGATACAGGATTTTTCAACCATGCATCATAATCATCTTCCATTCCGAATTTTAATATATTAATTATTACGGATATTTGCCCTTAGGTGTTACCCGGATCACCTTAAAAATAAATCCTGTCCGTTATATTTCCCTTGAGATGTCAAAATGTTCAAGGTACCATGCTACCTTGCTGAGAAAACCTCCCCCCAATGCACCATCTATTACACGGTGATCATAGGTCAGCGAAAGCATAGTAATGTCCCTTACGGCTATTCCATATCCCTGGGAAGTTTTTACGGCCCATGGTTTTTTTATAATGGTGCCAATAGCCAGGATCGCTGATTCAGGCTGGTTGATTATAGGTGTGCCGGTCAGGTTGTTATACTGACCAATATTAGTAATTGTAAATGTGCCTCCTTTAATTTCTGAAGGCATAAGCGTATTGTTTCGGGCCCTTTCCGCCAGGTCGGCGATTTTTTTCGCAATTCCGCCCAGATTTTCCCTGTCTGCATTTCTTATAACCGGGACGATGAGATTCCCATTTGGCAATGCGGTGGCAATTCCGACATTAATATTTTTATGCAGGATAATTTTTTCTCCCGTAAGGGATACATTGATACGCGGAAAATCCTTCAGAGCCATGGCAACTGCCTCTACAAACAACGGGGTAAAAGTCAGCTTTGCCTGTTCGCGCCGAAAAAAAAGTGATTTGTTCCGTTCGCGCCATTCAATCAGAGGTGTAATATCTGCCTCCAGAAATGAGGTAACGTGCGGAGCTGCTCTTTTAGACCTGACCATGTGACTCGCAATGAGTTTACGCATCCTGTCCATTTCAATTATCTCATCCTCCGTTTCAGGTACGACTTCCTGTAAAGTCGGTTTCAGCTCTGCCATTGGAATGATCAATTCATCTTCGTCTTCCCGGGCGTTGCGATGAATTATATAATTCTGAATATCGTCCTTGATAATTCTGCCATCTAACCCCGAGCCCCTGATCTGTCCCAATTCACTTGCAGAAATTCCACGCTGTTTTGCAAGGAACCTCACGAGGGGGGAAATGAACATACTGCCATTTTGATTATCCACACCGGTTACCGGCCTGGAAATAAGGTCGTGCTGAACATAGTTATCTTCCGGTACGGGAAAATCGGGTTTTAAAACAGGCTCCTTCACGGGAGCCGTAGAATCATCATTTCCATTGGTCCCGGTATCGATGATCGCAATTACCTCCCCGACGCTGGGAATCTCACCTTCATTGTATATAAGCCTGGAAATTAATCCTTCAACCGGTGAATATACTTCAGAGTCCACCTTGTCCGTTGCTACTTCCAGCAGGGGCTGGTCAACGGAGACCTTGTCTCCCGGGGATACGAACCACCTTGTTATTGCAGCTTCGATTATTCCCTCCCCCATGGCCGGCAATGTTAATTCATACCTGTTCATTTTCAGTCGTTTCCTTTATTCTGACAGGCAACGGTGTTGGTTTGCGACCCAAACGCCTGACAGATTTTAAAATAATATTCAAATCATTCATGATCCGATAGTCCTTAGCATAGTCCAGATTAACTTTTTCAGTTAATCCTTCCGCCACTGCCTTCAGGGACATGCCATCCAAAGGGGTAAGAATCCCTGACCTGATGCGGGGTAACCCAGGATGATGACCTCCGGTGGACCGGAAATACCCAACCCATGAATTGATCCCCAACAATACACTGAACAAATTTTTTACCAGTCCGCTTTTGTTTTCCACTATGATCAGGAGGAAAGGACTTATAACAAAAAACAGAAAAGAAAGTGCAATATCAAGTAAGCGTTTTTTTCTTCGATTTAACCGGCGGGAGAGCGTACTAAAATGAAGAATATAAAGTTCACCCATAGCATTGTTTGAATTGCTGCCAATAACCGACAGACTTTCGGGAGGCGCAATCTTAAACTCGAGTCCGGTATCGGTAAACTGAAGCATGGTGGTAATAATTTGCCGGGAACTGATATCTCCGCCGCAAAAAATGAGTTCGTCAGCACGGTTATGCAGGACAATATCTCCGATCTGTCCTAAATGACCTATGTATTCGGGAAGAACTCTTCCTGCGGATGGATCGACAAATCCGACCAGTTCAGGAACAACATTTGTCTGGTTTATGATTGACAGCACTCTTTTGCTTTCCTTTATTCCTCCAATGATTACAATGCGCTTCTTTCTTTTAAATGCCTCCGTTTTAAACCTTCCCGGAAAAAGCAGGCTCAGCAAAAGACGGGTTGTGACTGCTGAAATCAATGTCAGAACTGTTCCAAAAAGGATCAATGCCCTTGAAAATCGCATTGATTCAGGCAAAAGGGCATATGCGAGTAAAATGAACAGCGTTCCCAGGACAGTGCCCTTTGCAATATCGGAAATCCTCACTGTTCTTTCATATCCGGTTGTCAGGAATAAGGACAACAGCCATATCAGAATATAGGCAGGAACAACAACCTTCATATAAACCGCCGGGTACGAACCATGCTGCCCGAAAAGATGTACTTCCCAGATCGGAAGAATCAGGGAATAACCTGCATAGATTGCAACGGCATCCATAACAGGATTGACGATACCGACAATGAATCGCTGAAGGATGGATAATGCGGCCCGGAAATAAATGGCAATATGGATAAAAAGTGCAAAATAAAATGCCGTATTACGGGAAAAATGTTTCCTGGCAAATATGATCATGGCATTGTAAAACATGACCACATAATTAATGCTGCCCTTTTTTGTGCTTTCCCCCTTATAATGGATTATGGTTGTCAGGGGAAAATAAACATTGCGGAATCCTGCCTGGGTAATACGGTATGACAGATCAATGTCCTCACCGTACATAAAAAAATCCTCATCCAGATAACCTGTCACATCAATAACTGATCTGCGCAAAAACATGAACGCACCTGAAATTACATCAACATTGTGGATTTTCTCCCTGTCGAGGAATCCGAGATGATACCGGCCAAATGTTTCAGACCGTGGGAACAACGCTGCAAATCCGAAAATCTTATAAAATGCCACGGGCGGTGTGGGCAAGGCTCTTTTTGATTCGGGCAGGAAATTACCCTTGCCATCGATCATTTTCACACCGAGGCATCCCGTATCGGGATTTTTGTCCATAAACTCAAGGCATTTTTCAAGTGTATCTTCCTGCACCAGGGTATCCGGATTGAGCAATAAAACATAACGTCCTGATGACAGGATGATTGCCTGGTTATTGGCTTTGGCAAATCCCAGGTTCCTTGAATTGACAATAAGCTTAATATTCGGGAAACGGCCGGCAACCATTTGGGCAGACCCGTCAACAGAATTGTTATCAACTACCAATACTTCGGAACTGATATTTTTGGATGCTTTCAATACAGCATGCAGGCACTGCTCTAAAAAATACTTTACATTATAGCTGACTATAACAACTGACAGATCCATGCTGATTTTGAAAACTCAAAGATAGCACAATTTGAAAATGCGAGCAGGTGCTAGGGAATCGAGGGAATTTCCCGGGTGCATTCCATTAAGGCCATACGGCAGGCACTGTTGTTTCCGAGGGTACAGGCCTTATGAAAATAAGGACATGCTTTGCTTTTCTCATTCAACCGGTAGTACGACATGCCAAGGTTAAAGAAGAGGACGGAATTTCCTTTTGAGTAATTGAGCGCTTTTAGAAAATCCTCTACCGCTTCAGCATAATCATGTATTTCATAGTTTACCAATGCCCTGCTATGATAAGCACCAGCCAGCGTATCATTCATCTCAATGGCTGAAGACAGATCTGAGAGTGCGCGATCATATTCTAAAAGATTGAAATATGAAATTCCTCTTCCAAGATAATATTTATACAAATTTGCCGCAGGCTTCAGGTCAAATCCCCTGTTAAAGTCTTCGAGGGCCCTGGAATACCTTTCCTTCGAATTGTTAATGATTGCCCTCATATAATAAAAATCAGGTTCCGAAGGATGTTTTTCAATTGCCTGGCCTGCAAACCTTAAGGCTTCCTTTTCATTGTTCATCAGGAAGTAGATATTGATCTGTTTCAGCAGGGCAGGAACATTGTCTGCTGAAATTCGTAATGCTTCCTGCGTTTTGGCCAGTGCTCCGGGAAGGTCATTCCTTCCAATACTTGTCTCCGCCTCTGCCAGCAATGCCCTGATTCCCGCATCGTCCTGCGCAATTGCCAGGGGGGAAAGGAAGGCGAACAGGATGGATAAAATCAAGGATCTGAGAAAATTCACGAACAATGGATATTAATTATCATTAGGAATTAACAGATATTGAAAATACAACAATATTTTAAATGCTGATGTTTTTAGCAAAAAATATTATCGTGGGAAATTGACAGAATTATTCATGCACTATTTGACCAGATTTTTAAAATCACCGGCCAGAAATCCATCCGGATTTTTGTCACTTATCTTGTGAAAGTCGAAATAATAAAAATTGGCATCCGCAGCACCAATGATCACTTTGTAACATCGGGCATTGGTTTTTGTTCCTTCCGGTCCCACCTTATGCAGAAATACAACATCGGGATTGCGGTCCCTGATTGCTTTTTCAATATCTTCCTGGGTTACGATTTCAAATCTGTTTGGATATATCTTTTTTATTTTTACGTCCGAGTTTACATCGGATGACAATTCCTCTTTTAGCACATACAAGGTCTTTCCTTTTATACTCTTAATATTATCATTATAATGTTTCAGGACATTTGCTGAGACAATATCGGGATGGTCCCTGATAAGCAAGGCATGATTTTGAAGGAACCTTACAAGTATGCCCAGTTTATATGCATATCCCCCCTCTTCCACATCGTAATATGCAAGCGGTACTGATGCTATATCAGGCATCTCATTCAGCCTGTAATAATCGCCGCCCAGCGAAAGATGAAGGAACCTGTAAGCCGCATCGGTTTTATCGCTTTCGAATGCTACCTTGGACATATAAATAAAAGAGTATTGCGGATCCATGCGCTTTTTATCAAAATCCTTTGTCGATATGAAATCATACTGGGTAATGTTCCATTCCTGTTGCATGATTTCCTTTATTATGATATTGTACTCCATAAGTGGATTTTCTTCCAGTACCACAAGGGTTTTTGTGGTAAATAAAGCCATAATATCCTGACGGGAAGGCAAATAACTTTGGGCACACAATAATGCATTTGTCAGGGTAAATAGTAAGCCTATGGCAAATCGTCTGATCCTCATGCGCTTAATTTTTTGCCGGAAAGTACAAGGGATTTCTCTCATTGAATTTCCTGATATATAGGAATTTTAATTGTTTCTGTTTTTTGTTGGATAAGGAAGTGAATTCATCATGCAGTTCAGGATCTGTCATAAGCAATAACTCAACACTTTCCACATCATATTCGAGGACGTTCCCGGTTTTGAAATCAAGCAAATACTGCCTCATTTCAGTGTTTCCGGTGTTGGAATAGGGGGAGTAATAGGGACTGTAAGGATTGTACGGATAACTGTAATATGGATAACCATAGCCATAATAAGGATTGTAGCTGTTGTTGTAAGTTGTCTGATTGGCAACAAAATGGCAAATGTTTCCAATAATCGTTATTCTGTAATAACCGTCATTTAAATTGATGTACAGTACCCCGTTCCTTGAAAATCCCCACAGATTCTTGATGCCTATTTCCTCTTTGTTTCCCAGGTTGTCAAAAACCTGGATCTTTTTTTCCTGCAGGACGCGTTCATAAAAATCGGGGTCGTCATACTGAATCGATGTAATAATGCCCGTTTTTGGAATGGGTCGGTTAGCCTTTACCTGGTCGAAATTCAGAAACAGGCCTTCTTCAAACCTGAATCCTGGCGAGTATTTAATAACTCCCGAAGAATCATTCTGGCCATATGTGCTTAAGGTGGAAATCAGAATGACTACCCAAAGAAAACCTTTTATAACATTCGAAAATAAAAGGTCCGGGGGAGTTTTTTTAAGCATAACTGAATTTCTGCAGTACATAATAACTACGTGTTGCATAGACAGCATATTGGTAACTTTTGCCGGTCAACTATCGTAAGTACAAAAATAGGGTTTATTTTATTACCCATAAGTACAGGAACAATTATAATCAGCCAAACCAGGTTAAAAAACAGAAATTTTGCTGATCTGACTTAGTTTTCCAAATGAATTTTTCAAAAATCGGGCCAGTTTATTCCAAAAATGCGATCATCTGGTCCAAAATTTACAATTTCGGTAAATATTTATTATATTTATCTTTATTAATCCGGTATATGCGGATATCTGATTAACCTTTCAATTCAGGCCTGATGAATCCTTTGTATTTATTTCTGTCCCGGCTCACCAAAAAACTTGAACTTCAGGCTGATCTTTATGTGGTAAACAAGATGCTGATCATTTATTTCGTCAACCTCACCGGCATTTTGTTCAACCTTTTTTTCGGCATTCTGGCTCTTGTATATAATAACTTTAACCTGGCGTGGTTTTTACTGGGAACAACATTCGCTTATATTTTTACGCTTGTCTTCCTGGTAATCTCCAAACGTCATAATATCAGTAAAATACTCATAACCCTTATTTCTGCCTGTCTTTTTATTTATTTATTGTTTACAGGCGGTACGGGCGGATCGGGTCAGTTATGGCTCCTGTTATTCCCGGTATTTACTATTCCGCTCTTTGGCCTGGGGCGTGGAAACGTGGTTTCTTTCTTATTTTTTATGGTTATTGTGCTTTGCCTTGTATTTCAGAAATACCTGCCGGCCACCCAGACAATAACATCTGCCTATGCTATACGGCTGCTGGCTGCCTATACCGTAATTCACCTGCTCGTTTACCTGAATGAATTCCTGAAATTCCATAATTATCAGGTTATGGAAAGATCCATCATAGAAGGAAAAAATGAAACCCGGCAGAAGGATGAATTTCTGTCCAAACTGTCACACCAGATAAGGACCCCGCTGAATAATCTTACCGTAGTTTCCAATCTGGTTAATAAGTCCAAACTGGATACGGATCATCGGGATCTCTTTGATACCATCCTCGCATCCACCATTAATCTCATCAATGTTGTCAACAATATTGTCAAGGTTTCTGAGGTAAAAATTGAAAAGGAAATAAGCAGCCAGGTTAACTTTGATCTGTATTCGGCCATTGATAATATCCTGAAATTATTCAGGGACCAGCATAAGGATCGCCTGGAATTAAATATGCATGTTTCACGGTCCATCAAAACAACCCATATTGGCGACCCCATCCGGATCAAGCAAATATTCCTCAATATCATTGAGAATATTATCAAAGCAAATCCTGCCGGAAAATTATACATCGAGATAGATATCGATGTTGCGGATGATCATGACCACCAATCAAGGCTGTCATTCAGTATCAAATGTCCACAGTTGCAGCTTGAATCGGATGATTATGGTAATTATTACAGTCTTCCCGGTTCGGACCTGATCAAAGAGGGTACATACCAGCCTGATGACTATTTTATTGATTTTACAATTGCCAAAAAGATCGTGGAATATTATGGGGGTGAGCTGCAGATCAAATCATCGGATGATCAGACCATAATTTCCTTTGCTTTCCTATTAAAAAAAGGCGCTTCGGGTATACCGAAAACAGATACGGATAAGGAAATCACCCCGTTTTTGCAGATTAAGAACAGGATCGAGCTTAAGAACGCCAATATTTTACTGGTGGAAGACAATGCAATAAACCAGAAGATCATTATACTCAGTTTGAAGAACCTGGTTAAGAACATCGATATTGCCAACAACGGGAAAGATGCACTGGATAAGTTCGGAACTACAAAATATGATCTCATCCTCATGGATATTCAAATGCCTGTGATTAATGGCATTGTGGCAACCAAGAAGATCCGTGAACTTGAATCCACCTCAAATACGCAGACCCCGATCATTGCCATTACTGCCAATGCCCTTTCGGGAGATAAAGAAACCTGCCTGGCTGCAGGAATGAACGATTACATAAGTAAACCGTTCCAGGTGGATGTTTTGGTGAATAAAATGAAAATGCTGCTGGAGAATTAGGATAAGATCCGGTAATCAGTATTTGGTACACGACCGCATGACCGCACGACCGCATGACAAAACCTACAGCCTACAGCCTACCTGCCAACGCATAGCCCTAGCCAGGCAGGCAGGCCTACAGCCTAAAAATCTATCTTAATCCCAATCACCAGGATATCATCAACCTGTTCCTGATGACCCCTCCATTCCATTACATTATTTTCCAGGATTTCATGCTGCTTTTCCATTGGCAGTTGATGCAGGTTAAGCAGGAGATGCCTGAAACGGCGGTATTTATATTTTTTCCCGTCGGGACCGCCAAACTGATCCGCGAAACCATCCGAGAAGATGTAAATAATATCACCCAGCTGGATAGGGATCAAATGATTTTTAAAAGTCTGGTCCTTGAAATTGGTTTCATCAAGGCCGATGGCAAACCTGTCTCCTTTTATCTCGGTAATTTTGTTGTCCCTTATGAGGTAAAGCGGATTAAAGGCTCCCGCAAATTCAAGGATCATATTTTTCTTGTCAATGGAGCAGAAAGCCACATCCATTCCATCGCGAAGGACTACGTTGTCAACATCCTTAAAAATTACATGAAAGTCTTCGTTCAACCGGTTTAAAATATCCGAAGGCCGTGTCAACCCTTCCATATTGGTGATCTTCCTGAACAATTCAAATCCGATAATTGACATAAATGCCCCCGGAACACCATGGCCTGTGCAATCCACAGCTGCCACAAATATCTTGTCATTCAGTTTATTTATCCAGTAAAAATCTCCGCTGACTATATCCTTAGGCATGTACAATACAAAAGAAGAGGAAAAAATGGATTTGAATAACCGGTAAGGCGGAAGCATGGCAGTTTGAATACGCCGGGCGTAGTTGATACTATCGGTAATACTTTTATTTTTAAGGGTCAGCTCCTCTTTCTGCAGCATGATCTGGCGTGCAAACATTTCCCTGTCCAGATTTTCCCGGTTCATTCTGAAGAACCGTCTTATGAGTCCGCTCAGCACCAGAATGATTAGCAACAGTCCTGCTATGGAATAAATAATCAATGCGATGCGGGACCTCCAGCCTGGTGCTTCAATCACCATAGCCAACACAGTGACATGGGTGTTACCCGAACCGGTAACATCAGCCGAAGTGACATTGAACTGGTATTTTCCGGGAGAAAGGTGATCAAGGATCACATAATTCTGTTCGCCGAGGGGGTGCCATACAGGATCATTCCCGGCTTTTTCAAGGCTATATCTGTATTTGCTGAATTCGATCCGGGAAAGATTCATCGAAGAAAAATTTATCTGGATGGGTTTCCGCGCCCAGGGTAAAACCACCGTATCAGGTACCTGATACTGTATGCTTTCCTTTTGCGGATCGTTCTCTATGACCCGTAGGCTTGTGATCACCACGCCGGCCGAACCTGTCACAGGCCTTATACTTCCCGGATCCACAACCGACAAACCTTCCCTGCCACCCAGGTATATAAAACCGTCCTTTCCGGAACAAATTGCCGAATATCCGAAATTGACCAGGCCATCATGCTGATCAAAAAACAAAGGCGAATCCTGTCCGCTATAAGGATAATACAATCCCCGCCCGGAACCGATCCAGATCTTGCCTGATCCGTCCTTAGCCAGTGCCCTCACCTGCGAACCCAGAAAAACCGGATCATTTATGATTGCTGTAAATTCCCGGGTCTGGACATCAAAACGATAAGCTCCCCTGGAGGTTCCAATCCAGAAAAGTTTTGGTGATTCTGCAAGGATAGTATATACTTCTTTGTTTTCCGTATTTAATATTGCCTTGTCATAGGGAGTATACCTGTAAAAATTGCCATGCCTCGGATCAAAAAGCAGCAGACCACTTGCCGTTCCCAGCCATAAGTTATTGTCCTGGTCTGTTTCAATGTCATATACACGGCCTATTTCAATGTTTTCATTTCCGCGTCTGATGGTGCGAATTGAATTGTGACGGGCCGAATCAAAACGTATATTCTGCAATCCGGCAGATGTTCCGAGCCACAAGTTACTGTTCCCATCAAAATACGCACAGGTAAGTGAAATCTCATTCAACAGCTCCTTCTTCACAAAGGGGTGACCGGCGGAATAACTTGAACAAAGGGTCTGACCCGCATTCAGGATTTCCACGTCATGTTCGGTCACAATCATATATTCCTGGTTCCGGAAAGGATAAATGCCCACCACCCTGTTTCCGTCTGCTGTTCTGATGCTCCTACGGGAAAGGGTATTAAAATCGGCAATGTCAAAAACATCACTGAAGTAGCCTACAAAGACGCTGTTTCCGGATCCGGCGGCTAAAATCGATATCCTGTCATCGGAAAGTGTGAAATCAGGTCCCCTGCTTGTAAAATTCCTGACTGAAAACCTGGATCTTCTGATCTTGATAATACCCTGGTTGGTTCCACCCCAGATTGTGCCGAATGAGTCAACGGATATGGCATTAAATTTAAGATCTGTGGTCTCCCTTATTCTGGTAAACATCCCACTCATCCGGTCAAATGAAAACAATCCATTTGAAGTGGCAACGATCAGCATGCCGTCCGGATCCTGGTCAATGCCTTTAATTTCATTTGCCGGTTGTGCTTTTGCGTCAAAACCCGGGAAAAATCCTTCAAAAACATAGTCGATGGGATCAAACCTGTTTAATCCGTTTTGCGTACCGATCCACAAGATATTATCCGCATCACGAAACAGGCAGTTTACCAGGTTATCGCTTAAAAGTCCCTGCGAATTTTGAGGCATGAATTCCCTGAAGTTCTTTTGAAGGCGGTCGAAATATACAATTCCCTGAGATGTTCCCAACCATACATTGTTTTTTTCATCGGCCAATATACAGCGGGTTATCATCTCCGGCTGGTTCATGGCACGCGGAATTGAATAATCAAGAATTGGCTGGCCGGGTCTCAGGGATATCAGTTTTTTGTCGGACAGCAACCAGATCTCACCTTGATTCCCCGGGTATATATCTTTTAAGGATCGTGCTTCGGATAACAGGGAATCCGGTAAACTGTATGATCTGATCTCTCCCGATCGCCGATTGTACAGGCTCAGCCCCCCATCGCTGAGTATCCACAGGTTGTCCTGCTTGTCACGACGTATTACTTTAATTCTCTGATCATTAACAGAATACTGTCCATTTCTCGCCGAAATAAATTGGACAAAATTATATCCGTCATACCGGCTCAGTCCTGATTGGGTGCCAATCCAGAGGTATCCCTTTTTGTCAAAGGAAAGGCAGGCAACATGGCGTGAGGACAAATTGTTATCAACCGGGAATAGTTCAGGCTGGAGGTAAGGTTGTGCTTCCAATGGCCTGAAAAGCTGCAATATAAAGAACAAAATATAATAACGGTAACAAGGCATCAGCACCCGGGTTTTTGTTGATTAAAACTATCTAATTTAATCAACATATTCCGAACTACCAATGCGGCTTGGCAAAATTCATTTTATTCATCGTCCGTGCTTTCTCCCCTGGCTATTTTTTCAAGCATGAGGGTTGTCACGGATTTGGGTCTTTCGAGAGGATAACCCAGTGCCCTGTCCCAGATAATGTTGGCACAGATTCCAATTGCCCTGCCTATGCCAAATAACACGGTGTAAAAATCATATTCCTTAACACCATAATGCCACTGAATTACACCGGAATGCGCATCCACATTGGGCCATGGATTCTTAGCCTTACCCTGTTCCATTAATATGGGCGGTACAACTTTATATAATATATCAACATATTTGAATATCGGATCGTCGGCCATATGTTTCTGTGCAAACTGGCGCTGTATCATGTACCTGGGATCGGTTATCCTCAACACGGCATGTCCGAAACCCGGAATAATCTGGCCTGCATTGAGCATATCCCAGACAAATTGCTTCATTTCATCTTCCGAGGGAATTCTTCCGCCCATTCGTTCCATAATTTCGTGCAGCCAACGTAATACCTCCTGGTTGGCAAGTCCGTGAAGGGGTCCGGCCAGCCCATTGATCATGGATGAAATTGAAAGGTAAATATCAGACAGGGAACTGGCGACAAGGTGACCGGTATGGGCGCTCACATTACCGCTTTCATGATCGCTGTGAAGGATAAAATGCATTCGTGAAACGTCATCGTAAGGGCTCTCAATTCCCATCAACTGGGCAAAATTGGCACCCATATCGAGGTTTGGATCGGAGATGATCTTTTTACCGTTCTTGTAAACTTTAGAATATATATAGGCTCCGATTTCAGGAAGCTTGGCCAGGAGATTGATTGTATCCTCGTATGTAGGCTCCCAATAGTCAAGCTTATTGATACCCCCGTCGTATTTTTTTGTAAAAAACGATTCCCGGTGCATGGTGAGTATTGCCGTGGAAAAAATTGTCATGGGGTGGCTACCGCCCGGGAAGGCGTCAATTACGTCATAAACATAACGCGGCACGATATGCCGTTTCTTGAATTCATCCAGAACATCACTGATATCTTCATCAGATGGCAGATCACCTGTTAAAAGAAGATATATAACTCCTTCCACATAAGGCATTTCAGCACCTTTTGGCTTTGGCAGTCTGGCAAAAAGTTCAGGAAGGGTGTAATCACGGTATCGGATCCCTTCATTCGGATCAAGGTAGGAAATATCTGTAACCAGGCATTTCAAATCCCGCATGCCACCAATCAACTTGCTGATTGTTACGGTATCAACCACAACATCGCCATGTATATCAAGCAGGTTTTTGATCTTTGGCCGAAAGGCAATAATTTTCTGATGCAACTTCTCTTTTAATCCTGGCATAATTGTTAAGGTTAGGGTTACTTAAAAATTAACAACAACCTGGTGAGCTTGTTTAAAATTATATCTAAGTTTTGAAAAAAACAAAACCCCGGAAGCATTTAAATCCTCCGGGGTTGACCGTTACAAGTGCCTGAAGCACCCTATTTCTTATATCCGTATATAGCTGATTTCCCTAATTCTTCTTCAATGCGCAGCAACTGATTGTATTTTGCCATGCGATCCGATCTGCTCAATGAACCGGTTTTTATCTGTCCTGAATTTGTTGCCACGGCGATGTCGGCGATCGTTGCATCTTCTGTTTCACCCGAGCGATGTGATGTCACTGTGGTGTATCCTGCACGATGTGCCATTTCAATTGCATCCAGGGTTTCAGTAAGGCTGCCAATCTGGTTAACCTTGATAAGAATTGAATTGGCGCAACCCATATCGATGCCTTTTTTCAGAAAATCCACATTGGTCACAAACACATCATCACCGACCAACTGGCAGCGATTGCCCATTTTCTCCGTCAGCAGTTTCCAGCCGTCCCAGTCATGCTCGGACATGCCATCCTCAACGGAGTCGATCGGATATTTGTTGATGAGTTGCTCCAAAAAAGCCACCTGTTCCGCTGAATTTCTTACTGTGCCATTTTTACCTTCAAATTTGCTGTAATCATATTTTCCATTGGCATAAAATTCTGATGCTGCACAGTCAAGGGCGATGGATACGTCTCCTCCTTCAGCTGCCCTGCCTGGTTTATACCCTGCGGCGGTAATAGCCTTGATAATCGACTCCAGGGCATCCTCAGTACCCTTGAGAACAGGTGCAAAACCTCCTTCATCTCCAACGGCAGTGCTCAGTCCGCGATCCTTCAGTACTTTTTTGAGGGAATGAAACACTTCGGCACCCATGCGCAATCCTTCACGGAAGTTTGAAGCACCGATCGGACGAATCATAAATTCCTGGAAGGCAATGGGAGCATCACTGTGTGAGCCACCATTGATGATGTTCATCATGGGAACCGGAAGAACCTTCGCATTGGTTCCCCCAATATATCTGTAAAGCGGCAAATCGTGAAACATGGCTGCGGCTTTGGCTACTGCCAGGGAAACACCGAGGATTGCATTGGCCCCCAGTTTGCTCTTTGTTTTGGTTCCATCGAGCTCAATCATTTTTCTATCAATGGAAACCTGGTCCAGGGCGCTCATTCCGATCACTTCCCGCGCGATAATATTGTTGACATTATCCACCGCCTTCAAAACTCCTTTACCCAGGTATCTTTTTTTATCGCCGTCCCTTAATTCAAGTGCCTCATTTTCGCCTGTAGATGCTCCCGAGGGAACAGCAGCCCGGCCTACAAAGCCGCTTTCCAGCGTTACCTCGACCTCAACGGTAGGGTTTCCCCTGGAATCGAGTATTTCACGTGCGTGAACATGTGCAATTTGTCCCATGATTATGTGATTAAGTGATTAGGTGATTAAGTGATTAGGTGATTAGGTGATTAGGTGATTTCGTCAGCAGGCTGGGGATTTTCTGGTTTTTCAGTACTTTCAGGTTTTTCAGCTTCTTTTTTTACTTTTGTCCTGGCAGCACTTTTGTCTTTTACTTTGGCTCCGGCCTCTTTTCCTGCTTCAGCCTGGGTTTCGGACTTGGCTTCCCCTGCGGCTTTTGTCTTTTTCGAAATACCTTCTTCTGTTTTCTTTTTGGTACCCCTGCGGCTGCGCCGTCCCGTTTTGGTTTCGGCAACACCGGCACCTGCGAGCATGGCTTCATTGAAATCAACCAGTTCAATATAACAGATTTCAGCAGCATCGCCAGGGCGTGTTCCCAGTTTCAGTATGCGCGTATATCCACCCGGCCTGTCTGCAATTTTCGGTGACACTTCCTTGAAAAGTTCCGTCACCGCATTTTTGTCCTGCAGATAATTAAAAGCAAGCCGGCGTGCATGGGTTGAATCCTCTTTTGACCTGGTCAGGATAGGCTCAATGAATCCCCGAAGTGCCTTTGCCTTGGCGGTGGTTGTCTTGATCCGTTTATGCATGATAAGGGATACGGCCATGTTCGATAACATGGATTTCCGGTGAGCGCTTTTTCGTCCTAAACTGTTATTCGTATTATTATGTCGCATTGTGATCAGTAATTAAATCAAAAGTTATCCTATCTTTTTTCGGGCATTGTTAATCCCTGTCCAGTTTGTATTTCGCTATATCCATGCCGAAGGAAAGATTCATGGTTTCAAGAAGCTCGTCGAGCTCCGTCAGGGATTTTTTTCCAAAATTCCTGAATTTCAACAGGTCGTTCTTATTGAATTTCACCAGGTCTCCCAGGGTTTCCACTTCGGCTGCCTTAAGGCAGTTCAGTGCCCTTACTGACAGATCGAGATCCACCAGCTTGGTTTTCAGCAATTGCCTCATGTGCAGCACTTCCTCATCAAATTCTTCATTGGCGGCCCTTTCTTCCGAATCGAGCGTAATTTTCTCATCCGAGAACAGCATGAAATGGTAGATCAGGATCTTGGCAGCTTCCTTCAGGGCATCCTTGGGATGAATTGATCCATCGGTCAGGATTTCTATCAGCAGCTTCTCATAGTCTGTTTTTTGTTCCACGCGGTAATTTTCCACCGAATACTTCACATTTTTAATTGGCGTAAAGATTGAATCGATGGGTATCAGGCCAAATTCAGCGTCAAACGGCTTATTTTCCTCTGCGGGAACATATCCCCTGCCTTTGTTAACGTGAAATTCCATATGGAGTTCCACATCCTTTTCCATATGACATACAACCAGTTCCGGGTTGAGAACTTCAAAACTGCTTAGGAAACGGTTGAGATCTCCGGCTTTAAAAACGGTCTGATCCGACAAGTTAAGCACTATCTTCTCATCATTCACATCATCCACCAGCTTTTTAAACCGTATTTGCTTAAGATTCAATACGATTTCAACTGCATCTTCAATAACTCCAGTAATGGAAGCAAACTCATGTTCAACTCCATCGATTTTTATTGCAGTGATAGCATGACCTTCGAGAGATGATAGCAGGATCCTGCGCAAAGCATTCCCAATGGTAATACCATAACCGGGTTCGAGCGGACGAAATTCAAATCTTCCGAACTTGTCGTCAGATTCAATCATGATCACCTTATCGGGCTTCTGAAAAGCTAATATGGCCATATTATATAAATTTCATTTATTTAGAGTACAATTCAACAATCAATTGTTCTTTGATGGTTTCCGGGATCTGATCGCGTTCAGGACGGTTGATGAATTTTCCGGTCAATGAGGTGGAATCCCATTCCAGCCAGGAAACGCTTGTCCTTCGTGAGCCCAGTGAATCCTGGATCACTTCAAGCGACTTTGATTTTTCACGAACGCCTACAACATCACCGGGTTTAACGGAAAATGAGGGTACATTGACCACATGTCCGTTTACGGTTATGTGGCGATGGGTGACCAATTGCCTGGCACCCGATCGTGTGGGGGAGATCCGTAACCGGTAGACCACGTTATCCAGCCTTGCCTCAAGGAGCTGAAGCAAAACTTCCCCGGTAACCCCCTTGCTTCTCTGTGCCTTTTCAAAAAGGTTGGCAAACTGTTTTTCCAGCACACCATAAGTATATTTTGCTTTCTGCTTTTCCCTGAGCTGAAGTCCGTACTCGGAAAGTTTTCTTCTTTTTTTGTTAACTCCGTGCTGTCCTGGGGGATAGTTCTTTTTATCGTAATTTTTGTCCGGGCCGTAAATAGGGTCTCCGAATTTTCTGGCTATTTTGGTTTTAGGTCCAGTATATCTTGCCATGGTTGATATTAATATATAAATCTCTGTTTTTAACTGAAAAAATTAAACTCTTCTTCTTCCGGGAGCCCTGCAACCGTTATGGGGAAGGGGTGTCACATCCACGATTTCGGTGACTTCGATGCCGGCTGTATGAATGGTTCTGATGGCCGATTCCCTTCCTGCCCCGGGTCCTTTTACAAATGCCTTTACCTTTCTCAATCCCAGTTCAAATGCCGTTTTTGCACAATCAGCAGCGGCAACCTGTGCTGCATAGGGTGTGTTCTTCTTTGAACCCTTAAATCCCATCTTACCGGCAGAAGCCCATGATATTACCTGCCCCTGGCCATTTGTAATGGAGATAATAATATTGTTGAATGAGGCATGTACATGTGCCTGCCCTACAGGATCAACCTTAACAACTTTTTTCTTGGTGATTCCAGCTTTTTTTGCCATAATTTATTGCTTATTTGGTAGCCTTCTTTTTATTTGCAACAGTCTTGCGTCTTCCCTTACGGGTACGGGCATTGTTTTTGGTACTCTGGCCTCTTACCGGTAATCCCAGGCGATGCCTGATACCCCTGTAAGACCCGATATCCATAAGCCGTTTAATATTAAGCTGTACCTGTGAACGCAATTCACCTTCAACCTTAAAATTTTCGTTAATGATCTTCCTGATCATGTTAACCTGCTCATCGGTCCAGTCCTTAACCTTAATATCTCTTTCCACACCCGCTTTTTCCAGAATTTTCTGGGCAGTACTGCGTCCCAACCCGTAAATATAGGTCAGTCCTATTTCGCCCCGCTTATTCTTTGGTAAATCGACACCAACGATTCTAGCCATATTGTATTTATATTAAAATTTTACAAAATTGATCAGCCCTGACGCTGTTTATACTTGGGATTCTTTTTGTTGATCACATATAATCGTCCCTTCCGGCGGACTATTTTACAATCCGCTGTGCGTTTTTTAATGGATGCTTTTACTTTCATATTGCTCAGTTCAATTATTTGTACCTGAATGTTATTCTTCCCTTTGTCAGATCATATGGTGACATTTCAACCCTCACTTTATCTCCCGGCAGGATCTTAATATAGTGCATCCTCATTTTTCCGGAAATATGGGCCGTAATAATGTGCCCGTTCTGCAGTTCCACCCGGAACATTGCATTGGAAAGGGCTTCCTTGATTACGCCATCCTGTTCAATGGATGATTGTTTTGACATATAATGATACCAATCTGATTTTCAATTCTTATATATTTCTTCAATAAAATCAAAAGTTGAAAGAACTTCGGCCTTGTTTTTTCCGATTGCCACACAATGTTCAAAGTGAGCGGACGGAAGTTTGTCTGCCGTAAATATTGTCCAGCCATCCGGGTCCTGTACGATCTCCTTCTTACCCAGGTTGATCATGGGTTCGATGCACATCACCATACCTGCCAGGAGTTTCACCCCAAATCCTCTCCTGCCGTAATTCGGGACTTCCGGGGCTTCATGAAGCCCTTTTCCGATCCCGTGGCCCACCATTTCACGCACCACGGCGAATTTATGTTTTTCGCAATGATCCTGAACTGCATTGCTGATATCCCCGATCCTTTTCCCTTCAACCGCCTGTTCAATTCCTTTATACAAGGCTTCGCGCGTTGTTTTCAGCAACAACCTGACCCTTTCAGGGACATTACCCACAGCAAAGGTATAGGCTGAATCACCGAAATAACCCTCATAAACCACTCCGCAATCCACGGATAATATATCTCCATCCTTCAGCGTATAGGAAGAAGGTATACCGTGTACGACCTGATGATTTACCGAAGTACAGAGTGTCTTCGGATAACCCTTGTATCCCAGGAAGCCTGGTTTTGCACCATGATCACGGATAAACTCTTCAGCAACAGCATCCAGTTTCAGCGTTGAAATTCCTACAGCAATCCTCCGGGCAACCTCGGCCAAAGCTTTAGATACCAGTAAATTACTTGCTCTCAGTAATTCAATCTCCTCTGCTGTTTTCAACTGTATCATCAAAGAACGTTCAATAACCTATATAGAAGATGCGTAACCTCCGGCTCTTCCCTTTACCCTACCCGATTTCATCAGACCATCATAATGCCGCATCAGTAAATGACTTTCAATCTGCTGCAGTGTATCCAGCACCACCCCGACGAGGATCAGCAGTGAAGTTCCGCCAAAGAACTGGGCAAAATTTTGCTGTATTCCGAGCAGACCGGCAAATGCGGGCATAATGGCTATCAATGCCAGGAACATTGATCCGGGTAAAGTGATCCTGGACATCACGGTATCAATAAATTCAGATGTCTTTTTTCCCGGTTTCACTCCCGGTATAAAACCGCCGTTTTTCTTCATATCCTCTGCCATCTGCGTCGGGTTCATGATGATCGCGGTATAAAAATAGGTAAAAATGATGATGAGCAGGGCAAATACTACATTATACCAAACGCTGGTGTACCTTGAAAACGTGGCAATGAACTTTGACATAGCTTCACCCCCGGTACCATAACGGGCAAATGAAAGAGGCAGGAACATGATAGCCTGTGCGAAAATGATTGGCATCACCCCTGCAGCATTCACTTTCAGGGGAATATATTGCCTTACGCCTCCGTATTGCTTGTTACCGACAATCCGCTTGGCATACTGAACCGGGATCCTTCGTGTTCCCTGAACCAGTAAAATGCTCACCACAAAAACCAGGAAAAGGAAAACGATTTCAACCAGGAATGCAACAAGTCCGCCCTGGCCGTTAAGTCTTTCCGTAAGTTCACTGAACAAGGCAAAGGGCAGTCGCGCTATAATCCCGATCATGATGATAAGGGAGATCCCGTTCCCTATTCCTTTATCCGTAATCCGCTCACCCAGCCACATTACAAATATCGTGCCCGCGGTAAGGATTACAACCGAAGAAAACAGGAACATGGCAGGTGACATCAGCTTAGCCTGGTCTGGTATTTGGGTCAGGTATGCCGGGGCCTGTAAAACCAGAACCAATACGGTAAGGTAACGGGTGATCTGGTTCATTTTCCTGCGGCCGCTTTCCCCTTCCTTTTGCATCCGCTGAAAATAAGGAACAGCAATGGTCAGCAACTGAATAATGATGGAAGCAGAAATATAGGGCATAATACCCAGTGCAAATATGGAGGCATTGGAAAAAGCACCTCCTGAAAACATATCCAGTAAACCAAGAACCCCCTGCGAGGACCGCTGGGCAAAATCCTCAAGCTCTGCAGGATCAACACCCGGCAGTACCACTTTCGAACCAAGCCGGTAAATCAGGATAATGAATAGCGTAAAAAAGATCCTGGACCGGAGTTCTTCGATTTTGTAAATGTTTTTTAAAGTCTGAATGAATGATTTCATGCGAATTTCAGATTATTGTTGCCGTTCCATTTAATGCTTCAATCGCAGCGATTGCCGATTTGGAAAAAGCATGGGCTTTCACATCAAGTTTGATGGTGAGTGTACCGTTCCCCAGAATTTTAACCATATCCTTTTTCGAAATCAGACCGGCTTCAGCAAGCGTTTGTGCATCGATGGATGTAATATTCCTGGACTCTGCCAGTGTCTGGAGGGTTGAAATATTGATCGCCTTGAATTCTTTGCGGTTGATATTGGTGAACCCGAATTTGGGTACCCTGCGTTGCAGAGGCATCTGGCCGCCTTCAAAACCCATCTTGGTTTTATACCCGGCTCTTGACTGGCCGCCTTTATGACCTTTGGTTGAAGTTCCACCCTTACCGGATCCCTGACCTCTGCCAAGACGTGTGTCTTTTTTTACTGATCCTTTTGCCGGTTTTAATGTGCTTAGATCCATATTAATATCAATATCTTATTGTTTAAATTTCCGTGACTTTCAATAAATGCTTTACCTGATTTACCATACCCAGAATCTGTGACGTAGCCTCGTGTTCAACCGTGGCATTCATCTTATGGAGTCCCAGGGCATCAAGATTCAGCTTCTGCCTTTTTGTGCAGTGAATCCTGCTACGTACCTGTGTGATTTTTATTTTTGCCATTGTAAATATTTTTCTTCCATTAACCATTAAAAACCTTTTCAATACTGACATTGCGATGTTGGGCAATGGTATAGGCATCGCGCATAAGAAGCAGTGCATTAAAGGTTGCCTTGACCAGGTTGTGCGGGTTTGAAGAACCTTTTGACTTGGCAAGCACATCATGTATGCCAACGCTTTCGAGCACGGCACGCATGGCACCTCCTGCCTTAACACCGGTTCCGCTGGATGCCGGTTTCAGAAATACCTGGGCTCCGCCATACTTTGCCAGTTGCTCATGGGGTATCGTTCCTTTGTAAACAGGCACTTTGATCAGGTTTTTCTTGGCATCTTCAACGCCCTTCGCTATGGCTGTTGTGACTTCATTGGCCTTACCCAGTCCGTATCCCACGATGCCATCCTCATTCCCCACAACCACGATGGCAGAGAAACTGAAGGTACGACCCCCTTTGGTAACTTTGGTAACACGCTGAATACTGACGAGACGGTCTTTCAGATCAAGGTCTGTAGTTTTAACTCTTCGAATGCTTACGTTTGACATAATTTGTTAGAATTTAAGTCCACCTTCCCTTGCAGCTTCAGCCAGGGCTTTTACTCTTCCGTGGTACAAACAACCATTCCGGTCGAATACAACTGTACTGATACCACTGTCTTTTGATTTTTCGGCAGCCAGTTTTCCAACCAGTTTTGCCTGTTCAATTTTGTTAATGCCTGCCTTTTCGGCAATTTCCTTATCCCTTGAAGAGACAGATAAAAGGGTCCTGCCTGTGGAATCGTCAATAAACTGCACATAGATCTGTTTATTGCTTCTGAATACAGACAACCTGGGTACATCCCCGGTTCCGTAAACCACTTTGCGGATGCGCATTTTAATCCTGCTTCTTCGTTCTAGTTTTGTCAAAGCCATACTTCAGTTTTTTATCATATTATTTGGCGGTGGCTGATTTACCGGCCTTTTTCCTCAGCACTTCGCCTACAAATTTGATTCCTTTTCCCTTATAGGGCTCAGGCGCACGGAATGACCTGATCTTGGCAGCGATTTGTCCTATCAGCTGTTTATCACTGCTGCTCAGGGTGATAACAGGATTACTCCTTCTTTCGGTTTTTGCCTCCACCTTGACTTCGGCGGGTATCTGAAAGTGAATGTCATGGGAGTATCCGAGGCTCAATTGCAGGACCTGATTCTTTGCTTCAGCTTTATAACCGACACCCACAACTTCAAGTTCGATTTTATACCCGTGGGATACACCTTGTATCATATTGTTGATCAGAGCACGGTATAAACCATGCAGTGATTTATGGCGTTTCTGCTCGGTGGGCCTTGAAACGACAATTTCGTTGTCAATGATTTCCACCTTGATATCCGGATCCACCACCTGGTGAAGTTCACCTTTCGGCCCTTTCACCGTAACAGTGTTATCGGGTTTTACCGTCAGGCTCACGCCCTGCGGTAATTTGATCGGTAGTTTTCCTACTCGTGACATGGACTGTTCCTCCGTTAATAAACGTAACACAATACTTCACCGCCTACATTCAGGTTCCTGGCTTCCTTATCCGTCATCACACCTTTTGAGGTCGATACGATTGCAATGCCAAGACCGTTCAATACCCTGGGAAGGTCTTCAAAACCCACATATTTCCTCAAACCGGGAGAGCTTACACGCCTCAGCAGGCGGATGGCCGGTTGCTTGGTCTCCGGGTGATATTTAAGGGCAATCTTAATAGTGCCCTGTATTTTATCATCGACAAATTTGTAATTGAGAATATAACCTTTGTCAAACAATATCTTGGTTAAATTCTTTTTCAGATTGGACGAGGGAATTTCAACCACCTTGTGACGGGCGGAGATTGCATTCCGTAATCTGGTCAGATAATCTGCTATAGGATCTGTCATTTTCTTTAATTTTTCTCTTGATTCTCTTGAAATTACCAGCTGGCTTTTTTAACTCCGGGAATTAATCCCTTGGATGCAAGCTCCCTGAAAACAATCCTGCTTATGCCAAATTGTCTCATATATCCTTTAGGCCTCCCCGACAGCTTACAGCGATTGTGCAGGCGTATAGGACTGGAATTCCTGGGCAGGCGGCTCAGTTCCTGGTAATCCCCTTCGGCCTTCAGTTTTGACCTTTTTTCAGCATACTTTTCGATAAGTCGGGTGCGTTTTGCCTCACGGGCTATCAATGATTCTTTAGCCATAATCACTAATTCTTTTTGATATTTTTAAAAGGTAATCCAAATTCACGCAAAAGTGCGAATGCCTCCTCATCTGTATTCGCAGAGGTTACGAAGGTAATTTCCATCCCAAGGATCTTACTGATCTTGTCGATGTCAATTTCGGGAAAGATGATCTGCTCGCTGATGCCAAGGGTATAATTCCCGCGGCCGTCAAGCTTGTTATTAATACCTTTAAAGTCACGTATCCTGGGCAGGGCAACACTTACTAACCTGTCAAGGAATTCAAACATGGTATCCCTGCGGAGGGTGACCTTCACGCCGATCGGCATTTTCCGCCTGAGCTTGAAGTTCGAAATGTCCTTTTTCGACATGGTCTGTACGGCTTTCTGTCCCGTGATCATGGTTAGTTCTTCGAGTGCCACATCCGCAATTTTCTTATCAGTCACGGCCTGTCCGACACCCTGGTTGATTACGATCTTTTCGAGTTTGGGAACCTGCATTACCGAGTGGTAGCCAAATTCCTTCGTCAATGCCGGAATGATCTCTTCCCGGTATTTTTTCCTGAGATTGGGTATATATGCCATTATTTAATCTCCTCCCCTGATTTTTTGGAATATCTTACAAGGCCTTTGTCGCCGGATAATTTGCGCCCGATGCGGGTAGCCTTACCAGTTGACGGATCCACCAGCATCAGGTTTGAAATATGCACCGATGCCTCTTTTTTTATGATCCCGCCCTGGGGGCTCTTTGCATTGGGCTTGGTATGTTTGCTTACAAGGTTAATTCCTTCCACAATGGCCCGGTCTGTTTTCCTGAGCACTTCGAGAACACGGCCTTGCTGGCCTTTGCTTTCCCCGGCATTCACAAAAACAGTATCGCCTTTCTTAATGTGTAATTTCTTCTGCATTGAATTTGTTTTTTAATATTATAGCACTTCAGGGGCAAGTGATACAATTTTCATATACTTATCGCGCAGTTCACGGGCTACCGGTCCGAAGATACGGGTTCCCCTAATCTCATCCTGGTTGGTCAGCAGAACACAGGCATTATCGTCAAATCGGATATAGGACCCGTCAGCGCGGCGTATTTCCTTTTTTGTTCTGACGATTACTGCTTTGCTTACCGTTCCTTTTTTTACCTCGCTGGCAGGAAGTGCTGTTTTAACGGTCACTACAATTTTATCACCGACAGATGCATACCGCCTGGCTGTGCCGCCCAGTACCCGGATGCAAAGAACCTCCTTTGCCCCGCTGTTATCAGCAACTGTCAATCTGCTTTCTTGCTGTATCATGGTTATTTAGCTCTTTCGATAATTTCTACTACTCTCCAGGTCTTATTTTTACTCATTGGCCGGATTTCCATGATCTTTACAATATCACCGATATTGCAGTCGTTGGTTTCATCGTGTGCCATGAATTTGGTGGTCCTGTTTATGAATTTTCCATAAATGGCATGCTTCACTTTTCTTTTTTCAGCCACAACGATGGTTTTCTCCATCTTGTTGCTAACCACGGTCCCGACCCTTTCTTTCCTTAAATTTCTTTTTTCCATTGGGTTCAATTTACTTGACTTCTTTCTTTTTCTGACGAAGTATCGTTTCCAGCCTGGCGATATTCCGCCTGGTTTCCCTTATTTTCATGGGGTTGTCCAGGGGTGAAATGGCATGGTTCATTCTCTGCCGGAAAATGAGGTTTTTTTCATTTTCGATCCGTTCTTCAATTTCTTTGGCGGACAATTCTCTTATCTCGGTAGTTTTCATGAACTTACAAATTAAATTTCAACATAGTCCCTTCTGACAATGAACTTGGTGGGTATTGGCAGCTTTTGGGCTGCCAGCCGGAGGGCTTCCTTGGCAATTTCAAAAGGAACACCATCCGCTTCGATCAGGATACGGCCGGGCGTTACTGGTGCAACAAATCCTTCAGGAGCTCCTTTGCCTTTACCCATACGTACTTCGGCAGGTTTCTTGGTGATCGGTTTGTCCGGAAAAATCCGGATCCATATCTGGCCTTCACGTTTCATATGGCGTGTAACAGCCTGTCGTGCTGCTTCGATCTGCCTTCCCGTGATCCAGCACTCTTCCATTGCTTTTATCCCAAAAGAGCCGAATGCCAGGACATGTCCGCGCTGGGCATTTCCTTTCATCTTCCCCTTTTGTTGCTTCCTGTATTTTGTTTTTTTCGGTTGTAGCATATGATATTCTTTTAAAGTGCGTTACACTTATTTTCTGCGTTTTTTGAAATTGCTCTTTGGCTTAGCTGATTTCGCACCAATATTGGGAGCCAGATCCCGGTGGCCGAATATCTCACCCTTGCAGATCCAGACTTTAACACCGATAAGCCCGACCTTTGTCAGGGCTTCTCCCAGTGCATAGTCGATATCCGCACGGAATGTATGCAAAGGAATCCGCCCTTCCTTGATGATCTCTGTACGGGCCATTTCAGCTCCTCCCAACCTGCCTGAAACCTGGCATTTGATTCCTTCGGCGCCCATGCGTATCGTTGAGGCAATGGCCATCTTGATCGCCCTCCGGTAAGAAACCTTTCCTTCGATTTGCCTGGCAATATTGTTGGCAACGATCATGGCATCCAGCTCAGGCCTTTTCACTTCAAAAATGTTTATCTGAACCTCCTTGCTGGTAATTTTCTTAAGTTCTTCCTTCAGCTTGTCCACTTCCTGTCCGCCTTTTCCGATAATGATTCCCGGCCGGGCCGTATTAACAGTCACGGTTATGAGTTTCAGCGTTCTCTCAATGATAATTTTTGAGATGCTGGCTTTTGCCAACCGTGCGGTCAGATATTCGCGAATTTTGAAATCTTCAACCAGTTTGTCGGCATAGTTTCTGCCGCCATACCAGTTGGAATCCCAGCCTTTGATGATCCCCAGGCGATTACTTATCGGATTGACTTTCTGTCCCATTAATATTAATTTGTTTTACTTACGACTTGTTCCTGATTCATGGTCTGGCTATCCAGAACGATTGTCACATGGTTCGAACGTTTTCTTACCCTGTAACCTCTTCCCTGGGGAGCCGGACGGAGCCTTTTCAACATGCGGCCGCCATCTACAAATACTTCCTTTACAAAAAGATTTGATTTCTCAATTCTCAATTCCTCATTTTTCTTCTGCCAGTTAGAAATAGCCGACAGTAAAAGCTTTTCAACCTTTTTTGAGGCCTCTTTCGTGCTGAAGCGGAGAATGTCCAATGCCCTGTTTACCTCAACTCCCCTGATCATCTCAACCACCAGCCGCATTTTACGCGGTGAAGTGGGGCAATTGTTGAGCACAGCCACAGACCGGCCTTTATTTTCTTCCTTACGTTGTTCAGCTGCAATTCGCTTACGTGCACCCATTGTTTTCTATTTTAATGGATTTGTCTATACTTTTGATTTTCCGGCATGTCCCCTGAAGGTACGGGTCGGAGAAAATTCACCCAGACGGTGTCCAACCATATTCTCGGTAACGTAAACCGGGATAAATTTATTCCCGTTATGAACCGCAATGGTGTGGCCGACAAAATCGGGCGAGATCAGTGAACGCCTCGACCAGGTTTTCACAACAGATTTTTTCCCTGATTTATTCATCTCAAGTACCCGCTTTTCAAGCTTTAATTCGATGAATGGACCTTTCTTTAATGACCTGCTCATAGTGTAAAGTCAATTATTTTTTCCTGCGTTCAACAATAAATTTCGTACTGGGATTCTTTTTCCTCCTGGTTTTCATGCCTTTTGCATACAATCCCTTACGCGACCGGGGATGACCGCCGGAAGCCCTTCCTTCGCCACCACCCATCGGATGGTCTACCGGGTTCATTACAACACCGCGTACCCTGGGCCTGCGACCCAGCCAGCGTGAACGGCCGGCTTTACCGGAACGTTCGAGCCCGTGATCCGGATTGGATACCGTGCCGACAGTGGCCCTGCAAGCCGTGAGGATCATCCGGGATTCTCCCGAAGGAAGCTTGATAATGGCATATTTTCCGTCACGCGATGTAAGCTGTGCATACGATCCGGCACTGCGGGCCAGAGCTCCGCCTTTGCCCGGATGAAGTTCAATATTGTGGACAAGTGTTCCAAGGGGGATCTCAGCCAGGGTAAGACAGTTGCCTACCTCCGGGGCGACACCCAAACCCGATCTGACGACCTGTCCCACTTTAAGGCCGTTGGGAGCGATGATATACCGTTTTTCACCATCTTCATATACCAGCAGGGCAATGCGGGCTGAACGATTCGGATCATATTCAATGGCACTTACACGGGCCGACATTTCATCCTTGTTCCTGATAAAATCAATCACACGGTACATCCTCTTATGGCCACCGCCAATATACCGCATCGTCATTTTTCCGTCACTGTTCCGGCCGCCGGATTTCCTCAAGGGCCTCAACAACGATTTTTCAGGTACCGTACTGGTAATATCGTCATATGAAGCAACCACTGCGTGTCTCTGACCCGGGGTAACAGGTTTTAGTTTTCTTACAGCCATAATATTAAATTAGATATTGCTATAAAAATCAATGATATCGCCTTCCTTAACCGTAATAACAGCTTTCTTGAAGGCATTCTGCCTGCCAGATACATATCCTGTACGGGTAAATCTTGATTTGCGCTTTCCGGCATAGAACATGGTATTCACCGATTCAACCGTAACGCCATACAGACTCTCCACCGCCATTTTTATCTGCACTTTGTTGGCCTTCTTATTGACAATGAAACCGTATTTTTTCAGGCCGTCTGCCTGTGCATTCATCTTTTCGGTTACAATGGGCCTTACAATAATATCCATTACTCAATTATTAGAAGGTTATAGACTTTTCTGAATATTGTCGAGCGAACTCTCCACAAATACAAGAGAATTGCTATTCAGGATATCATATGTAGTTAATTCTGAAATAGTTACTACTCTGGTACCGGTTAAGTTCCGGGACGACAAATATATATTTTTATTCGGTTCATTCAGAACCACAAGCGACTTTTTGGCATCAATATTCAGGTTTCCGAGAATGGCTGCATAGTCTTTTGTTTTGGGTGCATCCAGTGTAAAATCCTCCAGAACCACAATTTCATTGTTCCGGGCCTTGTAAGTAAGGGCTGATTTTCTGGCCAGCAATTTGACCTTTTTGTTCAGCTTGAAACTGTAATCCCTGGGCTGGGGACCAAATACCCTGCCACCGCCTGTGAAAAGCGGGTTTTTGATACTACCGGCCCGGGCACCTCCGGTGCCTTTCTGACGCTTGATCTTGCGGGTACTGCCTGCAATTTCATTGCGTTCTTTGGATTTGTGTGTTCCCTGCCGTTTGTTGGCAAGATACTGCTTCACCTCAAGGTAAATAGCATGGTCGTTCGGTTCGATGGAAAATATGGTATCCATCAGTGCAACTTTGCGGCCTGTTTCCTTTCCTGCTGTATTAAATACTGTCAATTCCATGTTTCACAGTTTTTTTATCCTTTATCAGGACTTTCGATAACAATGTAGGATCCCTTTGCACCAGGTACGGAACCTTTTAATAGCAATAGGTTATTTTCGGGAATGATTTTCACGACTTTCAGGTTTAGGACTTTAACGTTCTTTTTGCCTGTCTGTCCTGCCATACGCATTCCTTTAAAAACACGCGAAGGCCATGATGAACCACCCAGTGATCCGGGAGCTCTTGACCTGTCATGCTGACCGTGGGTACTGTCGCCAACCCCGCTAAATCCATGGCGTTTTACGACTCCCTGAAATCCCTTTCCTTTAGATACGGCGGTAACGTCAAGCCAGGGATCATCCTTAAAATAATCCACATTGATAACATCCCCCACACTCCATTCCTTGATGAATCCCCTCAGTTCTATCACCTTATATTTAGGTGTTGTGTTGGCCTTTTTAAAATGACCCTTCATGGCCCCGGTTGTATTCCTTTCCTTCTTTTCATCGAAGGAAAGCTGTACAGCCTGATAGCCGTCATTTTCAACGGTCTTGATCTGTGTAATGACACAGGGACCGACTTCGAGAACGGTACAGGGAACATTGTTCCCGCTCTCGTCAAATACGGAGGTCATTCCGACCTTTTTTCCAATTAATCCCGGCATTTCTTGTCAAATTAATTTTTTCAGACTTTGATTTCAACTTCAACCCCACTGGGCAACTCCAATTTCATCAGGGCATCAATGGTCTTTGGCGTTGAACTGTAAATGTCCAGCAAACGCTTGTGCGATGAAAGTTGAAACTGCTCTCTTGATTTCTTGTTCACGAAAGGAGACCGAAGAACGGTAAATATCCTTTTATGTGTGGGCAGTGGAATGGGACCGCTTACCACGGCACCGGTAGACTTAACCGTTTTCACGATTTTCTCGGCTGATTTGTCTACCAGGTTATGATCATACGATTTAAGCTTTATTCTAATCTTTTGGCTCATGTATTTGGTCTTAAAGTCGTTTATACAATTACTTTCGTTCCGGTTACTTTTTCAATTACCTCGGCCGACATGACAGGAGGTACTTCATCATAATGCGAAAATTCCATAGTGGATGTAGCGCGTCCGGATGAAATGGTACGCATGATCGTTACATATCCGAACATTTCTGCAAGGGGAACATGAGCCAGGATCACCCTGGCTGACGCACGGGATTCCATCCCTGTTATTTGTCCCCGCCTGCGGTTAAAATCAGCTATGACATCCCCCATATATTCTTCGGGGGTCACCACCTCTACCTTCATGATCGGTTCAAGGAGACTAACCTTGCCTTTTTTCAATGCGTGCTTGAAACCCTGTTTGGCTGCGATTTCAAAGGAAAGTGAATCGGAATCCACAGGGTGGAACGAACCGTCTCTCAATGTAACGGAGAGGCTTTCCAGCGGAAAACCTGCAAGAATGCCATTTCTCATGGCCTCACGGAATCCCTTCTCTATAGATGGTATGTATTCGCGCGGAATATTGCCGCCCTTAACCTCATTATTAAATGTAAGTCCGCTGACTCCCTTTTCTGCCGGTGCCATTTCAAAAATGATATCGGCAAATTTTCCCCGGCCACCGGTTTGTTTTTTGAAGATCTCCCTGTGCTTCACATGGCTGTTCAATGCTTCCTTATAGGCTACCTGGGGCGCTCCCTGGTTGCATTCCACATTGAACTCACGTTTCAGCCTGTCAAGAAGAATTTCAAGATGCAGTTCTCCCATCCCGCTGATGATGGTTTGCCCGGAATCCTCGTCAATTTTTATTTTAAAGGTCGGATCCTCCTCTGCAAGCTTATTGAGGGCAATGCCAAGTTTATCTACATCGGCCTGGGTTTTCGGCTCAATGGCTATTCCGATCACAGGTTCCGGAAATGTCATGGAAAGCAGGGAGATAGGATGCTTGATATCACAGAGTGTATCGCCGGTCACAACCTCCTTCAGACCTACCACACCACAAATATCGCCGGCTTCGATCCGGTCACGGGCATTCTGCTTATTGGCATGCATCTGGTACAAACGGTTAATCCTTTCCTTTTTTCCGGTACGGGGATTCAAAACCTGCATGCCGGCATCAATTGCACCTGAATATACACGCAGATAGGTAAGCCTTCCCACATAAGGATCCGTGGCAATTTTAAATGCAAGGGCAGCCAGCGGCTGATTTTCATCCGCACGACGCTCTTCGGTTTTATCTGTATATGGGTTCAGTCCTTTGGTAATTCCAATATCAAGCGGACTGGGCAACAACGCACAAATCGTGTCGAGCAGACGCTGGATTCCCTTGTTCTTAAATGCGGCACCGCATAATACAGGCACAATCCGGTGCCCGATCACGGCTTTGCGGGTATGATCCATGAATTCCTCAACGGTGATCGATGCACGGTCCTCGAAAAATCTTTCGAGCAGATCATCATCCTGTTCGCAAACGGCTTCGATCAGCTTCTCACGCCATTCTTCCACCAGGTCCACCATATCAGCCGGAATATCGATATATTCATACCGCATGCCGATCTTCTCATCTTCCTTCCAAACTATGGCCCGGCGCTCAATAAGATCCACGAGACCCGTGAAATTATCCTCGGAACCGATCGGGATCTGCATGGGAACCGGATTTGAACCCAGTTTCTCCTTTATCTGTTGCACCACACCAAAAAAATCAGCTCCAGTACGGTCCATTTTATTGATGAAGGCCAGCCTGGGAACATTATACTTGTCAGCCTGACGCCAAACCGTCTCCGATTGCGGCTGAACTCCGCCTACCGCACAAAAAACAGCAATGGCCGCATCCAGCACGCGCAGGGAACGTTCCACCTCAACCGTGAAGTCAACGTGCCCGGGTGTATCGATAATATTGATTTTGTAATCCCGGTCCTGGTAATTCCAGAAGGTTGTTGTTGATGCTGCGGTTATTGTGATTCCCCTTTCCTGTTCCTGCACCATCCAATCCATCGTAGCTGTCCCCTCGTGAACCTCCCCCATCCGGTGAAGCATACCAGTATAGAATAGGATACGCTCGGTAGTGGTAGTCTTACCGGCGTCTATATGGGCCATAATGCCAATATTCCTGGTATAATTCAGATCAAAATTCATAACGCACTAATTATCAGCTAGTGTAACTATAGGCTTAATACCGCAATGTCAAATATCTTTTAGAACCTGAAATGCGCAAATGCCTTGTTAGCTTCTGCCATTTTATGTGTATCTTCTTTCTTTTTAAAGGCTGCACCCTCTTCTTTAAAGGCGGCCAGTATTTCCGATGCCAGTTTATCACTCATGGAATTGCCTGCCCGCTTTTTTGAATAAAGGATCAGGTTTTTCATGCTGATGGATATCTTCCGGTCCGGACGGATCTCAGTGGGAACCTGAAAAGTGGCCCCCCCCACACGACGGCTCTTCACCTCAACCTGTGGCGTAATGTTTTCCAAAGCCTTCTTCCAAATATCCAGTGGCGTTGCTTCTATATCTTTGGCTCGCTTGGAGACCAGTTCAAGCGCCTCGTAAAACACATCATAGGCGGTGCTTTTTTTACCCCTGGTCATCATATTGTTCACAAAACGGGTCACCAGCGTATCATTATACCTGGGATCCGGTAATAAGATTCTTTTTTTTGGTTTAGACTTTCTCATGGTATTGTCTATTCAAAAAACTATTTATTTTTCGGTTTTTTGGTGCCGTATTTTGATCGGCGCTGATTTCGTCCTTCCACACCCGATGTGTCAAGGGCTCCCCTGATAATATGGTAACGTACGCCCGGTAAATCCTTCACCCTTCCACCCCTGATCATTACAATTGAGTGCTCCTGCAGGTTATGACCTTCGCCCGGAATGTATGCGGTAACTTCGATTCCATGCTGAAGCCTCACCCTGGCTACCTTACGCATGGCCGAATTGGGTTTTTTGGGCGTGGTTGTATAAACACGTGTGCAAACACCACGTTTCTGAGGACATGAATTCAATGCAGGTGCCTTACTCTTGTCTTCAATGGTGGCTCTTCCCTTTCTTACCAATTGCTGTATCGTTGGCATGTATTTTTATTATTTTTTCTTTAAAATTGGCTTGCAAAGGTAGAGGTTTTTTTATCAAAAACAACAAGTGGCCCAAAAATATTTTAGGTTTTGGGGCGTCTGCCTTTTTTGATTATCGCGGCCGGCAGCTGTCAGAACATCCAGTTACTGAACCGAATCGAACTCGCTTCGCAGGATTGAGACGAAATATCAACGGCAGCGCTTTATCTTCTGAAACTTTTGTATTACTTTTATTTTCTCAATGAATATAATTCTCCATTAAAATCAATAAACCTAATTATAATTACAATTGATTGACCATGAAAACAGCACAGTCAAGAAGGGATTTTATACGGGTGTCTGCAGCAGGCGCTTTGGGAGCTTTCGCTCTGTCACAATATGGATTTAAAGCACCGGCTCCGGCACCGGAAAAAGTGGTTCCCCCGGATCCGAAAACATATGGTGTGGGTCTGCAATTATACACAATCCGCGATGCCATGCAGACCGACGTTACAGGATCGTTAAAAAAGGTTTCCGACATGGGCTTCAAAAACCTCGAACTGGCCAGTTACGTTGACGGAAAGTTCTACGGATATACCCCCGAAGATTTTAAAAAACTGGTGAATGACATGGGAATGGACATTATCAGCAGCCATACGGAAGTGGAAGCAAAAGGAATTACCCTTGACAATGCCAGGAAAATGGCAGAGGATCATGCAAAACTGGGTGTAAAATACTGCGTTCAGCCATGGGTGGTTGAAGAAGCCAGAAAAACCCTTGACAGTTATAAAAGACTGATCGCCGAATGGAATAAGGTGGGAAAAATAATGAAGGAACATGGGATACAGTTTGCCTACCATAACCATAATTTTGAATTCCAACCGCTTCAGGGCAAAATACCCTATTATGAAATATACCTGGTGGAACTGGACAAGGATCTTGTAACCATGGAACTGGACCTGTTCTGGGCTATAAAGGCTGGACAGAACCCGGTGGAAATGTTTAACAAATACCCGGGAAGATTCCAGCTTTTCCACATGAAGGACATGTATACGCAGGAGGCTCCGTTCTATAAGACGGAAACCACGGATTTCGCTCCGGTTGGCGCAGGACTTATTAATTTCAGCGAAATACTGGCAGCAAAGGTTACGGCCGGGATGAAGTACTTCTTTGTTGAGCAGGACAGTACAAAAGACGGAAAACCATTTGACGCCATCCAGACCAGTATAACCAACCTTACCACAAAGCTGCTGGTATAGCTCTTTGAATACCGGACAGCCAACACCGAGTGATGAATAATGAAAATTTCAATAACACCCAACACCGAACACCGAATGATGAAGAATGAAGATTTTGATTTGGAAATAAACTGACAATTCGAAGTTCTTAAATCGGTGTTCCTTGTTTGATGTTCTGTTTTCAGCGTTGGGACACCCAAATTTTTTGGGCGAATTTTTTCATTTTAATTAGCCCCGTGCCTTTAGGCCGGGGACATGATAAATTGCCACATATTTGAATTAATCATATAATTGATATTGTTTCTCTGAGACCCCGGCCTAAAGGCACGGGGCTATTGATTAAATCTATACTCCCCCACCAGTTTCTCCATTTAATGCTACTCGGTAGCTCCATTGTTTTTATACTAATAGTGACCATTAATCTTCTGAATTACCTGTACAGACTGACTCCCGAAAGCATTTGGTTTCTTCCTTGATAAACATTATTTTGGATTCAATGATTGGAAATAAACTAACACTTCGAAATACATAATCTGGTGCTCTTTATCCGATATTGAATCAATGCTTGCTCCTTCTTGCTATATCCAGCAACAACCGTATCAATGGACGGAGGCCGGGGGTGATCTCCTGCTCATACAGGGAAACACTGTGACTATAAACTGTTGTTACTACGGAAATCTTATAAAGGAACTGATCCGGTGATAACCGGTCGGGGTTATCTGAATTCTTTAACAGCAGAAAATCTGAATTCTCAATAAGATGCCGCAGGTCATTCAGTTCATCTTCATTCAGGACCTGATCACTGAATGTGGCCTTAACCGGGATCCCTGCAAATCCGCCCGATCTTTCGAAATCTATTATAAGCATACCAGACATCGGAACCGGAAACAATTTATTAACCTCCCCCAAAAACCCTGTGAGCCGGTAATTTTAATCCCCACTCCTTCCCAACCATTCTGAACTGCTTTTTGTTCATTGCTGTTCTTCCCATATAAATTGCCTGCCACAGCCCAGGTAAGATTTGCAGCATCCCGGAATCCGGATTTTTCACGCAGCTTGTCACGCAGGCAGATATACCATATTTTTCCAGCCTTCTCCCATGCAAAACCCCCAATTTCAATTGCCGTCAGATAAAAAGCCCGGTTCGGAATGCCGGAATTGATATGAACACCCCCGTTATCGGCAGAAGTATTTAAATAATCCTTCATATGCGCCGGCTGGGGATCCTTCCCCATCAATGGGTCATCGTATGCGGTGCCGGGCTCTTTCATCGACCGGATAGCCTTTCCTTTTACATTGGAAGTAAATATTCCTTCTCCTATCAGCCAATCGGCCTGGGAAGCGGTTTGGTTCAGCCTCCACTGCTTTACCAGGGATCCGAATACGTCCGAAAAGGATTCATTCAGGGCGCCGGACTGTTCCCAGTAAGCGAGCTTAGCTTCATACTGGGTGATCCCGTGCGTAAGTTCATGGGCTATTACATCCTCCGCAATGGTGAAACGATTAAATAACCTTTCTTCCTGCGGAAGATCTTCATCCCCGTCACCATATACCATTTGTTCCCCGTTCCAGAAAGCATTATCGTATCCCTGCTGATAATGAACCGTGGAATTGAGCTCCATTCCTTTACCGTCAACCGAATCCCGGTTATAATATTTCATAAACAGGTCATATGTTGCGCCTGCGCCCTCATAAGCCTCATCGGCTGCGGGATCCCCTGCAGGAGCATCTCCCTCTCTCCTTACAACCTTTCCGGGAAGATCTGAACCATTATCTGCATCGTAAACAAAGCGCTTTTTGCCCGGCTCAGCCGTCACATAAAACGGAGATCTGATCCGGAACATCGATTGCCGGCGTCCGCGCATGGCTGCCGATGTGGTAAGGACCTTGAATGCCCTGATCTTTTGTTCCGGAGAACCAGCCTGGATAATTCGTTCCAGTAAATGGGGAGGCGTGAAACAATGAAGACAAGGATTGTAGATATGCATGATAGAGTAATTTTATGGAATTACACCGGATATAAATCCATTGAACGTCTGCTCAACCTGGAAATGATAATCCATACTCTTCCACGTTTTATGCAGGGTCTCGGTAATATCAGAATCCATTGTCACGCAAAAACTAAGCAATGTATGAAGATTGGCTGCCATTGTTTCACCGGCCAGCCTGTTCAGGAGGACATCATTTTCAACGGTATTTGGCTCCTTTTGCAGAATGAGCGCCAGAAGGGGCATTTTGTTTTCATTGCCCGTCAGCCTCATCACGGATGCCGGCTTATTCTCCTTGGGCAGCAGGAATCGGGAAAGGCGGTCCTGGACCATCTTTGCCAAAATTGATACGAATCCCTGTTCCAACGGACTTGTCATTACGATCAGATCAGTTTCAGAGACAGCATTGGCAATGTAACGAAAATCATCCATAATAAAACCGGGATCAGGATTATTTCTGAAACCACTGATCCTTAAATCCTTTATTTGCATATCGCGTAGAAGGAATGACCTTACATAATGTCCGGTTTTATGCAGTCTCACCCTGTAAAGTTCGAGGTACCTGTCGAAACTATGATTTGTATCATCAGGATTGCCGTTAAGGATAACAATATTCATCACACCTTTTTTTAAATCATTTCAAAAATACAATATCGGACAGGGTTAAAAATATAAAAATCGGCGAATGGCGAAACAGGCCGGATGAAAGACCGGTCAAATTCCCTGAAAAACATATCAGGTACCTGCAGACATGTTAATGTAATCTGCCATCAGGGGTATATCAAACGGGGGTATTCCATACATTGAGAGGTATTTTCCGTCCTCGGTCAGTGCACGCGAAAACCACGCCCTGTCCATATTGGCGGCCATCAGACTTTTCCTGTAGTTTTCAATTGCCCCGGATTTATTTTGGGTACACCAGTAAATGTGCCCCAGGTTCAAATAGTCGTTTTTGCCGGATTCCCGTTCAAGTGATCTTTCCAGGTATTTTTTTGCATTTTCCATTTTGCCCAGCATAAAGGAACACCAGGAAATCGGACGCTGGACCTTGTGGTTTTCCGGCTGAAGGTATTCCACCTTAAAGTAATATTTCAATGCCTCTTCATAATTCTCAGTTTCCATCAGGGTCTGTCCAAGCCAGGCCTGTACCTGCAGATTTTCAGGTTCCAGTTTTTCAGCTTCATGATAATAGGCTATGGCTTTGTCAAACTTCCCCGTCTTCCTGTAACACCAGGCTATCCTTGTCAAAAGCCACAGTCTGCTCCGGTCGAGCAGTTCAGCCTTATGATAGTATTCGAGGGCTTCCTGGTAATTATCCAGTTTCTGCAGGCAGTATCCTATTTTTTCAAACAATTCATACGATCTGTTTTTTTCCACAATCCGGGTAAAGATCGTATACGCTTCCTGAAAATAATTTTTTTCGAAATAGAATTCACCTATATTTCTGAGCATTTCGACATCATCAATCCACAATCCGAAAAACTCAGTCTCGTGGATGTTAACGGGGAGATTAAATATATCATCAAACTCGCCCTTAAGCGGATGCAGTTTATAGAATCGGTACAGATCATGGAAATACTGGGTAATAATGACCTTTGTGCGGGCGTTACTGTTTATCAGGTCGTCATCCTGTGCCATTTCGTTCATGGCTTTCAGCTCCATATTAAACAACTCCATAACGGTGGACTTTTGGAAGGCCGGCATGTGGCGCACATTAAGGCAAAACGAATATTTATCGGAATTGCACAGAAAGTTGCTGCGTTCGATACCTTCGGCAAATTGCATCACGTCAAATCCTTCCGTGACATCATTGAAAGTCCGCGAAATGAACTCATTTTCCTTGTAAAAAGGAAGGAACCAATTGTTCACTTCACCGAAAAATTCAAACTGTTTTAACATGGCAAACGCACCGAGAAATACATCTGCACCTTCGAGCTGAAGGTTGGTAAATTCCTCCAGTTTATTATATATATCAGGTGATTCCCTGAAAAAGGTTTCCCATTCGGGGTTTTTATCTTCCGGGTTGATGGAGGATAAAAGGTTTTCCAGATCGAGTTTCTCTTCCAGCTTTGATTTCATTTTGATCATCTCCGGAAGAATGTCTTTTTGTATTTTCCGGGTGATCCTTTCTGTTTCCCTGGCTTTAATGTACTGTACGATGATAATCTCAATGCTTCTGTCCTCCCGTTTCAGGCCGTGAATGGCATGCAAACGCATCCTGATCTCTGAATAGTATTTTATCCTTTTGTTAAAGAAAGTCAGGGCTATTACAAGGCCAACCAGTGCCCTCTGCCAGACCTGCTTTTCACAGTTTTCATAAAAATTAAACAGCTGATCGATCTTATTACTGTCAAAATGACGTAACAATGACAGGGTAAGAGCACTTACCAGTATACATTTGTCATACCATGCTATGGTTTCCGGTTTGCTCAACCGGGTAAGCAATTCAATTTCTATATCCTTCAGTTTGTCTGATTGCCAGATAATGTAAAACAGATCACGGATACTGTCTTTATAGATCTTTGTGTTAAAGACGTCCTCAGGTTTTACCCCATCCTTTTCACCTGACTTTGACTCCTGCAAAAGGGTAATACGGTCAAGCAACCTGGTAATTTCACCGATGGTGAATTCCGAATCTGTCTCGGGAATGGTTTTCAGTTTATAGTATTTCAGGAGATTATGGGAGCGGATTATATCTTCCTTTACATCATCCGCAAGAGCCAGGATGGCTTTAACCAACCGGTTATAAACCAGCTCTTTCTGTGGATCATCCGCTAACTCAAATGAATACTTAAGCATATTCAGGTAAGTCTCGGTATGATTATCCAGTTGTGTTCTCAGGTCAAGGTTTCTGCCATGACTACAGAGGTACCTCAGGGTATCCAGGGCATCTCTGATCCTGTTCCTTTCAATAAAATCAAAAACCTGCAGATATCTGGTATTGAGTTCCTGGTAATTCATGTCCGGGTTTGTTCGTAGAAGACCTGAATATCAATATGTGTGCCAAAGGCAATGCCTCAGGAACCGCACTGAACCTTCTTCAATAATTTCCTGAGGTTGCCTGAAAATATTTTTTGTTTTTGTTCGGCCGTTAGGAATGCATTTTTTATCCGAGCAATAACGGTAGAGGGATCATTTATGGAAAAGTCCGATCCAAAAAGAACCCGGTCATCTCCTATGGTTTCCACTGCATACTCAAGCACTCCCACCCGATCATGACCGTAACCCGAGGTATCCAGGTAGAAATTTGGATTTTTTGCTACCATGTCAATACGCTTAAATATATCCTCGTACTCATGATCATCGCCGAAATGGGCAAATGCAATGGTTACATGGGGAAATTTCTCGGCTATATATTCCATTTCACCCTGTTCGGTGTGGATGGCAAGAACCATGTTAAGTTTAACCGCCTGTGCTGCAACCATCTCAAATTCTCTGGCTGTATAGAGATATGGAATCATGTAATTGCACAATTCACCAATCCATACAAAATCAAGTTCCTTTCGGCAATATTCCATTTCTTTCAGGGCCTCCTGTACGAATTGCGGATTTACTATACAGGCTCCCAGAAATCTTCCTTTGCTTTTCTCCACGTATCTTGCCGTTTCGCGGTTTCCCGCGATAAATTCAGCCGGTGTCTGGCCATAGCTGCTCTGTGAGTTGATAATGCCCCTGTTTACCCCGGTTTTGTCGAGATAACTGACAAAATCCGCAAAGTTGCGCGTAACTTTATGCCATTGCCATTGTTCCCCGGATTCAGAGGGGCAATGCAGATGGCAATCAAAAATTTCATATGTTTCCTGGTCAGATAGAATTTCCGATTTTATTGATCCACCGGCATACAACCGGGGAAGCCCTGCCGTGCCTGCCGCAACCAATCCCGCGAACCAGCGGGCGCTTCTGGTCAGGAAAATCCGCCTGGGTGACTGTAAAGGCATTTTTTTTCTATTATTGATTTTTTTGAACTTGCTATCGTGGGGAATTTCAGGATAAGAATTTTTTTTACTTTTAATTCAGGAATGGTCCGCACTAATGCTGTTTTACGAATATAAATAATATATTTGAATTCTCAATCCCGTTTAAAAAGTCATGCATTGCGGGAAATCTAATACAGAAAATCAACTGACGCCGTACACGGGCATGAAATCATTACTTTTGTATTTCATGGGTTTTGTTCTATGGCCCCGGTCATATGCTTTCACAAAATTTCAATCCGGGAAAACAGAATCCGTGCGAATAATATTAAATCCAGATTTTCAGCCAAATGAATATGAAAAGATTGTTACTCGCAGGAGGATCGTGCCTTTTTATCCTTTTATTCACCGGATTATTCTCCTGTTGGCAGGTCGTGGAAAAAGATCACCGGGTATGATTTTCACTGGGGACATAGGATAATTGTTGACCGGAATGATCCTGAAATGGTATACATTACTACCTTCGGATTAAGCATCTGGCATGGTATTCCCATAACGGATGCCTTGAATTCCGGAATATCAGGTAGCTAACTATCAATAAGATGTCAAAATCCATGAATACAAATCCCATTCTTTTCCGATCCGTTCTTTGTTGCCGATGGATCCTGATGGCAGGGCTGCTAATCCAGGGTTGTGACCTGTCAAAAAAAAACAGCCCATACCGGAATCCCAATGGAAGAAATGACAAATGGGGTTTTGCAGGATATGGGGGCGGGGGAGCCATGTTTAATCCTGCCATAAGTCCCCATAGTCCAGAGATGGCATTTGTAGCCTGTGATATGACCGGTTCTTATGTTACCTATAATGGCGGACGGTCCTGGAGAATGTTTTCCCTGCACGGACCGGTCAGGTATTTTGTATTCGATCCTGTGGATTCCAATATTGTATATGCAAGTTCAATTGCCCTGTTTAAAAGCACTGACCGGGGCAATACCTGGAATATAATTTATCCGGAGCCTGAGAACATAAACGGGATTGTATCAAAGGGTGACCATGCCGAGGAAAGGATAATTACAAAGGACAGTTCAATAAGGCATGTGCTTGCGCTGGCCGTTGATCCTGAAAACTCAATGAATTTACATGCCGTAATATCAAAGGGCAATTCAGCAGGATATTACATTTCAGATGATCAGGGTGGGCACTGGACGAAAGAAAAAGACCTTCGGATAGGGATCAGGGATGTTTTTGTCAACCCTTCTTCACCGAAGGAAAACCGCACCATATACATTACAACTGAAAATTCTGTGTGGGTTAGGGAAAATGGCATCTGGGCAATTAATCCGGGGCCTGCTAATGTAGTATCTCTGAATGCATATGCAGGGGGATTTGACAAAATCCGGAAGAAATTTATCCTGTATGCCATTTCAGGCAGATCATATTTTAATTCGGCAGGGGATGCTTCAGGTATATATTATACTGAGGATGGGGGCATTACCTGGGAAAACCGTCAGAACGGCATGCTGAATATGCATAAGAACAACAAGGAGCTTCCGGAATGGAGATGCATTGCAACATGTGCTTCAAATCCCGGAATTGTGTACATTTCCTATAACGGTCTGAACGTACATCCTGATACAACGTGTATCGGTGTGGCCAGAAGTGAAGATTTCGGTAAATCATGGAAGCTTCCCTGGAAGGACAAATTGACACCCGGTAATGACCTTTATTCCCTGAATTATCAGAAAGGCTGGATCGATGAACGATTCGGGCCAACATGGGGAGAAAATCCGTTTTCAATTGCCGTATCGCCGTCAAATGCCGATATCTGTTATACAACCGATTTCGGAAGAACCATTAAGACTAGGAACGGTGGAATTTCATGGGAACAGGTATATACAAGAAAGAAAGAAACGGGTGGCTGGATCTCAAGGGGACTGGAAGTCACAACCGGATACAATGTGATATTTGATCCGTTTGATCTGCAACATGTATTCATTGCCAATACCGATATAGGGCTGATGGAAAGCCGGGATGGCGGGGAAAGCTGGACGAGTGCCACACTTAATAACGGAATCCCGCGCAGATGGGTCAACAGTACCTATTGGCTGACCTTTGACCCGGCTGTAAGGGATAAGGCATGGGCAGCCATGAGCGACGTACATGATCTGCCGAGGCCTAAAATGTGGAGAAGAAGCGGCATTATCGGATATGAGGGTGGAATTGTTATGACGGCAGATGGGGGAAAAACATGGCAGCCGGTAAGTGAAGGTATAGGGGAAGCAGCCATCACCCACCTGGCACTGGATCCTTCCAGTCCCGCGGAAAACAGGATCCTGTATGCCTGTGCATTTGGGAAAGGTGTTTATAAGTCAGTTGACGGAGGCCGGACATGGAACCTTAAGAACGATGGGATTGCCGGTAATGAACCCTTTTCCTGGAGAATTGAATTACAGGATAAGGACAGAAACATATACCTGGTGGTCAGCAGGCGGAGTGATGACGGAAGTATAGGGAACGAAATGGACGGGGCCGTTTATCGTTCGGACAACGGAGCCGAATCATGGAAAAAGGTATCCCTCCCGGAAGGAACCAACGGGCCCACCAGCCTGGCCGCGGATCCGCGGGATCCCGCACGGCTGTTGCTTTCAGCCTGGGGAAGAAGTTCCGGAGGTCATTTTTCCCCTGATACGGGAGGTGGAATATTCCTTTCGGAAGATGGCGGAGAGACCTGGAAACAGGTAATGAAAAATGACCAGCATATCCACGATATAACCTATGATCAGCGAAATGATACATGGTATGCCTGTGGTTTCGAAGGTTCGGCATATCGATCCGAAGACAGGGGTAAAACATGGAACCGCATCAGGGGCTATAATTTTAAATGGGGAAAGAGGGTAATACCCGATCCGAACGATGACGGGAAGATCTTTATAATAACTTTCGGCGGAGGAGTATGGCATGGACCTGCCCTTGGCGATGACAATGCAGTGGAAGATATCAATGCAATCCAATCCGTTATAAATGAATGAATCCCAAAGGTGGTTATTATTTCTGCAGGGTGATAAACAAGCCTTTTCAGAGATATTCAGGAACTACCATGATGATTTGTTCCATTACGGGATGAAACTCACGCATGATACGGATACAGTAAAAGACTGTATCCAGAACCTCTTTCTGAAATTATGGAAGAACCGGGCTAACCTGCAACCCGTTCGTGAGATCAAACCCTATCTTTTCAAATCGATGCGCAATCATCTTCTGGATATTATGGAACTCAGGAAACCGGTTCCGACACCGGACGGAGACCTGGAGGAGCTGTTCAGTCCCGAGTACTCAGCCGAAGATTTCCTGATTTCAGGACAACAGGAATCGGAAAAACAGGAAACAGTGATTCATCTCCTGAACTCATTGTCTCCCCGTCAGCGTCATGCTGTTTATTTGCGGTATTTCGAAAATCTTGATTTTGAGACCATTGCACGGGTAATGGATATGCAGGTTCAGTCAGTCAGAAATACCATCAGCAGGGGCTTGCAGGATATGCGAAAAGATCACTAAAAAAAATCGATTTTAATTGAGTATAAAATCCGCATTTATCCGTGATAAGGGTAAATCGGATCATAATGTGTAATTCATAAAGGTTTGAAGACAATCGACTTTAATAATCCGGGTGAACTCGTACTCAATGAATCCTTTATAGGATTCGTGAAGGGAACAGATCAGGAATCCGT
>Ga0105104_10000068_pt1 | contig 67290 bp, 64 predicted proteins | sample PPLLaktember2015_3_FD_87034 | JGI IMG/M metagenome (GOLD analysis project Ga0105104, IMG submission 87034) | Freshwater sediment microbial communities from Prairie Pothole Lake near Jamestown, North Dakota, USA - PPLs Lake P7 Core (6) Depth... | ecosystem: Environmental > Aquatic > Freshwater >... | reverse complement strand
GTGGTGGTCATCGTCTCGGCGCCCTTCAAGTACATCGCCGATGTCGTCGAGGTGAAGGAGCGAACCCGGAACGCGCTCGACCAGTACGCGGCCCTCGCGCAGGGCCTCGGGCTCGCGGCCACGTCGCGGATGGCGCTCGGCACCGAGGCGGTGGAGACGGCGACGCAGCTCTGCCGCGAGGTGGCGAAGGAGTTCCCGCGGGCGCTGTTCTTCGCCGGGAAGCTCGTCTTCGAGCAGGAGCGCTGGTACCAGCGCGTGCTCCACAACGAGACCGCCTACCAGATCCAGCGCCGGCTCCAGTTCGCCGGGCTGAACGCGATGGTGCTTCCCGTCAGGCTCCTCGAGTCCGACGGGGAGGCGAAGGCGGCCTAGCTCAGACCGCCCGCGCCGAGGCCGGAGCGGCCAGCGGAGCGGGAGCGAGCTGCCGGAGGCCGATCGAGGCGAGGTACTCGTCGTAGGCGCTCTCGACGGTGGCCATGTTCCGCTTGCACTTCCGCCGGAGGAAGAACCCCAGGACGATCAGCGGAATGCCGATGATGGCCCCGATGACGGTCAGGGAGATGCCCACTCCACAGATGATGGGGACCAGCGACATCATCTTCAGTGGCCGGTACTGATCGAGCAGGTCCTCCTTCACGTGCAGCAGCACGTCGGGATCGGTGGAGTTGGCAGCCTTCAGCGCACCGATGATCTGGGGCTTGGTGGCGGTGGACAGGGCAGCGTTCGGGTTCATGCGCAGGGTCCTTTCCACGGGGCCATGCGCAAACCGGTGGCAGGAACCGTCACCGGGCCCGGAGCTCCTCGGCGCCCGCTCCCGGCCCCCTACCCGTCCGGGTGGAACCGCTCGCCGCGCTCGGCCATCCGGCGGAGGAGAGGCGCCGGCTCGAAGCGCGCGCCCTTCCGCTCCTGCCAGTGCTGGAGCCGGCGGACCGCCTCGGCCGCGCCCATCGCGTCCAGCGCCCGGAACGGCCCTCCCCGGAACGGCGGGAAGCCGAGGCCGAACACCGCGCCGATGTCCCCGTCGCGGGCGCTGCGGAGGATGCCCTCCTCCAGGCAGCGCACCGCCTCGTTGAGGAACAGCAGCACCGGGCGCTCGCGCAGCTCGTCCTCGGAGAACGGGACGCGGGTCGCTCCACCGGGAAGCGAGGCGTAGACGCTCGTGTCCACCGGCTTGCCGTCGACGTCGTAGCGGTAGAAGCCCTTCTTCGCCTTCCGGCCCAGCCGGCCCTCCTTCGCCAGCGTGGCCATGGTCGCGGGCGGGGCCATCCGCTCGCCGAACGCATCGTGGAGGACGTGGCTCACCTTCTCGCCGACATCGATGCCGACCTCGTCGAGCAGCTGGAACGGACCGACCGGGAAGCCGTAGGCCCGGAGCGCGTGGTCCACCGCGGCGATGTCCGCCCCCTCGAGCAGGAGGTGCGCCGCCTCGTTCAGGTAGGGGGCGAGGATCCGCGAGGTGTAGAAGCCGGGCCCGTCGCGGACGACGATGACCGTCTTCCCCTGCTTCTTTCCCAGCTCGACGCAGGTGGCGACCACCGACGGATCCGTGCCGCCGTGGGTGATGACCTCCAGCAGCGGCATCTTCTCCACCGGGCTGAAGTAGTGCATCCCGATGACGTTGCCCGGGCGCCTCGCCCCTTCCGCCAGCCGGCCGATGGGGATGGAGCTGGTGTTGGAGGCGAAGATGCAGTCCTCCCCTGTCGCCGCCTCCACCTCGGCCAGGAGCCGGCGCTTGAGGGTGAGGTCCTCGAACACCGCCTCGATCACCACGTCCGCGCGGTGGAAGCCCGAGAGGTCGGTGGTCGCGGTGACGCGGGCGAGCACCTTCTCCATCCCGCGCCGGTCGAGCCGCCGGCGGCGCACGCGCTGGTCGAGGAGGCCGCGGACGTGAGCGAGGGCACGCCCCACCGAGCTGTCGTCCCGCTCCTTGATGCGGACCGGGAGCTCGGCCTTCTCGGTGGTGACGAAGGCGATGCCGCCGCCCATGAGACCGCCCCCCAGCACCGAGACCTTGCGGACGGGTCGGGCCTTCGCCGCCCCATCCACGCCGGTGTCCTTCTTCAGCGCGGTGGTGGCGAAGAACAGCTCGCGCAGCCGGGCGCTGACCTCGGTCATCAGCAGCTCGCCGAAGGCACGGGCCTCGGCGCGGAGGCCCGCTTCCATCCCCTTCTCCAGGCCCTCCCGCACCACCTCGAGGGTGCGCTCGGGCGCCGGGTAGTGGCCCCCGCTCTTCCTGAGCAGCTGCTTCCGCGCCTCGGCGAAGAGCAGGCGCCGGCCGAGCGGGTTGCCCTCGAGCGCGGCGCGGGTGAAGGTCTCGCGCGGGCTGCGCCGGGGCGGCGGGGTGTCCGTCCCAGAGGCGAGCGCCCGGGCGCGCTCCACGGCCACGTCGACGAGGATGGACGGAGGGACGACCTCGTCCACCAGGCCCAGCTTGCGCGCCTTCGAGGCCCTGACGGACCTCCCGGTGAGGATGAGGTCCAGCGCGGCCTGGGCGCCGATGAGCCGCGGCAGCCGCTGCGTGCCGCCCGCGCCGGGGAGGAGCCCGAGCTGCACCTCGGGCAGCCCGAGCTGGGTCCGGGGAGCGTCGGATGCCACGCGGGACCGGCATGCCAGCGCCCACTCCAGGCCTCCACCGAGGCAGGCGCCGTGGATGGCGGCCACGACGGGCTTGGGAAAGGCGGCGAGCCGGTCGAAGCCCTGCTGCCCGTCGCGCGAGGCGCGCTCGCCGTCCGCGGCGCTCCGGAGTGAGCCGAGCCACTTCACGTCGGCTCCGACCACGAAGTCCTGCTTGGCCGAGGTGAAGACGACGGTCTTCACCGCCTCGTCCCGGCCGAGGCGCTCCAGCTCCTCGCTGAACTCGGCGCCCACCGCGGGAGACAGGGTGTTCACCGGCTCACCCGGCAGATCGAACGTGACCACCGCCACGTCGCCGCGCATCTCGGTGCGGAAGCTCGCCATCAGACGCGCTCCAGGATGAGGGCCGCGCCGAGGCCACCGGCGGCGCAGACAGTGCACAGCGCGGTGCTCTTGTCGCGCCGGGCGAGCGCGTCGAGCGCCTGCATCACGATGCGGGCGCCGGTCGCGCCGAACGGGTGCCCCAGCGCGATCGAGCCACCGTGGACGTTGAGCCGCTCGGGGTCGACCTCGCCGAGCGGCGCCGGACGGCCGAGCTTCCGCGCGAACTCGGGGCTGCTGAACGCCTGGAGGTTGCTCGCCACCTGCGCGGCGAAGGCCTCGTGCATCTCGACCAGGTCGATGTCCTTCAGGGTCATGCCCGCACGGTCGAGCGCGAGGGGCGCGGCATAGGCCGGGCCCTGCAGGAGCTGGTCACCCGGGTCCGTCGCGGCGTAGGCGAAGGCGCGCAGCGCGCCGAGCGGCTGGAGGCCCAGGGCCTTCGCCCGGTCCTCGCGCATGACCAGCAGCGCCGCGGCGCCGTCTGTCAGGGGCGAGCTGTTGCCGGCGGTGACCGAGCCGTGCGCCCTGTCGAAGACGGGCCTGAGCTTCGCCAGCGCCTCGAGGGAGGTGTCCGGGCGGACGATGTCGTCGGTGGTGCCGGTGCTGGTGTACGCGGGGGGGACCGGGACGTGCATCACCTGTGCGTCGAACACTCCCGTCTTCCACGCCGCGGCGGCGCGCTGGTGCGACGCGAGCGCGATCTCGTCCTGCCAGGTGCGGGAGATGTGATTCTCCTTGGCCATCTTCTCCGCGCTCTCCCCCATGGTGAGGCCGGTGGAGTACTCGGCGATGGCGGGCGGAACGGGGACGATGTCCTTCGGCTTCAGGCCGGCGAAGGCGCGGAGCCGCTCGGGCAGGGTCTTCGCGCGGCTGGCCTTCACCAGGGCGCGGGAGAGCGGGCGGCTGGTGAAGATCGGCACGTCGCTCATCGACTCGGTGCCGCCGGCGATGGCTGCCTGGCTCACGCCGAGGGCCATGGCCGAGGCGACGTCGGTGAAGGCCTGGATGGAGGTGGCGCAGGCGCGGGAGACGGTGTGGGCCTCGAGGCCCCTCGGCAGCGCGGAGGCGAGGCCGACCTCGCGGGCGATGCTCGGGGCCAGGAGCGTGGGGATCGCCTGGCCGAAGACGATCTGGTCGATCTCCGCGGGGTCGATGTCGGCGCGCTCGACGAGCTCGCGGACGACCGCCGCGCCGAGGTCGAGCGAGGTGAGGGAGCCGAAGACGCCGCCTGCCTTGACGAAGGGAGTGCGGAGCCCCTTGACCACGACGGCGCGCGAGGTGCCGGGCTGACCGATGAGCTGCGGAGCCATGACGCGGCGTTCCACCAGAAGCTGATTGGCCAGTCAATCCGGCGCGGCCGGCGATCGTGCCTCCCGGTCCCTGCTTGCCCCGCCTGGAGCGGCGTGACCGAATGGGCCTCCGAGGGGAGAGCACATGCCGATCGCGCGGAGATGGGTCCTCGGATGCATCCTGCTGTCGATCCCTGGCTGCTCACGGGTGAATCTCGAGGCCGAGCGCGCCGCCATCCTGGCGACGGACCGGCCGTGGCAGGAGGCCATCGCCGCGAGGGACGTGGAGAAGGCCGTCTCGTTCTGGGCGGACGACGCCGTGGTCATGCCCCAGGGCCAGCCGAGCCTCGCGGGGAAGGACGCGATCCGCGGCTTCGTGGTCGAGAGCTTCAAGGTCCCCGGGTTCGGGCTCCGGTGGGAGACGACCTCGGTGACGGTCGCGCCCCACGGAGAGCTCGCCTACGCGCTCGCGACGACGACCACGACCTTCAACGGACCGGAGGGGAAGCCGATCGCGATCCGTGGGAAGGCCGCGACCGTGTGGCGCAAGGGGTCCGATGGGCGCTGGCTCTGCGTGGTCGACATCTGGAACGACGACCCGCCGCCGAAGCCGTGACGCGCCGGCCGCCAAGGCGGGTGCGACTCGTGGCGGGCCAGTGGCGGGTCGCGGCCCAGCTCGTGGAGGGCTTCGAGGATCTGAACGAGAACGCCCGGCGACTCTTCGGCACTCCGGCGCAGGGACTGAACCGATAGCAGGTCCCTGCCCGGAGGAGCCGACTCACCCCTTCAAGAGCTGCATCCCGCTGGAGTTGTAACGGTCGCCCACCGCCGCGCCCCTCGGAGACGCTCGTTCGAGCCGATCGACCTCCGCCGGCGTCAATCGCACGTCGACCGAGGCGGCGTTCTCCTCCAGGCGGGACACGCTGCTCGTTCCCGGGATGGGAATGACGTCCTTCCCCCGGCTCAGGACCCAGGCCAGCGCGAGCTGGGCCGGGGTGCAGCCCTTCTCCCTCGCCAGCTGCTGGACCTGATCCGCCAGCGCCAGGTTCCGGGTGAAGTTCTCGCCCTGGAACCGGGGATTGGTCCGTCGCCAGTCATCGGCACCGAGGTCGTCGAGCGAGCGGAAACGGCCTCCGAGGAAGCCGCGGCCGAGCGGGCTGTAGGCCACGAGAGCGATCCCCAGCTCCCGGAGGGTCGGCAACAACTCCTCCTCGGGATCCCGGGTGAAGAGCGAGTACTCGTTCTGCACTGCGGCGATCGGATGCACGCGGTGTGCGCGGCGGACGGTCCCAGGAGCAGCCTCGGACAGCCCGAGGTGCCGGACCTTGCCCTTCCGGACGAGCTCGGCCATCGCGCCGACCGTCTCCTCGACCGGCACCGCGGGATCGACCCGGTGCAGGTAGTACAGGTCGATGTGGTCGACCCCCAGCCGTTCCAGGGAATGCTCACAGGCTTCCCGGACATGTTGCGGACTTCCGTCGATGCCCCGCCCTCCCTGGACGAAGCCGAACTTGGTGGCCAGGACGACGTCCTTGCGTCGGTTCTTGATCGCCGCGCCGACCTTCTGCTCGGAATCTCCGTAGATGTCCGCGGTGTCGAGGAAGTCGATCCCCAGGTCGAGGACACGTTCGATGACTCGGACGCCTGCCTCGAGGGTCCTCGCACTGCCGGTATACATGTCGGTGATGCCCACGCTCATCGCCCCGAAGCCGAGGGCGGAAACGCTCGGACCTTCACGTCCCAGTCTGCGGTGCTCCATGGCGAGCCTCTCCCGGGAAGATCGAGGTGGAGCGGCGGTCATGACGGTGGTTCATGCCTCTCGCAACCCCCAGCAGCCGGCCGGCGCCGGGCCGTGTACCGGGGTCAACCGATGACCTGCCTCGAGGGGAGCGACCGGGTCGGATTCGCGGGGCCGGCTCAGGCCGCACGGCCGGTGGGCAGCTCCGACCGCATCTGGTCGAGCGTCTTCCGGATGCCCTGCTCGTACGAGGTCTTCCTCACCGGCCCGAGCAGCTTCTGGAGCGCCGAATCGTCGAGCACCACCGGGCTCGTGTGGAGGTAGCTCATCTCCACCAGCTCCCGCATCATCGGGTTGAACAGCCCCATCAGCCGCAGGGTGGTCTTCCCCGCCACTCGAAGCTTCGGCTTCCTCCCGACCGCGGCGAACACCTGGGTGACGAAGTCCCGCTGGGTGACGGTCCCCGCCCCGCCGAGGTGCCACCAGCGGCCGTAGGCCTCGGGCCGGTCGGCGAGGTCGAGCAGCACCGGGCCGACGTCCGGGATGAAGACGAACTCGTGCGGCGTGTCGATGGGACCGATGAGGTTCGCCGTCCTCCCCTGGAGCGCGGCGACGAACGCATCGTGGAGGAAGCTCTTCTCGATGCCGGGCCCGTAGAAATCCGGGAGCCGGAGGATGGTCCCGCGGATCATACACGCGGCGTCGGCCTCGAATAGGAGATCTTCCTGCGCCTTGCGCATCCGGCCCTTGAAGGTGTGCGGCTCGCGGGGGTGGTCCTCGGTGACCGGGGTGGTGCGGGGACTCCCGTACGGGTACACCGTGCCGACGAGCACCAGCCGCTGAGCCCCCTCGGCGATCGCGCCCGCGAGGGTCTGGCGCATCACCACCGGGTGCTGGTCGAACCGGTGGTACGGGACGCCCACCAGGTACACGAGCGTGTCCAGACCGCGGACTGCCGCGCGCACCGAGCCAGGGTCCTCCGGGTTCCAGGTCGCGCGCTCCACGCCGGGCAGCCCTCGGAAGCTCGCCTCCAGCGCCCCCGCCGACCGGCCGATGACCCGGAACGGCTTGCCTCGCGCGACCAGCGCCCGCGCCACGCTCTGTCCCACCGCCCCGGCCGCCCCCACCAGGCCGATTCGCTCCACCATGACTGCCTCCGATGAACTGAGAGGTGTTGATGAACAGCGCGACGGCTCCTAGGGCGTCGGCGGCGCGGTGACGTGACAGCCGAGGCGGTGCACCGTCTCGACCAGGTGCTTCGCCGCGTCCGGTGAGGTGGGCGGGAGAATCCCGTGCCCGAGGTTGAAGATGTGTCCCACCGGTCCGGCGCGACGAAGGATGTCGGCCACCCGCTGCTCCAGCTCGGCGTGCGGAAGGAAGAGCGCCAGCGGATCGAGGTTGCCCTGGAGCGCCACGTCGGGACCGGCCAGGGCGCGGGCCTGGTCGAGCTCGATGCGCCAGTCGCAGCCGATCACGTCCGCTCCCGTCCGCCGCAGCAGGGGCAGGTGGGTGGACATCGCGGTGCCGAAGACGATGACCGGAACGCCCTTCGCCTGGACCGCCTGCACCATCCGGGTCAGGTACGGCAGGCTGAAGGACTCGAAGTCGCGCGGGCTCAGCTCTCCGCCCCAGCTGTCGAAGATCTGCACGATGCGCGCGCCGGCCTCCACCTGCATCTCGAGGTAGGGGATGAGGGTGCGGGTGAGCCGGTCGAAGAGCGCGTGGGCCACCTTCGGCTGCTCGAAGAGGAGCCGCTTGATGAGGATGAAGGTCTTCGACCCGCCGCCCTCGACCATGTAGGCGGCGAGGGTGAAGGGCGCGCCGGCGAAGCCGATGACCGGCACCGAATCGTGGAGCGCCGCCCGGGTCTTGCGGATGGCCTCGGCGACGAAGCCGGTCCGCTCGACCGGATCGGGAACCGCGAGCTTCTCGATGTCCGCCGCGGTCCGGAGCGGCGAGGGAAAGTGTGGCCCCCGGTCGCCGAGCTCGAGCTCCATCCCCATCGCCTCGGTGGGGATGAGGATGTCGGAGAAGATGATCGCCGCGTCCACGCCGAGACGGCGGACCGGCTGCACCGTCACCTCGGCGGCGAGATCGGGCGTCTTGCACAGCGGGAGGAAGTCGATCTTCTCGCGAACGGCCCGGTACTCCGGGAGGTAGCGCCCGGCCTGGCGCATGATCCACACCGGGGTCACGTCCACGGGCTGCCGGCGCGCGGCGCGGAGGAGCCGATCGTTCACGGGCCCGGACGTACCAGGAACGACCCCGGGCTGGCGAGGACGTCTAGCCCCCGTCCGTACGAAGGCTGGGCTTGAGGTCGATGACCGGCGTTCCGTCGATCGCCTCCAGCGGACCGACCCGGATGCGGTGGCCCTCGACGGCGAGGACCCGCACCCGGTGCAGGCCCACCGGGTTCGGACGGTCCGGCGAGCGGGTGGAGAAGACCCCGGTCAACGGGTGCGCGCGGTCTCCGCGAGGATGGACCTCGAGCACTGTCCGGTCCGCCTGGTGAAACCAGGTGAGCACCAGCAGCCCGTCCCCCGGCGCAAGGGAGGACGCGGCGGTCACCACCTCGGGCACGAGCTCGATCCACGCATCGGGTGCACCCTCGCTGCCCTGCATCGGCGCGAGCTCGCGGTCGCGGAGCTCGGACCGAACGACGCCCACCGGGCGGAGGAGGAGGTCGGGGGCGCTCACGGACGTTCGCCGAACAGCGCGTTCAGCTCGGCGTAAGGAACGGCGCCGTCGAGGATGGCGTCGTAGGTGCCGGTGTCGAGGAACTGCCGGACCCCGCGGCGGGTGAGGCCGTGCACCGCGCTGGCGATGCCCGATCCGGCGCTGATGCGGCGAACGCCCAGCGCGGCGAGCTCGGACACCCGCGGCAGGCCCGCGCGAACGAGCACGTTGAGGGGGAGCGGCACAGCCGCGACCACCTGGCGGATCTCCGCGGGCCTGGTCACCCCAGGGAGGAAGAAACCGTCGGCGCCGGCCTCGCGGTACCGGAGGCCGCGGGAGATGGACTCCTCCACCGCGCGCTCGGGCGGAGCGAGAGCCCGGAGGTAGACGTCACAGCGGGCGTTGACGAACAGGTCCACCCCGGCCCGGGCCGCGCCGCGCTTGGTGGCGCCGATGCGCTCGCAGAGGACCTCGGGCGGATCCGCCCCGTCCTCGAGGTTGATGCCGACCGCGCCGGCGCTCGCCAGCACCTGGGCGTTCTCGGCGATGGCCGTGAGGTCGTCCGCGTACCCGGCCTCCATGTCGACGGTGAGCGGCACCCGGATGACCCGGGCGATCTCGGTGACGGTGGCGAGGAGGAACTGGACGGGCAGCGCGCCTCCGTCGGCGTAGCCGCGGGCCCAGGCCAGGCCGGCGCTGGTGGTGGCGATGGCCCGGGCGCCGGAGGCCTCGATGAGGCGAGCGCTCCCGGCGTCCCAGGCGTTCGGAAGGAGGAGTGGTTGCGGCCCCTGGTGGAGGGTCCGGAACTGGGCGGCAGCGGTGCGAGTGTCCATGCGGTATAGACTGCTGCGGGCGAGCGGGCGCGCGATAGGCACAACTTGCGACCGTTCGCCTTGACACAGCTGGAACCGGGACCGTACAAGCGCCCCCGTCGTCGAGGAGCGGAGCCGGGACCGGGCGGGTAGCTCAGCGGTAGAGCATCGCCCTTACAAGGCGAGGGTCACAGGTTCGATCCCTGTTCCGCCCATTCGAGGACGCGTCGTCTGGGGAGTTAGTTCAGCTGGTTAGAACGCCGGCCTGTCACGCCGGAGGTCACGGGTTCAAGTCCCGTACTCCTCGCTTCGTAAGAACCCCGGATGGACGGCGGAATCCAAAGCTGTCTCCGGGCTGTGCTTCACCCTTCCCTGGCGACGCCAGAAAGGGTCCCAGAAAACCTTCCGCGGATCCGCGCGGCGCCGGCGATCTCCTGACGGTTCGGGAGGTGGCAGCACAGGTGCGTGTGCACCCCTCCACCGTGTACGGGCTCTGCGAGCGCGGTGAGTTGCGCCACGTGCGCATCAGCAACGCGCTTCGGGTGCGCTCCTCGTCTGCGCTTGGCCGGGCTGCCCCGAGGGCACGCGGAATGGCGTCATCCAGGTGCCAGTCGCCGACGACTCGGCCGGTCGTCCGTCCTCGCACGGTTCGAGCGAGACCTTGGCGCGGGGGGCCTGGCCTTCCGCTGGAGGAGCGCCCAGTGATCGCGCCGACAGCCCCGACGCAAGCAACGAGAGCCTCCAGCCCGCTCACCGCCGGAGACCTGGGGCTGAAGGTGCTGCTCTGCGAGAGCGTGGACGGAAGCGAGGGCCAGGTCTCGTTCCTCCCCGTCATCGCCTGGGTCACGCTCACCGAGCCCGTCGATGGGACACCCGGGGTCAGCTTGTCCCCCGCGAGGTGGAGCTCGCCCGAGAGCCCCCGGCGAGCGAAGCGGTTCGGTGATATGAGTCGAGCATGGCCGTGATCGCGAACGTGACAGCGTTGCTGGCGACCGCGATCCCGGGATTGCGCGATCTGGGGCGTCGCTCGTGGTGCAGCAACCAACGGAGGCGCCTGCGCGCGCGCGATCGCCAGGTCGTCTGGGTGCATGACGGCAAGAAGATCCAATGGGCTCGCTGGGGCGTTGACCACGGCTTCTTCGAGATGGACTGGGCGGGTCGGCTCCCGTACCTGCGCGCGCTGGCTGCGGTCGGGTGACGTCCGCCCTCGTCCCCGAGCGACGTCAGCGATCGACGCATAGAACCGAAACAGCAGTCATCACGCGGAAGGAGCGGGTTCTTTCCAGCCCGCTTCGTCCGTCCACACCCGAAAGGACAGTTCCGAATGGGCAGTCGATTCAACGTGAAGCTCGCCTGGAGCGAGGACCCGGAGCGCAAGAAGGAGGTCGTGACGCAGCACGTGAAGGAGCTGGCCGAGAAGGACTACGAGACAGAGGTGGTCGGAGCGGAGCTTCCCGTAGTGCTCGACTTCTACGGCCTGGAGTCGAAGGCGTGCCAGGCCCTCGGCCCGCGGTTCGCGGCGGTCGCCGAGAGGTTCGCCGGGAAGGTCCGCTTCCTGAAGGTTTCACGCCAGGCCAACGCGGGCCTCGCGGCGCGGCTCGGGGTCACCGCGATTCCCACCCTCGTCTTCCTCCAGCGCGGCAAGGAGACGGCGGAGCGGCTGAGCGGGGAGGACATCCAGCGCACGGCCCTCAAGGCGCGCGTGGAAGCGATGCTGGGACTGCCAGTGGCGAAGCCGGCGACCTGACTCGCGCCGGGGCCAGGATGGGACAGGGACCCGAGCGGCCATGGCGTGAGGTGTGACCTCCCCGGCTCAGCGCTGCGGCCAGATTTCCACGAGGCTCCGCACGTGGCTGGCCAGCTCGCCGTCCGGCAGGTGTCCCCAGTCCTTGTGCGTGCTTGCCCGTAGTCGCTGGGCGAGCTCGTGAGTCAGACCGTCGCGCAGCATGCCGAGGAGCTTGGGGGGCGCGACGATCACGAGGTGGTGGAAGTGCGTGTCGGCCAGGCCATGCTCGAGTCCGCGTATGAGCTCGTGCACGAAGCGGTGCTCCTCGGCCTCGCCCGGGGTGTAGTCCCCGGTCGTCCAGCCGTGCTCCGGCCCGCCGGTCTTGGCACCATGGCCAGCCGCCTCGTCCGGGCGCCCGCCCTCGATTGCCGCTGACCCGTCGGGACGAGCGTGCAGCGTCATCCGGAGCCGTGGCATCAAGCCCGCGTCCCCGACCTCGAGAATGCGTGCGTGGTGGGCGTCCGCCACCAGCACCCACGTGTTGCCCTGACCCGTCGCCATCGCTGCCTCCAAGACGAGAGGCGAGCCACCAGGCCCCTCACCCTGTCAGGACGTAGCAAGTCCGAGGCACACGGGTCCACCGGCTTCCTGTCTCTTGCTCTTGGAAACCGGTGGTCGTCCACGTCGGCGAGCTGCGTGCACCCAACCCCCCCTTCGATTCAGGAATCTCCTGACTCAAGATCTCGTTTTCGTTGGTCGCTTGACTTTCCTCACTAAAGGGTCGCTCTGTGACGAGCAATCAACCCAAGAAAGTGAATCCATGAATCGAAACCGTCTGACCTTCGCGCTGTGCCTGTGGGGCGCAGTCGCGCTGGCGAGCCCGCCAAATCCAAATCCGGAGGAAGTCGCCAGGCGGCTCGTCCAGAGCACCGGTGTCGCCCAGGGAGACCTGGTGCGGGTCTCGGGAAGTACGAAGGACCTGCCGCTGCTCACGGCGATCGCCGTCGAGGTCGAGAAGGCCGGGGCGGCGAGCTTCTTCGCGCTGAGCAGCGACGAGTCGGTTCGCCGCATCTGTCACGAGGTTCCCGCCGAGCGCGACGCGGGGAACGCGTCCGCCACCCTGAAGCTCATCTCCGCGATGACCGCGGACATCTCGGTCTCACCCGGCACCAATCCTCGGCTGTGCAGCGACGTCGACCCCGCACGGCTCGCAGCGCGCGGCAAGGCCTTCCAGGAGGCGAACGCGGCCTACACCAAGGGTGGAATCAAGGCCATCAACCTCGGGAACGGGATGGAGCCTGCCGATTGGCGAGCGAAGCGCTTCGGCATCACGCCGGCGCAGCTCTCCTCTCTCTACTGGAACGGAATCAACGTCGAACCAGCCAAGCTGAGGGAGGCCGCGGACCCCATCGTCCGAGGGCTCGCCGGGAAACGGCTCACGGTCACCGCTGCCAACGGCACGACGGTGTCCATGTCCATCGAGGGGCGGCCGATCCTTTTCAGCGACGGGCAGGTGACTCCGGAGATGGCGAAGAAGGGGCAGACCCTCGTCGCCTGGCTCCCAGCCGGTGACGTCTACCTGGTCGCCGTCCCCGGCACTGCAGAGGGAACGGTGGTGGTGGACCGCTTCTGGTACCACGAGAAGCCCATCGACGGGCTGACGCTGACGATCAAGGGCGGGAAGATCATCGAGATGCAGGCCAAGAGTGGACCTCTGGAGCAGTTCAAGCGTGACTACGAGGGCTCGGGCGGCGCGAAGGATGCCGTCGGGGTGGTGAACATCGGGACCAATCCCAACCTCCGGGCACCGGCCGGGACCAGGGTCAACGCCACGCCCGTCTGGGGGATGGTGAGCATCATGGCCGGCGACACCAGCTGGGCCGGGGGCTCCGACGTGAGCTCGTGGAACTTCATCGGCTTCGTGCCCGCGGCGACGGTGACCGTCGACGGGAAGGTTCTGGTCGACAAGGGACAGCTCAGGGCCCCTGCCGCCTGAGCCGACACCCGCTCGTCGCCGCCGGCCTCGGGGCCGCTTCCCACCCCGATGGCCGATGCGGCGACGAGACTCGTTTCCGGGTGACCCCGCGGACGCAGGATGCCACGGGACGTCCCCACGGGACGTCCCGGAGAGAGTAGTGACGGGTTGGCGGACCTAGTGCCGGACCAGGTGGTCCAGTCGGTCCTTGTGGACCCTGACCGTCCGAGGGCTGCTCTGGTCCTCGAGGAGAACGCTCTCGCTCTCCACCGCAGCGACCTGCCAGAGCGACCCCACCGACACCCTCGTCGATTCCGACGGGGCGCCCTCTGGGTGCGCGCTGAACGCCTGAACGCACCTGACCCAGTTCCCGGCGTGCAGGTCCGACAGCGTGAGCTTCATCGAGGCAGCCTATATCCGGCAGCCCGGCGATCGTAGAGGGGGCAGGGATGGACGTTCCGTATTCCCGGCGCGGACCCGACGGGCTGGATCGCCACCATCGTGCTCGGCATCGTCGGCTCGTAGAGAGCGACGGTTCAGCGTGGTGAGGCGTCCGGACGCGTGGGGAGCAGCTTGCCCCCCACGATGACGAGCTCCGACGCTCTCCACGTGCGCGGCGCGCTGCGGATGACCCCGAAGAAGTACCGCCCGGTGGAGGGACTTCGCCCCGGGCAGACGCGGAGCACGTCGGCGAGCCGTTTCGGCTCCCATGGAGGCGGGCGCTGCTCGAGCTGGACGCGGGCCTGCTCGGGGGAGTGGGGGCACGCCCCGCGCTCGAGCGCGCGGTCGGTGTTAAGGAACGCGAAGCACCGAGGCCCGTGACAGAGAAGCTGCCCCCCGGGTCGGTCCAAGCGAGGTAGCGAGTGGTGACGAAGACGACGCGCAACCACCTCCACGATCTGCGTGGGGCGAGCCGCCTGGCGATCGAGGCGACCCGGAGCGTCACCAATCTGGTCGAGGCCATGCACCTCACCATCGGCGGGGGGCCCGCGGTCCTCGGCCGGCCGCTCGAGGCCCCGACCCGCGCCCTCACCGGCCTGGTCTACGGAAGTATCCGCGGCGTGACGAAGCTGGTGGGCGCCAGCATCGACCGCGCGCTCGCGCAGCTCGCGCCGCTCGTTCGCGAAGGCGCACCCGGGCCCGAGCGGGAAGCCGTGCTCGCCGTGCTCAACGGCGTGCTCGGTGACTACCTGGCCGCAACGGGCAACCCGCTCGCGATCCAGATGCAGCTGCGCCAGGGCGGCCATCCGCTGGAGCGCAGGCGACGGGCGCTGCGCGCGCTCCTTCCGAAGGCCGGGGGCAAGCTGCTCCTCCTGGTCCACGGCTCCTGTCTGAACGACCGGAAGTGGCTCCGGCTGGGGCACGACCATGGCGCCGCGCTCGCACGCGACCTCGGCTACACGCCGGTCTATCTCCTCTACAACAGCGGCCTGCACATCTCGACCAACGGGCGCGCCTTCGCGGCGGTGCTCGAAGAGCTCGTCGCCGAGTGGCCCGTGCAGCTCGACGAGCTGGTGATCGTCGGCCACAGCATGGGCGGGCTCGTGGCGCGCAGCGCTTGCCACTATGCCGAGGCCGCGGCACACCACTGGCGGCCGAGGCTGGACAAGCTGGTTTGCCTTGGCTCGCCCCACCACGGCGCGCCGCTCGAGCGCGGCGGCAACTGGATCGACCTGCTGCTCGGCGTGAGCCGGTACAGCGCTCCGCTGGCACGGCTGGGGAAGATTCGCAGCGCAGGCGTCACGGACATGCGCTTCGGCCTCGTCCTGGACGAGCACTGGGAAGGTCGCGAGCGGTTCGCGCACGGCGGGGACCCCCGGAGGACGCTGAAGCTGCCAGAGGGTGTGGAGTGCTACGCCATTGCCGCGAGCACGGCACCCGGCCCCCGGCGCAAGCTCCCCGGGGACGGCCTGGTGTCGGTGGACAGCGCGCTCGGGCGGCACCGCAAGCCGGAGCTGACCCTGGCGTTCCCCGAGGCGCACCAGTGGATCGGCTTCGGGATGGGCCACTTCGAGCTGCTCAACCGGGCCGAGGTGTACGCGACGCTCAGGCGCTGGCTCCACTGAGCCGCAGGCGCCACGGACTCCGTGGGCCTCGCGACCGCTTTCGCAGCTTCATTCCTCGGCTCGCCGGGCCATGGCGACGCGCTTCCGGATCAGATCCGCGAGAAACAGCACTGGCGTACCGAGCGCGGCCAGCGCCGGCGGCATACCCAGTCGAATGTTCGGCTGGCGAGATCGCGCGGATCGAGTGAACGGGCCAGCTGAACCTCCGCGAAGAGCACCGCGAGATTGTGCGTCGTCAAGATCTGCGCTTGCTCGATGATCGTCCCATTTCGGGCGACGGACCAGGCCGGGCCCGATTCTGCCCTCGCGAGTTCAGTGCACAGAGCGGCAAGTCCGGGCGACGGCGGCGTCCCGAACTGCTTCTTCTCTACGTCGTCGAGGAGAAGGACGCGGTCGTAGGGAAGGCCATAGTAGCGCTCGCACAGGGAGCCTCTCAGGAGTTTCGCGGCCACCTTCGCTGCCTGCAGGAATGTCTCCGAGAAGGCGCCCATGAAGATGTCGGCAGCGAGCTCATCGACCAGCGGAAGAGCCCAACCTCGTCCGCTACCTCGGCGTCTTCGCCCCCAATGCCCGGGTGCGTCCCCGTGTCGTGCCCACGCCCCCCCCCTCTCCGCCAGTGCCTCAGGCAGCCTCCTGCCCGGTGGTGCCCGAGCCCGTCCGCACGCGCCAGCCCCGGTGAAACGCACCTTCCGCACCGACGTCCTTACCTGCCCCCGCTGCGGGGGCCCACGGCGCGTGGTGGCTGTCGTCTTCCGCTCCGCCACCGCCCAGGCCATCCTCGAGCACCTGCGGCTGCCTTCCAGGCCTCTTCCCCTCGCCCCAGCAACCTCCCCGCCCCAGCTCGGCTTCTGGTCAGCGCCGTCCGAGCCCGAGACTTCCCCAGCCTGACGACCGGCCTGGGACTGCTCTACCCTCTGGACGGTGAGCACCCCCGCCGAGCGCCTCCTGACCCCGTCGCCCTGCCCTCGCCGGGCTCAAGTTACCCGGGCCCTGCCGGGCCTCCGGCGCGAGAACCCGGTTTGTTCTTCGTTGGACTAAGCCTTCGGCGCCGCTGCAGTCGTGCTTCATTCGCCATGGCTTGGGGTGGCGGCGGCTCTCCGAGTCCAAGCGCCGATGAGCGACCGCCTATTCGGTGTAGCCACGCTCCGCAGCCAGCCACCCCTCTACCCTCCGGCGCCGCGGACGCTGCTTCCGCTTGCCCCTGCCCGGCCCTAGAGAGAGCATTCAGCAGATCGCCCTCTCCACCGCGTTCACGTTCTGACCAAACCTTCACCCAAGGAGTGACAGCGATGAAGACATTTCTCACTGCTGCAATCGTGCTCGGCCTTGGCCTCCCCTCGGCAGCGCGCGCCGAGGGCGTCAAGATCGGGATCATCAACTCCATGACCGGCCCCGAGGCACCGATCGGGGAAAGCCTCACCAATGGCATCAAGCTCGCGCAGGACGACCTGGCCAAGAAGAACATCAAGGTCGAGCTGATCTGGGAGGACGACACCGGCAAGCCCCAGGTCGCGATGAGCGCCATCGAGAAGCTCGCCACCCGCGACAACGTGGCCGGGGTGGTCGGCCCCTACACCTCGGCCAGCGCCAACGCGGTCGCCAAGCAGGCGCAGCGCTACAAGGTGCCGCTCCTGGTGCCGGTGGCGGCCAAGGAAGACATCACGCGCCAGGGCTACGAATGGGTGTTCCGGCTCAACGCCCCGGCCAACGTCTACGCCCAGGTGCTCCTCGACGCGGTCACCCAGCTCGGGAAGCCCAAGACAATGGCCCTGATCTACGAGAACACCGACTTCGGCACCTCCACCGCCAACACCGCCAAGGAGTACGCGGACAAGAAGGGCATCAAGGTGGTGGCGGACGAATCGTACTCCAAGGGCTCGCCCGACTACCGGTCCACGCTCACCAAGGTGAAGGCCCTGAGCCCCGACCTGGTGTTCATGGTTTCCTACGTGGCGGATGCGATTCTCCTGATGCGACAGGCGCGCGAGATGGGCCTGAAGCCGCAGGCCTTCCTGGGCGGGGGCGCCGGGTTCACCACCGCCCAGTTCGCCAGCGAGAAGGACATCTCCAACCAGGTCCTCACCTCCACCCAGTGGACCGACGACGTGCCCTGGCCCGGGGCCAAGGACTTCGCCACCCGGTACAAGGCCAAGTTCAACAAGGAGCCGCCCTATCACGCGGCGTGCGCCTACGCGGCGATGATGATCATGGCGGAGGTGGCTTCAAAACAGGGCGGCGACCGGGAGAAGGTCCGCAGCGCGCTGGCCTCCGGCAGCTGGAACGGCATCATGGGCGACGTGAAATTCGAGAGTTACGAGGGCTACGCCAACCAGAACCGGCACCCCATGCTGGTGCAGCAGATCCAGGACGGCAAGTATGTGACGGTGTTCCCGGACAAATTCGCGGGCGGCAAGAAGGCGAGCTACCCGTTCCCCGGCTGGAAATGACCGCTGGGCTTCGGCTCGCGGGCGGGGCGCGCGTTTCCGGGCGCCGCTCGCAGCGCGGATCGCACGAGCGACGATGATCGTCTTCCTTCAGTCGGTGCTGAGCGGGGTGCTGATCGGCGGGGTCTACGCGCTGGTAGGCATCGGCCTGACCATCATCTTCGGCGTGATGCGGGTGATCAACTTCGCCCACGGTGAGCTGGTGATGATCGGCATGTACCTGACCTGGATCATCTTCACCGGGCTGGCCATCGACCCTTTCGTGTCAATCCTGATCAGCATTCCGGCCATGTTCGCGGTGGGCGCGCTGATCCAGAAGACGCTCATCAACCGAGTGCTGGGGGCGCTGCCGGAGAACCAGATCCTGCTCACCGTCGGGCTCGGCCTGGTGCTGAGCAACCTCGTGATGCTCTTCTTCACCTCCGACTACCGGATCCTCACCACCAGCTACTCCTCGAGCACCCTCCGCCTGGCGGGGTTGTCGGTCTCCACGCCGCTGGCCATCTCCTTCGCCATCACCAGCGCGATCACCGCGCTCCTGTACTGGTTCCTGCTCAAGACCGACACCGGCCAGGGGATCCGCGCCACCGCCCAGGACCGGGACGCGGCGCAGTTGATGGGAATCAACGTCAAGCGCATGTCGCTTCTTGCCTTCGGGATCGGGGCCGCGCTGGCCGGCACCGCCGGCGCCCTCATCTCGCCCACCTATTACATCTTCCCGCAGGTGGGCGGCGTCTTCACTTTGAAGGCATTCGTGATCGTGGTGTTGGGCGGCATGGGGAGCGTCCTCGGGGCGACGCTGGGCGGGGTGATCATCGGCGTGACGGAGTCGCTGGCGGCGGTTTACATCTCCGCCGGCATGAAAGAGCTGTTCGTCTATGTGCTCTTCCTGATCGTGTTGCTGTTCAGGCCGGCGGGCCTGCTCGGCAGATCGAGAGTGTGAATGGCCATCCGAGTGAACGATCTGCCGCGCGCGCTCACCCGCTCGCGCCGTTCCACCTTGTTCTCGTTCGCTGCGGTGGCGGCGGTGGCGCTGGTGCTGCTCCTCGTTCCCAGGGCGGTGCAGAGCCCATACCTTTTGCACGTGATGATCCTCTTCTTCCTCGCCGTGAGCATGGGGGAGAGCTGGAACGTGATCGGCGGCTACACCGGCCAGTACTCGCTCGGGCACGCCGCTTACTTCGGCACGGGGGCGTACACCACGCTGATGCTCCTCCAGTACCGCCACATCGCGCCCTGGTGGGGCGCGTGGGCCGCGGTGGGGGCCGCGCTGGTGGTGGCGCTGGTTATCGGCAGCATCTGCTTCCGGCTCCGAGGGCCCTATTTCACCCTGGCCTCGATCGCGGTGGCGGAGATCATCCGGTTGATCGCCCTCAACTGGAAGCCGGTGACAAACGGCGCGGAAGGCATCCTCTTGATGGACATCCCGCCCCTCAAGATCGGAGGGATGCTGGTCACCGACTGGCTCTCGAAGGCGCCCTTCTATTACATCGGGCTGGTCCTGGCGTTGGTCACCCTGCTGGTGAACTACCTGGTGGGCCGCTCCAAGCTCGGGTACTGCTTCCAGGCAATCCGCGAGGACCAGGACGCCGCCCACTCGCTGGGCATCAACCCCGCCTTCTACAAGAATGTGGCGCTGGCCATCTCCGCGGTCTTCACCGCCCTGACCGGGGCCTTCTACGGGCTGTACATCGGCTTCATCGACCCCCACACGGTGCTGGGAATCGACCTCTCGGTGGAGATGGTGCTGATCTGCATCATCGGCGGCATCGGCACCAACCTCGGCCCGGTGGTGGGGGCGCTGGTGCTGGTGCCGCTCTCGGAGGCCCTGCGGGCGAACCTGTTGGCACGGCTCCTCTTCAGCGCCGGGCTGCTGGACGAGACGTCGCGGGCTGGCGCGTTCCTCAAGGAGAACCTGGCCCACGCCCACGTGCTCATCTACGGGATCCTGGTGGTGCTGGTGATCCTCTTCATGCCCGACGGCGTGCTCGGGTTCGCGAAGAAGCTGCTCGCGCGGCGATCGCCCGGCCGCGTGCCCTCGCCCAGCCCTGGTGCGGTGCTGGGAGGCCCCGATGCAAATCCTTGAGATAAGGCATCTGTTCAAGTTCTTCGGCGGGCTGGCTGCGAACGCCGACGTCAGCTTCTCGGTGGAGAAGGGGATGATCATGGGGCTGATCGGCCCCAACGGCTCGGGCAAGACCACCCTTTTCAACTGCATCACCGGCTACTACCCGCCCTCCAAGGGAGAGGTGGTCTTCAAGGGCCAGCGGCTGCACGGGCTCCAGCCGGACCGGGTCTGCAAGCTGGGCATGGCGCGTACCTGGCAGAAGGTGCGGCCCCTGGCCAAGCTCAACGTGCTGGACAACGTGATGGTGGGAGCGCTGGCGCGCACCAACTCGCTCAAGGTCGCGCGCCAGGCGGCGATGGAGCAGCTGGAGCTGGTGCGGATGGCCCATCGCGCTGCGATGCTGGCGGGCGGCCTCTCCATCGGCGAGCGCAATAAGCTGGAGGTGTCGCGCGGGCTCGCCACCCGGCCCGAGCTGTTGCTCCTGGACGAGGTGATGGGCGGGCTGAACCCGGCCGAGAGCGATGAGATCATCCAGCTCATCCTGGAGATCAAGGCCCGCGGGTTCACGCAGATCGTGATCGAGCACGACATGAAAGCCATCATGCGCATCTCGGACCGGATCGTCTGTCTCAACACGGGCGAGAAGCTCGCCGAGGGCTCGCCGCAGGAGATCGTCCACAACCCAGACGTGATCACCGCCTACCTCGGAGACGCCCAAGTTGCTTAGCGTCCGAAAGTTGAGCTTCAGCTACGGCGACCTGAAGGTCCTGTGGGACATCGACCTGGAGGTGAACCAGGGGGAGATCGTCACCGTGGTGGGGGCCAACGGGGCCGGCAAATCAACCACCTTGCGCAACATCTCTCGCCTGGTGAAAGCTTCGAGCGGGGAGGTGGTCTTCGACGGGGTGGACCTCCTCCGGCTCGAGCCGCACCAGGTGGTGGAGCGGGGCATCGTTCAGGTGCCGGAGGCCCGGCGCATCTTCCCGGAGATGACGGTGCTCGAGAACCTGCGCATGGGCTCCTTCGTGAAGGCGACGCGAAAGGATCGGGCGCGGAACATGGAGCGGGTCTTCACGCTCTTCCCGCGGCTCAAGGAGCGCGAGCGCCAGCTGGGGGGCACCATGTCCGGCGGCGAGCAGCAGATGCTGGCCATCGCCCGCGGGCTGATGGCCAACCCCAGGCTCCTCCTCCTCGACGAGCCCTCGCTGGGCCTCTCTCCGCTGCTCGTCAAGCACATCTTCGAGATCATCAAGGAGATAAACCGGCAGGGCATCACCATTCTGCTGGTAGAGCAGAACGTCTACCAATCGCTCAAGATTGCCCACCGCGCCTACGTGGTGGAGACCGGGCGGGTGGTGCTCTCGGGAAAGGGGCAGGAGCTGCTCGCCGACGAGCACGTGAGGAAGGCATTTCTGGGAATGTGAAGCCATGAAAAGAAAGACAGACGTCGGGGACTGGATGACCGTCAAGCCGATCACCATCGAGGAGGACACCTCGATCATGGAGGCGATCCACCTGCTCAAGGAGAAGAACATCCGCCGGCTGCCGGTGATGCGCAGGGGGAAGATCGCCGGGGTGGTCACCGAGAAGATGCTCCTCACCTTCACGCCCGGGAAGTCGACCTCGTTGAACGCCTGGGAGGCGCACTACCTGCTCTCCAAGACGCCCGTGAAGGAGGCGATGAACCCCCGACCGCACACGGTGACGCCCACCACCCCGGTGCGCGAGGCGGCGAAGCTCCTCCACGACCGCAAGCTGAACGGGGTGCTGGTGACGAACGAGAAGGGCGACCTGGTCGGCATCTTCACCATCACCAACGCACTGGAGGCGCTGATGGCCTCCGCCAACGCCAACGGCGGGTAGCGCCGTCGTCCTTCGTTCCTCGACGGCGCAGGAGGTGCTCGCGAAGGGCGGCGTGACAGGCAAGATCGTGCTCGTGCTCGACGGGGCACGTGAGCTGCGCCAGTAAGGACTCCCGAGCGGGCCGCGCTCGCGCGCTGGACCCTGTCCGGCTGAGACGCCTGCTCGGTGCGTTCACATTGAACGTCCGGGAAGCCCGCGCGGCGCCTCGTCGATCGGCCTCGCGCCGGCGCGCCTTGACGATCGAGATCGCCGCTGTACGTTGTTTGCACCTTGGACTTGGGCGCGCATCTTCGCGCGCCGACGAAGGAACAGGAGCAGGACATGAGCACCATGCAACGCTGGAGCCCGGCGCGCGACTTTGCGCGTCTGCAGGACGAGGTGACCCGGCTGTTCGACGGCAGCCTCGGTCTTACCCGGAGCACCGAGTCGTACGGCTGGACCCCCGCGGTCGACGTCTTCGAGGACACCGAGGGCGTCACCTTCAAGTTCGACCTCCCCGAGGTCGAGGCGAAGGACGTGGACGTTGGTCTGGAGGACGGCGTGCTGACCGTCCGCGGCCAGCGGAAGCTGGAGCGCGAGGACAAGCGCGAGGGCTATCACCGGATCGAGCGGAGCTACGGCGTGTTCGCCCGGAGCTTCACGCTGCCCGCCACCCTCCAGGCGGACAAGGCCACCGCCGAGCAGAAGAACGGCGTGCTGCGCGTCTTCGTCCCCAAGCGGGCCGAGGCGAAGCCGAAGAGCATCAGCGTCAAGGTGAACTGAGGTCGTCGTTCACCTGCTCGCCGGCGCTTGCCGGCATTCGCGCCCACCCTGCCCCGCGGCAGTGGTGGGCGCAGTCGTATTCCCATCTCCGTCCTTCTATTTCGCAAGTCTCGAGAGCATGCCGCCCATCACTCCCCCAGATAGGCCTTGCGGATCTCCGGCGCGGCGAGCAGCGCCTTGCCCTGGCCCTGCATCACCACCTCGCCGGTCTCCAGCACGTAGCCGAAGTGGGCATCGCCGGCGCGCGCTTGGTGACGCCCCAATGCGGGCACCTCTCGACTCTGGAACAGCCCGAGGCCGTGAACCGGGAGCTGGAGGCCTGGATGTCGGGGTGACGCCTGTTCAGCCGACGATGTCGGACTCGTCGAAGAACTGCACGATCTCGATCTCGCTCAGACGTGCCGTCGGCCTGAGCGATTCGGCAAGGGAAGCGGAGCCCGCATTCGCGCGGCCTGCGCAGCCAGTGCGGCGGCGCGAATTCGATCGATGCGGTTCTCACGGCCGGCCTGCGTCGGCGCGCACCGAGCGCAGTGGGTCGCGCTCTGACCGTCGACACCGATGGGTTGGTTGATGGGATCGCGGCAGCGCATGCAGCGCACCACTCTCGAGCCTTCAGGGAGGGTCTTCATGTCGGGCCTTCCGGCCGGGGCGGAGGTGCCGCGGACTTCCTTCACCGTACGCTCCTTCAACTTTCTCTGCCCAAATCCCGATGATTCCCGCTCCACGGAATCGGCCCGACGAAGAGCCAAGGGTCTGGCGCTTGGGCGAAAGGAGCTTTGGCGAGAAGGGCGGCTGCCAAGCGCGGGGAGTTGCACAAGAAGGCGCGCACCGATTCCTCCGTGTGGTTAGCCAAGCGACCAACGAAAACGAGATCTTGGGTAAGCAGATTCCTGAATCGAGGACGAGTGGAACGCCCTCGACCCAGATTGGCGCGATCAGGCGGCGGCGGACGCTCTCTCTAGAGAGCTGAACGCGCGCCTCGGAGGCGGGACCTGAGGCGGCGCTGATCGAGATCGTGACCGTCGCGCCGCGACCGACGCTCTGCGGCGGGCTGCGCGGGCTGGACCGCCGGGCAGGAGGCCTCGCAGCCGGTCGGGAACCTCTTCGTCCTTGGCGCGCACCGCCCAGGTATCAGTCGATCTCTACTCACTTGCGCTCGGCGGTTTCGCAGTTGAGGCCTATCGCGGGCGCGAGCCGCGAGCGCCGCTGAGACTTTTCGAGGTATTCATTCTTTCTTTTACGATCCATTTCGGGTTCGTGGCATGGCTCACCGTCGCAACTGCGGGTGAGAACATCGAACGGCGTGGTGGCCCGCTCTTGACCTCCCTCGTAGGAGTGGCCTTCTACGTCGCAAGCTTTGCGGTGCTAACCGGCGCGCAACTGCGCCGCCTATCGGCCTGGCTGGGTGCAACCACAATCTGGCTCATGATCTTGGGGACATACGTCGGCAGGATTCCTCGAAACGCGGCCTTCGCCCTGCCGGTTGCAGTGGCAACAGTGGCCTTGGGCGCTTTTCTCTTTGGGCCGCGTGCTTCAATGCGACGAGCCCCCGAACCGAAGTCTCCTCAGTAGTCCTCGCCTGGCCGAAGAAGGCCTCGGGGGTGAGGGGGCACAAGCAGCCCGAGGGACAGGCGCAGCTCCTTCAGAACTTGTAGCCGATGGCAAAGCTCAGGTTGAAGGTGGTGAACGAAACCCCCACTGGCAGCGGAGTCAGCGCCACCCCGCCCACGGCGACGGTGGTATCGGCCGTCCCCCGCTCGTAGCCCAGGCTGATCGAGCCGGAGAGCCCCTGCCGGGCGGTGAAGGAGACTCCGCCCCGGAACCCTGCGAAATCGGCTTTCTGGAAGACACCGTTGACTGCGCCGCTCACCGGAGACGGGTCGACGTAGAACCCCCCGTGGAACGTGATCAGCTCGCTGAGCCGGAGCCGGAGCCCGACGCTGCCGCTCCACACCTGGCGGGTGGCAAAGGAAATCGAGGCGAACTGCTCCTCGGTCACCACCGGCGCTTGCCCGGGTAGCTGGGTGGTGATCTGGATCGGCATCGAGGTGGCGAGCAGGGTGTACGTCGCGCTGGCCGGATACCAGCGGATGTCTCCCTCCAGCTCGATCTTCCAGAACCGCACCCCGATGCCCAGGGTGGCCTTGAAGGTCTTGCGGAGGTCGAACTCGGCATTGCTGTCGTCGATCAGAGCCAGCTGGTGGGTCTGGAGCGTGGACGTCTGGGCCTCGTAGCGAACCGAGCCTCCGCGGGCGAGCGCGATTCCCGGGGTTTGCACCACCAGCCCCAGCGACAGCCACGGCAGAGGCTCGGCCTGGGCGCCGAGCGTGGCCATGAGGTGGAGTGTGTTCCCGCTGAAGTCCAGCGACTGGATCACCGTCTGGAGCGCGGTTCCGTCCTGGATGTCGGCCGAGGTCTGCCCGATGTCACCGGTCTCGGTGTAGTCGAAGAGCAGCGCCGCGCCGAAGCGGTAGCGGGGATCGAGCGCCCACCCGGCTCCGGCGCTGAAGACGGTCGAGCGAAACATGGACTTCATCACGTGACTCACGCGGGTTTCCGGGCGCGGGTTGCTCTCGAGACGCACCGAGGAGTCCCAGTTGGCCTGGTTGTAGATCCCCAGTCCCAGGCGCATCCCGTGCCACTCGAGGACCTCCCTTCCGAAGGCAACGCCCAGAGCGCTGGGGATGGGCTGGAAGCTGGCCGTTCGCGTGAACTCGGCGGGCGCGTTGGCGCTCCCCAGTTTGGTGAGCTGGTACGCGGCAGAGCTGACGTTGAAGGTGGTCTGCTCTGACAGCGCGAGGCCGGCGGGGTTGTACCAGGTGGCGGAAGCATCCCGGACCCGGGCCACCACCGCGCCCGCTTCGCTGAACTCGTAGAGACCCGGGAAGATCCGGTCGCGGTTGCTCACAGCCAGGGTCTGCGGAAGCACGAACTGCTGCGCCCGCGCGGACTGGAGTCCGGCCATGCAGCCCAGGAGGACAACGCCTCGCTTCCAGCCCCGAACCATCGCCCCTCGCTCCTCACTGACGGTCCCGGGGGACATTCAGACCAGGGACGGGCCTTTGCCGCAATGAAACTCTGCCGGGCGGCGCCCTCAGCCGAGCCGATGACCTGTCCCGAAAGGCTCGCGGAAGTCGACTTGAGGCGGAGAGCCCTGGCAGACCAAGAGCAGATCGTGGACGTTTCCGCAGGAAGCTTGCTCACGCTCGAGGGCTCACAGCTCCACGACCTGGAGGCACGGCGGGATAGCGTCGTGCTCCTCACCCTGTCGTGGCCAGCAACCGCGAGCAATTCGTGAAGGGTTGAAACACGTGCGCTCAACCCTCGTGGGACCTAGCTCCTAGAGACTCTTGGTCGTCCAGATCGGGCTCTGCGAGCGGCGCTCGTCACGTGCAGCGACGAAACGCGACCTGACCAGGCCCAGGGCGACCTTACCGATGACGTCCTTTGCCACGGTTCCCCGGTAGTCGAGCACCGTTCGGGCCAACCGGAGCTCGTGATCGACGACGACGACGGGCTGCCAGCTCCAGGTGGGCAGGTCGCCATCGCCCTTCCCGCGCTCGGTCAGGGTGACCCAGGCGACGATCGGAAGGAAGCTCGCCTCGCCCTGCGTGCCATCGACGCTCGCGCAGAGCAAGACCTTGAGCCCGAAATCCTGGGGTACCAACGCGCTGCAGGGCGTGTGCGGCAGAACGACGTCGTCCACGGAAGCACTCCTCGCTCGCGGGCAGGCTGCACGGAAGCGTGAAGGGCCTTCGAGAACCTCCTCTATAGCGCCATTCGTCGAGGCGGGCCAGCCGCGCACGCCTTGCAGCGCCACTCGATGAAATACCTCATGTTTGCGATGACGCGAGCGCGCTGAACTCAGCCGAGTTCGCGTCAGCAGCACGCTCGTGCGAGTCGGTGAGTGATCCCCGACTGATGAGGAGCCGTCCGGCCGAGATCAAGCAAATGTTGAAGCTGGGTACGCCAAAAAAAAGGGCGGCTTGGGCCGCCCCACGACAATGCTCGGTAGCCCCGCTTAGACGCGGGTCGTAATCTTGGGGATGGTCGAGCTGCACACCTCGTAGCTCAGAACCTCCGGAGTCCCCTTGACGACGTTGCCCAGAGCCTTCAGCACGTCCGGGTACGCTGCGCGGCCGTACTGCTCGGCCTTGTCCTTCGACTCCCAGAAGCTCATCGCATAGGCCTCGTTCCCGTTGGAGCCGATGAAAGCGATCTCCTCCTGAAACCCTGGCTGCTTGCGCAGAAGCGGGAGAACTTCCTTCTCCAGCGTCTGGGTGAACTGGGTAGAGGTGTTGGGCTTCAGCTGCAGATGCACGTTACGAGCAAACATGGTGAGACCTCGGATTCGTCTAACTAAGCATTTTCGAATCGAGGACGTCTGACCTAGTGCAGATGACTCGAGCGATGAGCCGGAACGCTCAACGCATTCGTACAGTAACCGCCCCGAGTGGAGGTGCCAGCAAACGCATGAAGTCTCTTTCGTTCCTCGCTCCGGGAAAACCCCCGCCGCGCGTCCGTGCAACGGCGGCAGTCTGGGACTGCCACGTCCTCCGGACAGGACGCGTGAGATCTGCGCGGTGCGTGGGTTGGTGTGCGTCTGCCTGTCGTCAGCAGGTCGATCCAGGGCGACGGCCACATAGCCGGACGCCGGGACCGGTCCGCGAGCAATGGCTCGACCGATCAGCGCGATCCGCTGACAGACGCGTTCAGCGCGACCGCGAGCGCCGCGTCCCCGCTCACGAGGTCCTTCCACTGCAGCTCGCGGCCCTTCCGGGCTCCCTTCGGCGTCAGCTTCAGCCCGTCTGGCGAGATCGCGAGCGTGAACGGCTTGCCGTCGATGCTGATCTCGCGCCGCAGTATGCCTTCCAGCTTGGTCATGGTTCACCCCGTCATGGAGGGTACACGCGCCGACGATACGCCGACCATCCCTCCGGATCCGTTCGGCTTTCTTCCGGCGTCACGGGAACTCGCATTCCGTCGCCCGGCCTGTTACATGGCGCTCGCCGTCGACATCGCGGCTGGAGCCGTGAATGCGGCCGCGTCGACGGCGTTTCCTTCATCGTCCTGATCTCCGCTCCAGCGTCCGGACCAACGACAGCGCGCCCGCGCGCCGTCCCTGGAGTGCGTCGTCACATGTCCGAACCGTCGTTTTCCTCCCTCGGGCTCTCGTCCGAGTCGCAGTCCTTCATCGCCCGCGCGGGTTATCACGTCCCCACGCCCATCCAGGCCCGAGCGATTCCCCCGGCCCTTGCGGGCAAGGACGTCATCGGCTGCGCCGCCACCGGCACCGGCAAGACTGCCGCCTTCGTCCTTCCACTGGTGGAGCGTCTCGCCGGCAAGCAGGGGACGCGGGCGCTGGTGCTCGCTCCGACGCGCGAGCTGGCCACCCAGATCGACGAGCACGCCGCCCGCTTCGGAGCGGCCCGCGGCGTGCGTACGGCCTTGGTCATCGGTGGGGTGAGCATCGGCCCCCAGCAGCTCGCGCTCCACTCCCGGCCCCAGCTCGTCATCGCCACCCCCGGGCGGCTCATCGACCACCTCGAGTCCCGGAACGTCTCCTTCCGCGACATCGAGCTCCTCGTGCTCGACGAGGCGGACCGGATGCTGGACATGGGGTTCAAGCCCCAGCTCACCCGCATCCTCGCCGCCGTCCCGCGCGACCGGCAGACGTTGCTCTTCTCGGCGACGATGGCCGGAGAGGTCGCCGATTTCGCGCGAACCCATCTGCGGAACCCGACGCGGGTCGAGGTCTCGCGGAGTGGCACCACCTCGGAGCGGGCAGAGCAGCGTGTCTACCGCATCTCCCAGGCGGAGAAGCCATCCCTCCTCCTGGCCCTGCTGGCCGAGGACGACCTCAGCACGCTGATCTTCACCCGGACCAAGCACCGGACCGACAAGCTGGCGCGGATGCTGGAGCGTGCCGGGCACCGCGTCTCGCGGCTCCACTCCAACCGTTCGCAGAACCAGCGGCAGCTGGCCCTGGAAGGGTTCAAGGAGGGGAAGTTCCGGGTCCTGGTGGCGACCGACATCGCCGCCCGGGGCATCGACGTCGCGGAGATCGGCCACGTCGTGAACTTCGACCTCCCCCACGTCCCGGAGGACTACGTGCATCGCATCGGGCGCACCGCCCGGATGGCGGCCAGCGGCAAGGCCTCCAGCTTCTGCGGGCCGGAGGAGACCGGCCTGCTCCGCGACATCGAGCGGCTGATGCGGAAGCCCGTTCCACAGGCGGAGGTGCCCCTCGCCTCGCCGGTGTTCCAGTCCGAGATGAGCTCGGCGGCCGCCCGGATGGCGGATCCCGGGCCGCGCCAGGCTGGTCACGGCGTCTCCGGTCGTCCCGCCGGCCAGCTCCCTGGACGTCACGCGCGGAGCCATCCACGGCGCGATCGGCCCGACACGCGCACGGGTGGTCCAGAACCCCGCGGAGCGGTGCTGTTCAGCGGGAGTCCCCGCCGACGCCGGTGACCGACTGCTCAGCTCGGTGCGGCCTCACCTGACCGTGGCCGGGGCGGAGCTACCGCCTGCGCCGGTCGACGCGAGCGCGGACCCTCCCGGCGGCTCCAGCCGGCAGACGAACCCCCAGCCGCCGCCGAGCTCGCTGAGCGCCAGCACCAGCTCGTTCTTCCCCTTCTTCAGCGGCAGGTACACCGCGTCGTTCTCCGGGTTCACGATGCCCAGGAACCCCGGGTCGCGGAACCACTGCGCGCTGCGGCCCCGGTAGAGGATCTTCCCGTTGAGGAAGACGCTGACGTCGTCGCTGTAGCCGAGGGCAAGGCGCTTCACCTGCGCCCTGTCGGACACGATCGTGGTCCGCGCGTAGAGGACCTTCATCCCCGGCTGCGGATCGAGGCGCTTGGAGAAGTCGCCCTGGAACGTGACCCGCGGATGGGGGGCGTCGCGATACCGGTACAGCGCCACCAGCCCCGGAGGCTCCGCCTCGACGTCCTGCCAGGGGATCGAGGCCACCTCGGACGCGCCGAGCGGTCGCTCGAGATCTCGGGCGAGAGCGTCGAACACCGGCGAGATGGCCCACCGGGTCAACGCCGTTGGTGGCATCGACGGCAGGTGCCGTTCCCAGGGCGCGTCGGCCGTGGGGCGGATCTGGAAGTTGGAGAAGTACGTCTCGCCGATGAGCACCGCCAGCGCGACCTGCCCCTTCTGGAGACCGCTCTTGAGGTCGTCCATCACCAGCACCGGCTTCTCCATGTCCTTCACGAAGAGCTTCGCCTGCGCCCCGCTCACCTCGAGCCGGAGGTGGAACCAGGCGTCCTTCGGGATGTCGACCGCTCCCGTGAACCCGGACCCGTTGTAGAGCTGCCAGTTGAGCCCGGCGCCGAGCACCGGCGTGTACTGCATCGCATCGGGCAGGCCGGACTTGTGCTGGCGCAGGTAGACCCACTCGGCCGTTCGACCGTCCCCGTCGACCCGGAACTGGATCCCGAAGAAGCCGCGGCTCGCCGGCGTGGACACGTCCACGTCGATCACCGCATCCCGCATCTCGAAGCCCTTCAGCGTCGCCGCGCCGCCGTCGAGGAAGATGGAGGGACGTCCCTGGTGCTCGACGATCTTCGCCTTGCCCTCGAGCTCCCAGCGTGAGGCATCCGGCGGGACCGCCATCTCCGCCGGGGACGGGGAGGCTGCGATCGCCGTCGAGGGAATCGCGCACAGGGCGCAGAGCGAGAGGATCCGGAACATGGTCAGCCTCCAGTCGATCGAAGGCTGCACGGTCCGGCCCCTCGCCTCCTGCCACGGTGCAGGCAGCACCCCCCATCCTGCAGCGAGCAATTTCGCGGGCGGCGACCGCGTTGCAGATGAACGCGCAGATCCTGCGCGCTCGGAACCTGAACGCCGGGCGAGCCGGCGGTACGCCGGGTGCAAAGCCGGCCAGCATGACGGATCCGCTCGCCCCGTTCTTCCTCGGCGCCTACGGGGAGAACAACGACTTCTTCGAGAAGACCCTGCTCGAGCTGGTGCGCGACCACGTCTTCTGGCGGCGTAACTTCCACCCCGAGGACGAGCCGCCCATCGGCACCCACGACCAGTACACCCGGGCCTACCTGGACGGTCTGGCGCGGACCCGCCACGAGCTCCACCAGCTCACCGCCGCGCTCAAGCGATCGGTGCCTTCGTTCCACCCCCGGTACCTGGGTCACATGGTGTCCGACCTGCTGCTCCCCGGGCTCATCGCGCAGCTGGTCACCACGCTCTACAACCCGAACAACATCGTCGAGGACGTCGCCCCCATCACCGTCCAGCTCGAGCTGGAGGTGGGCCGGCAGCTCGCGCGGATGCTGGGGTTCGCCGTGGACGGGGCGCACGAGCCGTGCGCGCTGGGGCACCTCACCTCCGGCGGCACCGTGGCCAACGACGAGGCGCTGTGGCTCGCGCGCTCGGCGCGCCTGTACCCACTGGCCCTCCGGGACGCCTGCACCGCGACCGGGATCTGGGTGCCGGAGGTCCAGGTCCGTCCCTCCAGCACCGACCTCGAGCTGCTGGGGCTGGGCGTGGACGAGGTGCTGGCGCTCGGCCGTCGCGTCGCAGCCTTTTGCGCCCATGACCCGCGCGGCGGCGAGCTCTTCGCGGCGCTCGGCGCCGCCCGGGTGGAGGAGACCGGGCTCGCGGCCTTCGCCGAACGGCATCCCGCGCTGCGGAGGATGGCGGTGGTTGTGCCTGCGACCGCGCACTACTCCTGGCACAAGGGAATGAGCCTGCTCGGGCTGGGGGGATCGAACCTGGTCGAGGTCCCGGTGAAGCAGGCCCGTCTGGACGGCGCGGCGCTCGAGCCGGTGATGGAAGCGCTCCGCCGCGAGGGCCGGCCGGTGCTCGCAGTGGTCGGGGTCTACGGCACGACCGAGTTCGGAACGCTCGACTCACTCCACGAGCTGCTCGCGATGCGCCGGCGCTTCCCCGGGTTCTGGCTTCACGTCGATGCGGCCTGGGGGGGCTACCTTCCGACGCTGTTCCGCGACCGGAAGGGGCAGCTGCTTCCCCGGGAGGCGGTGCGGGAGGGCTTCCGCCACTTCCCTTCCGAGCGCGTGTACCGAGCCACCGCCGCGCTCGCCGAGGCCGACTCGGTGACGGTCGATCCCCACAAGCTCGGGTTCGTCCCCTTCGGCGCCGGCGCCCTCGTCGTGCGCAACCGGCGGGTGCTGGACCTGGTGCAGCAGGAGGCACCCTACGTTTTCACCTCTGCACCCGAAGAGGACGAGAGGCGATACCGGAAGCTCGGCCGGTACATCCTCGAGGGGAGCAAGCCCGGAGCCGCCGCCGCCGCGTGCTACGTGAACCACCGCGTCCTTCCGCTGGACCACGACCACTTCGGGCGCCTTCTCGCCCGGTCGGTCCAGAGCTGTGAGCGGCTGGTGGACCGCTTCCCGACTCTCCAGCAGGAGCTCGCGCCGTGGGTCCGGCTGAGCATCCCCTTCGAGCCGGACTGCAATCTGGTCTGCCTGGCCTTCAACCCCGTGGGAAACCGCTCGCTGAAGGCGGCCAACGCGTTCGGGCGCCGCCTGTTCGAGACCGTCGACGTGCGGCCGGACCAGCCGGTGCAGCTGAAGGAGTTCTTCGGCTCGTCCACCACCGTGCCGCTGGACCATCTCGGATACGACGAGCTCGAGCGGGTCGGCAGGGAGCTTCAGCTCGACCTCGCCCGGCCGGACGACACCGACCTGTTCCTGCTCCGCCACACGCTGATGAACCCCTGGCTCCAGACGTCCCCGGGGCCGGGTGAGCCGAGCTACGTCGAGGCGTACTGCCACTTCCTCGCCCGGCAGATCCGCACCCTGCTCGAGAAGACCTGAGACCCTGCCCTGCCCGTTCGGCAAGCCCGCGCCGGCTCAGAAGCTGAGCGCGGCCGCGCCCGCGAGGAGGCGCTCGTGGATCACGCTCGCGCCGGCGATCTCCGTTCCTTCGACGAGATCCCCCTGGGTGTATCCGCGCGCCTTCACGCAGGGTGTGCAGGCCACCAGCCGCCCACCGCGGCGGAGGAAGTCCTTCACCAGCTCGGCGAGGGGATCGAGCGGGGGAACGTGGGTCATGTCGATCGCCCGACGGCGGGCGAGGTCCACCGCCGAGCTGGTCAGAAACACCGTCACCTTCTTGAAGCCCGCCGTCATCCCGCCGTTCGCGATGGTGAAGCCCACCGACGACAGCTCGTGGTCGGTTCCCCGGGTCATCAGCACCACGAGCTCACGCTCTTCCGCCATCACTCACCTCGCTGGAGAAGGGTTCAGGGCCGAGGTTTGCCGGGGCGGCGGCCGCGGGACAACCCGGGAGATCCCCGAACGTTCGCCCTACGCCGTCGCGCCGGCGAGCACCGGGCGTGCGGGGCGGCCGAGGTAGCGCCGCGCGGCGAGCGCGATCGGGAGCCCGACCAGCAACGCATGCCCGATGACCCCGTTGACGAGCAGCGGCAGCGTGGGCGTCGAGGGCGGGATTCGCGACAGCGGGATCACCACGAACCCCATCACCAGAAAGACGACGATCCCGTACCCCAGCCCCCAGGCCACCGCCTCCCGGCGAAGCCGAGGGAGCCGCTCGCTGCCGAGCACGAACACCGCGGCAGCGGTGAAGGCGATGAGGAAGTGGACGAGCAGCCCGAGGAGCGCGGCCGGCACCCCACCGGCGTACGCTCCCTGTCCCAGAAGGCCACTGGCCACGAACTGGTAGATGGCGAGCGGCGACATCCCGTACGCCAGCTTGTAGGCCACCAGCGCGTCCACCGCGTCGAGCACCGCCACCGCCAGCCCTCCCGCGGCGATGGCCTGCAGCCGTCCACTGCTCCGTGCGTCGTTCTCCATTGCGAACCTCCGGGACAAGATTGCCCGTCAGATGCCTCTGAGGCATCCTCGGCTTCGGCAATTGACCGTTCTCGGAGGAGAACGATGATTCCAGTCGACCAGCTCGCCTCGCTCGCCCTCTTCGCCCGCGTGGTCCACCACCGGTCGTTCTCCGGCGCGGCCCGCGAGGCCGGTCTCGCCAAGTCCGCGGTGAGCCGGCGCATCGCCGAGCTGGAGGCCGCCCTGCGGGTCCGTCTTCTTCACCGGACCACCCGGACCCTGTCGCTGACCGAGGAGGGTCTCCGGGTCCTCGAGCACGCCCGGGCACTGGTCGCCGCCGCCGACGCGGCGCAGGAGGTGGCGGGGCTGGCCACGGGCGCGGTGCGCGGGACGCTCCGCCTGAACGCCACCCCGGCCTTCTCCCAGCTCTACCTGGCGCGGGCGGTCTCCGCGTTCCTCGCCCTCCATCCCGAGGTGGAGGTGCATCTGTCGACCGACGACCGGATGGTGGACGTGGTCGAGGGCGGGTTCGACGTGGTGTTCCGCATCGGCCGGCTCACCGACTCCGGCCTGATCGCCCGCCGGCTGGCCACCGACCGGCTGGTGGTGTGCGGATCACCCGAGTACCTGGCCCGCGCGGGGACGCCGCGGGAGCCGGCCGACCTGCTCCAGCACACCTGTCTCCACTACGCGCTGGTGCCGCGCTCGGCCGAGTGGCGCTTCCGCCAGGGCGGGCGGACCATCGAGGTGTCGACCCGGGGCCCGCTCTCCTGCACCGATGGACTCAGCCTCCGCGAGGCCCTGCTCGCCGGCGCCGGGCTGGCCGCCGTGCCCTCGATGCTGGTGGCGGCGGACGTCGCCACGGGACGGCTCCACTTGGTGCTCGAGGGTGCGCGGCGAGCGGAGTTCGGCGTCCACGCGCTCACCGCCCACCGCACGCAGGTCCCTCCCCGGGTCCGGGCGCTGCTCGACTTCCTGGCGTCCCACTTCCGGACGCACGGGCCCCGGCCGATCCCCTCATCCGGGGCCTGACCGTCCGGCGCAGCAGCAAATTTTCCGGGTCTCACGAGCGAACCGCGGGCAGGCGAGCTTGACCGAGACGGACGTACCATTCGATGGACCTTTCGCGACCCCGATCCCCGCGGTTAGGGTGCGCGCCCCATGTCGAGCCTTCCGGGGGGTGGCACCGGCCCTTCGCTCTTCCAGATTCGGGAGCCGCGCCGAAGCTTCGTGGGACCCTTCCTCCTGGTGACCTTGCTCCACGCCGGAGTGCTCGTCGCCGCGTCTCGGCGGGTCACCGTCGAGACCAAGCCCCCGCCGGAGCCGGTCAAGGTGGTGGTGGTGAAGCTTCCGGTCAGGAAGGTGGCGGTGGACGAGCCCCCGGGCGGTGGTCCCAGTCGCCCGCCTCGCCGCCAGAAGGTCCGGCGCCCGGTCCGGCCACCGAAGGAGATTCCTCCCCCGGTCATCGAGACCCCACCCCCGCCACCGATCCCCGACCCTCCGCAGCTTGCGGCGGCCGAGGAGGCCGGCGACGACGAGGGCGAGAGCGACCCGGAGGGCGCGTCGGACATGGGAGGCGGTGGATCGGGGACCGGGTTCGGTCCGGGGATCGGGCCGGGCCGCGGGAGCGTGGCCTCGAAGGCGCGAAAGGCCTGGCTGTCCCATACCGACTGGCGCTGCCGGCGCCCTGGTTACGACGACCTCGGGCGGATCGTGGTGCGCCTGCGCGTTCACGTGCAACCCGATGGAAAGCCCGGTCAGGTGCTGGTGACCATCCCGGGGCCCCCCGACTTCAATCGCCGTGCAGTCGACTGCGCGCGGGACGAGACCTACCTGCCGGCGCTCGACCCCGAGGGGCGACCGATTCCGGGCGAGTGCGAGTTCTCCATCGAGTTCCTGAACTGAACAGCCGGGGCCGTTGTCCTCCGGGGAACGGCAGGTTCCTCGAATCTCGCTGGCGTCGCGCCCGGCGTCGGGCCTATCGGTCCCGGCATGACACGGATCGCGATCATCATCGGCAGCACCCGGCCCGGACGGAAGGCCGAGATCATCGCCCGCTGGGTGCTGGACGTCGCCCGGAAGCGCGGTGATGCCGAGTACGAGCTCGTGGACATTGCCGAGTACAACCTGCCTCACCTCGACGAGCCGATGCCGCCGGCCATGGGCCAGTACTCCAAGCCCCACACCAAGGCCTGGGCGGAGAAGATCGACTCCTTCGACGGCTTCGTCTTCGTCACCCCCGAGTACAACCACTCGACCTCGGGCGCGTTGAAGAACGCCATCGATTTCCTGTTCAAGGAGTGGAACAACAAGGCGGCCGGCTTCGTGAGCTACGGCAGCGCCGGCGGCGTCCGGGCAGTGGAGCACCTCCGCCTGGTGATGGGCGAGCTGATGGTGGCCGACGTCCGGGTCCAGGTGATGTTCTCGCTGACCCACGACTTCGAGAGCTACACCGTGTTCAAGCCGCATGGGCCGCAGCACGAGAAGGCGGCAAACACCATGCTGGGCCAGGTCGTCTCGTGGGCCACGGCCCTCCGGTCGGTGCGCGGGAAGGCCTGAGCAGGCAGGGCGGCCCGCCCGTCCGGCGCTGGACGACCGGCCGGGGCGGATCGCAAGATTCGCCAAGTCTCCGATGCCCCCCGCCGTTAGGCACCGGCGATCACCCATGAGCGCTCACCTCCAGGCCACGCCGCTGCTCGTCGAGGACGACCTCCAGGTGCACGACGTGCGCTGCTCGGCCGGTCCCGGAGACGCAGCCCGCCCCGAGGTGCACCACGCCTTCGTCCTGGCCTACGTCCGCAGCGGAAGCTTCGGCGTCCGGACCGAGCACGGCGCGCACCAGCTGGTCCCCGGAGGCTTCATGACCGGCGCTCCGGGAGACGTCTTCGCCTGTAGCCACGAGCATGGCCAGGGCGACCGGTGCCTGTCCTTCCACCTGTCTCCGGCGCTGGTGGACACGCTCGCCGGAGAGCGCACGCCAGAGTGGCGCACCGGAGGGCTGCCCCCCGAGCCCGAGCTGGGCATGCTCGCGGCGCTCGCGCTGGCCGCGGCCGAGGGCGGCACCGACGTTTCCCTGGAAGAGGCTGCGCTCCTCCTGGTGGATCGGTTTCTCGCGCGCGGCGGGGCGGCACGGCCGGCCTGGGCTCCGCGGGTCGTGGACCGGCGCCGGGCAGTGGACATCGCGCTGTGGGTCGAGGCGCACGCCGATCAGCCGGTGCAGCTCGCCACGCTCGCACGGCGCGCGGGGCTCAGCCCCTTCCACTTTCTCAGGGTCTTCACCCGGGTGCTCGGAGTGACTCCGCACCAGTACCTGCTCGCAGCGCGGCTCCGTCGGGCAGCGCGGCTGCTCGCCGATCCCGCGCAGCCGGTGACCAACGTCGCCTTCGAGGTCGGCTTCGGAGATCTGTCGCACTTCGTGCGGACCTTCCGCCGCGCCGCCGGCGTGTCCCCCGGGCGCTTCCGGCGCCTCCCCCGCGCCGAGCGCAAGTTCCTCCAAGCGCGACCGGGGGCGACCCGGGCAGGGTGAGCCTCCACCTTCCTGGAGGACTCACCGATGTTCGATCACCTGGGACTGCGGACGGCGCGGCTCGACGCCACCATCCGCTTCTACGAGACCGCCCTCGCACCGCTGGGCTACCGGCTCGCGTCGCGCGACGAGCAGGGCGCCGGCCTCGGCCCACCTGACGCGACCGCGCTCTGGATTTCCAAGGTGGCCGGGCAGTCCGGCTCGAGCGTCCACCTCGCGTTCAGCGCCCCGGACCGGCAGGCGGTCGATCGCTTTCATGCCGCGGGCCTGGAGGCGGGAGGGCGCGACAACGGACGTCCGGGTCCGCGCGCCGACTACGGACCGAGGTACTACGCGGCCTTCCTCCTCGACCCGGACGGGAACAACGTCGAGGCGGTCTGCCTGAAGTGAAGCCAGCCGCCGGTTCTAGGTGACCGACGTCCGGCGCCGCGCCGCACCCCAGGCGAGCAGCACCAGCAGCGCGGGCAGGACCGCGGCACCGCTGGTGCTCCGGCACCCGCAGCCACCGACGACGTCGCCCCCTTGCGTGAGCGGGGCCGAGACGCGGGTGCTGGTCATCAGGACCGGCGCGGCCCGCCCCGTGGTCTCCCAGATCGCGTGGAGCTGGTCGCCCTTCCCGTCGGTCACGTTCGCCGCGGCGAGCGCCTCGACGTACTCGCGGGTGGTGGCCTGGTGGAAGAGCCGCGCCTCCACCGTCGCGCTTCCGGCCGCGAGGGCCGAGGACGGGAGGCGCACGCGGTAGGTCCACTCCGCCGCGCCCATCGCGCCACCGTCCGCGTCGCGAGGGAAGGTGATGCCCACCGGGGCGGTGTCCTCGTCGGGCCGGAAGCCGAGCGGCTCGATGCGCGTGTCCTTGAGGATGGTGTCGTGGAGCGCGAGGTGGTCCAGCCCGCCGTCCCTGCGCGCGTGCACCGCCTCGAACACCGCCAGCTGCGGATCGGCGACGAGCACCCCCGCGTCGCTGTCGTAGGCGCCGCTCACCACCTGGTCGTTCACCCGGAGCTCGAGGAAGACGCGACGGCCGTCCGCGTAGCCGGTGGGGAGCTTGTGGCCGGTCCGGTTGAACACGCGGATCTTCAGCTGGACCTCGGTCTCCACCGGGATCGAGCCTTGGGGCAGGAGGATCTGCACATCCGCGGCCCCGGCGAGGTTCTGCAGCGCGGCCGTCCGGTTGGCGGCGAAGGCCGCGTCCAGCCCGGCCAGCTCACCGGGAGCGGCCGCCGCCCGGACGGCGTCCAGCCCCCACACGTTCCCGCCCACGAAGGCGTGACGGCTGGGCGTGGGCCGGACCGGCCCGTCCTTGGCCACCGGCGCGTCCTGCGCCGCCCGCACCATGTGACAGTCCTGGCAGGTCTTCGCCCCGGGACCCGAGGCGTACGCCGACTGCAGCCACTCGGAATAGGTGGTGTCGAGCGGGAAGGCCCGCTGGCTCCCGGCCCGCTTCAGGACCGGGTTCCGCACCTCGTGGCACTGGCCGCAGAGGCTGCTCTGGCTCACCGCCAGGTCCTGCGCCCCGGTGTGCGCCGGGCTGTCCACGTTGGGGTAGGGCCCGTGGACGGTGAAGCTGGGCTCGAAGGTGAGCTGGGCGTTGCCGATGAGCCCGGCGTCGGTGCGGGTGCGGTGACAGGCCTCGCAGCTGACGCCCGCGCGGTCCACCGCGTCCAGGGCGCTCCCGCTGGCGGGCAGCGAGTGCCCCTGGACGTAGGAGGTGGGCGAGTGACAGCGCAGGCACCACTGGCCGATGCCGAGCACGTCCTGGTTGGCCACGCTGAGCGCCGCCTGGAACAGCGGATCGCGGATGGCGCTGGCCATCATGGTGGCCGCCCACCCGTCCCACGGCCCGTCGCTCCCGCCCCCGCCGATTTCCGCGGCGGAGTGACAGAGCTTGCAGGTGTCCGGTCCCTGGAAGGGCGCGCCCCCGGCGAGCCCTCCCGGCGGGGTTCCGCCGCCGAAGTCGATGGGACCCGCGTCGAGCGGAGGACCCGCATCGGGGCGAGGGCCTGCGTCCGGGCGGCCAGCGTCGGGAGGACCCGCGTCGGGAGGTCCGGCATCGGGAGGGCCAGCGTCCGGCGTTCCGGCATCGACTCCCGGTTTCGGCGCGATGCGGAAGATGCTTCCCCCGGCCGCACTGACATAGAGCGCTCCGTCCGGGCCGACGAGGAACCGGGTGACGGTGCCGAAGTCGGTCCCGAAGTCGGCCCGCGGACTGGTCACGAAGCCGTCGCGATTCGCGTTGGGGGTCAGCGTCCAGACGTTGCCGTTGGCGTTGTCCCCGAAGAAGTACCTCCCGCGGTACGGCGGGGGGAAGCTCGCGCTGTCCACGAAGACGCCGCCGGTGATGCTCTGGCAGTTGCCGTCGTTGTCGCCGGCAGCGCCGGCGTGCTCGCAGAAGTACGCCGGCTCCACGCAGTTCGCGCCCACGCCATTCGGGCCGAGATTCGCGCAGGTGGTGACCGGATATCCGAACCCGCCCTCACGGTACGGCCAGCCGTGGTGCTGGCCCTTCCGGACCAGGTCGATCTCCTCGTAGCTGACCTCGCCGACGTCACCGACCCAGAGATTGCCGGTCTGCGGATCGAAGGAGAACCGGAAGGGATTGCGGAAACCCCAGGCCCAGATCTCCGTCCGTGCCCCGGTGACCAGCGTCCCGGGATCGGGGCCACTGCCACAGCTGCCGTTGCACGCGGGAACGGTGGTGCCCGGAGCGGCGAGCGGGTTGTCCGCAGGGATGGTGCCGTCCAGGTTGATGCGCAGCACCTTGCCGTTCGCCGTGGTGAGGCAGGTCGCGATGTAGTTGCCGATGGTTGTGCCCGGAGGGATGCCCGAGTTGCAGCCGGTGTCGCCCACGCCCACGTACAGCTTCCCGTCCGGGCCGATGGCCAGAGCTCCGCCGTCGTGGTTCGCGGGTCCGGCAAGGTTCTGCAGGAGCACCGTGACACCTGTCTGGGCGGTACTGCACGACCCGGTGCACTGCAGCGTGTTGTCCGGGTTGAGCCTTACACGGAGGACCCGGTGCTTGTTCGCCGTGGTCGGGCCGTCGGAAGCGTAGAAATAGAGGAAGCCGTTGATCTGGAACTGCGGATCCACCTCGACACCGAGCAAGCCCTTCTCGCTCCCGCTGTCCACGGTGAAGCTGCCCGCGGTGACCACGGTCCCGTCGGTGCGGCGGACCTTCACCGCGCCGGTCTTCTCGGTCATCACCACGCGCCCGTCGGGCAGGAAGCGGAAGTCGGTGAGCTGTCCCTGGCCGCCGACGAAGGTGGTGAACTCGAACGAGTTCGCGGGCCCGCCAGGGCTGAGGGTCTGTGCAGCGGCCGGGACCGAGGCCAGGAAAACGGCGGCGAGGAGCCGGCGCATGCGTGGGGGCGGAGCAGAGCAAGTCGCACGCCCGCGCGAAAGCCGGACCCGTGCTGCAGATTTCCGCCGTGGCCCTACCGCCATGGCGGGTGCCGGCCACGGCCACCGGGGTATGCCCACACCGACCCGACCCCAGGTCCGGGCCTGCTCAGGGCTGGCTCAGCGAGCCGGATCCATCACCGCTCGAGCGAGTCGCGTCATGCCGAGCCGACGCTCACCTCGCCGCGCTCGATCCTGAACACGCGGTCCAGCATGCTCGCCGAGTGCTGCAGGTCGGACTCGGACACGAGGATCGACAGGCCTTCGCGCTTGAGCCCCGCGATCACCTCGGCGATGCGCTTCGATAGCGCCGGCGCGACACCCTCGAATGGCTCGTCGAGCAGCAGAAGCTTGGTGCCGCACATCAGCGCGCGCCCGATCGCGACCAGCTTCTGCTGCCCACCCGAGAGGTGCAACGCCTTGCGCTCAGCGAGGGCTTCGATCTCGGGGATCAGGGCGCAGATCCTCTTCCAGCGCGCCTCCGCGTTGGGCAAGCCGAGTGCCCATGCCGGCACGAGGATGTTCTCCTCGACCGTGAGCGCTGGAACCAGCCGCCGGTCCTCGGGCAGGTAGCCGATGCCGAGTCGGGTGCGCGCATGCGGTGCGATGCGGGTGAGCACGTCGCCATCGAACTCGATGGTGCCCCCACGCGCCGGCAAGAGGCCCATGATGCCGCGCATGAGCGTCGTCTTGCCCGCACCGTTGCGGCCGATCAGACCCGCCATCATGCCGCTCGGCAAGTCCAGTTCGACGTCACGCAGAATGCTGACCGACCCGATCGACACGTCGAGTCCGCTGATCCTAAGCATTGGCGTTGCCTGCTTCCTCTGCCAGCCGGACCTGGGGCCCGCCGATCACATAGCGGCGAACCTCCTCGTCGGCGAGCACCGTGGCGGCCACACCATCGGCGAGAATACGGCCCTCGTAGAACGCCATCACGCGTTGCGCGTAACGGCTCACGATGTCCATGTCGTGCTCGATGAACAGCACAGTCACACCATCGGCTCGCACGGCGTTCATGACGCGGTCCATGATGTCGAACTTCTCGTCGCTGCTGATCCCGCTGGTCGGCTCGTCCAGAAGGAGCATCTTCGGCTTGACCACCAGCGCCATGGCGATGTCGAGCAGCTTGCGGATGCCTTCCGGGAGGACCCCTGCCAGCCGGTCGCCGTGATCGGTGAGCCCGAAACGCTCGAGCATCGTGGCGGCGGCTTCCGGCAGTGTCCCGGCATGGCCCGGCACCCGCTTCGGTAAGCGCGCCCAGGCGAAGGTGCGGCTATTTCGCAGCACGATGCCGAGCGCGATCCCCAGGTTCTCGCGTACCGTCAGCGAGTCGTAGAGCTGCGGAATCTGGAACGAGCGGCAGATGCCGATCCGCGTCACCTCGCGCGGCAGAAGCGCCGTGATGTCGCGGCCTTCGAACGCGACCGTGCCGAAATCCGGCTTCAGGTAGCCGGTGATCATGTTGACGAACGTGGTCTTGCCAGCGCCGTTGGCGCCGATCAGTCCGACGACAGAATCGTCTTCGATCGCCGCGTTGATGTTCGCCGCCGCGACCACCGCGCCGAAGCGCTTGCTCAATGCCCTGGCCTCGAGGATGGGGGCCATGGTCATGCCACCTTGCCGCGCGTGGCGAATATCGACCACAGGCCGCGGGGCAGGAACATGATGACCAGCAGCATCGCCGTGCCGAGCGCAAGCTGCCACGTGTTCGGCGAGTGCTGGTAGGCGACGCTGCGCACGATCTCGAAAAGCACGGAGCCCAGGAACGGGGCCGCGACGCTTCCGGTACCAGCGAGGATCGCGACGAAGACGAACTCGCCCGAGGTGGTCCAGTACGCCATTTCCGGATCGATGTGACCCACGGTCAGCCCCGTGAGCGCTCCACCCAGCCCCGCGAGGGCGCAGGCAATCACGTACTTCACATGAATCGCCTGCCGCACCGATGCACCCATGTACTCGACCCGAAGCTCGTTGTCGCGAATCGCCGCTGCCAGGCGGCCCAGCGGGGTCTTGAAGTAGCGGTCCAGCGTCAGCGCGCCGGCGAATGCGACGACGCAGGCAAGCGCGTACAGGAAGAACCGCCCATCGTGACCCGAGAGTGCCCAGCCTGCCAGCGTCGGCGGGGCGACGTTGAAGCCGTCGGTGCTACCGAGCGCCTGACTCTTCACCAACAAGCCATAGAGGATCATCGACAAGGCGAGCGACAGCATGGCGAAGAAGATGTTGCGATAGTTCGCCAGAAGGAACCCGAGCACGACTGCGACGACTGCCGCAACGAGGCAGCCAGCGGCCAGCAGCACCAGCGCGTCGGTGACGCCGAGGAACTGGCCGAGGCCCCCCGCCGAATACGCGCCGAGGCAAAAGTAGAGTCCCTGCCCGAACGAGACGAGCCCGGTACGCAGGAGGAGCATCAACCCCAGCACCGCGCAGCCCTTGGCGAGCGCGACGGTGGCCAGGAACTGCCAGGGCGGCAGCAGCGCGCCAACTGCCAGCAGTACGACGAGCGCAGCGACCAGGGTGACGAGGGTGCGGTCGCGGGGGTTCATATCTTGCGCGCCTCGAAGCCGGCGAAGAGTCCCTTGGGCCGGAGGATCAGCACCAGCGCCATCACCAGGTAGATGCTGAACAGCTCGACCTGGGGCAGGTAGTGAACCGCTGCCGAGCGCACCAGCCCGACAATCAGGGCTCCCAGTGCGGCGCCGGGAAGACTTCCGAGGCCGCCGATCACGACGACCGCGAATGCGAGCACGATCACCTCGACCCCCATCCCCGGCACGACCGACACCGTCGGCGCCGTCAAAGCGCCTCCGATGGCGGCCAGCATCGCGCCAGCGGTGAACGTCGTGAGATAGAAGAGCGAGACGTTGATGCCCATCGCCAGGCTCACCTCGCGGTCGTGGATCACCACCAGCAGCAGCTTGCCGGGCCGTGTCCGCTGCAGCACCCAGGCGATGCCGATGCCGATGAAGATCGCCACCGCGATCAGCACGAAGCTGTAGACGGGATAGGTGAGCCCGGCGAAGTCGAGGTTGCCGAGCATGCCGTACGGCTGCGCGATGAAATACGGGTCGACACCCCAGATCAGCTTGATCACGTCCTCGAGGATCAGGAACACGGCGTAGGTGACGAGTAGCAGCACGATCTCGTCCTTGCCGTACATGAAGCGCAACAAGCCGCGCTCGAGCAGCGGACCGGCGATCAGCCCGACGATGAGCGCGGCGAGCACGAGAATCGCGTAGCTGGCGTAAGGTGAGTGACCGCCGGCGAACCAGGCACCGCCGAGCGACGCCGCGGCGTAGGCGCCCAACGCGTAAAGGCTGCCGTGCGCCATGTTCAGGATCTTCATCACCCCGTAGATCAACGTCAGGCCGATGGCGACGACGAACAGCCACGAGGCGTAGATCGCGCCGTCGATGACGACCGGTAGCAACTCGCGCATGGGGACTCTCGCGCGGCCGGGACGAGCTCCGCCAGGGCCGGTTTCGGACCACGGCCACCTACTTGGCAGCCTTGAGACCCTTGATCCAGTCCTCGCTCTTGACGCCGTCCGGCGGCGTGACCCGCTCGGCGGTGTAGGTCGTCACGTTGGTCAGCGTGAACTTGTCCCCAACGTGTTTCACCGTTCCGTAAGCGGTTCCTTGCACGGCCTGGTGACCCTTTCCGAGACCCATCGTCACCTTGCCGCCGGGGCCCTCGAACGTCAGATGTTCGAACGCGACGATGATCTGCTCCTGCGAAGGCGCGGCCTTGCCACCGGCCTGGGCCTTCTCGTAGGCAGCCTTGAGGCCGAAGATTGCCTGGGCCATCTTGTACGACGGGTACGAAGGCGGAACGTTATAGCGGTCGGTGTAGACCTTGCGGAACCAGCGATTCAGCTCGGTATCGGGCGCAAACATGTCGAATGGCCCGCGCGCGCCGATGATCGTGCCATCGGGGATCTGATCGCCGAGCTTCTGCACTGCGGTTTCTCCGGCGGTCAGCACGACCGTGCTCTTCTTGAACAGCCCGCGTGGAGCGCCCTGGAGGATCAGCGCATCCAGGTCGCCCCCCCAGAAGCTCGAGTGAACGACGTCTGCGTCCGCGGACAGGAGCGCGGAGATCTCGGCGCCGTATTGCCCAGCGAGGAGCTTGGGCATCTGCGAGGTGGCAATCTGGACGTTGGGAACGAGCACCTTCATCGCGGCCACGAAGTCGTTCCACGAATCCTGGCCCCAGGCGTAGTTCTGGTTGATGCCGGCGATCTTGCGGGTGTTCTTCTTGTGCTCGTTCAGGTAGAGCGCGGCTGCGACGTTGTCGATCGTAGCGGTGGCCCCCGTCCGGAACAGGTACTTGTAGCTTGCATCCTCGAAGATGCGCGGCGTGCCGCAGTCGAAGAACACGGTGAGCTTCTTCAGCTCGTCGGCGACTGGCGCGATCGCCAGGCAATCGCCGCTCGAGATGTAGCCGATCACCGCGTCGACGTTCTTCTGCTGAACGAGATTGCGGTACTCCGTCACCTGCTTGGTGGTCCCGCCGGCCTCGTCGACGAAGACGATCTCCAGCGGCGCTCCGCCGATGCCCTTGGTATTCCCGTAGGGCGCCACCACGGTACCTGCGTTGAGCGCCTCGACGACTACCTCGGCGGCGTTGCGCGCCGGCACCCCGAAGGGCCCCGCAGCCGCCCCGGAGAGGAAGGTGACGATGCCGACGCGAAATGGCTTCGCGTCCTCGGCGGCGGCGGTGCTGGGTATCCACGCCAGCGCGGCGGCGATCGCCGTGAGCCACGTGCACTGCCAGAGACTCGATTTCATGCTGGTCCTCCTCCTGGTGACTCGAATGGCGTCAGGCGAGGTAGGCCCATTTCGAGACTCCTCGTTGCCGATCCCGACCGTTGCTCCGACTTGTCCTGCGCAGGCTGAGCGCGTCGGCCGCACCTGGCAAGCGCCAACTCACCGGGCGCCCCCCCCGCCTTCGAGGTGAGGGAATGAGGCGGACGGCCGACGCACGAAGCCCGTCCGCCCTGTTCAGACGCCGGCGCGACGGAGCTCGGGCCGCAGCCGGCCCGAGAGCGCGAGCGCCCACATCTTCCAGTCCGCGGCGAGGGACCAGAGCGGGTAGCGGAAGGTCGCGGGCCGGTTGTGCTCGATCGCGAAGTGGCCCACCCAGGCAAACCCGTAGCCCGCGAGGAGCGCTCCGAGGAGCAACAGCGGACGCCCGCTCACCATCGCTGCCACCAGAAGGAGCAGTGCGACGGTGGTCCCCGTGAAGTGGAGAGCCCGGGTGCCGGGCTGCCGATGCTCGCGCAGATAATAGGGCCAGAACTCGGCGAAGCTCCCGATGCGCGGCGCCTCGGTCATGCGGCCCGCAGGTCCTTCAGCATGGTGTCGGCGTCGCTCACCTCGAACTTGCCCGGCGCCTCGACATGGAGCGACTTCACCACCCCGTCCTCGAGCAGCATCGAGTAGCGCTGCGACCGGACGCCCATCCCCCTCGGGGTGAGGTCCTGGTCCAGCCCCAGGGCACGCGTCCAGAGCGCACTGCCGTCGCCCAGCATGCGGATCGTCCCGCCGGTCTTCTGCTCCCGCCCCCAGGCGCCCATCACGAAGGCGTCGTTCACAGAGACACACCAGATCTCGTCCACTCCGAGGGCTCTCAGGTCCTCGGCGTGGGTGAGATAGCTGGGAACGTGCTTCGCCGAGCAGGTGGGGGTGAACGCTCCGGGAAGGCCGAAGACCACGATGCGCTTGCCGCCGACCAGCTTCGAGACCTCGAAGGTGTTGGGGCCGAGCACGCAGCCTGGAGTCTCCTGCTCGATGAACTCGCTGAGCGTCCCGTCGGGGACGCGCTGTCCGACCTGGATGGGCATCGTGAGCCTCCGCTGCTCGAAGAAGAAGTGTTGCGCAGGCCGTAGCACGCCGCGCGAACGGAGGCGAGCGTGGGGGCGCGCGTCCCGAAGGTCAGGCCTGACGCGAGGGCGCGACCTCGAGCGCCGCGGTCAGCATCGGGTTGGGGACGCCCCGCAGCCAGGCGGCGTGCACCGGAAGCTCGGAGCCGGGCAGGCGGAGGCGGACTCCGCGGACCCCGGAACGGCGGGGCCCGTCGGGGTGGATCGCCGGGACCACCGAGAAGCCGAGCCCCGCGGCGACGAAGCCGAGGAGCGAGGCGGTGGAGTCCGCCGCGAATCGCTCCTTCGCCGAGCCACCCAGCGCCTCGACCGCCCGCCGCTGGAGGGCGCGGCTCGCCGGGTCGGCGCCGAAGGTGAGGAAGGGCAGGTCGGTGAGCCGCCGGAGATCGACGCGCGGCTGCCGCGCGGCCGGGTGGCCCGCCGGAAGCACGAGGAATCCCCAGAGCCGGCCCACCTCGCGGACCTCCACGTCGGGGGGGATCTCCGGCAGGTGGTCCACGAGCAGATCCAGCTCCCCGGACCGGAGGAGCGCCACGTCCGGAGCCCGGAGCTCGGTGAGGGTCACGTCCACCTCCGGATGGCGGCGGTGGAGCGCGCGCAGCCAGCCCGGGACCAGCTCCTGCACCAGGAGGGCCGCGGCCCCGATGCGCAGGACTCCGCCGAAGCTGCCGGCCCGGAGCGCGTCCACGGTGACCCGCAGCGACTCGAGGAAGGGCGCGACGACGTCGAACAGCGCTCGACCGTGCGGGGTGAGCACCATCCGGTCCTTCGCCGCTCGCCGGAGCAGGCGCACCCCGAGCTCGGCCTCGAGCCGCCTGACCTGTTGATGCACTCCGGGCTCGGTGATCGGGTACGGGAAGGCGCGGACCGCGCGAGCGTACCCTCCGGTGCGCGCCACCCAGTAGAAGCCGGTGAGCCGGTCGAGGGAGTTCATTCACTGGAGCTTATCAATATTTGACCCCTTAGTTCCTGGACCGAAACGACGGTCCCGAGCCAGGGTTGTCCCAGCGGGGCGACCTCTCGCCCTCGCGCCTCGAAGGAGGAACGAATATGCCGTCCGAACCTGCCCGCAACCTGGTGCACGCGGTCCTGCTCGCCGTCTGGGTGGCGGTGGGGCTGCTGGTCACCCTGAGCGCCCTCGCCCACCCTGCCGCCCTCCTGGGCGCCGGAGCCTTCTGGCTCTGGTTCGTGGGGTTCGCGGTGGCCACCACCGCGCTGGTCACCCGGACCGGAACCCCGCTGGGAGCACTGCTGGTCCACGGCGGTCTGCTGCTGGCCCTGGCCCTCGTGCCCCGCGTCTTCCCGCTCTCGCTGCTCCGCGCGGGCCTCGACGTCCTGGGGAGGGCGTGAGCCATGCGCGCGCAGCCCGAGCTTCCCGCCGCGCACAGTCCGGCCTGGGTGGTGCAGTCCTGGCTCTCGTTCGCGATCTCCATCACCGCGACCGCGCTCGGGATCTACTGCCTGCCCGACGGCGGGTGGGTGAAGGGCTTCCTCGCGATGGGACTGCTCTTCACCGTCGGCTCCTCGCTGAGCCTGGCGAAGACGGTCCGTGACCTCCATGACGCACACCGGATCACCGCGCGCATCGACGAGGCACGGGTCACCAAGCTCATCGCCGAGCACGATCCGCTCAAGCCCGCCATCTGACCGCCCGGGACCCGCGGCACGGTCCGCGCGGGCCGGATTGCGCTAGCCTGAGCCGACCTTGAGACGCCTCGTCCTCGCGACCGCGCTGCTCGCCGGCTGCCTGGCGCAAGCTTCCTCCATCTACCCGCCGGAGATGCGCGCCCACCTCGGGCTGTCGTACACCCCCGACTGCTCGGTCTGTCACGCCAACGGGCAGACCGGGTTCGGGACCGTCACCACGCCGTTCGGGACGTCGATGCGCTCACGGGGCCTCGTGTCGCAGAACATCGCCAGCCTGGACACCGCGCTGGACGCGCTCGCCGCCGAGAGAACCGACAGCGACCACGACGGGGTGCCGGACATCGACGAGCTCGAGGCCGGATCGGACCCGAACGTGGCGGGCGGCGGATCGGTCCCACCCCCGAGCTACGGCTGCTTCGACGTCACCGGTCAGTCCGCCTCGCCGCTTGCGCTCCTGCCGGTGGCGCTCGCCTTGCTGCTCCTCCGCCCACGCCGGACCTGAGCTGCAGAGAATCACGGGCAAACGCCGTCTCCGCTGCTTCCGCCCGGAGAGACGACGCCGCCCGCGTTGAAGTCGCCCTGTTCGGTCTCCCTAGACCGTTCGTCCGCGCCCGAAGATCAGCGACAGCACGGCGAGGATGAGGAACAGGAAGAACAGAACCTTCGCAATGCCAGCGGCACCGGCGGCGAGGCCTCCGAAGCCGAAGACCGCTGCAATGATCGCGATCACGAAGAAGACAGCAGCCCAGTACAGCATTCGTGTGACCCCCTGCTGGAGTTGAACGAGCTGCAACCTGGGTTGCTGAATCGCGCCCGGGAAGTGGCGCTGTTGAACCGACAACGATGCACCGCGCAGGGCGCGTGCCATCAGCGGCCGGCCGCTGGCCCTCCGCCCTTCGGAGCGAGGGGCTGCACCCGGTCGCCCTCGGACAGCTCGGCGCTCGGATTGAGCACCACCTGCTCCCCGCCCTGCAGGCCGGAGAGCACCTGGACCCGACGCCCGTCGTCCTCGCCGGGCTGGATGCGGACCAGCCGGACCCGGTTGTCGGAGTCGAGCTTCGCGACGTAGAGCGCATCGCCCCGCCACGCGAGCGCCTCCCCGGGAACGACCGGGGTTCGCCTTCCGGGGAAGCGAATCTTCACGTTCACGTAGCTGCCCGGGTACAGGCGCACCGGCTCGTTGGGCACGTCGACCTCGATCAGCATGGTGCGGGTGCGCGCGTCGATGCCCTGCGCGGTGCGGGTGACCTTCGCCTCGATGGGGTGCCCGGGGTCGTCCGGCAAGGAGATGCTCACCGGGCTCCCGGGGTGAATGTCCGCCGCGTCGTCCTGGCCGACGTAGACCTGGACTCGCACCGTCCGCATGTCCGCGAAGTCGAAGAGCGGCTGCACCGCCTGGTTCGACGCGGTGCCCGCGGCGACCAGCGCACCAGGGTCGACGTAGCGGGCGGTGACCACCCCGTCGAAGGGCGCGCGCACCTGCTCGTAGCTCTGGAGCGCCAGCAGCTGCTGGAGCGTGGCCCGGGACACAGAGAGCGCGCTCTCGGCGTTGTCCAGGTCCTGCTGGGCGATGAAGCCCTGGGGCCGGAGCTTACGGGCCCGCTCGGCCTGGACGGTCTTCAGCTGGAGGTCCGCCCGCGCACCCAGGACTTGCTGGTCGGTCTCGGGCGACTCGAGGCGGGCGAGCAGGTCGCCCTTCTTCACCCGGCTGCCCTTGTCCACCAGCACCTCGCGGACGTACCCGGCCACCTTCGAGTAGAGGGTGGCCTGGTTCCAGGCGCGGACCTCGCCTGGGATGCCGAGGGTGCGCTCGGCGTTCGAGAGCTCCACCGGGGCGAGGCGGACCACCGGCCCGCTGTCCTGCACCGCGGCGCGCTGCTGTCGCTCCTTGGCCTCCGCCCCCCGTCGGGACAGCGCGAGGACCAGCACGCCGGCGAGGGCGGCGAGCACCAGGACGATGGTCCCGATGGTGAGCGCGCGCGGACGTGACCGGCGTGACCCGGTCGTTGGCGTCGCCTCGGGGGTGGGGGGCGTGGTCTTCACGGCAATCTCGCTCATGCCAGCGCTCCAGGATGTGCGCCCTGGCTCTCCTCCAGGAAACGCTCGTCCAGCCGGTGCGCCTGGGGCTCCTTCCGCCGGAGCACGGAGTACACCACCGGGACGATGAACAGGGTGACGAAGGTGGCGACCAGCAGTCCGCCGATGACCGCTCGGCCGAGCGGAGCGTTCTGCTCGCCGCCCTCGCCCAGGGCAAGGGCCATTGGCAACATTCCGAGGACCATCGCCAGAGCGGTCATCAGCACCGGCCGGAGCCGGACCTTCCCCGCCTCCAGTGCCGCCTCCAGCGGCGAGACGCGACGCTGGCTGCGGACCTCGTTGGCGTAGGAGACCAGAAGGATGCTGTTCGAGACCGCGATACCCACGGACATGATCGCGCCCATGAACGACTCGACGTTGAGCGTGGTCCCGGTGAGGGCGAGCATCCAGAGGATACCCACCAGGGCCCCCGGCACCGCGGCGAGGATGATGAACGGGTCCAGCCACGACTGGAACAGCACGACCATCAAGAGATACACCAGTACCACCGCGAGGATGAGCCCCAGTCCGAGCGAGCCGAACGAGGTGCGCATGCTCTCGATCTGCCCCCGGACGGAGATCTTGATCCCCTTCGGCACGTCCTGGAGCGAGGCGATCGCCCGGTCGATGTCACGGGCGACGGAGCCGAGGTCCCGCATGCCGGCGGCGGCCTGGACGTTGATCACCCGCTGGATGGTGGAATGGTTCACCGAGGCGAGGGTCCTGCCCGGCGTGAGCTGGGAGAAGGTGCCCAGGTAGAGGCTCCCGGGGCTGGCCGCGGCATCGGTGAGCGTCTTGGTGGGGGTCTGCCGGAGGGACTGCGAGCCCGGCGAGGTGATGGGCGTGGCCAGCAGATCGCTGGTGCTGCGCATCCGCGGCAGCGGCGTCTGCACTGCCACCAGGTAGTTCACGTTGTTCTGGGGGCTGAGCCAGAAGTTGGAGTTCACCAGGCTGCTGCTGGCCAGCGAGGTGAGGAGATTGTTGGCGACGTCGCGCTGGGACAGCCCCACCTGTGCGGCGCGGAGCCGGTCCACGTCGAGGTTGAGCGTGGGGTAGTCGAGCACCTGGGGGATGCGCACGTCGACCACGCCCGGGATGCGGCGCATCCTGGCCGCCAGCTGCCGCCCGACGGTGTAGCCCTTCTCGAGGTCGTTCGACTCGATGACCACGTCGATCGGCGCGGGGAGGCCGAAGTTCAGCACCTGGGTCACGATGTCCGCGGGCTGGAAGTACAGCGAGCTGCCGGGGAATGCCTTCCCAAGCTCCTCGCGGATCCGCTTCATGTACCCGCGCGTGGGCTTGTGGCCGGGCTTCAGCGAGATGAGGATCTCCGCGTCCTGCGGGCCGATGTTGTCGGTGGAGACGAAGGCCAGGTTGTACGAGAGCGGGATCCCGATGTTGTCGTTCAGCCCCTCCAGCTCCTCGGGCGGGATGATCTCCCTGATCTTTCGCTCGGCCTCGAGCACCAGGCGCTCGGTGTCGGTGATGCGGGTCCCCACCGGGGCGCGGAAGTGAAGCCGCATCAGGCCCACGTCCACGTCGGGGAAGAAGTCGAGCCCGACCGCGAAGACCGGGAGCGTCGCCGAGATCAGGATGATCACGGTGAAGGTGCCGAGCATCCACGGCCGGTGGTGGAGCGCGACGTTCAGCATCCGTCCGTATCCGGCCTGGAAGCGCTCGAACCGGTCGTCGCGCCACCGGTTGAAACGCGCGAACAGCCCGTTGCCCTCGGTCTCCGCGTGGGCATGCTCCGGCTCCAGCAGTCGCGCCAGCGCCGGGACCAGGGTCCGGCTGAGTACGTAGGAGGCGAGCATCGAGAACACCACCGCCACCGCCAGCGGGGTGAAGAGGTAGCGCGCCGGTCCGGTGAGCAGCACCACCGGGAAGAAGACGATGCAGATGGTGAGGGTGGCGGCAAGCGCGGGGGTGGCGACCTCGTGGGCTCCGTCGAGGATGGCCACCGTCAGCCGCTTGCCGGAATTGTGGTTGCGGTGGATGGACTCGACGGCGACGGTCGCGTCGTCCACCAGCATGCCGATGGCCAGGGCGAGCCCGCCCAGGGTCATCAGATTCAGCGTGTTCCCGGTGACGAAGAGCCCGGCGATCCCCACCAGGATTGCCAGGGGGATGGAGCTGGAGACGATGGCCACGCTCCGGAAGCTCCCCAGGAAGAAGAGGATCATCAGCGAGACGAGGATTGAGCTGATGACCGCCTCATGGAGGACGTTGGTCAGGGCGGCGCGGACGAAGATCGACTGGTCGAAGTCCAGCTTGAGGGTGATGCCCTCCGGGGCGGCGGCCTGGATCGAGGGGAGGAGCGCCTTCACCCCGTCCACCACCGCGAGGGTGCCGGCGTTGGAGTGCTTGAGGACGACGATGTAGCTCGCGCGGTTGCCGTCGATGTGAACGATGTTCTGCTGGACCGCGTACCCGTCCCGGACGTGGGCCACGTCGCGCAGGAGCACCGGAGCACCGTTCACCACCTTCACCGGGATGGCGTTGAACTGCTCGACGGTGCTGGGACTGGAATTGAGCTTGACGGTGTACTCGGTGGACCCGATCTGCGCGGTCCCCGCCGGGACGATGACATTCGACTGCAGCAGGGACTGCACCACGTCGCTGGGGCTCAGGCCCTTGGCCGCGGTGGCCGACGGGTCCACGTCCACCATGATCTGCCGCTGCTTGCCGCCGTACGGGCCGGGGATGGACGTGCCGGGGATGGTGAAGAGGCGGACGCGGAGGAAGTTCAGCCCGTAGTCGAACAGCTGCTGCTCCCCCACCGTGTTGCTGGAGACGTTGATCTGCGCCACCGGCACGTTGCCGGCGTTGAACCGGAGCACGTTGGGAGGCTGGATGCCGGGGGGCATGATCCGGCTGGCGGTGAGTGACACCGAGGTGATCTGGGAGATGGCGGTTCCCAGGTCCGCGTCGGGCTCGAAGTACAGCTTGAGCAAACCCACCCCGGCGATGGACTGAGACTCGATGTGAGTGATGCCGTCGATCACCGTGGAATAGGCGCGCTCGCTGATCAGGACGATGCGGCGCTCCATGTCCTCGGCGGACAGGCCCGGATAGTTCCACACCACGACCACCACCGGGATGTCGATGGAGGGGAAGATGTCGGTCCGCATGCGCGTGACCGAGAGCAGCCCGGCGATGAAGATCAGGGCCGAGAGCACCGCCACGGTGTAGGGCCGGCGCAGCGCCAGCCGGACGATCCACATGAGATTCCCCGAGCCTCCCGCGTGAGCCCTCGTACTAACGAGCACCCCGGCGCGAGCCCACCCGAGTCCTCATCGGAGGCATGCCGCGCACGCACCAGGGGAATGACCCTTGCTACCACAACGTTTCCGCGGGTCGGGTGTCGGCCACGCGAAACCATGCCCTCCTCCCAGGAAAAACGTGCGCCCCGGCCTGGACTGGAGCATGAGGGGGCGGTGCTCCGACCCGCCTTCCTCCTGCTCTTCCTTGCCCTGGTCCCGGGCCTGGCCCGGGCACAGTCGGCTGCCCCGGACGCCGGCACAGCCCAGCCCCCATCCGACGCACCGCGGCTTCTCCACCTGGACGAGGCGGTCCAGGCGGCCCTGCAGAACCAGCCGCAGCTCATCCAGGCCCGGGCCGCGGCGTCCGCCGCCGAGGGCAGGGTCATCCAGGCCCGCTCGCCGCTGCTTCCCCAGCTGACCCCCCAGGCGTCGTGGACGCGGAGCTACCGGGCCCTGACCTCGGTGGGGACCGGGGGAACCGGGACCACCCCCAACGCGGCCCAGTGCGCGACCAGCACCTGCAACACCTGGCGGTTCGGGGTGGCGGGCAGCCAGACGATCTGGGACCCGTCGACCTGGGCCACCTGGGAGTCCACCCAGCGCAGCTTCGACTCGCTGAACGCCTCGGCGACCGCGGCCCTGAACAACGTCATCCTGAACGTCCGGACCTCCTACTTCCTGGCGCGCGCGACCCGAGATCTCGTGTCGGTCGCGGACCAGACGCTTCAGAACCAGCTCACCCACCAGAAGCAGGTGGAGGGCTTCGTCCGCGTCGGAACCCGTCCGGAGATCGACCTCGCCCTGGCGAGGCTGAACGTGGCCAACGCGCGGGTGCTCCTCATCACCGCCCAGAACAACGACCGGATCGCCAAGGCCCAGCTCAATCAGGCCATGGGGTTGCCGCAGGGAACGGACTACCAGGTCGCCGGGGACGAGCTGCCGCCGGTGGATGTGGAGGACCGGCCGCTTCCCTTCCTGTTCGACCAGGCGCTGGCCAAGCGCCCCGAGATCGCCTCCTTCGAGTACGCCCGCCAGGCCTCGGGAAAGGTGCTGGATGCGGCGAGGTGGGAATGGAGCCCGACCATCGACTTCGCCGGGAGCTTCTTCAAAGCAGGCCCGGATCTCAGTGCACTGGCCGACAGCTGGGCTTTCGGGTTCACCCTGACCTGGCAGCTGGTCCAGGGCGGTCTCACCGTGGGGCGGGTCCGGGAGGCCGAGCAGAACCTGGTCTCGTCCACCGCCGGGCTCACCGGGCAGCAGCTCCAGGTCCGCTTCGACGTGGAGCAGGCCGAGGCCACGCTGCTGGGAAACAAGGAGTCGCTGGTCGCGTCTCAGGACGCGGTGGACAACGCCAAGGAGCAGCTCCGGCTGGCCGAGGGCCGGTACCAGGCCGGGGTGGGGACCATCATCGAGCTCTCCGACGCGCAGGTGCAGCTGACCACCGCCCAGGCCCAGCTGGTCCAGGCGCAGTACAATCTCGCCACCGCGCGAGCCCGGCTGCTGGCGGCGCTCGGCCGGCAGGAGTGACCGTGCCCGAAACGCCGTCCGAGCAACCGCCGCCGCGCCCTGCCCGCAGGCGGCGGGCATGGATCTGGATCGCGGTCGCCCTGGTGGCCGTGGTGGCCTTCGCCCTGGTCCGCCGGGGCAAGGGGTCCTCCAGCCAGCAGCCCGGGGCGGGCGCCCAGGCCCGGGTGGTTCCGGTGGGGGTCACGGCCGCCGAGCGGCGCGACGTGCCGATCTGGGTGGAGGGGCTGGGGAACGTCACCTCGCTCGCGACCGTGACGGTGCGGGCGCGGGTGAGCGGGCAGATCCTCTCCGTCGCCTTCCAGGAGGGCTCGCGGGTGAAGACCGGCGATCTCCTGGTCCAGCTGGACCCCCGCCCCTTCCGCATCGCGCTCCAGCAGGCCGAGGCCACGTTCCAGCGGGACCTGGCGACCCTGAGGAACGCCGAGCTGGACCTCGCCCGGTTCAAGGAGCTGATCTCCCAGAAGCTGATCGCCCAGCAGCAGTACGACCTGCAGCGGGCCACCGTGGACTCGGCGCGGGCCACTGTGGCGCTCGACCAGGCGGCGGTGAACAACGCCCGGCTGAACCTCCAGTTCTCCAGCGTCACCTCCCCGATCGACGGCCTCGCCGGGGTCCGCCAGGTCGACGTGGGCAACCTGGTCACCCCCACCGACGCGAACGGCATCGTGGTGCTCACCCAGATGGACCCCATCGCGGTGCTGTTCACCCTTCCCCAGGACGACCTCCCGCGGGTGGCCGCGGCCTACTCCAGGGGGCCCCTCACCGTGGAGGCCTGGGACCGCGGGGGGCTCTCGAATCTCGGGACCGGCAAGCTCACCGTCATCGACAACCAGGTGAACCCGGGCACTGCCACCATCCGGCTCAAGGCCGAGTTCTCCAATCCGGACTTCCGGCTGTGGCCCAGCCTGTTCGTCAAGGCGCGGATGCACCTCGAGACCCGTGAGGGCGTGGTCGTGGTTCCCACGCCGGCCATCCAGAGAGGACCGAGCGGCATCTTCGTCTACGTGGTGGCTCCGGACAGCACGGTCGCCGTGCGCAACGTGCAGGTGGACACCGCGCAGGGCCCGCTGACGGTCGTGGCCCAGGGCGTCCAGGCGGGAGAACGGGTGGTGGTGGACGGGCAGAACCAGCTTCGCGCCGGGGCGAAGGTGGATCCGCGCGCGGTGCCGCTCCCGTCCACGCCGGTGCCGCAGGGTGAGCCGGGCCAGCAGGCGGTTCCTGCCTCACCGCAGCAGGCCGGGTCGCGGTCCCAGCCGCGCCAGCCGCAACCGCAGGGGAGGACGGCACAGCAAGGGGGGCCGCGGGAGGCGGTCGCGCAGTGAGCATCAGCGAGCCGTTCATCAAGCGGCCGGTGGGGACGACGCTCCTCACCGTCGGCCTGACCCTCGCCGGGCTCGTCGCCTTCCGGCAGCTACCCATCTCCGCCTTGCCGCAGGTGGACTACCCCACCATCGTGGTGTCGACGGCCTTCCCCGGCGCGTCGGCCCAGACGATGGCCTCCAGCGTGACCGCTCCGCTGGAGCGGCAGTTCGGGCAGATCCCCTCCCTCGCGGTGATGACCAGCGTGAGCAGCGCCACCAGCTCACAGGTCACCCTCCAGTTCACCCTGGACCGCAGCATCGACGCGGCCCAGCAGGACGTGCAGGCGGCGATCAACGCGGCCTCGAGCGTGCTGCCGGCCAACCTCCCCGCACCGCCCACCTACAGCAAGAGCAACCCGGCGGACGTCCCCATCCTCACCCTGGCGATCAGCTCGGACACCCTGCCCCTGCCGCAGGTGAACGACTACGCGGACAGCATTCTCGCCCAGAAGATCAGCCAGGTCTCGGGGGTGGGCCTGGTGACGCTCGGGGGTGCCCAGCGCCCGGCGGTGCGCGTGCAGGTGGACCCGGAAGCACTCTCGGGGACCGGGCTCACGCTCGAGGACGTCCGGGCGGCGCTGGTCGCGGCGAACATCAACGCCCCCAAGGGCACGCTGGACACTCCGCGGCAGGAGTACACGCTCCAGACCGACGACCAGCTGATGGACGCCAAGGCCTTCGCCCCGGTGGTGCTGGCCTACGTCAACGGTGCGCCGCTGCGGCTCCAGGACGTGGCCCGGACGGTCGATTCGGTGGAGAACGCACAGCTCGCGGGCTGGGCCAACGAGCAGCGGGCGATCATCCTCAACGTCCAGCGCCAGCCGGGGGCCAACGTCATCCAGGTCGCGGACCGGGTGAAGGCGCTCCTGCCTCAGCTCGAGGCCAGCCTGCCCCAGGGCATCCACGTCTCGATCCTCGCCGACCGTACCGAAACGGTCCGGGCCAGCGTGAAGGACGTGGAGTTCACCCTGGTCCTCACCATCTTCCTGGTGGTGGCGGTGATCTACGTCTTCCTCCGGAACCTCCGGGCGACCACCATCCCCGGGATCACGGTGCCCCTGAGCCTCATCGGCACCTTCGGGCTCATGTACCTGCTCGGGTACAGTCTGAACAACCTCTCACTCATGGCGCTCACCATCTCGACCGGCTTCGTGGTCGACGACGCCATCGTGATGATCGAGAACATCAGCCGCTACATCGAGGAGGGCGAGTCGCCGTTCCGGGCGGCGATCAAGGGCGCGGCACAGATCGGCTTCACCATCGTCTCGCTCACCGTGTCGCTGATCGCCGTGCTGGTCCCGCTGCTCTTCATGACCGGCCTCATCGGCCGGCTGTTCCGCGAGTTCGCGGTGACGCTCTCGCTCGCCATCGGGGTCTCGGCGGTGCTGTCGCTCACCCTGACCCCGATGATGTGCGCGTGGATCCTCAAGCCCGAGCCCCCGGCCGAGCAGCGCGGCCGGTTCTACGCCTGGAGCGAGCGCACCTTCGAGCGGGTGATCGCCGCCTATGGCCGGGGCGTGGACTGGGTCCTGCGGCACCAGCCGCTCACCCTCGCGATCACCATCGGGACCTTCCTCCTGACCGTCGTGCTCGCCCTCGTCATTCCCAAGGGCTTCTTCCCGGTCCAGGACACGGGCCTCGTCACCGGCATCACCGAGGCCGACCCCGGGGTGAGCTTCAGCCGGATGAGCGAGCTGCAGCAGAGGGTGGTGCAGGTCGTCCGCGAGGATCCGGACGTCGTGGCGGTCGCCTCGTTCATCGGCGCGGACGGGACGAACCCCACCACCAACAGCGGGCGCATCTCCATCACCCTCAAGCCGCGGGACGAGCGGCGCGCGAACGCCACCCAGTTCATCGCCCGGCTGCAGCCGCGACTCGCGGAGCTGGCCGGCATCGCCGTCTATCTGCAGGCGGTCCAGGACCTCCAGATCGAGACCCGGCAGAGCCGGACCCCGTACCAGTACACGCTCGAGGGCGCCGATCCCGGCGAGCTCGCCGCCTGGGCCCCGAAGCTGCTCGCAAAGCTCCGTAGCCTTCCCGAGCTGAAGAGCGTCGCCACCGATCAGCTGGGCAATGGCCCGGTGACGCTCCTCAACATCGACCGCGACACCGCCTCCCGGCTGGGCATCTCCACCCAGGCCATCGACGACACGCTCTACGACGCGTTCGGGCAGCGTCAGGTCTCCACCATCTTCACCCAGCTCAACCTCTACCGGGTCATCCTCGAGGTGAATCCGGAGCTGGCGAAGGGTCCTCGGGCGCTTGACCGCATCTACGTCCGGAACGCCTCCGGGAGCCCGGTGCCTCTCTCGGCGGTGGTGCAGCGGGTGGAGACCACCGCGCCGCTCACGGTGAACCACCAGGGACAGTTTCCCTCGGTGACCCTCTCCTTCGACGTGGCGCCCGGGTACGCGCTCGGCGCGGCGGTGAAGGCGATCCGGCAGGCCACCGACGAGCTGGGGCTCCCCCGGGGGCTCAACGCCAGCTTCCAGGGCACGGCGCAGGAGTTCCGCGACAGCCTGGCCAACGAGCCGATCCTGGTGCTCGCCGCGCTGATCACCGTCTACATCGTCCTCGGCGTCCTCTACGAGAGCTACATCCACCCCGTCACCATCCTCTCCACGCTGCCCTCGGCGGGCGTGGGAGCGCTGCTCGCACTCATGCTGTGCGGGATGGAGTTCGACATCGTCGCGCTGATCGGGATCGTCCTCCTCATCGGCATCGTGAAGAAGAACGCGATCATGATGATCGACTTCGCGCTGGTGGCGGAGCGTGAGGAGATGCTCTCGCCGGCCGAGTCGATCAAGAAGGCCTGTCTCCTCCGCTTCCGGCCGATCATGATGACCAGCTTCGCCGCGCTCCTCGGCGGCCTCCCGCTGGCGCTGGAGGGGGGCACCGGCAGCGAGCTGCGGAAGCCCCTCGGGGTGAGCATCGTGGGCGGCCTGCTGATCAGCCAGGTGCTCACCCTGTACACCACGCCGGTGATCTACCTGTACATGGAGCGGTTCGGCCGGTGGATCACCGCGCGCCGGCGGCCCGGGAAGACGCACGGCGCGCCCGAAGGGGTTCCGGGGTGAGCCCTCCCGACAAGGAGCGCCCGACCGGCGCTGCCGGACCGGGCGGTGCCGGGGGCACGGTCCTGACCCGCGGGGCGGCCAGCATCTCCGAGCCCTTCATCCGCCGGCCCATCGGGACGTCGCTGCTCGCCGCGGCGATCATCCTGCTCGGGGCCAGCGCCTACACCCAGCTCCCGGTGGCGCCGCTGCCGCGGGTGGATCTGCCCACCATCTCGGTGAACGCCAACCTCCCGGGGGCGAGCCCGGAGACGATGTCCTCGGCGGTGGCCACCCCGCTCGAGCGGCGGCTGGGCCGCATCGCCGGGCTGACGGACATGACGTCCACCAGCTCGCTCGGGTCGACGTCGATCACCCTTCAGTTCGACCTGGACCGGGACCAGGACTCGGCGGGGCGGGACGTGCAGGCGGCGATCAACGCCGCGTCGGCGGACCTGCCGACCAACCTCCCCTTCCGACCCAACTACCGGAAAGTGAACCCCACGGACGCGCCGATCATGATCCTCGCGCTCACCTCGGCGACCCTGCCGCTGCCCCAGGTCTTCGACGCCGCGGACACGGTGCTCGCCCAGCGCATCGCGCAGGTGGAGGGCGTGGGGCAGGTGTTCGTCGGCGGGGGGCAGCAGCCGGCGGTCCGGGTGCAGGTGGATCCGGAGGCCGCGGCGGGTGTGAATCTCACCCTGGCCGACGTGCGCAACGTGCTCACCGGCGCCTCGGTGAACCGGCCGGTGGGTGGCGTGGGCGGCGAGCAGCAGGCGACAACCCTGGCCACGAACGATCAGCTCTTCAGCGCCGACCAGTACCGCGACCTCCTGCTCGCCCAGACTCCGAACGGGGTGGTGCGGCTCGGGGACGTGGCGAAGGTGGAGGACAGCGTCCAGAACACCCGGGTCGCCGGGTGGACCAACGGCGTGCGCTCGGTGCTGATCATCGTCCGACGTCAGCCCGGGGCGAACATCATCGAGACCGTGGAGCGGATCCAGGAGCTGCTCCCCCAGCTTGCCTCGTCGGTCTCGCCGGCCATCGACATCCAGATCGCTTCCGACCGCACGCAGACCATCCGCGCCTCGGTCCACGACGTGGAGGTGACGCTGCTCCTGAGCGTGCTCCTGGTGGTGGTGGTGGTGTTCCTCTTCCTCCGCTCGGCCCGGGCCACCGCCATCCCCACCATCGCCATGCCGCTGTCGATCCTCGGCACCTTCGCGGTGATGTGGCTCCTCGGCTACAGCCTCAACAACCTCTCGCTGATGGCGCTGACCATCGCCACAGGCTTCGTGGTGGACGATGCCATCGTCGTCACCGAGAACATCGCCCGGTATGTGGAGAAGGGGATGCGGCCGTTCGAGGCCGCGCTCCGCGGGGCGCGGGAGATCGGCTTCACCATCGTCTCGATGACCGTCTCGCTGCTGGCCGTGTTCATCCCCATCCTCCTGATGAGCGGCATCGTGGGACGGCTCTTCCGCGAGTTCGCGGTCACCCTCGCGGTGGCGATCACCGTGTCCGGCCTGGTGTCCCTCACCGTGACCCCGATGATGGCCTCGCGCTTCCTGCAGCCTCCGAGCGAGCGACCGCGGGGACGGTTTTACAAGTCCAGCGAGCGCGCCTTCGGGTGGCTGGCCACGGGCTACGACCGGTCGCTTCGGGCGGTGCTCTCCCACGAGTGGCTGATGCTGGGGGTGGTGCTGGGCGCAGTGGCCCTCACCGTCTTCCTCTTCATCCGCATCCCCAAGGGCCTGTTCCCGCAGCAGGACAACGGGCTGCTGGTCGGCTTCAGCGAGGCTCCGCAGGACGTGAGCTACCAGACCATGAAGGAGCGACAGATCCAGGTGAACGAGATCCTCGGGCAGGATCCGGACATCGCAAACGTCGTCTCCTTCATCGGTGGTGGCCCGGGCGGCGGCGGGGCGAACACCGGCTCGGTCTTCGTCACCCTCAAGCCCCTGCCACCCCGCAGGGCCAGCGCCGATCAGATCATCACCCGGCTGCGCCCGAAGCTGGCCAAGCTGGTGGGCGTCAACCTCTACCTCCAGGCGAGGCAAGACGTGCAGGTCGGCGGCCGGCTGGCACGAACGCAGTACCAGTACACCCTCCAGGACCCGGACCTCACCGAGCTGAACACCTGGGCGCCCCAGGTCTTCGACCGGCTCAAGCGGCTGCCGGAGCTGACCGACGTGGCCACCGACCAGCAGTCGGCGGGGCTCCAGCTGCGGATCTCCATCGACCGGGACACCGCCGCGCGGCTCGGAGTGAGCGTGCGCGACATCGACAACGCCCTCTACGACGCGTACGGCCAGCGGCAGATCGGCCTCACCTACGGCGTGGCGAACCAGTACCGCCAGGTGATGGAGGTGACCCAGCCCTACCTCGAGAACGAGGACTCGCTGAAGAACCTCTACGTCCGCTCGCAGTCCGGAGGGCTGGTGCCGCTCTCCGCCCTGACCACCGTCAGCCGTGGGAACCTCCCCACCTCCATCAACCACCAGGGTCAGTTCCCCTCGGTGACCCTCTCCTTCAACCTCGCGCCGGGGAAGTCGCTCAGCGACGCGGTCCAGGCGGTGCAGCAGGCCGAGGCGGAGATCCGGCTCCCGGGCAGCGTGCAGGGGGGCTTCACCGGAACCGCGCAGGCCTTCCAGCGGTCGCTGTCCAGCCAGCCGGTCCTCATCATCCTCGCGCTGCTCGCCGTCTACATCGTGCTCGGGGTGCTCTACGAGAGCTACGTACATCCCTTGACCATCCTCTCCACCCTGCCCACGGCCGGGGTGGGCGCGCTCCTGGCCCTGATGCTCACCGGGACGGACCTGAGCATCGTGGCGATCATCGGGATCATCCTCCTCATCGGGATCGTGAAGAAGAACGCGATCATGATGGTGGACTTCGCCATCGAGGCCGAGAGGAGCGAGGGGCTGTCCACCCGCGAGGCGATCCTCAAGGCCTCCGAGCTCCGTCTGCGCCCCATCCTCATGACCACCATGGCCGCGCTCTTCGGCGCGCTGCCGCTGGCGCTGGGGACGGGCCTGGGCTCGGAGCTCCGGAGGCCGCTGGGCATCAGCGTGGTGGGCGGGCTGCTCCTGAGCCAGCTCCTCACCCTGTACACCACCCCGGTCATCTACCTGTTCCTCGACCGGTTCTCGCGTCATCGCCGTCGCTTCCCGGACGGCTCTCCGGTGCCGGTCGCCGCGCCCGCGCCCGGGTAGCGGACTTCACCGCCTTCTCTTCCCGGCGGAAACGCCCCTGTCGGTTGCGTCCAGCAGGGGGGCCGTTAGTGTCGGCTCCATGGCCGAGACGACCTTTCCGGTGGAGCGGCGGGAGCAGATCTTTCCCACGCTCACCGAGTCGCAGCTCCAGCGCATCTCACGTTACGGCACGCGCCGCACGGTGCAGGACGGTGAGATCCTCTTCAGGCAGGGCGATGAGGGGACGCACTTCTTCGTCATCCTCCGGGGCGAGCTGGACATCGTGCAGCCCCACGGCGAGGGAGAGACCCTGATCGTCCGCCACCAGGCCGGAGACTTCACGGGGGAGACGGCGATGCTCTCCGGCCGCCGGGCGCTGGCCAGCGGCCGCTTCCGGGGAGACGGGGAGGTGGTGGACATCCCTCCCTCGGGGCTGCGGAACCTGGTGGTGGCCGACGCCGAGCTGAGCGAGCTGCTGATGCGGGCCTTCATCCTCCGCCGGGTGGCCCTGATCAACAATCACTTCGGCGACGCAGTGGTGGTGGGCTCACGTCACTGCGCCCGCACGCAGGGGATCCGGGAGTTCCTCGAGCGCAACGGGCATCCCTACGCGTACCTCGACGTGGAGCAGGACGAGGGCGCGCGGGTCCTGGTCGAGCGCTTCGATATCGGCCCTCAGGACATCCCGGTGCTCATCTGTCGGGGCACCAAAATCCTCCGGGCGCCGAGCAACGCCGAGGTCGCCGAGTGCCTGGGCTTCAACGCCGGGATCGCCTGCGGCGCGGTCCGCGACGTGGTGGTGGTCGGCGCGGGGCCGGCCGGGCTCTCGGCCGCGGTGTACGCGGCCAGCGAGGGGCTGGACGTCCTGGTGCTGGAGACCAACGCCCCGGGCGGGCAGGCCGGCTCGAGCGCGAAGATCGAGAACTACCTCGGCTTCCCCACCGGCATCTCGGGAGCGGCGCTGGCGGGCAGGGCGTTCACCCAGGCCCAGAAGTTCGGCGCCGAGGTGGCCATCGCCCGCACGGCGGCGCGCCTGGACTGCAGCGGCAGTCCCTATGCCATCGAGCTGGAAGGCGGGCATCGGATTCGCGCCCGCAGCGTGGTGATCGCCAGCGGAGCGGAGTACCGGAAGCTCGAGCTGGAGAACCTGCCTCGCTTCGAGAATACGGGCGTCTACTACGGGGCGATGTTCCTCGACAAAAAGGTTCTGGACGGCGAGGAGGTGGTGGTCGTCGGCGGCGGCAACTCCGCCGGTCAGGCCGCGGTGTACCTCTCCGGCGTGGCGCGGCACGTGCACATGCTGGTGCGCTCCGGCGGCCTGGCGGAGTCGATGTCCCGCTACCTCATCCGCCGCATCGAGGAGAGCCCGCGGATCACGCTCCGCACCCGGACGGAGATCGTCGCGCTGAGCGGGAACGCGGAGCTGGAAGGGGTGCGGTGGCGGAACCGCGCGACCGGCGAGACCGAGGACCGTCCCGTCCGCCACGTCTTCTGCATGATGGGGGCCAGTCCCTGCACCTCCTGGCTCGAGGGGCACGTGGCGCTGGACGACAAGGGGTTCGTGAAGACCGGCCAGGACCTCACCCCCGAGGACCTGGCGAGCACGGCCTGGCCGCTCTCGCGCCCGCCGCTGCTGCTCGAGACCTCGCGGCCCGGCATCTTCGCCGTGGGGGACGTCCGGTCGGGCAACATCAAGCGGGTCGCCTCCGCGGTGGGTGAGGGCAGCATCTCCATCCAGCTGGTCCACCGGGTCCTCGCGTCCTGACCGCCGCGCGGGAGCGCGAACAACGGGAGATCGACCCGCTCGGTTTCGCCGCCGGTCGGGCCCAACGCCGAAACCACTTGGATCGATCCGTCCCTCGCTTGCCCTCGCTGCCGATCCCGTCGTCGCTCCTCCGTCACGTGACGACGGGCACGCTCCGTCGTCGCTCCTAGGCCTCGGCCGCGATTGCGGTGCGATCATCCGGTCGACCCAAGTGGTCTTGGCGTTAGGCTCGGGCCCGTGCGTCGCACCCGCGGGCTCACCCTCCTCCTCGCCACCGCCGCGCTGTGCTCGGGCTCGCTAGCCCGGGCCCAGGACCCGTTCGAGATCCAGGTCTACGACGCCACCGTCGCCGGGCCGCTCGAGCCGGGCATCGAGATCCACCTCAACCACTTCTTCGAGGGAACCACCGAGCCCGGGCCCGGGGGCGAGGTGCCGACCGAGCACCTGACCCACCTCACCTTCGAGCCGCACCTCGGCCTGACGCCATGGTGGGAGATCGGGCTCTATCTCCAGACCGTGCTCCGTCCCGACTGGCACTGGGACTCGGGGGGGATCAAGCTCCGGACCAAGTTCCGCTGGCCCGAAGACGTCGGCGCCTGGCGGTTCGCGCTGAACATGGAGCTCGCCCGCATCTCGAAACGCTACGAGGCCGACGGATGGGGCACCGAGTTCCGCCCGATCATCGACGCCCGGTGGGGGCGCTGGTACCTGTCCCTCAACCCGATCATCGGCTTCCCCCTGGCGGGCGACGACGCCTGGAAGCCCGACTTCGAGCCTGCCACCAAGGTGAGCTTCGACGTCGCGGAGAGCTGGGCCATCGGCCTCGAGACCTACTCGGCGTTCGGCCAGTTCGGGAACTTCCTCCCCTGGGACGAGCAGACCCACCGGGTGTTCGCGGTGGTCGACGCCTCCTGGCCGTGGTTCGGGCTCAACTTCGGCGTGGGCTACGGCACCGGTCCGGAGAAGTGGATCGTGAAGGCGATCTTCGAGATCTCGCCGCCCGAGAAGCCCCCCGAGCCCTCCGCCCAGGCGCGTCGCTAGTGCATGTGCCAGCCGTGGCTGGCCACCATCAGCTGGCCGGTCAATGCCGCGCTGGGGAAGGCGGCGAGGTCGATCGCCAGCTGGGCGATGTCCTCCAGGGTGGTGAACTCGCCGTCCACCGTGCCTCCCAGCATCACCCTCTTCACCACCTCCTCCTCGCTGATGCCGAGCGTCTTCGCCTGCTCCGGGATCTGCTTGTCCACCAGCGGGGTGCGGACGAAGCCCGGGCAGATGACGTTGGTGCGCACGCCGATCTTCGCCCCTTCCTTCGCCGCCGCCCGGGCCAGACCCAGGAGCCCGTGCTTCGCGGCGACGTAGGCGGACTTCAGGGGCGAGGCCTCCACGCTGTGCACGCTGCCCATGTAGAGGAGGAGCCCGCCCTTGCCCGCGGCCTGCCAGTGCCGCATCGCCGCGCGGGTGAGGAGAAAGCCTCCGTCGAGGTGGATGGACAGGACACGGCGCCAGTCGGAGAGCGCGAACTCGGTGATGGGAGCGATGTGCTGCACGCCGGCGTTGCTCACCGCGACGTCGAGCCGGCCCAGCGACCGGGCGGCGTCGGCGACCCCGCGCTCCACCTGCTCCTCGGAGGTGACGTCCATCAGCAGCGCCAGGGCGCGGCCGCCGCGCTCCTCGACGCCCCGGGCCACCGCCCGGGCCGCGTCCAGGTTCACGTCGGTCACCGCCACCGCCGCCCCCTCGCGGGCGAAGCCCTCGGCCATCGCCCGACCCAGACCGCCGCCACCGCCCGTCACCAGCATTCCCCGTCCGGAGAGTCGCATCGAGCTGCCTCCTCCTGCTCTGCCCGGCCGCAGGGGCCGGGACGGCCGCGGAGTCTGCCCGAGGCGAGGGAGCGTTGGGAATCGGTCAGGGCGGCCGCGGCACCGCGCTGCAAACCGAGGGCGGCTCACCGGCCCGGGGCTTCCGCCCGCCCGCCGGTCTGCTATGCAGCGGGACCTTTCGTTCCTCGGAGGGTGTCGATGAAGCGCTCCGTGCTGGTGGTCTCGATGGTCCTCGCCGGGGTGGGTGCGGCCCAGGAGCCGGACTGGTCGAAGGTCGAGGTGAAGGTGGTCCCGGTGGCGGGCGGCGTGTCGATGCTCGTCGGCCAGGGGGGCAACATCGGGGTCACCAGCGGAAAGGACGGGATCTTCCTCATCGACGACCAGTTCGAGCCCCTCCTCCCCAAGATCCGCGCCGCGGTGAAGACGCTCGGCGACGGGCCCATCCGCTTCGTGGTCAACACCCACTTCCACGGGGACCACACGGGAAGCAACGCGAAGCTCTACGAGTCGGGCGCGGTCATCCTCGCCCACGAGAACGTGCGCAAGCGCCTGGGCCTGGAGCGGATCAACCCCAGCACCAAGGAGCGCACTCCCCCGAAGCCGCCCGAGGCCTGGCCGGTGGTGACCTACGCGAACGGGGTGAAGCTCTACCTGAACGGGGACGAGCTGGAGGTGATCCACGTCGCCCGCGCCCACACCGACGGCGACTCCGTCATCCGCTTCAAGAAGGCCAACGTGGTCCACATGGGGGACACCTTCTTCAACGGCAACTATCCCTTCGTCGACGTGGACAGCGGGGGCTCCATCGACGGGCTCATCGCCGCGGCCGATCTGGTCCTGTCCAGCATCGACGACAAGACGAAGGTCATCCCGGGGCACGGGCCCCTGGGAACCAAGGCCGATCTCCAGAACTACCGGAAGGTGATCGCCTCCATCCGTGACCGGGTGAAGGCCCTCGTCGCCCAGGGGAAGACGCTGGACCAGATCATCGCCGCGAAGCCCACCGCGCAGTGGGACGCGACCTGGGGGAAGGGCTTCATGGGTCCCGACGTCTTCGTCAGCTTCGTGCACCGGAGCCTCACCGAGTCGAAGCCCGCGGGGCCGAAGTGACCGAACCCTCCCCGCCGGGAGGAGCGCCGGGTACCCGGCGTCCGGTCTCGATCTTCCTCACCGTGGCCTGCGCCCTCGCCGGCCTGGTGGATCTGCAGGCCTTCTCCTTCGCCTTCTCGCGCGAGATGCGCGGGCTGTCGGCAGGGACGCCCTGGATCCGGGGTCTGGGCGCGGGGGTGGCGCTGCTGCAGATCGTCTGCCTGGTGGCCCTCTGGCGCGGGCGGAGGGCCGGCCTCTATGGCTATCTCGTGCTCGCGCTGATCTACGCCGGTGTGTTCACCACCGCGGTGAGCTCGACGGGGCTCTTCTCCCTCCTCCCGGCGGTGCTCGTGGGCGCCGCCGCCCTCTGGAACTGGGAGAGGCTCCGCTAGCCCCCAGCTCAGTCCCCCGCACCAGGGGGACGCCTGCGGGGCCGGCGCAGGGGCGCGCCGGCGTCGGTCAGGCTCAGCCCCCCGCACCAGGGGGACGCCTGCGGGGCCGGCGCAGGGGCGCGCCGGCGTCGGTCAG
>Ga0105104_10000067_pt1 | contig 67616 bp, 33 predicted proteins | sample PPLLaktember2015_3_FD_87034 | JGI IMG/M metagenome (GOLD analysis project Ga0105104, IMG submission 87034) | Freshwater sediment microbial communities from Prairie Pothole Lake near Jamestown, North Dakota, USA - PPLs Lake P7 Core (6) Depth... | ecosystem: Environmental > Aquatic > Freshwater >... | reverse complement strand
GGATTATGTGTATCACGATGCATAAGCGGCAGTTTTGGATCGGATAATACATGGTTCCCAGCATATTCTGAGACAAATATATCGAGTGATATGACCGTTAACTATCAGAGCCGCAACGGTATAAAAAGTGTATACGCATTGCCCGGCGCACGAATCAACTTTTTCAACGGCTCGAGTTTAAGGATTTTGGGTAACTGCCGTTATTGGTGCGAAGGGACAGTCTCCAATCCCGTTGAATTCCATTTTTATCCAAGTATATACAATTCTTATGGTTCAATTATAGCAGAGATTGATAAAGAATTGCTTTCGGGTGGAAATACGGACACATGCTGGGCGTTCGGCCGAAGTTCATTTAAACATTGTATCTTTGTAGTACATAATGGATTAGGCGATGAGACAATGGTATCTCTTCATAACATGCTGCAAGTGGAATTCGATAGTTGCACGTTTATTGGCGGCGGAACCGGGATCGCGGTTGATAACATGTCTTTCCCGCAAGGCGACGCGGTAAGCGAAGCCGATGTCCGACACGAAATAGTTTTCAAAGTGAATGCGTGTACATTTCAAAAGGTCGCGACTGCAATAGAAGGCTCATCCATACGTGATTTCGGTTCCACTTCATCTTGCGAATTCACAGATGAGGACAGTCGCTCATGTTTTATTCAAATAACCAATAACAGGATATCTCTGCGCGAACATGGCTCGGGTATAAGACTGAATCAGAGCTTTCTTGATCGGTTTAACAGCCATGGCTTCTGCAGTAGGTTTTTCATCGAAGGAAATGTCATTGAAGGAGTGAACAATGCCGCTATCACGAGCGGCATTGAGTTTCTCGGCAACTGTTCTTTTCACTGTCCTGACGGATATTTGACTAACGAGTATCTAGGCGGAATAAATTTCAATTATATTATGAACGCGATATGGGGTATCAATATCAGGGTCAATAATCGAGTGAATTTTTCGCCATATCCATCGTGTGAGTCAGACGCTATTTCAATTAAGGGGAATATTATTTACGAAGCAGACGACATAGATGCATCATCGATAATAGTCGAAAGAGAATTGGGTATGGAAGGTCCTAATATTGGTAGCAACGTGTTACGAAAAGCAAACGGCACGCTTGGCACCATTTCGGGAGATCCTAATCATTACACCGTAGATCAACCCAATATTGCCACGGCTGTTCCAGAGGATTATGAAGCGAACGATTACCATTATACTATCAATGATATTGATTTCTTGCATGTTGTTTCAGGGTGTTACAACATCTATCCAAATTATTGCGACATTGGCGTCTATGGCGGTGGATTTTGGGTACCGAAAGAACAAGTCTATCATATAATCCCCGATCAAACCAGATTGGACGATGATCGAATTCTGCCAAGCTATAAATACATGCTTCGTGGCGTTGCAGTTGTTGAGCAGCAAGCAGGATTACGGTTTCTGGGAGGATCTACTGTTGTCTACGATTTTTCACGATCCAATATCCGCAACCTGTATCTAAATACTATCGATGATGGCCATATAATTGCTGACTCGGTAATATTCGTAATATCGCAAGGAGCACCAGTTGCTCCTGAATCCGGCGGAATGGGAATCGTTCTGAATTCGAGTACCATATCAAGCTTTTACGGCTGCAAGTTTGAGGAGCTTACGCAAGGCATCCAGTCCTACAGCCCTGTGCAAGTTGACTCCTGCTTTTTTGAAGGATGTTACACTGGGCTCGTCGTCGGATTTGGAAGTAATGCAGAGGTAAAGGGATGTAGTTTTACAGCCAATCGCAATCCGTTGATTGTCAACGGTGGTTATCTCATTGCAGACAATTTGTCTATTAACAACAACTCGCGCGGAGCATTTGTTACCAGCCATGCCATGTGCTTTCTAAGTAAATGCGATATCTTTAGAAATGGGGAATGGGGTTTATTAGCGAATGATGGCTATATTCGACTTTATTGCAGTGCTGTTTATCGAAATAGTGGTCCCGGCGTGATAGTGTATGAAGGAGCGACTGTGGACATGGGTGTTTTGAATTGGGAAGAACTGATTCCGCTGCACAATATGGTCGCCAATAACTATGACAATGCGCAAATTGTTGTTTACGGATCGCTCGATAATTTGATTCTGGATTATGGCGAGAACAATATTAGTGGAGGGGAGGGGCCTCTCGTAGACTTTCGCAACTCGAAATATTCAAGCGGTTTGGTCGAATGGCGTCATAATTATTGGGGCTATTTTTCGGAAAACGATATCCTCCACCGCCTGGCAACTGCTCCATATGATGCAAACGTAAATGACTTCTTAACCACATGGGATGTCACCTGCACATCCCAACCTACGTCCGGCTCATTTGACAATTGTGCTACCGCATTTAAAACCGCATTGTACGAGCATGATGCTCAGCAGTACACGTCAGCCAAGAGTACTTATCGTGAAATTATCGATTACCAGCCTACATGCGAACTTTCATTAATTTCGATCAAGCAATTCCTGAATCTTGATCTGCTTGGAGCTGAAAGCTTCAATTCCCGTGATTATCTCCGTGATTTAGCAACGAGTTATCCCACAACGGACATGCAAATAGAAGCATTCGAAGCAGCCGCATCCATAGCAACAGCGGATGACAAGCTTGATTCCGCACGCACCGAGTACGATTCGTTATTGAATTGGGCAACAGATTACAATGACTCTTCCACGGCGATGATAGGCTTGATCAATGTCAATTATTTCACGGCAATTGCTGACACAGGAGATACGTTGGGACCCATAGCCCGCTTCAAATGCGCATCGGATAGTATCCTCACAATATGTCAACAGCCAATATCGAGATGCCATTTCGGTCCCTTCCTCGAGCATACTCCCGTCTACGCCTGGACGGCAAATGATGACTCCGCACTTATTAATTGCGCCGTTTACGAAGAAGATAGCGCATCCACCGGATACGCGGACACAATCTCTGTAGTTAAAATATTCTACAGGTTCTATCCGTCTCAGACATGGATCGCTGATACGCTGGATGGGTCTCGATCTGATTCGACATACTCCATTGTTATTCCATCGGGAACAAACGGCGGTGCGATTGAATATCAGATCATCGCACAAGATTCCAGATTTCGGCTCGCATCTTTCCCCGAAGGCAATTTTTATTGGTCTGATCCCGATTCGAATCGCAGTCATTTCGTCTCCTTTGAACCGCGGGTCACGACGCTGACGGATACCGCCTATATCTATGCGCCGGGGCGAATTACGAATAATATAGAGATTCAGCGCGGCGGACTATTGTATATCCGACCGCTACCGGTGGACAGCAATTTGGCTGTAGTAATTGACTCCGGGATCACGGTAAATCTTACTTACGAGGGGACATCGGGAGACAACCCCAGACTTATAATCGAGGGCACGAGCGACGCACCGATCACGATGACCTGTGCCGATACTACGGACAACTGGTCGGGTGTTGTCGTTGCAAACGGTTGGCTGGAAGTAAAACACGCCGAAATCGAGCGCGCAGTTAATCCCATCTATGTGTCCGAAGAGAAAGAACCCGTGCCAGTGATTCGTTTGAAGAATGTCAGTTTTAATTCTTCGGGTTCCATCATTGTAAACAACTCCGCCGATGTCGGATCTGACAGCAGCTATCTGAACAACGTGACCATCGAAAACATTTCGGGGACTGGCTTATTGCTGGCTAACGGAAGCCTAGATTTCAACTCCGTTATTGTCCGCAACTGTTCGGACAATGGAGTTGTTGTTCAGTCAGACGCAAATCTTACGATGAATAACTGCATCATCACGGAAAACATTCGCTCAGGATTGATACTGGCAGAATCTCAAACCTGTACGGTCTATGCGAATGCATGTCAGTTCACGTATAACGGCGATACGCTCCCCGAAATTTCGATTGAGCCGGGAGACAACTTCCTCGAACTCGGCGACGGTCGGTGCAATATGTTCCGGGATTCATCGGGGATGTTACTCTATGCTTATAGTCCGTCCAGTCTTCACTTGGAGTATGGATCCAATCAATTCATCTTCAACGATTCGGCGAGTGCCGGTGCGTATATCATGATCGGCGATTCAAGCAGCGCGCTTAGTTACATCACGGACAACTATTTCGGACCGATCCAAGTGCAGGATTCGCTTTTCGCAAATCACCTTGGACCGCAGAATGAAGATGCCTGGATCTATTCGTATCTACGGCTGCAGAATATGACGGACTCTGCTTTGACCGAACCGACGGATACGATCAATGTCACCGCACGCGCATTTATTGAGAACTATGTCGGTACCGCGAGCACAGACACGCTGCAGGAGGTGGTTCTGAAGTGGAGGCTGTTCCCGGACAGCATGAACTGGACGACATCGCGCCTTAACGGAATTGCGGCAGACAGCACCTATTTATGGGATCTGCTGTCAGGTTCCAAATCCACTTTAGTCAGCTACATTTTCTGGACGAAGGATTCACATGGTCGCTACGTCAGTAGTCCGTTGAACGCCGATACGACAGATCCGGACAGCGGCAACACGCACATTACTTCACTGAGCCCTGCCGATACGGTATTATATGACGCCGACACCATGACCATCTGGGCACCAACCGTATTAAACCACTCCATTTACGTGAACGGCGGAACGCTGTTTATCAAACCATGGCCCGGTGCCGCGAATCACACGGTAACGCTGGGTGAGAATGTGTTCATCTTCGCAACAAGCAATAATACACGCGGCGAAATCCATTTTCAAGGAACAGCTTCAATGCCGATTACCTTGGGATTTAGCCATGATTCGTCTAATTGGACGGGATGGCATCTGATGGGAAATACGCTGCTATGTGCAGACTACACGCAATTTCGCAGCGCGGGGTATGTATATACTGTAGGTGGTATAGGTCCGGTCGTGCGAATGAGTAATTGCGCCTTCGACGCAACAAATAATTGGATCGCCTTCGAAGGCCTTGAACGCGATTCAAGTTATCTACGCAGTTGTACTTTTCGAAATTCTCTAAGCGCTGAAGGGGGGATTGGATTCCTTCTTTTTGACGGAGACATCGAAATGACCGATTGCTGGGTTTACAACAACAAAGGGGTTGGACTATGGATGTACAACGCATATGAAACAGAAATCACAGGCTCATACTTCATTGGGAATGAAGGACCGGGTCTCTACTCGGACGGCTATACTTCAACAGTGACGAATTCGTGCAGTCAGTATTTGTACAACGGCGGCGATTCAACGGCAGAAGTTGTGGTAAACGCAGGAGATCTCGACTTTTCGAATAACTCCAATTGTGTTTTCGCGGACTATGGCGGACCGTTGTTGGAGGGATCGGCCATGTCATGCTTTGCGCTGGTCAATGGCGAGAACGGATTTTACTTATTTGATTCCACGGGACAATATATTATCACCGGCGATGAGACAGACACCTTGGACGTGACCAATAACTACTGGTATCCATTCGGACCGGATACCAGCGCATTCTGGAACCATTTAGATCCCGATACGATGTTGTTTTGGATAAGCGATAGCGCGGCGGCAGCGGTTGGATCTTGTGGCGAGTCGAGTTCGCAGTACCTTCTTGTCAATGATTCTTACCCGAATCGAGGTAGGGATATAATTGCTTCGACATCAAGTGTGCCGAGCACTAAAACATCGGACAATTGGAGGTCAAAGAATGGTTCGGCGTATTCCGAAAAATCGTCAGAGAGCACAAATAAGAACTCAAAAACCTCTGTGGTTGCGAGAACATATATGCAGGGTGTTCAATTTCAGCGCGAAAAAAACTATGCGGCGGCTTCGCAAGAGTTCAAGACGTTCATTACAACATGTGATCGAAAAGATCCGCGCTTGGCGCCTGCCTTGTCACACTATTATGTGTCTGCTCATAAAGCAAATATCCATGAGGAACTTTCAAACTTCTTCTTAAGGCAGGAACAGAATGCCGTGTCCAACTCCGTTAGAATCGCGGCGCGCCTGCTGTATCTTGAATGTCTGATGAAAGAAGGAAGAGCGTCAGATGCTTTGGATGGCTTCGAACGAATCATTATGAAACCGACTTCGCAGCGGGATTCTGTCCAAGCTGTTATCGGGGCGATGCGAGTCCATTTCTTCTGCGGGCAGAAGGAGAAGCTGTCTTGCCGGTACCCGGAGAATCGCGTTTCGGATTTCCGGGAATTGATCAGAAGGATGATCGCTCTGACCAAATCGTATCATCATACCCGTAATCTGGATAACACACCAGTGAATACTTCGGCCATTCCCACCGAATATAAGCTGTATCAGAACTATCCCAATCCGTTTAATCCCAACACAGAGATTCAATTTGATCTTCCCGAGATGACAAAGATTCAACTGAAGATCTTCAACATCCTCGGGCAGGAAGTAACAACGCTGGTGGATGAAGTTCGCCCTGCCGGTGCATATCGCATCATGTGGGACAGCAAGAGCGCTTCTGGCATAACGGTCGCATCTGGTGTCTATGTTTATCAAATCAAAGCCGGAAACTTCGTAGATTCGAAGAAGATGGTGTTGATCAGATAGGTTGTTTTTGAATGCGAAAAAGAAAGCCGGTGAGTTTATCATCGGCTTTTTTGTTGGCATAAGAGCCAAAGGAGGTGTGATGATAGATCCGTTTGCGCAGCGGGTAGTTGATTTCCTGGATGAGATTGGCGTCCCCCATTCCCAGCTAAGACTCCGTGGTGGCACCGATAGCAAGATCTTTGACTTGCACCACAGTCTGCAAATCGGTGACGAGATGTTCATCTATGAAATGGCAGTGCATGTGTCAGGGCGCGTGCTGACAGTTTGGACTTTTCCGTTGGTGAAGATTCCGGAGGACAAGTTGCCGGTCATCGCAGAGTATGCAGCGCGGGCAAACTACGGGCTGTGGATCGGCAACTTTGATGTGGAATATGTTCCAGATGGCCGGATCGGTTTCAAGAGCACGCTGTCATGCGAGAGCGCAGAGCCGGGATTTGCGTGCCTACGAGATTGGCTCTATCTTGGCTTTTCAATAATTTCCGATCACCTGCCGTACATACGGAGAGTAATCTCTGGTGAACTTTCGCCGGCTGAAGCTCTGACAGCACTGGAGGACGCCACACGTATTACCCCTTGATTAGCCCAGAGAAGCTAGGTGAATTCGATGGCCTGTCGGTCGAAATGATTTCACTGATTCGGCAGTCACGAAGTGAAAAGGTGGAACTGCGATTACTTGAACGTGACAGAGCCTTGGCCGCGATTTCTGCCAGCCAACGCGTGCTTGATCGCATTGATGAACGTGTGCATAGGCTGGATGCAAGCCGCGTGCAGCTTCTGCATAGCATAGCCCGACTGGTGCCCGGCTACAGTGTTGCTTTGGCTTGGGCCGTGAAGAACATGGGCTTTGATCCAGATATGGGTACCGTCAGGTATTACAAGCGCCGGGGCTGCTTCACTTTCGGAATGCCGGGTCGACCGGTGATGGCAGTATGTGTCCACGATGGAGAGGTTATCCGTGCTGATGAAATCGACTGGTGATGTGCGCGTTGTCAATACCCGCTATTCACTCGACAGCGTCCCGATTGTGCCTGTCTTCGTGCCGTTAGGTCAGCCGCTGAAAGAGCAAATGTTTTGGTCTGCGATGTTGTCGGCAGCGAAGGCGTCGGGTGAAGAGTTGTGCTGTAAGGCAGAGGCAATGTTGACCGTCGCGGGCGAGGGATAAAAAAATACGTCCCGGTAGCATTGCCAGGACGTATGAGAGTATGAAAGGCTCGCGTGTGCGAGCTTTTGTTTTAGTGATTTGCCTCGTGTTTAGGCTAACAATAGCCGGATCTACGGATGTTTGTGCAGATACCCAAGTTGAACAAACGCTGCTGAAAGCCTTATGTGCGTTTATGCTTGTGGTTTGGAAATACCTGGGGTACTTGACAAACCGCTTTTTAGTTAGTATATTCAAATCAGTTTGTAAAACAAATCAGTTTGATTGTCGTGAAACCGGAGGTATTATGAAGGCGGACAACGACTTCAGACAAATGGAAGAAAAGATTTACCAAGAGTTTAATAAAGATGGTGCCCTCATTGCCTGCTTGGGCTTCATGTTTGTGTGTATGGGCGTCTTCTTGGCTGCATGGCCAGTATTGTCGGAAAGCATCCCCTTGTTCCAGACGCTTCCAAGTGGTTTTGAAGGTCTCATTTCGATCGGTGCTACCGCAATTCTGGGTTACCTTCTGATCTGGATCTGGCGACGGCGGATTACCTATCCGCGCTTAGGTTATTCCAAATTTGTTGCCCGCCGTGACTTTCCACGCAACTGGCGATGGCGCGCGATTTTCCTGTTCTTTGTACTCATTTTTTTGTTCAGCATTTCGATGAGCCTTTCGTTGAGATTGAATTCCGCCGTACATCCTTTGCCCCACAACCTAGGTGACCTCAGCTCGAACACCGGTTCTTTCGTCGGTATCGGCATGGCAGTCGTGGGAGTCATCTTGGGAATGAAACGAATGTGGATGATCGTCGTCCCCATGCTTGCAATGATTTGGCTGGCTGCCTATATTCACGTCAGTCAAGGCTGGGTAATTGTTCTGGCGGGACTGTTGCTCATCGGCATCGGGCTTGAACGCCTGCGCCACTTCCTGCGTGATTACCCATTACTGGTGAACACTGATGTTCAGTGACGAGAGCGGAACCGAAAAGGGAAGTGTGCCGGACATTGATCCGGTGGTGCATGCCCCAGCCCGGCTTGCCATTATGGGAATTCTCTATGTCGCAAAGGAAGCCGATTTCCTGTTTCTGGAGCGACAGACAGGACTCACACGCGGTAACCTTTCCACACATCTGGCCAGGCTGGAGTCAAGTGGCTATATCGTCATTGAAAAGAAGTTCGAGGGGCGGATGCCGCATACGCTGTTGCGCCTGACAAAGGTCGGACGAAATGCACTACGCAAGTATCGCCAGCAGATGAAGGAAGTTATTCGTGATTTACCCGAATGAGAATCGATCGGCTGGTGATGCGTCCGTGTGGTTCATAAAAAAATAGCTCCAGCCGATAATCTGGAGCTTTTGAAAGTTGAAATGGCCATGATTGCATGGCCTTTTCTTTTAGTATTGCGGTAGCTGGAGATCACTAACAAGACCGCTATGAAATTGGAATTGTGCGGTTACCCAGACAGCAGTCTTGTCTACGCACCTGATTCCATCGGCTCCCCGACTGGATTCTTCACGTCTCCCCAATGGCTCCAGTGGTCTAACCACATCTGTGTGTAGGCTGGTGCTTGTGGTGTTCGCTCGTCGTAATCGGGGTAGTCGACGTCTGAGCATACTTCACAAACAGAAGCCGGTGAGCAGTCATCGGCTTTTTTCATTTCAGGTATAAGAAATCAGAAACATATAACAAGGAGAACACTGTGTGGCAAAATATCCCTCTGGGGCTTGTTTATGAAGCCGGCAAAGCCCTAGTGAAGTACGTTCGATTCATCTTTCGATCAGGGCGCTGAAAATACGAAGAGCGGGTTTGCACCTGCTCTTTTACGTTACTGGATCGACAAATTCTCCGTCGGGCTCATCTTGTGTTGCATTATTGACACTTTGGACACGGGGTGGCGGTGGTATTTCAAGGGGTTGAAATAGGTGTTAGAAATGGTCTTTGGGTGGGGATCCTGCATGATCGCCTGACGAAAGGGCAGTGATAGCGGGAGCCCTAAGGCAGACCTTTAGAAAATTCCCAAAAAAAATTGACCAAGGCTTTTTCCCCGGCCAATTTCCTTTCAGTGGGTGTGTAGACTGTTTACCACTCGTGGGTAAACAGACAACAATCACAATTATCTCCAGTTGCCCCTTCGGGACAGAGCATGCTTTTTATTAGGGTAGGTGCACTGTTCGAACGTTATTATTATGCGCACGCAGTGCCTTTGCCCAATCTGGCATATCAGGTGGCTCGAATACATAGGTATCAAAGTCATAATCTTTGATTTGTTGTAGACGAAACTGTGCTTCACGGTTTATGCGCCTGTTTTCTTCGAGCAGGCGTTTCAGGTATTCAGTGGTTGCTTTCATAGATTTCTACTCCGTAGAAAAATAATAGTAGTAGTGGTAGTAATAGTAGTGTTCGCACTTGGACGTTGAAGTGGTGCTGTTCGTACGCAACGTTGACCTTACGCACCGACGCTCCAAATGCTTCGGCCCAGGCTGGTAGAAGTGTTTGTGTTTCGAGCAAGCCAATCGTTCGTTGACTGATGCGTCCCGGAGGGACCAATACTACTATTTCTACTATTACTTTGTGCTTGATCAGCTCGGTCCGAAGGTAGTAGAAGCGTTATTGATTCTGGAAACGACGGACATATCGCCCAATTCGGGTCCGTAGGACCCATAACACCAATACTACTACTTCTTCTTCAGTAATCAGCTGGGGACTGATTTATGCTCCGACCCCGCTCGACTCGACCCGACAATTCCTTTCGCTTGGGATCGGTCCCAGTTTGCCGCAAGAAAATAATAGTATTGTTGAAGTAGTAGAAGCGTTCGCAGGGCACCAACACCCCCGGCCACAGGTTACAGATCCGGTACTACTATTTCTATTACTACTTTTTCTTTTCGCCCGGTGCCGGGTAGTGGTGAAGTTTTCGGTGAAGGTTGTGAGAATCACGATCATAAAACTTCACCCTGTAACCCGAGTATTTTCAACGTCCCGTGAAGGAAATGAAGGAAATGAGAGCTAAATCGCCAGAAAGTTTTCTGGGGGGTAGTGCCGGGAAACCGATACTACTACAATTTTTAGTTTATAGAAAAGTACCTACACCGTTATCATTTCCTTCACGGAAGACTGATTTTGCTCCACTTACAGAGTGAAGTTTTCCATTTTTCAAAAAGGCAGTTTCTCATTTCCTTCACGGATGCGTGTTAATGCTCGATTTAGATAGCGAAGACAGCGCTAAAAGGGCTTATCTTCATTTTCTTTGCCCGATTCAGCGTCCAATCCAGTTCCCGGATTATAGTAATCTTTGGATCTAAGAATCTTATAACCCAATTGCTGTTTGTTATTGCGATAGTCTGATCGCATGGAAATCACACCCAAACGGCACAGCGCTTCCGTGTATGCCTTGACGGTGCTTGCGCTGCGCAGGCTCAGAAACGTGATCAGATCACGGATGCTTTTCAGCTTCACATAATAATCCCCATTCCATTCTGTGGGATCATACCAGATGGATCGGATCTCGTAGCCACGGTCGTTCGTTACGGTTTCATGCTTACCCAATACAATTGCTTCTGCGAGTTCTTCAGCTTCCATTTCAACGCTGGTCATGCTGGACGCATAAAGGTCAGAAGCGAAGTCTGTTATGGGCGCAGCGATGAAGTAGCGGCTTCGAGAGTCGAAGTTCTTCGACAGTCGCTCGAATCGTGCCTTAAGCTCCGTTCGTACATAGTGACCGAGACGATCTTCGAGTTTGTGTTTCAGCTGATTGTCTATCTGATCTTCGGGCACGGCCTTGCATTCGTAGATAAAGAAGTTATTAACCTTATCGTCACGGGGTTCTTCTCCCCACTTAAGAAAGATCGGTTTTGGATCATTAGTAGTAATAATAATATTGAGGTTGTTGGGAGCATTGAATTCATTTTCAAACTTCTTATTGATTGGCAGCTTGTCATTGCCTGTGATGCGCTTCAATTCCGCATACTGCTCGGGCTTGTGCGCGTTTCGGTTTTCGTCCACGAACAAAAGCTTGTTCGTAAACTGCGGATTAAAAGGCTTTACGTCTCCGTCCCATAATCCCATCAACTTGGGAAAGATCTTCCCTACCATTTCGGCAAACGTATTTTTACCCGCATAGCGGTCACCCGCCAAGACAATGACCGGCAGTCTCATATAGTTGGTATAGGTGTATAAGGCCATCCAATCGCGAACAAAGTCCGCGTACTGACCGAACATCCCTTCTATAAACCGGTTGATGAAGGCGTTATCCTGGACCTTAACTGGAAGTGGAGGATAGCGAAGTATGATAGCGTTGTCGCTGGTATCAAATTCATACCCGAGACTTGTAAAGTTTCCGCTGCCAATACGTCGCATCTGAAAGTCATCACTGGAAAAGCTGCGCAACGGGTCGTTGAATACAAACCGCTTCGCATAGTCGAAGTCTTCGGGAGTTCTGAAGTGCTCTTTCTTTAGCGGCTCCGGACTTATGAACTTGTTCGAGCGCATTTCCACGCGAAACAGCTCCCCTTTGAATGCAAATATCCCCGGCGAAACCGGGTGTTCATAGTAAGCCTTCTGACACTTTTCACACCAGATATTGGCAAAGTGGAAGGTGTCCAGCTTCACAGTAGCTGATTCGCTACCGCAGACCGGACATACAGCCGGTAGCTTCTTCGATACCGGCAACAGATCGGCCTTAAGTTCTTCAAGGCTTGTCACCGCCCAGACATCGTCCAATTTGACGACAATATTGTCATCCCAATCCAGTTGCACGAATTCACGCGGCTGTTTCGTTCCGATCTTCCCCCAGCCAGCAGGCCCGGCAGGTTTCTTCGGTGCCGGTCCCGGCCATCCTAATCTGATTGCGCTCGCGTAAGTCTGCGGGTTGTAGAATTCCAGAACGCGATCTATCTTGTCGTCTACCAGGCCAGGAAAGTACTTCCCCGACCTGCAATCACGGCCAAGTATTCTGTGGATTTCTTCGCGCCCGCCTTCGTACCAGCACAGGTTAGATATCAATGCGAACTTCAGGGGTTCGTGCATTTCCGTCTTGGGATTGTCAATGTGCTGGTCCATCCAGCGTACGAACGGACAGAACTTCAGAATACGATCTAATTCGGCCTTAGGCCGTAGTTCACCGTCCCATTCGCGATCTTCGTACGCGACCGCCACTTCGTTGTCAGCGACATCGCTGATATCAATGTCAAAATGCTTTCCAGTTGCATTTATATGCAGCAGGAATTCTGCCCCCTTTTCAGTGCTGAAAGGAAAGAACTGTCTCCCTGCATCTGTACAAGCCGGGTCCATCTGCGGATACAGACTTAACAGCTTCAAGTAGACCTTCTTGCATTCAGCAGCGGTTGTGAATCGAAGATCCCCCGGTGCAAACGGTAGAATCACGCGAAAGCGTTCAGCAGTCATGCCATCCTTGTCTACATTATGCGATGTAGACGTATGCAGAATGTAATTGTAGGAACCGAACACTGCCTTCGCTTCGTCTATTGTAAAGCCCCCGTCGAAGTCGAGAGCCACGCCAGTCATGCCAATATAGTTATCTGAATGTCTATTTCCGCCCCAAACATTGGTAGAATAGTTTTTAGTAGTGAAGATGATCCTTAAGGCATCTTCCTGCTGCGAATTCATGGTGCAGCGTTCGTACTGCTGCACTTTCTTGCCGTCTTCCTTGGAGCATACGTGCTTTAGGGAGACCGAAAGCTGCAGCGCAAATGGCGCTGCGCCTACTTGGCTATCTTGTGTTTTGTATTCGGGTTGAACCTGTTGTAATGGTGTTGTCATAGTAATTTGAATTCCTTAATTTGAATATAATGTTTTTGACCTGTCGCAGAGCAGCGGCAAAGTCCTGGACGGCTACCAGTTCTGTGTTCTGGTAGAAGCCGTCTTCGATCTGGCGAACGCCTTCGCTGTCATCAAAGCGAAATAGAATGTCGCCACGTTCGTTGGTGCGGTACCCGCGCATGATTTGCTTACGCGCAAGTAAAAGGGCACTTAGTGTTTGGTCACGAGTTTCCATGTGGATATCCTTTCATAAATTAGTTCGTTCATCGGATGTTTACATCGCATCCATTTCTTCGGCAATGGCATGGAGGACTGGTCCGTGCTGAAATGTGTAGTACGGAATCTTTGCTGGTTGCGCAGCCATACGCGCGCGTTCATCTTCAAATCGTTTCAGTAGCTTGCTGATAACTTGTACCTGCACGGCAAGCATGGTTTCGCGCCAGGCGGCCAGCGATGCCGGTGGTAATGAAATCAACGAAGTTTCGAATGACGGATTGCATATTAGGTACGCAGTTCGTCCCTGCAACTTGCCGGTAAACATTTTATCAGTTCCAGCCGTTGCCAAAAGTGCCCCGTGCGACGCTACGGTGTTCAGGGTGTCAAGTTCCGGCCTTGTTGTTGACAGTACGATTGGGTTTGCTTGTGACAACCCAACGGCGTTCGCGTGTCCGTATAGCAGACGTGACAGTGTTTCCATGATGCATTTGCGTCTGCGCGGATTGCTTCCAACGAAGCGCAGTTGAATGCTATCGGTAAACCACGGCGCAAGCGGGGCAGAAAACATCCAAGCCATGGCCATTCGGCAATCGTAATGTGCCGGTGTCATCCACGAAAACAGGTCACGCTGAAGGACTTGCGGTGTGTATCGCGCAGTTAGTTCATTTGCTTGTTGTAAGGTGATGGGCGCGGCTATCGTCGGTGGGTCAATCTGGAACTTCATGGTCTTAGGCATTTCGGACAGAAAACTGGAACCCGCACTGGTAATGTGCAGCAGTTGTCCGGATGTCAGCCCCGGATTAAGATAAAGTGCGAGATTTTGATGATCGAAGTACGACCATGGGTTGGTGTGGTGTCCGTCGAATGTTGTTGACGGACGGATGTTTTTTCTTTGCATATGAATCCTTTCTGGATTATGAATATCTGCATTCACCGAAAAGAAAAGGGCTGGACCACTTTCGGTCCAACCCAGAGAATTCTGTGATTATTTGTCTGCCGTTAGGCGGTTAATTTGAATAATCGAACGTATGAATTCCCTTGGGCAGGGTCGACCATAAATATGTATTTGTAACCACGAAAAATGCCGGTATCACCGGCATGGAAAAAATCTGCGTTATCAGTTTTTCACTTCAAGCCGTCATTTTTCCATTCCGGGAATTCCGTGTTTAGTGGATTTTTCGGGATTTATTTTTATGTGCTGGGGAATTTATATCGTTCCCGCAACGCACACCTATAATATACACACAAACACGCCCGTTGTCAAGGGCCTACGGCACTTTTCATAGCTAAAACTGCGATTAAATCGAAAATCTTTTGATCTGAGTTCATCCGCATTTCAAGGGGTTAAAATATACCACCCGAAAAAACGCGCGATAGCCATAGCTAAAAATCGGTGCAGAATTTCCACACCGATCCGGTGGGAAGTTAAATGTCCCACCGGTCATTGCGTCGACCGTTGCTGTACCCGACCCAATAATCATTGTTATCGAGCAACATGCGGTATTGTCCGCTGTGACCTTCGACCGTGAAGAAGAGACTGAAAGTTTTGCTGAGATCCAGCTCATCGGGAAAGTCGGACTCGTCGTCACACTCTTCAATCATCTCCCGCGCGTCGTCCGCGCTCTCGTCCTGAGTCTGCATCACGGCTTTGACCAACAAATCTTGAAAGATCGCAGTCAGCGTCTCGTGATCCGGGTACTCTTTGAATTCGACGACCGCTCCGACGAGATTTTCGTCGTCATCGTAGAGGAATCCTTCGTCGTCAACTTCGAGATCGTAGTTGAAATACTGCTCGACTTCGGGATCCGTCACGACGCGGTACTTGACCACATCGGTTTCGGTTTGTTCTTCCATGCTTGGTTTCTCCTTTGGCCAGAGGATAGGTTTTACTTGCTACCCTCTTATGCCAGAAAGCCAAGCTGTTCACCGAGTGCTTGTGCCGCAGATCATGCAATGCATGTCAACAAACCTGATCTGTAAGCCCCGATCATTTTCGGGGTGGGGTTTGGGCCGGCCGGAATGCCGTGGGAAGCGATTTCCAGCCTATTGTTTTTACTGCTTGTGCCCATGTGAAGAATTCGCGTCCGAATGCGACAGCGCCCAAGTCGTTTTAAAACAACCCCCTGCGGTGATGTCCCTGGGCAGAATTTCCGCTGACCACCCGCTGTTCCGCCAATGATCGCCGTTTTCAGCACATCAAATCTACAATCGCGTTGACAGCCAGAACTCTATCCCTGCACTGATAAAATCAGCATCCAAGAATGATCCCCACCGCGAAGAAAATAACGCACCTTAAACCACTGAACATGCAAGCGTTTCCATATTCCACTATCAATCTGGAAAACGTCTCTGGACATACTATTCTTCTTTGGTCGGCTATGAAATTCTCTTGACTATGTCAGAGTGAAACCCTTAATTGTAAAGACCTGTTCTGCTATGTATCGCGTAATGATGTGCGCTATTGGAGATCGAATCACCATCCTCAGCTATCCCTTCGATGATTCCTGCCGAATCTCTCTGCACAGCACACTTCGCGAACTCATATCAATCGTCCATCCAAGAATCAACATTGAGTCTATAAACTGAATACCTAAAATCCCAGTGCAATGTTAACCAATCTTCTACCAGAACCAGGTCAATTAGTAGTTGTACGACAGAGACGTTTTGTGGTTTCGGAAATCAACCACGCCATTCCGACGAATGGACAAACATTTTCTCCTGCTGTACAACCAACGCATCTGGTCACTCTTGCATCGGTCGAAGATGATGCTCTGGGTGAAGAGCTGCAGGTCGTTTGGGAACTGGAGTCCGGCACACACGTGTTTGCCAAGTCGGCCTTGCCAAAGCCCGATGCATTTGATAACGGGCACTACATGAATGCATTTCTGAATGCTGTGCGGTGGGGAACAATCTCGTCAGCCGATGCATCAACCCTGCAGTCACCGTTCAGAAGCGGGATTGAGATTGAAGACTACCAGTTGGATCCAGTCGTTCGAGCTCTTCGTATGCCGCGTGTCAACCTGCTCATCGCAGATGATGTAGGGCTAGGTAAGACGATTGAAGCTGGGATCGTGATGCAGGAGTTGATCCTGCGCAACAGAGTCCATACTGCGCTCATCGTTTGCCCATCTTCACTTCAGATTCAGTGGCAAGAGCAAATGCGAGATAAGTTCGGTCTCGAATTCAGGATTGTTGACAGCGAACTCATGCGAATACTCCGTCGCACGCGAGGAATCCAAGTCAATCCGTGGACGCATTTCCCAAGACTTATTACATCGATTGACTACTTGAAACGAGATAGACCTATGCGGCTCTATCGTGAAGTGCTGCCAGCAGCTGGCGAGCCCACGTATCCAAGACGTTTCGATCTGCTAATTGTTGATGAAGCTCACAATATCGCGCCTTCTGGTTCAGGACATTATGCTCTTGATTCACAGCGTACGCTAGCCATTCGTACAATAATATCTCACTTTGAACATCGGCTTTTTCTGACAGCAACTCCGCACAACGGTTACCATGAGAGCTTTGGCGCTTTGCTGGAATTACTCGACAATCAACGCTTTGCTCGGGGAGTAAGACCACGCCCAGAGCAACTTCACGCGGTAATGGTCCGTCGCCTAAAAAGTGAGCTACCTCCCAAATGGGATGGAACTCCACGATTTCCGAAACGTGAGATTAGACCGTTGGAAGTTGACTATACGCGCGCGGAAAAAGACATACATCAGACTCTTCATCAATACACACTTCTGAGGCAGAAGGCGGCGTCTACCGATGCAGAGAGATTTGCCGCTGAATTCGTGCTTAAGCTTTTGAAGAAACGACTGTTTTCATCGCCAGCAGCATTTGCTTCCACACTAAAGTGCCACATGGAGTCTCTACGTGCTAAGAAAGGACGGGCGCAGCGACAACTGGCATATCCAACTATTGGGGTACTGCGTCGACGGTTAGAAGAACTGCAAGAAGACTTCTCGGACGACGAGAAATATGAAGAAGGGACCGTCGAAGCAGTCGAAAGCGCGTCAGATCTCTTGCGGCCACTATCAAGCGAGGAGCAGAGGCTGCTCAAGACGCTGGCTGTTTATGCCGATACGGCGTCGCAACCTGACACCAAAGCGCAGAGCTTAGTAGACTGGTTGAATACTACTTTGAGACCAAACGGCCAATGGAACGATGAACGTGTTCTAATATTCACGGAGTATCGGACAACTCAAAAATGGTTACACGGTTTGCTTGCAGCTCATGGGTTTGCGCGTGATGGCAGACTACAGATGATTTATGGGGGAATGGACAGTCGCACCCGCGAGCAAGTGAAGAACGCTTTTCAAGCAAAGGCGGCTGATTCCGCTGTACGAATACTACTGGCAACAGACGCTGCTTCCGAAGGTATTGACCTTCAAAACCAATGCCATCGCCTGATTCATTACGAGATTCCATGGAATCCCAATCGCATGGAGCAACGCAATGGTAGGCTTGATCGTCATGGACAGAAATCGCCAGAAGTCTTGATCCATCACTTTGTGGGGAAGGGCTATAACGAGAAAAATCCATCCAGCGATCTGCCTGTGGGTCAGTTAGAAGGCGATCTTGAGTTTCTCATGCGAGCGGTGATCAAAGTGGAGAACATTCGCGAGGATCTTGGAAAGGTGGGACCGGTCATCGCATCGCAGGTTGAAGAAGCAATGCTGGGCCGACGGACTCAGCTGAATACACGCAACGCAGAAGAAGAAGCCAAGATTCCGAAGGCACTTCTAAAACAAGAACGAAACCTGCGTGATCAGATTGCCAAACTGCGCGAACAACTTCACAACACACGGCTTGATCTTGAGTTGTCGCCCGAAAGCATTAAGTCTGCTGTGGATGTGGCATTGCAGATGGCAGGACAGCCTTCGCTGATCGAAGCGTCTGTGCCAGGAGTCTGGCCCGATCCAACGGGTCAAAGAAAAGAATGCCCTGTGTTCAGTATGCCAGCACTCGCAGGAAGCTGGGCACGATGCTCTGAAGGACTTGAACACCCACATACCCATCGTATTCGGCCGATTACCTTTGACCAAACGTTGATTGCAGGTCGAGACGACATTGTACTCGTACATCTGAATCATCGCTTGGTCGCGATGTCTTTACGCCTGCTTCGCGCCGAGGTCTGGGCCACCGAACATCGGCAGCAGCTAAACAGGGTATCGGCACGCCTTGTGCCCAACAACATCTTGAACACTCCGGCCGTCATTGCCCATGGCCGATTAGTCATACTGGGCGGAGATAACCACCGTTTGCATGAAGAGTTGATTGCTGCCGGTGGGATCATTGATGAAGGTCGCTTCCGCAGGCTCAACGTAACGCAGGTGAAACAGATTTTGGATGCAGGACTTCCCGAAGATGCACCACCGCCAGTGCAGGAGCAACTGCGAAAGCTGTGGCCAAATCTTGAGAAGTCTCTGTATCAATCGTTAGAAGCAAGAACCACAGATCGAACAGCGGGATTACAGAAGTTTCTTGACGAGCGGCGGGATCAGGATATCAAAAATATTACTGCCGTCATGGAAGAACTGGCACAGACGATCCGAGACGAGCTTAAGACTCCTGAACCTGAACAGATTGCGCTTTGGACCGATCCAGAACGAGAACAGCTTGAACGCAATCGGACCAGTTTAGCGGAGCGTTTGAAGACTATCCCAAGTGAACTGGATCAGGAAGTGAAAGCAATTCAAGGGAGATTCGCAAACCCAACATCACGACTCTTTCCGGTTGCGGTAACATTTTACGTTCCAGAGAAACTGGCCCGTTCAGCCGGAGGACATCGCTGATGTCCATTGCAAGACACCATGCAGACTGGCTTTCGTTGGTAGAAGTCTCCGGACCGTTCATGTCTATGCCGGTGCTCATGCGTGTGTTCCCGCAAGGGCTTGATGCTCATGAACCCGATCCCTACAAGATCCTTCGAAATGCCTACGAAGAGTGGCAGGATAATCAAGGGGGCGTTAAGGCAGATCCTAAGATCCATCAGGAATGGATTGATTATGTACTTCAGGAAACCCTGGAATATCCATCCGAACTTCTGCTGGCACGGGATAAGATACCCGATGACCTGAAGGTCCGTGTTTCTGAGCAACGCGAAACACTCTGTCCTGATATAGTCCTGACAAATCCCTCCGATCAGAAGCCGCGTGTCCTGATTCAAGTCTATCCAGTCTCGCAAGGGCTCGACAAGATCGTGCCCGGTAAGGACTGGAAAGCGTCTCCGGCGACGCGGATGATGGAGCTACTGTATGGTACGGGCGTTCGTCTTGGCATCGTGACTAACGGCGAACACTGGATGCTTGTTCACGCACTGAAGGGTGAGACGACTACCTTCACCTCTTGGTACGCGGCACTTTGGTTTGAAGAGCAGATCACCCTGCGCGCATTTCGCAGCTTGCTCTGCAAGCGACGGTTGTTTGGTGTGGCTGACAACGAGACGCTTGAGGCGCTGTTCACGGAGAGTGCACAAAACCAGCAGGAAGTTACCGAACAGCTCGGCAATCAGGTTCGCAAAGCCGTAGAAGTGTTGGTGCAGGCCGTTGACCGTTCAAACAAGGATCGCAAAGGCGGACTTCTTGAGGGCATCACCGAGCAAGAGGTTTATGATGCCGCATTGACCGTGATGATGCGGCTGGTGTTCCTGTTTTCGGCGGAAGAGCGCGGTTTATTGCTGTTGGGTGATCCGCTCTACGATCTATACTACGCCGTATCCACGCTCCGCGCACAATTGCGTGAAGAAGCGGATCAGCATGGCGAGGAAGTGTTAGAGAGGCGGCTTGACGCGTGGTGCAGGCTGCTGGCCACATTCCGGGCAGTATACGGGGGGATTGATCACGACCGCATGAGGTTGCCTGCTTACGGTGGCAAGCTGTTCAGTCCGGATCGCTATCCGTTTCTTGAAGGACGTCCCAAGGGAACCTCGTGGAAAGATACGCAGTCAGTCCCGCTGCCAATCAACAATCGCACCGTGCTTCATCTTCTGGAAGCGCTTCAAATCCTGCAGATGCCCATGCCGGGCGGTGGGCCGAAAGAAGCGCGTCGCCTGTCGTTTCGTGCTTTGGACATTGAGCAAATCGGACATGTGTATGAGGGACTGCTCGATCACACTGCTGTCCGGGCGGCAAGTCCGGTGTTAGGATTGACCGGAACGCGTGGCAAGGAAGAAGAGATTCCATTAGAAGAACTGGAAAGGCTGCACCAGCGCGGCATAGATGATCTGGCAGATTATCTGCATGATCTGACGGGACGAAGTGCGCCTGCCATCAAGCGCGCGCTGACCAATCCTCCTCTCTTGGATGACCAGCGATTGCTCGTCGCTTGTGAGAATGATCAAGCGCTTGTGGAACGCGTACGGCCTTATGCGGCTTTGCTTCGTGAAGACACACAGGGCTATCCAACGGTGATCGTTCCGGGCAGCGTATACGTAACACAGGGCAGCGATCGGCGCACGACCGGTACGCATTATACGCCACGTACGCTCACCGAAGAAATTGTGAAATATGCCTTGGAACCGCTGGTGTATGAAGGTCCGGCGGATGGCAAGCCGCGTGAAGAGTGGAATCTGAAGTCGGCGCGGGAACTGTTGGCACTCAAGATATGCGACTTTGCCATGGGGTCGGGGGCGTTCTTGGTGCAGGCGTGTCGCTACTTGAGCGAACTTCTGTTGGAAGCGTGGGGGAAGGCGAAGAAGGAGGCCGGAACAAGGCCTATTGTCACGCCGTTTGGCGATCCATCAGAAGGGAGACCGGAAGAGCGGGTCATTCCCTTGGACAATGAAGACGAAGCTCTGACTATTGCCCGGCGAATTATTGCCGATCGATGCTTGTATGGTGTGGACAAGAATCCCATGGCTGTAGAAATGGCCAAGCTTTCGCTGTGGTTGATCACATTGGCCAAGGGCAGGCCGTTTGAGTTTCTCGATCACTCGCTAAAGTGTGGCGACTCTCTCTTAGGTGTAACCGATCCACGGCAGGTAGAGAACTTCCACATCAATCCGGATCGTGGCAAGGAACTGCACGCCGAACATCTTGCCGGGTTCTATACAACAGCCATTCATGCGGCCTTACAAAAGGCAGCCGAGTTCCGCAAGAAGCTGGAAGACATGGCCACGGAAGGTGTAACGGATACAGCTGAAAAGGAACGGTTGCTTCGGGAAGCAGATATTGCTACGGATCAGGTTCGCTTGTTAGCGGATTTGGTGATTGCGGCGGCCTTCAAGACCGCAGGGCAGCGAGAGGGCAATTATAACTCGTTGGTACAGGATTGGTTAGAGAAGGCTGGACGAGTGTTGTCAGAGAAGACATCGGATGATGATCGAGTGCTTCTGCTGGCGGAACTCGAAGAGCTGGTTTATGATGCACTGAACTCCAGTGAGCCGAGAATTGCCGCAGGTCAATTGCAGCCGAGACGTACGTTCCACTGGGCTGTAGAATTCCCGGAAGTGTTTGCAAATGGCAGGATTGGATTTGACACCATTCTGAGTAATCCGCCATTCTCTGGCGGACAACATATTACCGGGCAACTTGGCATTGACTACCGGGAGCATATGGTCTGTCACATCGCAAACGATCGAAGAGGTAGCGCAGATTTGTTCGCCTATTTCTATTTACGTGCAAGCCTATTGGTCGCGATAGACGGTATAATTGGAATGCTGGCAAGTAATTCAATCTCGCAGGTAACAACACGTGAAGTCGGCCTGGATCAACTCGTATTGAGTAATTGTTCAATTATACGTGCCATCCCGAGCCGACCGTGGCCTGGCACCGCAGCATTGGAGATTGCCTGCGTCTGGATATGCAAAGGACGGTGGGCAGGAGAGTTTGTATTGGAGAACAAAGGAGTTTCTGGAATTACTTCGTTTCTGCGAACTCCTGGTAAAGTACTGGGTATGCCATTACGACTCAAAGCTAACGAACGACGAGCATTCATTGGATCGACTGTTCATGGCAAGCACTTCCTACTCTCCGAAGATGAAGCCCGTTTGCTATTCACTATGAGCGAGGAGAATCACAAAGTCGTGTATCGTTTCTTAAACGGTGAGGATTTGACATCACGACCCGACCAGTCACCCAGCCGTTGGATTGCCAATTTTCATGATTGGCCATTGTCACGAGCGTTTGAAGGAAGCTGGTCAGAAGCGGATGAAAGGCAGAGGACTGCTTGGCTGCGAAACGGATTTGTCCCGTCTGACTATCCAGGTCCAGTTGCTGAGGACTTTCCAGATTGTCTTCGGATTGTCCGAACCAAATATGAGGCAGGAACAGTTAGTCACAGCGATGTCGACTCACAAGAGAATAGTGCTAAGTGGTGGCGTTATCATCGAACTGCACCGAACCTTTATGAGGCCGTCTCCGGAATGTCGCGGGTGTTTGTCACCGCACTTACAAGTAAACACTTCATTGTCGTTGCTCATTGTCCCGATATCGTGTTCAGTCATGCCGTCGGTGTATTCGCTTTTGACACCTTTAATTTCTTCGCACTTCTTCAGTCTTCGATTCACCAAGTATGGGTAGTATCATACCAGTCCAGCCTTGAAACTCGCGGTCGGTACACTCCATCTGATTGTTTTGAGACTTACCCACTCCCAAAGTCAACGAAAGAGATCGATGACATCGGATCGCGGTATCACAACTACCGCACGGCAATCATGAAAGAACGGAGCGAGGGCCTAACAGGTACTTATAATCGCTTTCATGATCGAGACGAAAAGGCTGGGGACATCCAACAACTTCGCGAGCTTCAAATTGAGATGGACAAGGCCGTAGCGCAAACCTACGGCTGGAGCGACTTGCAGCTCGAACATGGTTTCCATGCCACGAAGCAAGGCGTTCGCTTCACAATCAGCGAGAAGGCTCGCCGCGAAGTGTTGGATCGGTTGCTCAAGCTCAATCATGAACGGCATGCTGAAGAGGTCGCGCAGGGCCTGTGGGATGTGGGCAAGAAGAAGCCGAGCAAGAGAGCCGCCAAGGCCAAGGTTGCCAATCAGCCTGACATACTCGATAACGAAAACACCTAACGGAAATAATATCCGCCATGACCGAATCCAATTCCACTCCTGCTATGACAGAACCCGTGGCAACCCCGCCCCCTTCGCAAGCCGAAATACGCGATATGTTAGAAGAGCTGATCAAGAAGGATCTGCTCGGCCCGGCAGGTGGCGAAGAAGAGGAAGTGGCCGAAGACCGTGTGCGGGAACGCTATCTGGTGGGCATGCTGGCCCCGCGCAAGCAGGAGATTGCCCCCGAAGAATTGGATGAAGTGGGCCAAGCCGGCACAGATAGCGCCGAGGATGGTAAGGCCGAGCTGTTTCCGCTACCCACCAAGACCTTCCGGCCGTCATCCATGGGCATGACCTTTTCCGTGGATGGTGCAGCCAAAGCGTTGAAGCTGACCGTGCGCTGGGGGCAGTACACCAGAGCTGACAGCGAAACTCTTAAGAGACCCGATGGAACTTTGCTGCGTGTATGGAAACGTGAGCAGATTGAAGGCGTGACGGACAAGCTGATGATGCGCGAGGGTCAGTTTGTGCCGTGGAACCCGCATGAAGAACACCCGGATGTATCGGTCAAAGGGCGGATCAGAAAAAGTCAGGATGAATGGATTGTCACACTGTTTCTGGTGAACGGAAAGCAGGAGCCAAAGGTCAGGCAGGATGAAGCATGGTTGCTTCAACCGGAGATAATCGTCGAATCAACCGATGGTCAGGCAGTATTTCGTAAGCGGGTCAAGAATAGCCGCACCTCCGACCAAGTTGATCCGCTGGTGGTGATGGAGACAGACGCCATGACGATGCTCTATCGGCGGCGGCTTGAATTCGCCGTCGGCCACGGAACCTCCGTCCATGCGGTCGTATCACCCGATGACTATGAACGGGCAGTGAGACTGGAAACTCGCACCATTCCCACGCAGGAGATTCCACAAACCACACCACCCACGGCCAAAGACATTCCGGCGCTGGCGTCGCTGGTTCTGGATATGAAACTGCTGTCGGAGGCCTCAGATGCGGATTTGCCACGCTACCTGAAGGCGCTGCCGGATGCTTATGCCGAGTGGATTGAACAACACCGCAAGAAGATTGATGATCCGGCAGAAGACCTGCAGAAGCATGCAATGGCCGCGAATGAGGCACTTAAGAAATGTACAGGAACATTGGCGAGAATCCGCGCAGGTATCGCGCTCTTGGAATCAAACCCTCAAGCAGCTGATGCCTTTCGGTTTGCCAATCGAGCCATGTGGCAACAGCGCGTGCGATCACGTTTCGTCAAAGAAGTACGCAAAGGACAAAAGCCAGACCTTTCCGATCTTGACATACCGGCAAACCGAAGTTGGTATCCGTTTCAGCTCGCATTCATCCTGTTGAACTTGCCGAGCGTTACGGATCTGCATCATGAAGACCGCACACATCCCACGGATGCTACAGCGGATCTACTATGGTTCCCGACAGGTGGTGGTAAGACCGAAGCATACTTGGGACTGACCGCTTATACGATAGCGATGAGACGACTTCAGGGAGTTGTTGCAGGACGGCCAGGCGAGTTTGGCGTCGCCGTATTGATGAGATACACGCTGCGGCTGTTAACCCTGCAACAATTTCAACGCGCTGCAACTTTAATGTGCGCTTGCGAGGTGATTCGCCGAGAAGATCCGAAGAAGTGGGGAAAGGAGCCTTTTCGCATTGGACTGTGGGTGGGCATGAAATCTACACCCAATACAACAGCACAATCCCAAGAAGCCATTCAGCAGGTGCGCGACGCTGGTTATGGCCAAAGTGGGACACCGGCGCAACTGACCTCTTGTCCATGGTGTGGGAGGACAATTGATCCGGGCAGACACATTACTGTGAATGTCGGACCGGGGACGCCGTGGCGAACGTTCATCTACTGCGGAGACGAACTTGGTGAGTGTCCGTTTGGGGCAAAACAATCGCCAAACGAAGGGATTCCAGCATTAGTAGTAGATGAGGAAATCTATCGTCATCCGCCTGCCCTGCTCATCTCCACCGTTGACAAGTTTGCCCAGATGCCGTGGAAGGGACAGGTGCAAATGTTGTTCGGACAGGTCACAAAATACTGTCCACGACATGGATTTCGTTCTCCTGAAATTGAAGACGCTGATTCACACAATGCCTATCGAGGACTTCCAGCCGTTCAGTCGGTAGCTCATCCTCTGCTGCGGCCACCAGATCTAATCATTCAGGACGAGTTGCATCTGATCAATGGGCCGCTCGGATCGCTCGTTGGGCTTTATGAAACGGCTATTGATGCATTGGCATCATGGGAAATTGACGGAAAGAAAGTCAGGCCTAAAGTCATTGCTTCAACGGCAACCATCAGGCGCGCTCAAGAACAAGTCTTCAAGCTCTATCAACGAAAGCTGGAAGTCTTTCCACCCCATGGGACGGACATTACAGATAACTTCTTTGCAATACAGCGGACTCCAAGTGCGGAATATCCAGGACGCAAGTACCTTGGCATCTGCGCACAAGGTAAAAGCAATCCCGCTGCCTTGATCCGCGTGTATGTGGCATCTCTGGCTGCAGCACAGCTTCTCTACGACAAGTACGACACGCTGGCTGATCCATGGATGACACTCGTCGGTTATTTTAATGCGATTCGAGAACTGGGAGGTGCTCGAAGACTGGTCGAGGACGAGGTAAGCACGCGATTGCGCGACACAAGTTCGCGTGGCTTGGCTAATCGTGCACGGCGACCAATTCTCGAAGAACTTACATCGCGAAAGAGTGCGGCTGATATACCTAAGATCTTAGATCGTTTGGATGTCGTCTTCAGCAAGGCAGCAGAGGCCGAGCGAAAGGCTGCACTTGGGCAAAGATCTGCGCGCCCGTTACCACTCGATGTACTGATCGCAACCAACATGATTTCGGTCGGAGTTGACGTGGACCGGCTTGGCTTGATGGCGGTCTTTGGACAACCTAAAACGACGGCTGAGTATATTCAGTCGACAAGCCGCGTTGGAAGAAAATTTCCTGGACTCGTATGTACAATCTATAACTGGGCACGACCACGCGACTTATCGCATTTCGAGCAGTTTGAGCATTACCATTCGACATTCTATCAACATGTTGAGGTGCTGTCAGTCACTCCATTTGCGCCCAGAGCTCTGGATCGAGGGCTTTCAGCGCTGATGGTCTCTCTTATTCGTTTAGCCTCTGAGCGGCTCAATCACAATATTACTGCTCGTGAACTGAAGAGAGACGATGAATTGATGGATGCCGCTATCGCCGCTATCACTGATCGGGTATTGAATGTTGAAGGCGCTAATGATCGGGCAGCAGAAGTCAAGGCAATGCTCGCAGAACGAAGAGATGTCTGGTTACGAGAAATTCAAGACGCACGGCATTACTTCTTGGCCTATCGAGCGGCGTCATCTCAACCCAGTAAAGGTCTGCTTTCCCAAGCCGGCGACGGTCCTTGGAGAACCTTTACATGCTTGAACTCCCTGCGTGATGTTGAACATTCCATTAACCTTGTTTTGGGAAACGAGGACGGCCTGGATACTGCTCTATCTGGCAATGGCACGCAAGCAAATCAGGGAGCGAATTCATGAAGACGAAACTTGGTGATATTCGTCCCAGTCAGCTTCTGTACACATATGGAGTTGGCTCCCTTCTTGATTTGCCGAACTTTTCCGTGTTGGTAATGGGACTTGATGATTGGGACATTTCGTACGCCAGAGTAATCTCTGAAGAGCGTCTTCTTCAGGCTGTGCGGCAACAACTTGGATCTCAGATAGAAGCACTTAGACATCCACCTTATGATTCAAAGGACGATGAAAAGGGATTCAATCAATACAACACCGTGACGGCAGGTGTCCCTGTAGTCCCGTTTCCACGCTGGGCTCGTTGTCCACAATGCAGTCTTCTGGCACCGATCAGTTCGGGGCTGTTTGAAATTCAGAAGCAGCCGTTCTATCCCGACAGAACTCGGGTTGTACATACGCATTGCGAGAAAGCAGACCGACCACCTCCGGTGATCCCTGTACGCTTTTTATTGGCGTGCAGTAATGGCCACTTAGATGACTTTCCGTGGGTAGAATATGTCCATAAGGGACCGTGCAACTGTCGGCCGATCATTCTGAAGATGTTCGAGTTTGGTGTTTCGGGTGAAGCATCCGACATTATCGTGCGGTGCGAGACTTGCAAAGAAGAACGCCGAATGGGTGATGCATTTGGTGCCGATGCGCCGAAGCATCTTCCCAAATGTAGAGGATGGCATCCCCACATCAAACGCACTGATGATAAGGAGTGCGAGGAATCGGTCAAGACGATACTTCTTGGTGCCTCAAACAGTTGGTTTCCTGTTACCCTATCCGCACTTTCTATACCTCAATCGACGGACCGTCTTTCACAGCTAGTGGATAAGAACTGGTCAGTCCTTGCGGAAGCAGTGACAATTGATGTGCTTCGAGCATTTCGAAAAGTAGGTAACTTGCCCGATTTTGCAGGTTACAAGGACGAAGAAATCTTCGTCCGAATCGAAGCACGAAGATCGGAAAAGCCAGTTGGTACTAGCGAGGATGGAAAGGATCTCAAGCTTCCGGAATGGTCCGTGCTTTCAGGATTGAAAGTCATCAGCAATACTTCAGATTTCTCGCTAAGAACAGTGGACGTTCCGAAGCATTTCCGTGAGATCATTGCAAGAGTTGTACTTGTAGAACGACTGCGGGAAGTTCGCAGCCTAATCGGCTTCACACGAGTCGAGTCGCCCGGCGAGTTTGACGAGTTTATGGAAATCAGCAACGCTGACTATTCACCACTATCACGCAAACCTCCCGTATGGATTCCAACAACAGAAGTATTTGGGGAAGGACTTTTCATACAGTTTGAGGAAAGTGCTATTCAGAGTTGGCGCAAACGAACACCTGTGGCTAAGAGGGAGCATGAATTCTTTGAAGCACATAAGGCTTGGCGATTTGCGCATAAGCTGACACCGGTCGAGCAGGGATTCCGAGGTTTGCGTTACGTGTTACTGCACTCGTTCGCACATGCTGTGCTCCGTCAGCTAGCAACGGACAGCGGGTACGCAGCGGCAAGCGTACGAGAGCGCATTTACTCCCGAGAAGTCGACTTGCCAGGAGGCCCGATGGCTGGGCTTCTTCTGTACACTGCGGCTCCGGATAGTGAAGGCACATTGGGTGGATTGGTTAGTTTAGGCGATCCAGAGAAATTGAGCTATCACGTGCTCCAAGCTTTAGAACGGGCACGTTTGTGTGCCTCTGATCCCTTATGCTCGGAGCACAAGCCATATGACGAACATGCGACTCTTCACGGCGCGGCGTGTCACGGATGTTTGTTTTCCCCGGAAACCTCATGCGAGCACGGAAACAAATATCTTGATCGGTCAACCCTCGTCAAGACATTTGCCGTTGAAGATGTAGCTTTCTTCGTATCCAACTGAGCCAAGCATGTCTACACAACTTGAAGACCTCTTCAGACTCATGAGGCTTGTTATCAAACAGCTCCCTGTTTCGATGGTCGTCGCGCTGTGCGATAAGCTTGAAGGAGTGGACGATGATCATCTTGAGAATGAGTACGCACTTCTTGCAAGCACAATTATCCCCACAACTGCGCGGCAGGCTGTCGCCGATTTGCTTAAGTCAGCATTCATCCTGAGAGAAAATTGTTCAGCGAGGTCATTGGCTTGGGCACTCAGAGGTGCTCTCAGTACAGGGCATAAGCTAACTACCGACGAAGTAATGGAGCTTGTGTGGACGGGTCCTCCGGGACTTGATTATGGATTACGCCGCACGGACCAGGTACTGTTAGACCTAATCGAGGGAGCCCAATCATCTGTGCTTGTTGTGACCTTTGCGGCCTACAAGATTCCGCAAATCGTGTCGGCGTTGTTACGGGCAACAGAGCGCAGCGTTGATGTTACTATGATATTGGAATCGGTCAAAGAAAGCGAAGGTAAACTGGACTTCCAGGCGACCGATGCAGTTGGTAGCGAGCTTCTTGAAAAAGCGAGAATCTTCTTTTGGCCACTGGACAGGCGACCTCGTGACAGCGTGGGCAGGCACGGCTCTCTTCACGCCAAGTGCGCTGTTGCTGATGATATCATTGCGCTTGTTTCCAGTGCCAACTTGACTGAATACGCTATGTCTCTGAATATGGAGTTTGGAGTGATGATTAAGGGTGGAGATTTGCCTAAGTCAATCAACATGCATTTCCGAAGACTAATTGAAGAGGGGCAGTTACTGCCGGTGGAGCGTATTAATTGAACCCGCTTCGCACGAATTCAGGACTTGCCGAAGAAGCGAACATCCGCACCGGCTACTCCTACCAAACCATCGTCAATCCCCCTCCCGCCGATCCAGCGGCGGCACACCGCGCGTGAGATAAGACAGCCTATCGGAGCTTCACATGCAAATCGAAACCTACGACGGCAACACATGGGTTGCTTACTTGGACATCTCGGGTTTCAAGGCGATGATGAAAGATAAGAAGAAAGCTTTGGATGCACTAGATCACTTTTACCAATATGGCTATGATGTACTAAGAGACCATGCGGATCGGTATCGGCGAGAGCTTGCGGGAGGGCCAGCGATGAATGGTCTGTTTTTCTCCGACTGTGGCATCTTGTTCTTACGGCTGAATAACACTCATGCCGAAAACGCACTCCAAGAGGTACAGCCATTGTTGGACATAGTCGCCACATTGAGCCGAAAAATGATCCGCCATGACATCATGGTTAGTACTTCTATTGCATTTGGTCATTTTCGTTACGAAGAACGGCAAGGGTTTCAGGTAATGCAGAAAAATATGGTATACGGCAATGCTTTTGTCAGTGCCTACCTCGACAACGAAGTCAATGAACCAAGACTGAAGCCGGGACATTGTCGAATCGTGCTGGACGAATTGGCCCCTTTGGCTCCACGCCTAAATCAGGGTCTTACCGAATTGCGGGAGAGAAAGATGCGTTACCAAGGGCACTTAATGTATTACTGGATGGTAGAGCACGATGACGATATTGGACGCTTTCAAGAAGAGTTTTCAAGGCGTGAGGCACACGACTGGAAAGGCATGTGCAAACTGATTAATACGTACGCACATGGTCCGACTCGCACACAGCGAGGTACTGAAGCTAATGTAGGCGGTGCGAATGCGTAACACATCGTACAATAGATAAGCTCAGCGGAGATCGGTATGAAACCAAACTTGCTTATGCGCTTCGACAAAGTGTTTGCTCATGACCGACGATCCAAGACAAAGAAATAATACCGTTTCACAGGACTGACATAGAAGAAATGTCTTTACAAAATGCGCTAAACTGGTCCCACCTCCGCCCACTACGTGGCTCACAGCAAACCGCTTTCGAGGAGCTTTGCTGTCAGCTTGCATCTCTGGAACCATTCCCTGCAGGAACGAACTTTGTGCGCGTTGGGGCTCCCGATGGTGGAGTTGAGGGATACGCACTTTTACAGGATGGTGCGGAAAAAGCCTGGCAAGCCAAATTCTTCGAAACTCCCCCTGACAACGGTAGGTGGAGTCAAATCGATGAATCAGTGAAGACAGCACTTGATAAGCACCCTAATTTGACAGATTACTGCATCTGTCTGCCTGTAGATCGGCCGGACGCACGCACTTCGCGCGCCAGATCGTTTATGGAGCGATGGAACGATCACGTCCAAAAGTGGGAAGGCTGGGCGTGCGACAAAAAAATGGTGGTGAAATTCCATTACTGGGGGCAGAGTGAGATTCTTTCTCGTCTTGCACTACCAGTTCATGTCGGAAAAGCGCGCCTCTGGTTCGACAAAGAGCTTTTCTCGGACGAATGGTTTCGCCGGCGCTTGAATGCAGTCAAGGTAGATGTTGGACCGCGATATACACCAGAGCTAAACGTCAATGTTTCAATCACTGAAGTTTTCGATGCCCTCGGGAAGACACCTGTTTACTTGAAATCGCTTGAACGTAGTTTCAAGAAGTTCCGGAAAGCATCGTACGATGTGACTAATGGTTATCATACGAACCCCTTAGCCGGAACGAAAGAGTTTGCCGATCTTGTGTCCGCATGCCAGACTCTGACAAAATTACTTGAGGCTGTAATAAAGCCGGACCTTGTCCAATCACCTTGGGAAGATATTGCCAGCAAGGCCGAAACCGTTAGTGACACTGGATGGCAACTGCACCGTACAATTACGGACTTAGATATGGGGAGTCAGAAAGATACTGAAGACAGTACCAAGAAGCTTGATTATGGATACGGACGCCAACTCCTGTCATCTTTGGCGAATGCAGCTGATGACATCTACGAGCTTGCATCCAGCGATAGTAGTCGCGCGGTAAACCAGAGAGTTCTATGCCTTCTCGGAGAGGCTGGTACAGGCAAGACGCATTTACTTTGTGATGTCGCGGATCGGCGGATGAGAGAGGGCATACCCACGATCCTCCTTCTCGGACAACAATTCGCATATCAAACGAATCCTTGGACAACCGCTCTCCAGTTACTTGACTACTCAGGATCCACGGATGAGTTCTTAGGGGCACTCGAGACATATGCGATCGCTAATGGAACGCGTGCCATGATTCTCGTCGATGCTCTGAACGAGCCGGGACCCGAAAACAGAATGATGTGGCATAAATACATGGGCAGTTTTCTGGCACAGATCGCACATTATCCTCATGTTACGGTAGCTACGAGTATTCGGTCAGGCTACGCCGACGAAGTCGTTCCGGAGCATCTGCGTAAGAACGGGCTGCTGTGCGTTACACATTATGGATTCTCCGGCATTGAGTTCGATGCGACAGATGTATTCTATGCCCATTACAAGATTATGCCATCGAGTGTGCCCGTCCTAAACCCGGAATTCTCGAATCCACTTTACCTCAAGCTCTTTTGCGAGACTCTTAACAAGGCCGGGCTCGAAACGATGCCGTCGGGTGTTGAGGGCTTTACGAAATTGCTGTTCTTCTTCGTTGATAAACTGAACGACGTCCTTGCACGTCCGGACAGGCTCGATTTTGACGAAAAAGAGAATATTGTACGCCGCGCGGTTGACGCATTGGTTTCAATCATGATTGAGCACGGGCGACGGTGGGTGGTAAGAGATGATGCAAAATCCGCCCTTGCTAGCTTACTGCAGAGTTTAGGGCACAGCAAATCACTTTTTACCCAGTTGATTGCTGAAGGTCTGCTGAGTGAGGACAAAATAGACAATGATGGCAAGCACGTTGATATCGTGCGCTTCACATACGAACGGCTCGCAGATCACCTTATAGCGAGCCGTCTACTCGATCAACATTTGGACGCAAATAATCCTAAATCGTCCTTTGCTAAGGATATGACGCTTGGTTCGATGGTAACTGATCCTAATTGGTGCTATAGAAACTCTGGACTTCTTGACGCCCTCTCAGCACAGGTTCCTGAAAGGACGGGACGAGATCTCATCGCATTGGCTCCACTTAGTGCAAGGCAGTGGAAGGTTGTCTCGTCACTTGTTCATAGCCTTGTGACGCGCGCACCAGGCAGTGTTACTAACGAGACTCTGCGGATCATTAGTAAGTTTGGCACAAGGCAGGATTCAGTAGATATGCGCAAGGCGCTCCTGACGCTGTCGGTGGTTCCAAAACATCCCCTGAATGCGGAGTTCCTGCATGATCGTCTTGTGAGTAGGCAAATGGCAGAACGAGATGGATCATGGACAATTCCGATTCATCACTTATACGATACTCAGTCGCCAGTTGACCGACTCCTTCGTTGGGCTTGGTCAGATCGGGATCAAAGTCATCTGTCCAAAGAGTCTATATTTCTCGGTGCAACCACTCTGTCTTGGTTTTTGACATCATCGAACAGATTCCTGCGCGATAAGGCAACAAAAGCACTGGTCTGCCTGCTTACGCCGCGGCTCGATCTCGTTCAACCCCTTTTAGAGCGGTTTGAGAATGTTAACGATCCATATGTTTCTGAACGGCTGTACGCTGTTGCTTACGGATGCTGCATGCGTAGGCCGCAAAATGTGGAGGTGCAGAACATCGCAGTGTATGTGTACAAGCAGATTTTCGAGAAAGGAACACCACCACCATGCATTCTCCTGCGTGACTATGCTCGCGGAATTGTGGAAAGAGCTTTCGAAGTGAATCCGGATCTGGATATCTGTCCGCTGCTTATCTATCCACCTTATCAAAGCGAATGGCCTTCCATTCCCAGCGAACAGAATATTGAAGCGATCAAGAAGGATCATGAAAAGAACGGCAAAATGACACCGGGCTTTTTTGGAATCTATGGATCAGTAATGGATTTTGGGGATTTCGCAAGGTACGTGATCGGTACAAATGGCCACATGTCCAATTGGTCGGCGAGCCGTCTCGGAACCCCTGTTAAGATTTTGAGGCATACGCAAAAAATCTCCAAAAAGTTCGATCAGTGGATAATTGGATCAGGGATGTCATTGGGATCTAAACTTGTACATGAAGAGCCAAATTACTTTGACCTCTCACAGATTCAGCGTTTCGTTATAAAACGAGTTCTTGATCTCGGGTGGACATCTGATCGGTTCGGGTGGTTCGATGATCAGGTCGACCAAATGTCTATGAGACGCGAAGCAAATAAAGTTGAACGCATCGGCAAGAAATATCAATGGATTGCATTGAGAGAAATCCTTGCGCGCATTTCGGACAACTTCGAGTACATTGGTGATCACTTTGGAAGTTCCCAAAAGGAGTACCAGGGTCCCTGGCAACTGACCTACGGTCGCGACATTGATCCATCTCATGTGCTTAAGAGGGGAAAACCTCTTAACGAAGACGATGACGTCACTCTTTGGTGGATGCCCGACAGCTTTTCTGACTGGCGGCCAGAACTTGACGATGCAACTTGGATCCACCTTGGTGATAATAGCCCACGCGTAGAGTCCTTTATCGAAGTTAGCGACCCACACGATAGCAATCAGTGGTTGTGCCTGTACGGATCACCAGGCTGGCAAGACGCTGAGCTTGAAGAGGCGAGGATGCGTGGAAGAGAACAACGGAGCCTGTGGTATCATATTTTGAGTAGGATCGTTCACAAAAATGATGTTGACAAATTTGTCAAATGGGCGAAGACAAAATCTACGTTTTGGGGACCAGTATTGGACAGTCCGTCCGAGTATCACAACGTCTATTTGGGTGAGTTCTTCTGGTCTTCATGCGCTGACTTCTACCAGACTGAATATTATGAACACCAAGGGTGGGAGGATTTGCCGGACTCTAATCGGCTATGCCCGATTCTTCAGACTACAGAAACCTATAGCAATGAAAGTGGTGGCTACGACTGCTCTACTGAAGCAGGATTTCACATTTACATTCCATGTAAATGGCTTATCGATAACATGAGCCTCTTGTGGAACGGGGAGGACGGCAGGTTTGTCAGTGGTTCCGGCGATATTGTCTTCAAGGATCCGTCTGGAATTGGATTTGGGAGAAGCTGCTTACTGGCAAGAAAAGACATTCTGATTGATTTCCTCGATCGGACTGGGTATGCGCTCGTCTGGGTAATGTTTGGTGGAAAGGAGATTGTTACTGGACAACACGAGAAGTGGCCAGGCAGAATAGAGATGAGTGGAATCTATTCTTTGAAGGATGGCACCATTCAAGGCGAACGTTGGGCACTTCTGCGAACACGGGATGGTGAGCAACAACTATCTGTGCCCACAAGAGTATCAGGTAAGTCAGCGAATCGGCGGACACGAAAAGACAACAGGGTATGATGCCGTGGACTCCATGTCAACCCGTATTTCCGATCACTGCTGCCCACTCGTACCTTCATCAGCACCATAGCGACGACGATAGCAGAGGGCACACGCTGCACCGCCCATAACTATCATAGCAAAGATGACAACGACTCCCGCGTGATGAGAAAAAGGTTCGTGCTGCGCGCTACTCGTGCAAGAGGATGACAACATCCGCGAGACCGTCTTCAGTGCTGGGCTGAAACATGCCATAAAGCAATTTCGGAGCATTACTAACGGCAGTCACGCTACGACGCCAAACCTCTCAACATGAAACTTCATCTGCGGAGCGATCATGAGCATCTTTTCGATTCTGAACCAAATCAAGAACAACGAAGTAGTCCTCCCGGCTATTCAGCGCGACTTTGTATGGACTGAAGACAAAGTCCAAATGCTTCTTGATTCCGTGATGCGTTCATATCCGATCGGAATCATTCTCGAATGGGAGACATATGACGACATACAGTACCGCACGTTCGATCAGGATTACAGAGATGACACCTCGTATGTTTTCCACAGCAATACCGAGAACAAGCGGCTGCGAATTGTCCTTGACGGCCAGCAACGCCTCCAATCCTTGTACATCGGGCTGTTCGGTACACATAATGGGAGACACCTTTACTTCGATGTCTTGAGCGGCAAGCCTGGCAAGGACTTTCGTGAGGTGAAGTACTCTTTCCGTTTCCTGGCAGACGCAGAGGCACAGCAAAAGAATGCAGAATCGCGAGAGAAAGCAAGGGTGCAGACCCAAGTCGATGTTCATGCGGACTCTGATGATGAGGAGGCGAATGATAGGAAGGTATTGTTTCTGAAAGTTATGGACATTTATACACTGGGCGCCATTAGCAAGGAGCGACTGATCAGCAAGATGAAGAGCGACCTAGCGCTTGGCGATGATGACGTCTTTCGACTGCGAGCGAACATTCAGATGATGGACGATGCTCTTAGCAAAGACGAGAACATACTAAAAGCGTCTGTCATAGATGAGAATCTCCCTAGTGATAAACCTGAGCGAAAGAGTGAATCCGATGTATTGGAGGTGTTCGTTCGTATCAACCGACAGGGAACACCGCTCAATCGCTCGGATCTGATTTTCAGCATGCTGAAGCTTTCATGGCGCGAGTCAGCCGTTGCACTTCCAGAGTTCGTCAAGAAAATCAACGAAGGGAATTCATTTCAGCTTGATACCGACTTTGTGATGAGATGCTTGTTTGCCGTGGCGGGCCTGGGTACAAAATTTGACGTGGACAAGCTAAGGCATAAAGACAATATCGATGCGATCAAGAAGAACTACGATCGGGTGTGCAGAGCGATTCAGTCATCTGTCGACTTTGTTCAAACACAATGCTGGTGTGTGAGCAGTCGCCTCCTTAAGGGGTATCACACTCTGGTCCCCTTCGTCTACTACCTGGCGAACACGACCGGACATACTGTGCCGAACAATGGAACTGTACCATTCAGGAAAGCGCTCTATCTATTTGGCTTCTGTGCGCCGTTCTCACGTTACGCTGACAGTAGGCTTAACAAATTCATAAATGAAGCTCTGAAGCCGCTAGCGAGTCGGGCTGATCCCATCTTTCCCTTGGAGAAAGCGATAGAATACTCAAGATACTGGGAACGAGTAACGGGAATTAATGATGATCTACTTAACCGCAACCCAGCGCTCGCGCTATCGCTGGTCCAGCAATTGTCGGGCGCCAAGACACATTTTTGGGCCAACGCCCCCGAGATCGATCATATCTTTCCTCGCTCGAAGCTGAGAGAAATGGATCGATTCTCTGAGGAAGAGATCAATCACTTTGCTAATTACTGGATTCTTGCGAAGGGGAAGAACCAGAACAAGAGCAATCAGCACCCCAAGGAATACTTCGAGGACGTGAACGACGGCGAGCTTGCCAGAGCGTGCATAGATCGATCGCAACTGAACTACAACATGTACAGAAGTTTCATGCGTGACCGGGCCGCGAAGATCGTCGAGAAGGTAGCCAAAAAGCTTGGATTCAACGAAAGCGAATTTGAAGCGCCGTCTCGAACTCAGGATTAGCACAGAAGGGTTGTGCGTACAAGTACCGAACCTTTGGGCATTCGCACCTTCGGTGCCATCACCATTATAGCGACGGCCGTAAGGCATCAGATGCTGCGAAGCGGCGCACAGCGCACGAGACTAACGCACCTTCGGTGCCATCACCATCATAGCGACGGCTAATAGGGCATCGGTGGTCGCGAAGCAGAGTGATTCAGGGGTAGGCATTCGCGGACAACTTCATTACCATCATCCAAGCAAATGGCAGCGTAAGATCCGTAACTTGCGACCTCAAACAACACACTAAATCTGTAACGCATTGTGTACTATTTGTTCTAACGATGCACAGAAAGGAGCCCACATCGCTTCGGCTTTGTTAAACAACTGCGAGCATTCAAAAGCGCAGCAAAAGGGATGCGTGAAACTCTGTGCCAATCTGTTTCGTGTTATAGCAATGCACATTGACATAGCGGACGGTTCTGCACGTTAACTTGACAAAATATTCTATTATTTGTACATTCTTAATAAATAACAGCGAGTACGCCGATGTGTTACATCGCTGTATTATAATTCGAACGTTATCATTATGATAATAAATAATTTAAATAGCGTGTTGAACGTTATGTATAGTCGAAATACCATGAATACTGATTTAACTGTATAGACTTTTGTCTGATAGGCCTCTCACCGATATTCGACGGCATCGCAACAGCCGGACAACCGATTATTCAATCGCACTGGTTGAGAAATGAGTACTCCTAAAACACATAGTAGGTTTCGACATTACTTCGTGGCGATCATGGAGAGAACGCAATTTGACACCAAGTTCGTCTTCTCTGTGGCTGGATTCTCGATCGTACTTATAGCGGTTCTAATCCTATTCCCTCAGTTCAAGAGCTGGCTCGTGTTGTTGGAGGTTGCGCACACAGACCGGCTGGATTTTGCATACAGACTCCTCGATCCAGTTTTTTTATGGATGCTTACTGCCGGGTGGTCTGTTTCCAAATTGGTAACAATAGCCAATCCAGGCTTGACGCGCGTTACCGATATTAAAGTGATTGTAAAGAAACTGGCAATTATAATCGTGGTTCTCTTAGTTTCGATATTCTTGTTGTTCCTTGTTGAGAAGCTCATTCTGAAACCGGTATTTCATAAACTTCGTCCCTACGAACAGTACCAACATCTAGTCATGCGCGAAATGTTGGAGCGCGATCGACGCGAATCACCAATTACAGTATCGTCAGCGCTATTCACGTGTCCGTTCGGAATCGCGTATGCAACGAAGACAGCTAATGTCCATGAACTGTCAGCAGATGAAGAAAACATACTAGGAGGTGTCGGTCTGTACCACATTTCCATATCTTTGGAAAAGAAGATCGCTATTTTGACACGAATGAAACTGTGGTTGGATAAAAGAAACGATTTATGGTTGTCGCGGCATTTTGAACACGCATACGACTTCAACTGCGGAAGGTTCGATGCATGTCCATCTGGGACTGTGTTACGACAGGTTTTTGTGTTCTTTCTAGCGCTCCTCCTCCGTTTTCAACCAGCAAGCGAGAGGAACAGGATATTCGGTGTGGGGACCAGAATCCGAGACATGATTAATAGTAACTGGTTGAACAGGAACTGGAAACATTTTAGTGGATCTTTTTTCCTTCTTGTTAACATCGTGGTTCTAATCATCGTTCTATGGTCAAAACTCTATGGATACCGACACAATTGTCTTGAAGAAGTGATTTCTTTGACGGCTGCTATTCTCTTTGCTGTTCTTTGGTTGCTTCCGCTGAGTTATCATATTGTATACAGCGCCAAGAAAACGAACGAACTGTTGATGGACGAAATTCCAGTTGCCGTGTTTGAAACCGATCTCCACGGGAAGATTTTGCATTGCAATAAGTCCTTCCTTAGCCAATTTCATTTGAAAGGCACCGACGTCACGGGAAAGCTGTTATTCAGTAGCCTTTGGGCAAGCGAGCAACAATATGAACTTTTTTTACAAATCTTGAGCCGATCGCCATCACAACGAGTTGAGAATTTCATTGCAGGTATGAGGTATTTCGAATTATCCGAAGCTAAGAGTGATCGTCCTTTTTTCGCCCGCATTGATGCTACATATACCCGAGAGTCTTTTGGATTGCGCATCCGTGGCACCATGACTTCGACTTCACCTATGTATGATCAGTTTGACCTGGGTTTTTTTCGGACAGACCTCTTCGGTGTAATCACGTTTTGCAACTCAAACTTTGCTAGAATTCTGGGGTACAGCACGCCGAATGATGTTGTTAAACACAAGATTCAGAAGTTTCTTCGATTCTACGACGATTTCCAGCTTGATGATCTTGGCAAAGGAGAGATGCTGGAGATTGTTACGCAACACCTAAATGCGCAGAGGATAGACAAGAAGGTTAACCTGTATTCACATAGCCTGAAGCATCCCAACCAAAAACCATACGCTTATGAGGGTGTGATCTGGGATATGTCGAAAACAGAAGATCTATGGAACATGTGCGTGGCGCCAATTTACATAATACAGGAGAGTGATCATGATCGCTTCACATTTACTTTTACTAACAATGCATTTAGAGAGTTGTTCGGTTTTACAGAGGAAGAACTTCAGAAAATCGAGGCAACATCGCTGGTTTCGGCAGAAAAGACAATGAACTTCGAACATTGGCTGGATACAATGAAGAAGAAGGTAAGAGGACAAAAGTATGATAAGCAAGAAGAGAAGTCAATCCTGTATTACAAAAAGAAGGATGGGTCGACCTTTCAAGGGGAATCAGTATCGCGGTCAATCAACTCCTATCACGGGCGTACGGCGCTATTCGGAAGTATACGATCAATTGAAGAGGAACAGAAGATTGCCAGCACTAGACGGCAGGCGGTTCTTGCGGAATATGGTCTCTTTATGATGCACATGATAAGAACTCCTCTTGCGGTCATCATGACTAATGCATGTGCGCTGCAGGACCATAAAGAAATATATCTGAAAGACGAATCTAAGTATCGTGATGCTTTGTCTGACATCTTTAAGCACACACAACAAATAAAGGATCTTGCGGTGGAGGCAACTCGGAGTCTTCACGATATATCAGATGGACAATCGAATGTTAATCTTCTGCAGTGCGTGGAACAAGCTATTGAAATTGTTAACGAGCAGCTCAAAGCGAAGGAGATCAACGTACAGATAGAAGTTGAGGAGGGTTTTAGAGGATTAGTTAGAGGTTCAGAGAATGCAATCGTTCATATGTTCTATCATCTCTTTATAAATTCTTTGGATCACTTGAACAAGAATGGTAAAATAACAGTAAAAGTATTTATGAAAGAAACAAATGCTGAAATACATTTCGTAGACGATGGCGTGGGATTTTCGTCTAGTATTCCCGATCTTGATCTGATTTTTGCTGAGAATTTCACATTGCACCCATTGGCCTCGGGACACTCAGGCATGGGCTTAGCTTTCGTTCGTCGCACAGTTGCTTCAATCGGAGGTACTGTGCGGGCATTGTCAGTTGTACCACACGGAGCAGAGTTTGAATTGGTTATTCCGATTCATACGGAGGTTTGAAATGAGAAGTCTCCTTGTCATTGAGGATGAGCTAGGTCTTCTTAAAGCCATTACGAACTATTTTGTTGAAGAGAAGTTTGATGTTATAGGTTGCAGTACTAAGGAAGAGGCAGTGAGAGCGTTTGAGCAAAAGACCTATGATGTCGTATTGCTTGACATACGACTGCCGAGCGATTCAGAGGGTCTTGATCTTCTTGAACAATTTCGAAAAAGCGAAACTGCGAGAGGAGACGAGCGCGCTGTTGTCATTGTGATGACAGCGTTCGGACATTATCAGTATGCAAAACGCGCGTGCAACTTGGGTGCTGATGGTTTTATAGAGAAGCCGGAGGAAATGCATGTTCTGTTGGAGACTATTAATAGCAAATTAGGAGAGAGAGCTGAGACCGATGCATTACTCCGAGCACTCAGGGAGTGGAGTAAACGCGTAAAAGATGACGGAGATAATCCCATAATTGAGTTAGGTGAGAACAAGTACACAGCGGATGATTTGATCAGAGAGATTGAAAGTGGATCTGAGATTGGCAAGCAGTTCCGTTTGACCTTTTATGCAATGTTTTTGGAATTGTCACATCCTGAAGATGAACAAAACGAATCAGTCTAAAGGAATATGATACAATGCACGCAGTTATTATTTTTGACAGTCAAATAGTAAACTATCCCCTCTTTGAAGAAGTAGTCAGCGAGATTCAGATGGCACTAGATGCGCGGGGCGTAGAAACACACGTTGTTAACCTTAATGGCCAAGCACTCGATAACCACTTGGATCTGTTGCGTGATCTGAAGGAGGAGGCGGGCATTCTCGCTTTTTATGGCCATGGGTGCCTCTGTGGATGTAGTCTGATGTTCAAAACAGAGTCAGTAGTCGGCGTCATAGACATGGAAGTACTTTCGAACAAGTCAGTACTCTATACGATAGCATGCCATGCTGCAAAGAGTCTTGGGAGAAAGTTCATTGAGGTATACAAAGACAGAGGCTTTTTCGGGTATGATGATGTTTTCATGCTTGGCATCAATGACGTCAAACATAGGGACTTCCAAGTTGCTCTTCTCAGATCTGCTCAAATAGGCTTGCACCGCATGATATCCGAAAATGTATCATGCCAAGAAGCCGCTAGAAGCGTTAGAATTGGATATCGGCACCTTTTGCATGACGTTTGGCGCGGTAAGATATGCAACAATATTAAGATAAGGCGAACACTACGACCGGGATATGGGTTCACTATAGAATGGAATCTCCTTCACTTTAAGTCACATATCTCGAAAGATCTCCAAATATTCTAAGGAGGTTGACAAATGTGGGACTGGATTATTTTTCTATTCGGAGCCCTCGGTGCAATCGCACCAGAAGTGATTCGACTTTACAAGGCAAGAACGAAAGGAATTAGAATCTCGAACTGGGTATTCTATTCGAGTATCACAATTGCATTTATAGGCACGGCCGGTGTACTTGCAAACGTGCTTGGTGCAAGGAGTACATATGGCTCTTTTTATGTTGGACTCACCTGGCCGACACTTGTATCGACGATGCTAAGTAAGAAACCAGCACAAACAACGAGTCTCGGCCTTGTAGCTCCTCAGACTACGACTGGGGACGAGGCGAGAACATGGAGGGAGGTTCTTTGGATCATAATTGCCTGATATTCAAGCCGCGAAGGTATCTATCATTCTGGGGAGTTCAACAGGTCATTAATGTCTGCTAACGAAATGAGCTGTCGTCAGCCAGATTTAACATCTGCTGCCAGAAGGTGCATTATAGTAACGACGAGCCTGCTTTGTGCTCGGCACAGCGGTAAACATCATTTATTCCGAACATCAACCGTTCCAACTACCAGATTTGGGGTTTCGAGTTACACTTGGTTTGACGCACCTATCCTCGCTATCTTCGGTCCTCAAATTTCTGATGACCAGAACAGACGCCGCTGAATTTATTTGCTGCTCATAGTTCTGTCGTTTGTAGTTCGCACGCCCCGCGACGACAAACGCGCCGATATTTTCAAAAATGCTGTCTCGCGGCCTGCGAAATTTCAACGGTTTCCGTCTCTTGGAAGGCGTGCATACTGGAAACAGTATCCGGGGTTCGAATCCCCGTCTCTCCGCAAGTCATACAAGTTCTTAAGGCTATCCCACGGGGTAGCCTTAAGCTTTTTAAAGTCGCCAAGTCAACAATGTGTCGGCAAGCTAATGGATTGCGCCGGCGTAATACGTCGGCATTTTTTTTAAACGGCCGATCCATCGTGTCCGGCTTGTGGGTGTCCGGAATATGAGCATAACCGGTTTTAGACACACTGCCTTCAGTCGGAGGCAGCGTTTCCGTAAAAAATCAAATAAGGTAGTAGTGGAACAAGGGAATAGGATCGTTTGTCAAAGACGGTTCTTTGCTTCGGAGTTCAAGCTCCAGATTGTATCGGACGGCGATATCCGTATGGGGTGGGATCGGGAAATGTAATCAATTAGATATATAGGCTTTAGTTAAAAGAAATATGAAAATGGAAATAATAATAAGTCGTACCTTTTCAGTTTAAGCATCCGTTGGCACCATCTATATCATTCTCTTTAACTTGCAAGTTTCTGGATAGCACAATTTTATATTTTTGTAAGTTTGCCTTGATTTTATCGCAGAAAATGTATGATTTATAGGCGTCCTATAATCGAGCGCAGCCATAAAATCGCGGGAGTCCAGAATGAGACGGTTTGTCAATTGCCTTTTTGCAGTCGGAATTACTGTGCTAATGCTCTATTCGGTTGGCGCATTTGCATCTCCATCGGATCCGCTGTTATCCTCCGTGTTTTCGCCGGCCGAAAAAGAACAATTTCTAACATTCCGGAACAAACTGGAACTGGGTCTTGATTTGACCGATGTTGAGAAGGAACTGTATGCAGAACTGGACGGCCGTTTGGAAAATGATGGAGATCACGGCGGGTCATTGGACAATCAGGGCGGGCCGGATGCATTTCAGTACGTTTTCCGCGACAACGTTCCGCCGGATAATGTCCCTTACGAGTGGGTCGAATTACGAGACGATCCGGAAGCCACATGGATCTGCGGTTTAACGGGTTTCACAAGCGTTGATGACGGTTATTCGCGGCAGAAGCTGCCTATTGGTTTTCCTTTTCCATTTTACGGTGCAACATATGATTGCGTACGCGTTGCCACGAACGGTTTTCTGGAGTTTACGACAACCGCCACATCACTAAGCAATGCTTGTCTTCCCGCTTCAGTTGTAGCGGGTCCGATGATCGCGGTATTGTGGGATGATTTGCATCAAGTTCGCGGCGGAAGAACCGATACCGTTATTCTCGGATACCGTAATTTCGGCGACTATTTCGTAATACAATACGACGGCATCGGCTGGTACTCGACAAGCTGCCCGAATATCTATCTGAAGTTTGAAGCGATTCTTTATCAGAACGGCAACATCAAACTTCAGTATAATACGGTTACCCGCCCGGCCACCGCATGTACGAACACGCATACCATCGGTATCCAATCCAATGGAACCGCAGGATCTGCAGCTCTAAATTATGTGTGCAACACCACGGGTTTTCAACCGTTTGACGGCCTGGCTATTGAATTTGCCCGTGCTACGGGAATTCCGCAGCCGTGCACGAATTTGGCTGCTGCTTTTTCTGATCCGGATGTAATCCTCACGTGGACAGATCCGACCTTGGATACGCAGGGGAATCCGGTGACAATTCAAAGCGTGGAGATCTGGCTTGGTTCAGCCGGCACCGGTACGCTGCTCGGTTCCGTTGGCCCCGGAGCGCAATCTTACACTCATGTCAATGCGCCGGTCGGGAACCTGACTTACAGTATACGCCCGTTTATTGATCCCTATTACGGGGCGTCAGTGACAGTTCCTATTCAAGTCGGCACACCCGGTTATAGCAACAATTTCGACACGGACAACGGACAGTGGACGGCCACTCCAGCCACCGATGCTTGGGGATGGGGAATTCCCTGGGGAGTGACAGGATTAACTCCGCACAGTACTCCCAATGTCTGGGGCACGTATCTGACAGGCAACTACACCAACAACGCGTGCTGGCAGTTGGATCTGAATTTAGGCATGGTCATCAGCAGCGAAGCGGCGACTGTGGAATTCTGGCACTGGTTCTATTCGCAGGCCACCTATGATGGATGCAACTTTAAGATCAGTGTGGATAACGGCGCGACCTGGACAGTGCTCACACCTACACAAGGCGGATACAATCTCGCGGCATTGGGAACGGGATCGTGCATGACCGGGCAGCCGGCTTGGGTCGGAACAACACCGCATGCATGGCAATTTTGCGTGATCCCAATTGGAGACTACGCCGGACAAGTACCGATTTTCCGCTTCGAATTTGCTTCGAACGCCACCACAAACACATACCCCGGTTTCTATTTCGACGATTTCACGATTTGGGGACTCGCCAGCCAGCAGGGTGGGATTCCAACGGCATGCACCAACGTCACCGCGTCATATTCTGAGCCGAACGTGGTCATCAACTGGACGGATCCGACCGTTGATACCCAAGGAAATCCGCTGGCAATTGACAGCGTGCAAGTATGGCTCGGCTCCGTCAGCACCGGAACGTTTTTAGGATCCGTGATTGCGGGCACGCAAACGTTCACTCATTTAAACGCTCCCATCAGCTTCCAGACCTATACGATTCGCCCGCGAAACGACAACTATTTCGGCAGCCCCGTGTCGGTCGCGCTGTTGGTCGGAAATCCGGGATACTACAGCGATTTTGAAAGCGATAACGGCAATTGGATTGCGACTCCCGAAACCGGCGGTTGGTCTTGGGGTACGCCGACCGAAGCTGACGCCCCGGCGCCTCATAGTGGAGTAAGCCTCTGGGGCACCGGTTTGTTCGGGGATTATGCCAACAATGCCTGCTGGCAGTTGGATCTGAACGCCGGCTTAGCCGTTACGAGTGGAGATGCTTACATCGAATTCTGGCATTCGTATTACTCATCGTCTACATACGACGGTGCGAACTTCAAGGCAAGTATTGACAATGGTGCAACGTGGGATATTCTAACACCCACGGAAGCCGCCTATAATCTGGCTTCTATGGGAACGGGATCGTGCATGACCGGTCAGCCGGCATGGGCGGGAACGACGCCGCGAACATGGCAACACTGTGTGGTGCCGATTGGCGAATTCTTGGGACAGGTACCGATCTTCCGGTTTGAATTCGCCACCAACGCCTCAACGAACACCTACCCCGGCTTCTTCTTCGACGACTTAATCATCTGGGGTGCCGGCCAACAGGCGGGCATTCCACTGCCATGCACGAACTTAGTAGGACTATATACAGCGCCCGACCTAATGCTTACGTGGACGGATCCGACTCAGGACATTCACGGGAATCCGGTTACCATAGACTCCGTTGAAATCTGGCTTGGCGAAGCCGGAACAGGGAGCATGATCGGAAGAGTCGTTCAGGGCGCACAAACCTTCACGCATCAGAATGCTCCCATCGGTCTGAATACCTATACAATCCGCCCGCTTAACGATGGGTATTACGGTGCGCCGACTTCGATAGAACTACCGGTCGGCAGTCCGGGTTACTTCAACAATTTCGAAGCGGGTATTGGCGGATGGGAACCGCAGCAGGAGGGCGGCTGGGCGTGTGGAACACCGTCAAATGCGAATGCTCCTGCACCGCACAGCGGAACGAACTGCGTCGGAACAGGATTATTTGCAGACTATACCGCGAGTGCCTGCTGGCAGCTGGATTTGGACAGCGGATTGGTGGTTACCAGTCCTACGGCAACGGTGGAATTCTGGTTCTATTACTACTCGCAAGCGACTTATGACGGCTGCAATTTCAAAGCGAGCCTGGACGGCGGTTCCACCTGGACGATTCTGACTCCCACGGAAGGAAATTACAATCTTGCGTCGGTCAGCACGTCCACGCCCTGCTTAAGCGGTCAACCGGCGTGGGCCGGAACCACTCCGCGAATATGGCAGTACTGTGTGATTCCGATCGGTGAGTTCATGGGTCAGGTTCCGATGTTCCGGTTTGAGTTCGGCAGCAACAGCTCGACGCATTATTCCGGATTCTTCATTGACGACCTGACGATTTGGGGGGCGGAGGTTGTAGCAGGAGTCCCGCAGCCCTGCACGAATTTGTCCGGCGTTTACACACCACCCAATGTGGTTCTGACATGGACGGACCCCACACTGGACACGCAAGGAAATCCATCCCCTATAGACAGCGTGGAAATCTGGCTGGGAGCGATGACGACCGGAATGCGACTGGGATTGGTTGCCGCAGGTATGCAGACATTCACGCATGTGCAGGCTCCGGTAGGGCTTCAGACCTATGTGATCCGGCCTTATAATGCCCCCTATTGGGGCAGACCAACGCGATCTGCGACCATTACAGTTGGAAATCCCAGCTATGTGAACGATTTTGAAATGGACGACGGCGGATGGATACCCGGCGCGACCGGCGGCTGGTCATGGGGAGCGCCGACAAACGCTTCAGCTCCCGCGCCGCATGGCGGTGCAAATATGTGGGGCACCGGCATGAGTGCGAACTACGCGAACAGCGTGGACTACAAACTGGATTTCATCCCCAATCAGATTGTGCAAAGCCCGACGGCAACCGTGGAATTCTGGTTCCGGTTCGATTCGGAATTGAATTACGACGGCTGCAATTTTAAAGCCAGCGTAGACGCAGGACAAACTTGGACGGTTCTCACTCCATCGCAAAATCCGTACAATGTCGCATCCATGAATACGGTGAACACATTCATGGGCGGACAACCCGCCTGGAGCGGTCATGTGCAATTCGAATGGCAATATACGGTCATTCCGATCGGCCAGTTGATGGGTCAAGTTCCGATGTTCCGATTCGAATTCAGTACGGACCCGTCCGTGCCCAACTACATGGGCTTTTTCTTCGACGACATGATAATTTGGGGTCTGCAGTCTCCGAGTGGAGTCGCCGGTTTTGTCGGCAGCTTCGGCAACAATCAGCCGATAGTCAACGCCCGCATCTGGGCCACGGGTTCAGCAGACACGGTTCTCACGGATTCAACCGGGCATTACCGGCTGGGCCTCGATCCCGGCACATATGCGATCAACTTCGATCACATGCATTATTGCGATTCGACAGTCGCCGGCGTCGTAGTTTCAGAAGGCGCCGACACGCAACGGGATATTCGACTGCGCGCCCCTGTGGCGCAGCTTAGCAGAACATCCATGCCGCTGATGGCCTTTCAGGGTGTGGCGGTTTCAGATACCTTCACGATCCGGAATTCCAACGGCCAATGCCCGTTGAATTTCTCCATTGTTGACACCAGCGAATGGCTGTCGATCCATCCGGCGTCCGGCGTAGTGAATCCGAATCAATCGGCAACGATTACGGTTCAAACGAGCGCGCTGGATAGTCTCGGGGAACTTGTCTCGAATCTGGTCATCACGTATAACGCCGTCGGCAGTCCATATACGCTTCGCGTTGACCTGAGTGTCGTCAGTTCCGCGGACGATCCATTGTCTCTGCCCACGGAATTCGCTCTACACCAGAACTATCCCAATCCGTTTAACGCGGCGACTTCCCTGAGTTTCGATGTTCCGAAAGAGAGCTTCGTCGAGCTGATTCTCTTTAATATCATGGGACAGGAAGTCGCGCGGCCCGTGAGCAGAATGATGGCGCCCGGCCGCCACCGAATCCTGTATGATGCGCGCAATCTTCCGTCCGGGATGTACTGGGTGCGCATGAATGCGGGTGATTTCTCGAAAATCGGGAAAATGCTTCTGATCAAATAGCGATTCCTCTTCCGATTCATCAAAAGGCACTCTCATCGTCTGCACGGGAGTGCTTTTTGTAATTTATTCATTGGTTGTTCACGGTTCATTGCGAATCCGCCGGCATTTCGGTAAATGCCGGCGCACGGGTTGCGGAATTTCCATTATTTTCGTATCTTGGAACGCGTAGAAACTGGAAACAGTATCCGGGGTTCGAATCCCGGTCGCGCCGCCAAGGATAAGGGTTTCTGTGATGAAGCCCTTTTTCCATTAAGGAATGTCCGGCGAAGGCCATTGAAAAGATAACGGAATTGCGACAATGAGAGCCATTGTGTTTACAGAGTACGGAGCGCCGGACGTGCTGCATCTGCAGGATGTCGAAAAGCCCGTTCCGAAGGACAACGAGATTCTGGTCAAGGTTCGCGCGACGTCTGTTGGATATGGGGATCTCCTGGCGCGGCGGCTGAACGAAGTCACGATGCGGGAATTCAACATGCCTTCCCTGTTCTTGTTGATGGCGAAGTTTTATTTCGGTTTCCGTAGACCGCGTGTGCACGTTTTGGGAAGCGAGTTCGCGGGCGAGATCGAAGCCGTGGGCAAGAGTGTAAAATCGTTCAAGGCGAAAGATCAGGTCTTCGGATATCTCGGTCAGAACATGGGAGCGTATGCGGAGTACGTTTGCGTGCCGGAAACCGGAACCGTGGATTTCAAGCCCGCTAATATGACATACGAAGAAGCCGCCGTCATTCCCATGGGCTCCATCATGGCGATTCATTTGCTCCGCGAGATGCACATTCAAAAAGGTCAGAATGTACTGATCATTGGCGCGAGCGGGGGAATCGGATCGGCGGCGGTTCAGATCGCTAAATATTACGGCGCGCACGTTACAGGCGTGTGTGGAGCCGCGAGATTCGATTTCGTCAAAGCGTTGGGTGCGGATGAAGTCCTGGACTATACCAAGGATGATTATCAGCGGAACGCGGCGCGCTATGACTTGATCGTGGATATTCTGGGAAGAGGATCGTTTTCGCAGGCCAGAAATGCCCTCAAGCCCAACGGCAAATATCTGTTCGTGAGCTTCAAAATAAGACAGCTGATTCAGGCGAAGCGGGGAAAAACGGCGGACGGAAAGCACGCTATTTGCGGTTTAGCGCCGGGGAGTAAAGCGGATTTAGATGCTGTCAGGGAGCTCATTGTGGCCGGAAAGATGAAGTCAATCATTGATAAATCTTTTCCGATGGAACAAGCCGCCGAAGCGCACCGGTACGCGGAAAGCGGACAGCGAAAGGGACCGGTCGCCATTACAATTGCATAGAATCGAAGACAAACCGACCGAGGGCAGGCCCATAATATCCATAATCGTACAAGATATGGGCTGTCGGAAGAGCTTAACAAAAGATGATGCAAAATCCATCCACTATAAACATCGCCGCCGCCAATGAAATTTTAAAAGCGGTGCGCGACACCCGCCATCCGTACAACCGGCTCTGCGGATCGAAAAACGAACACGGACTCCGGCTTATGTTCAGGATGGAGGACAACGGCGACGTTGTCGCGGACTTCGATTGCGAAGCCACTTATCAGGGCTTTCCGGGAATGGTTCACGGCGGAGTATTGGCCGCGATCATGGACAGCGCGATGAGCAACTGTATGTTCGCCCTTCAAATTGACGCGGTGACGGCGGAACTCACGATTCGCTATCTTCATTCCGTAAAACTGCATCAAAAAGCTACGGTAAAAGCGCGCATAGACAAATCCACGACGAGACTGCACTTTTTATCCTGTGAAATCCTGCAGGACGGCCAAGTCATGGCAAGGGCCGATGCAAAGTTCATGATTCTGACGGGCATGCCGGATGAGAGCGAGAAGAAATAATTTTCCATTACGCATAAACAAAAAACCCCGGCACATGCCGGGGTTTTTTACGGGAGAGTTTTTAACGATGCTATTTAAGCAGAAGCATCTTCTGCACAAACCGATGACCGCCGCTTTCGAACACGGCCAGATACATTCCGGAGGGCTGTCCGGCGGCGTTCCACATCACGTGATAAAAACCGGCGGCTTGTACATTGTCAACCAGTGTGGCCACCCGCTGTCCGTTCACATTGTAAAGATTAATGCTCACACGGCCCGCGCGCGGCAGGTCATATGCTAAAGTTGCCGATGGATTGAACGGATTCGGATAGGCCGGATGCAGCGCGTAGACGGCGGGAAGCGCTGAAATGTTTTCGTCTGCGGCCAGGTCAATCACCAAATGCACGGAATCGGACGGAGCGGAGACTCCATAACGGTATTGGGTGACCACGCGATACGTCGCTTCTTGTCCGTTTGGCTGCACTTCATCGGTAAAGACCGTGTCCGCCAAAGATTGCGCGATTCGCGTTCCGTTGCGATACACCGCATAGCGCGCATCGGGATTGGGAGCCGCCAGAATGGATTCGGGTTTGCGCCACGAAAGCGTTACGATTCCGTCATACTGCGAAGCGTAAAGCTGCGAAGGCGGATCGAGCCGCCAGGCTTCCATCGCCGCTTGATTCATTACATTTGGCTGAACAGGAATACCGGAAATACGAGCCGCTTCATAGCCGGCGAAAAATAACATCGCGGCGGCGGAAACGGCGGGAACCGACTCATGCACGAACGCATTCTCGGCATTCGCGGTGATTGCGCATCCCGCCATAAAGATGGTAGCGCCGGACAAATCCGGAGCCGCCGGATAGAGCGTAAGACTCACGGTGACGCCGCCGGATTCGGAGGAGCGGCCCGTCGTGAAGCGAATCGCCGCGCCGTCTTCAATTGGCCAGCATGTTGTATTCAGTGCGCTGTTGTAGAGAAGCTGCAAACCGGATTGCTCGTTCGGGTTTTCAATTCCGATAGTGCAATCCGTGAGATGATCCATCCGGCTGTAGATAAAGAGAATTTCGCAATCGCCCGTGCGAGTCGGATAGAACACGGGATCGAGAAAATGCACTTGCCAGTTTTGCAGGCGATTGGTCGGATTCAACACGCGCTGCGCCGTGAATTCCAGAATCCAGCGATGAAAACGCGAATCATACCATGTGAACTGCTGATTGCCGAGTCCGACCTGCATGCGGTCCCAGAACGGCGCGATAATCCCGGCGGGATCGTTGCCTGCGTTGTATGGAATCGGCGAATTCACCGATCCGGTTTCGCGATGAATGCCGGGCAGCAGCCATCCGTTTGCGTTCACGGTCAGCGTGTCGGAACTGCCGCCGTAGAACGTGAGCGGGAACGGTGCGGTAAGAATAGCCGATGAATCCGACGCGGTAAAAGAAAACGGCATGCCGGGCGCGCCGAAGGAGGGATCGAGTTCAATCCAATCATAAGGGGCGGGCAGATCTCGGTCATAACGGTCGTACGCGCGATAGCCATACGCATCGGGTCCGGCCGGTTCAATCAGTGAGATGTAGAGGATTACCGTGGCATGGGTCGTGTCGCCGGGCAGTACCGTCAGTGTCGTATCTGTCCGCACGTTCAGAGGGGGATTGGTAGCTGCGGAGAACAGCACATGAACGGAATAGCTTGTGGCGGGAAGTTCTACAAAGAAGTGACCGTATTCATCGGTCTGCATCGTATCGTATGGCGTGCCGGAAATGAATACGCTCGCATTTTGCAAGGGAGTTCCGTCTTGCGTAGTTACGGTGCCCGCCAGAATTCCGGCGGGAACCGCCGCCATGACCACATTGACCCACACCGTATCGTTTTGGACTACCGTAACATTGTTTTGCACCATGTGCTGATAACCGAACTTGGTGAATTCAAGATGGAACGTGCCCGAAGGCAGCGCCAGCATGTATTCACCCAGCGCATTGGTTGTGGTTTCCTGCGTGCTGTCTATCACATGCACGCGTACGCCGCTAAGCGGATCGCCGTACGGATCCACAACCACTCCGCCGATGCGCCCCGCTACGGTCGGATCAATTCCATCGAGTGTCCATACGCCCGTGTTGGCGGGATCAAGCCAGTCGCGAAGGCGCGTTGAAGCGCTGGTTCCGTAAGCCCACGACATGGCGAATTTGCCGTACCAGTCCGAGAGCGTATTGCCGCACGCGGCATATCCTCCGTGAAGCTGGCCGATAATGCGGTGATTCTGGTCGAACAGAGGCGAACCCGAGGAACCGCCCTCGGTCGTGCCGTCATCCCACGTCGTGATTTTCCAATGGGAGCCGGCCACGCCTGATGAGCCGAGATACCGGTCGCTGGTCGTGGGATTATTGTCGAAAGAAATTTTCTTGATGTCGCCTTCGGGATGGTGAATCGCGCAGGAATTGGTCGAAGGAGTGTCAATGCGCGACCAGCCGTTGAAATACGGATGGTAAGCCTCAGGAATATTCGTGGACAGTTGCAGTAATGCAAAGTCGGAGGCGGCGTTTGTGGACCGGAGAATCGCGTTAGATACCGTTTGATTGGTCGGCACATTCTGATTATCGCAGCCGGGACTTTCATAATTGAAAACGAACACCCAGTGGGTCTCATCACTGCTTTCAATGCAGTGATTGGCGGTGAGGAAATACGGCGTGAAATTGTTGGATGTGTTATTGATGAGGGAACCGGTGCAGAGGCGGAAACCTTGGTCTATAATCAAGGCTACGCTGCGTTTTTCATTCTGCCATGGCAGACCTTCCGGGCAATTCACATTGTTGTTGCATGTTCCGGAATCGCCGTAGTCATCCAAATGATTGCGATAGCCGAACACGTTCCGATAGGCGTGTACCACGCGCGAAATGGAAATTCTTCCGTGACCGGCAACGGATGCAGGCTCAAAGTATTCGAGTGTCGTGGCGTCTCCGGCCAATGGCTGGGTCGCACCGGTTCCGTCAATCCAATTGTTCGCGCTGGTGAATGCGCCGATCACTTGAGTCTGACGGTCGTTGTACAAAAACAGTTCCGCGCCTTCGGGAAGATAAAACGCGTCGTACAGCAGATTAATCGAATAGGCTCCGGGTGATGAAATGCGCAGTCTCCAGATCCGACTGCCGTCGGGAAGCGTAGTCCATTGCCCGGAATTTTCCAACGTGTAATGCACTTCGATGGGTGCGCCGAACCGGAACGGTTCATCTTTCGAAACGTTCGCATCTTCGGCAAGATAAATCGCCACATCCACCTGTGGCATTTGAACCGTGGGCACCGCGTCGGGAAGATTGCGCTGAAAACTAAAAGGAATTCCCCCCGCGCCAACCTGTGCCTGTACGCCGGAAACGGTCAGCAAAATTAGAGTCAGACAAAGCCAGCCGTATTTATGGCGTTGCTTTTGAATTAAAGAAAATAACGCAAACATCATCACACCTCGTTATCGAAACCAACGGCCGGGATCTTCACGCGTATCTCCGCATGCGCAAAGGTCAAAACCGGCCGGAAAACAACAGAGTAATATAGTCCGAAACCCACGAAAAAGCAAACCGGACACACCCCTAAGATTTAGCAATGGGCTTGGGGGCGGTTAATCCCATGATGAGGCCGAGTGCAACCGACCAGAGCGCGGCCAGTCCGATCTGATAATCTTTCGGCAGCGAAAAAGTGACCGTATGCGCGGGGATCCAAAACCAGATCAGCGTGAACCACGCCCGCGGCATTCCTTCCAGCGTCCAGCGGCGAGCAATGAGATTTTCTTCGACGCGATGAAACAACATCATTTGCGGCCCGAACAGCACGTTGGTGAATACCGAAACCGCGAATGCCCAACCCAAGCCGTCCATGCACGCGGCGGGCAGCAGGTTGTGCTCATTCAAAGCCGCGACAAATCCCTTCATGCCGGTGAAGCCATACTTGATGACAATTCCTAAAACAGCCCACGCCAGAATTCGACCCGCCAACTGGAGCAGAGAACAAGGCAGCCCGATGCGACGGGTTTTAAGAACGTGAGAAATCAATTCGCCCAGTGTGCCCAGTATTCCAAATTGCACCGCGGCGGATTGCAGCGGAGAAGCGCTGACCCAAGAGAGATACCAATCCATGTGGAAGTCCTCGCGTCAGACGGACAGGTGCATTACGAATTCTTGCGGATGAAATGCGGCATGTCGAAAGGAATTTCGAGCGACAACTCGACCAGCCCGCAGAGTTTTCCGTGTTCGATACGCGGCATCTGATAGATGAGCTTTTTCACGCCGTTCTTTTCAATCGTGTAGATATTAGACTCGCCGCGCTCCAACATATCGAGCACTTTGGTCCGCGACGGTTCGGGATGGCAGTCTAACACATTCGTGCCGATCAATTTTTCGCCGCCGTCGCTCGCGAACGTTTCGCAAGCTTTGCGGTTCATATATTGAATGATCCCGGCTTTATCGCAGACCGTTGCGGCAAAGGGAGCATTATCCAGCCAGAGCGAGTTGTTGATGGAATCGGATTGAGCCATTGAATCCTACTTTTCCGCGGCCGGAATCCGCTCGGACGCGGCGGCGGCCGGTTTGATGAAGGTGCGAACAACCAGCGTGACAACGCCGACTGCGAGTCCCAGCATAATTGCATCGGCGACAATAAGCGATACGTTGTTCTGTTTGGAATATTTGAAAAGGAGAATGATCAACGATGCTATTGTCGTGCAGATCATGAAGATCGCCGGAAGCAGCGTGAATGAATATTTTCGTTTGCGCAGCAAAAGCCAACTGGACACCGCCAAGAGTCCGAGCGCGGCCAGAAGCTGATTGGCCGTTCCGAAAATCGGCCACAGCGTGCTGAACGCGTTGGAATAGGCCAGTATCCACATTAAGACGACGGACAAACCGGAATTGAACCAGTAATGCTTGAGAATCGCAGGCGGATTTTTAAAGAGAATTGCCCACAACTCCTCAAACAGATAGCGGTTGAGCCGCACGGCGGCATCGAGCGTCGTAACGACGAATCCTTCAATCAGCAGAATTCCGAACACGGTTCCCAAGGGTACCGGTATGCCCAAACCGCGATGGAATAAATTCCCCGCCGCAAGCGAAAAACCTAAAATCGGATTCGACTTGACCGCCGGATCAGTCGGCCAGACGATGGATTTGTAATCTACGAACGAAAGCGAACCGGCAATGGTCAGCAACACGCACACCGCCAGCAGAGATTCGAGCAGCATCGCGTTGTAGCCCACTTTGCGGGCGTCGGTTTCCTGCGGCAATTGCTTGCCGGTGGTCCCGCCCGCCACCAGCGAATGAAATCCGGAAATCGCGCCGCAGGCAATCGTAATAAACATCATCGGCCAAATCAAACCGAGATTCTGCGTGCCTTCGGCAAGGTTGAAATCCGGCATGGAAACGTTCATCCCCCCGAAACCCGCGATAATCAGCGACACGAACATGAGGACGATGCCGCCGTACAGAATCTGCACATTGATGAAATCGCGCGGCTGCAGAATCACCCAAACCGGTGTGCCCGCCGCAAAAAGCACGTAGATGGAAATAATTACCATCCACACATGCGGCGCGAGCGTCACGGGAAAAGTGATTCCGAGTAGAACGGAAGCAACGCAAATCAACGCGGCCAGACCATAGGCATAAATCAAACGCAAGCCGCGGCGGAACATGAGCCATCCCAACAGCGGTGAACACAGCGTAATGACAATCACCGACATGGACGCAATGCCGCCGATGCGCCCCATGACCACGCCGTCCTTGACAACAGTCTTCAAAAACGTTTGGCCGGGTTCCACGCCGATCTTCGAGAGCGGCCACAGCGAAGTCAACGAAATTGCCGTGGCGCTGAGAAACGAGGACGTGACCAGCACGATCATCACGATGGTAAACGCGATGAACAAATTAAAACCGGTCGGTCCCAGCGTGCGCCGCGCTACTTCCGCCATGGACTTGCCGCCCTCCCGCATGCTGATGAAGAGCGCGGTGAAATCGTGCACGGCTCCGATAAAAATTCCGCCCAGCACAATCCACAGCCAAGCGGGAAGAAAACCGTACAGTGCGGCCATGGTGGGGCCAAGAATCGGCCCGGCTCCGGCAATGGCCGAAAAGTGATGCGCGAAAACTACATGGCGTTTGGTCGGCACGTAATCGCGGCCGTCATTGAACTCCACCGCGGGCGTAACGTGCTTGGGATCTTCCTCCAGCTTGCGCGCAATCCAGCGGGCATAGGTGCGATAAGCTATCCAAAACGCCAGCGCGGAAAAGGCTAAAAAGAGTAGAACGTTCATACGAAATTTCGAAGTTGCCTGTCATCGTGAAATCGCACCGGCATGTCAAGCGGTGCGCTTGGGACGATACGGATAATAGTGCGGTTCCCACATCGCGGCGCGAAGGAGTTCGGCCAATCGTTCGTCGGAAACAACCATCCCTTGGCCATCTTCGCGCGCTTGTTTGGCTACGGCCAGCGCCACGTTGAAAGACACGTTGCGAATGTCGGTGAGCGGCGGCAGCAGACGGCCTTTTTCGCGTTCGGCATCGGTGACCATATCGGAAATCGCGCAGCTTGCCGCATGGAACATGCGATGCGTGATGCGCGAGGCTTGACAGACAATCGCTCCCAATCCCATTCCGGGAAAAACGTACAAATTGTTGCACTGTGCCACGTGATAGGTTTTACCGTCGGGAAGCGTAACGGGTGCGAAGGGACTGCCGGCCGCCATGAGCGCGCGGCCCTTGGTGGCTTTCATGCAAACTTCCGGAGTAGTTTCACTTTGCGACGTAGGATTGGAAAGACTGAATACAATCGGCCGATCCGTGTTCGCGGCCAGATCGCGCAGGATGGGTTCATCGAAGATTCCCGGCTGAGCGGAGAGACCGATGAGCGTGGTGATCTTTGCGTGCTTCACGACTTCCGCCAGCGAGGGCGCGTTGAACTTGGACACCGGCCAATTGGCGATGACGTCCAGCGGCTGCAGGAAATTCTGTTGATACGGTTCCACGTTCATGCCTTCCAGCAATAGCCCCGGCATGTCAATGGCAAAAATGCGGCGGCGGGCTTCCGCTAAGGAGATGCCTTCATCGGCGTTCATCATGGTGGCAATTGCATTGGCCACTCCGCTTCCGGCCTGACCGAAGCCTAAAATCGCAATGCGCTCTTCGGAAAGCGGCCGATTCTTCATCCGGACTGCGGTGCGCAATGCTGCCGCCGCCGTCGCTCCGGTTCCCTGAATGTCGTCGTTGAAGCTGAGTACGCGCTGCGCATAGCGGTCGAGCAGCGTGAAGGCGTGCTGCTTGCCGATATCTTCCCACTGCACTAAAGCGCGCGGAAACACCCGGCAGACTCCCTGAATGAAACGCTCCACGACCTGATAGTAAGCTTCGCCGCGCAGTCTGCGCTGTCGGATTCCGAGATAAAGCGGATCGTTCAGAAGCCGTTCGTTATCCGTGCCCACGTCAATACAAACGGGGAGAGTGGAAGCGGGATGAATTCCGGCGGCGGCGGCATACAGAGCAATCTTGCCGACAGGGATGCCCATCCCGTCCGCTCCCAGATCGCCGTAGCCGAGAATGCGTTCGCCGTCCGTAACCACCATCAGCGAGATATTGGGCAGGCCGATGTTTTCCAGAATGGATTCAATGGAGTTGACATTGGCTGCGGTTACATAAATACCGCGATAGCGGCGGGTAATGTGTGAGAGTTTCAAACACGCTTCGCCGACCGTGGGTGTATATACGATGGGCAGCATCTCTTCAAGATGACGGGCGACCAGCGCGTAAAAATTGGTTTCGTTGCGGTCGAGCAGGCCGATGAGCGTCACATAACGTTCGAGATCCGTGGCTTTCATCTTGAAGATGCCGTAGCTGCGGGTGACTTGATCGTCCAAATCCCCTTCGGTTTCGGTCATGAGGCCGGTCAAATCGAAATCACGCCGTTCCGACGCGGGAAAGGCGTGGCCCTTGTTTAGCAGCGGATCCTGCATCAGGGCATATCCGCGCAGCGGGACTTCGTAATAGACTTCCTGCGTGAGAGGATCCACACGCATTTCAAAACGGTTCATGGTCGGTCAACTCAGGTTTATGAATGTATGTGAACAGCGGATGAATTCCATCCGCATGCATGCAGTTAAATATCGCCTTTGTCGGTCTCCTGACCGCAATGGCATTACGCCGATCGTCTAATGCAACTGTAAATTTACAACTTATGAACGACAACATCAATGTAAAAAGAGGAAAGTATCTTGCTGTATTCTTGTGGGTTATAAATGAAATTTAGGAAAGTTGTATAGAGAGGCTGACAACACCTCTATACTTCTGTGATACAGGCTTTTACATGATTTGAGACGTGAACGAAAAAGGGCCAGAACATTCTGACCCTTTTCCAGAGAGATAAAGCCTGATATCAAGCCGCGGATTTTTTCCTTCCGTACAGCCACCAAACCAGCGCAATCAGCATGATGACCGCCGCCAGACAGGCATGGATGATCACCGGCTGATATCCTGCGCCCACAGCTTTCACAATCACGATGAAGATTCCAACAACCACCGCTGCGCCAAACAGCAGCACAGGTCGGCCCGCCACCACAAATCGCATAAAAATATATGCGGTGGCCACGAGAACGACATTGCCCAGCATACTGAGCAGCCATTCTCCGGGTTCCACGGCAGAGCGCGGAAGCAGCAGAATAAGAATTCCGACAAGCAGCGCAATCCGCCATCCCGTTTTTTTCATCGGCCCCATCCAAAGATAGGCGAAAAACGCCAACAGGAAAACATCCAGCAGTTGCTCGCGTAAAATGAATTGCAGCATGTTGAGCAGCGGCACCGGCACAGCCAGCCATGAAGGTACATTCCATCCGGTAAAGATAATCCACTCCGGTCTCCACGCTTCCAGCCATTTGACGGCGCTCCACCCGATCAGCGTGGAGCCGATCCATCCGGCGGCGGCTACCCACACGTCATTAGCGGCGGCGCGCCGTTCCTTTCGACGGAACAGGTTAAGCGCGTCCGGGTACAAAGCGCTTAACGTGGCGAGCGCCACCGTAAACATCAGATAGAGGGTAATACCCGTAATAATCCACGCCGTGACCAGCGTTGTCTGAAAAACGCCCCATGGAATTTCAATGTTGAAGAAGTAATCCGACAGTCCGAGATGGAAACGGTTGAATCCCGCCGCCAAAGCGACAGCTCCCGGAATGATTGCAATGAGGAACGCTTTCTTCCACATCACGAATCCCTTGCGCGTGCGCAGCACGAGAATCAACACCGACCAGGCAATCACTCCGCCGATAGCCAGATAAGTCAGTCCGTCCTTAATGGCGCACAGCGTGGTCGTTGCCTTGCGTTCGCGCTGCCAGCTTTCGGGAGCTTTGTACCACGGCCGGCGGCCGAACGAAAGGTAGTTTCCATCCACGCCTCCGCTGCGGCGGTATTTTGCCTCGGCAACGTTGCGCGGATCGCCGTCCCGCGCCTCCCACGTAAAGGAATGATCCACGCGTTTGGGCTGCGTGTTTTGCTGTGCGTCCTTCAAATCGAGTTTCGAAAGATCCTCGCCCAAAGCAAGGAGTCTGGCTTCCACCAAAACCCGCGCACTGTCTTTAGGCAGGCTATCTCCCGGCATTTCTTCGGGCAAGAGCGGAAACATCCTCTCGATCTGTCCGGTTTTCGCGTGAACGGATCCCATGAACCGCAATCGGTTTTCCGGCACCCAAGCCAGCACGCGCCATCGTCCTAATCCAAGACGGTCATCCGCGATATCGTTGAATTGCTCCACCGACCCCGCATGCTTCAGCAGATAGATCATCGGGTCGTCGTCTTCCAATTCGCTGTCATCCTCGTTGATAAACGCCGCCATGCGCAGCGTATCCGGATTTGCCCAACCCGTTGCCCGCAAGCTGTCGGAAAATATTTTAATGGCGGTTTCTTTCGGCAAACGATACGTCATAAACTTGCCGATTTTTTCACAGGGAATCAGTGCGGCAAGAATACCGATGGCCAATAGACCCGAGGCAATCAGGCGGCTGCGTCCGGGCAGAGCTTTATATAAAACGGTTGTTGGTTCAGTGGTGGATTCTGCAACTGCTTCCACGATTGTCGTTTCTTCCGCGGGAGCGGTGACGTCCCGATTCAATAGCCCCGTTTCCGGTGCGAACTGCCCCTTCCGCAGATATGCGATCAGCGCCACCAGCAGCGGAACAACTAAAAGCCCCGTGGCCACCGCCGCCGTGATAATGAAATACGGATTATCGCTGCGGAAGAGCAGCAGAGCCGTATAGAGTGCATCCACCGTATAGTGCCAGATCAGCGGCGCGAGAATGCCGAATTTCAGCATGATGATGCCGATGATGATTCCCGCTAAACCGACCTCCAAACCGCGAATGTAAAACGGTTCGTTCGGATATTCCGCGTGACCGAATCCCCAAATGAAGGCTGGAATAAGAACCGCCAGCCACGTAGCCTTGTTGCGAAAAAGCATTTGCAGAAAGGGAATCGAAAACGCGCGGCTCATGAACTCTTCGGTCACGGCTGGAAAGAAGCCGATAAACAACACCGCCAGCCACGGCATCGCGGTGTTCAGCAAGTTGTCGTATGGGACGTCCGACGGTGACCATGCACCGAATCGGTTGGCGGTCAGGTAGAATACAATTTGATAGGCGAAAAAGAAAGCCGTAAGCGTGACCCCGAGCAAAATATTCTTGAACGCGGATTTCGTGCGCAGCGCCTGCGCCGTGAACATGCGTGGAATGGCCATCTGATGGCCGTATCGCTCGCGGTAAATCGTTTCGGTCGCCGCCGTGAGACCGAAAATTGCGATGCCCGCGCCGAAAGAACTAAAGATTGCCAATAAGATGGTTTCTAATAGAAATCCCGACCAGGAAGCCGTGGTTTCGTAGCCGTAAAGTTCCAGCGGGAATTCGTTGATTTGATTCAGCAGCATCAGCGCCGTGGCCACGATCCCGAACCATAAGGCAGTCTTCCAGCGAATCTCCCTCTTTCTTATGCGCAGGAAGAACAGCGCGACCATTCCGACGACCGTTAAAATCATCCCGACTCCGGAAAAGCTTCCTGCCATCCGGTTGTAGCTGCGCAGTTTGCCGAACGATGCCTGCCATGCTTCCGGTACATGCAGAAATTCGCGGTAGCTGCCGATTTTATCTCCGGTCAAGCCGACTTGGTAGCGGTAGTCCGATCCTTTCACTGGTTCGATTCCGGCCGCTTTCCACGTGAACACCCAATCCGTGCGGTTGGGTCTGCCGGCTTTTTCCGCTTCTAAGAACGTGAACTTTGCCGGATCCATTTTCATCGAACCGAACAAGAATCGCTCAGCCAATACGCGTGCGCTGTCTTCAGGCAGATTCGCTCCCGCCGCTTTTTCCTCGATTTCGTGCTGCGCCCGCACGATTTCTCCCGCCGGAGTCACATAGACGCGGAATTCCTCTTTAGTGCTGGGTTTAAACCAGCGATGCTGCCAGTACCAGAGCCTGACCGGACTCCCCAGATAGCGTCGCGCACCTTCAACTCCCAATTCCTTTTCCAGATAAATTTTAGCTAACCCGTCATAGCCGAAACGCCCCGCATGGCGATAGTCCGAGGCTGGCGTCAGCGCCATTCCGTCCTGTAGAAAAACAAGAGCCATACTCTCCGTCTGTGCGCGGTTGTATCGGAATTCGATGGAAGCTTCGGGAAATGCCTGCCGGAAGTATTTCAGGCTGATGAACAGCCCGGCCGTCAGGACTAAAAGGCAGATCAGGATGAATAAACCGTCTTTGCGATTCAGGCGGAGCGGATCCATGCGGTGGTCCTTTCTATCCGTAGAATGGGGCGCGAAGCGGAGGAGGAAGCGATTTTGCCGTAAGATACCACAAGGTTACGTAAGAGTCAACAGTTGTCGTGAACTTAGCCGCTGTTGTCGGTCTCCAGACTGGTCCGTAAAGCGCGATCTCGCCCGGACAACGGCAGCACAAATAAAAAACGGGCGTCCCTTTCGGAACGCCCGCCAGTGAAAAAATGTGGGAACGGCTCAGGCTGCGCGCTTGCGAGTTTTAAGATAGTAAACGATCATGAACGCGGTGGACACGACGCCCACGCTGGTCAGAATCGCCCAGACTATCCACGGATGATGGAGATCCCACAGCACTTTTGTGGCCTGATCCACGGTGGCTCCCGCTCCGTTGTTCATCATCGAAGCCATCGTTTGCATGACGTTTTCCTGTGGAACAGCCTCTGCTTGGGCGGGGCTCATTCCGCAGTGGCTGACCAGATAGTCCCGCGCGAAATTGATCTTGCTGCCTAAGTGGTCATAGAGATAACCGGAGATCAGATTGCCGCCCGCCCAGCCGATGGCGAAGGGGATATTCGAATAGCCCATGTACACGGCCTTCTTGTCCGCGGGAGCGGTCAGGCCGATATACTCGGAAAATTTCGGGCTGCACCACATTTCACCGATGGCAAAGACGAAGATGGCCAGCGCGCATATCAATCCGATGGAGGTAAATCCGCTGAAGAAGAAACCGAACAGCGAAATAATCATGCCGCCGATCAGCGCGATCATCGCGTGAAATTTCCCGGTCAGCCACGCCATCGGCAGCATCAGCGCGATAATCGCAAAGCTGTCAATATTGATGAGCATTTCCGGCTTTACGTTGCCCGTGGACAGCACCAAGTCGGGACTGATGGCGCCGAAGAACGGCGCGATATCGCGCGAGACCACCCACTCGTCAATGAAGTTCGGCAGCAGATCCCAGAGCTGCATAAACATAAACCAGAAGCCGCTGAAGATCAGCAGGAAGACCATGAAGTTCTTGTCGCTGAGCGTCTTGATGGTTTCCACAAACGTCTGACCGACGGTCTTGCGCGGGCCGCTGCTGACTCTCTCCGGCTCGCGATAAAAGAAAATCGCCGGAATGTAGTTGAAGAGTGTCACGCCCGCCGCGCAAATAAACACCAGCCGCCAGTTGGTTTCCCCGCGTAGAAGTGCGGCCAGCACCGGCGCGGCAAATCCGCCCACGTTCACCATCCAATAGAACATGCCCCACGCAATCGAGCTGTTCTCCTCCGTGGAGGCTTTCGCAATCGTTCCCTGCACGGGCGGTTTGAAAATTGCCGTGCCCAGTCCGATCAGGCAGGCGGCGCCCAACGCGCTCCAAAAGCTTGCGGCAAAAGCAAAGGTCAAATAACCGCAGATGTTGATCGCGAACGCGACGTACAAACTTTTCTTGTAGCCGTATTCGTCGGTGAATCCGCCGGAGATCATCGGCACGAGGCACTGAATGAGCGCCCAGATCGTGTAGATGAGTCCCTTTTCGGTGTAGGAAAGTGCAAGACCGTTTTCGGCTACGGCGGCGATCATGTACAGCGGCGCGATGGCTCTAACGCCGAAAAACGCCAACCGTTCGTTCGCTTCCATCCAGTTTGCGACCCAGAAATTCGCCTTCAGGCCGCGTAACTGCGTCATCACGGGTACTTTCTTAGCCAAGGTTGCTCCTTCATGTATCGGTGGATTCGGAGTTATCGAAAAGTGATCGCCGCGCCGGGCACTCACCAACACCCTCCGGGTGTTGGTGCAATCCGTTCCGCCCGTGGCGAGATCTCGCTTCGCGGACCGGAATCTATTTCGCTGCTTTCAGTCTCCCGAGTGGCAATGGCACAGATTATTTGCCGAATTTCAGCTTGACTTCCTTCGCCGCGTCCGTGGCTGCGCCGATCTTGGCCGCGAAGTCGCTGCGTTTGGACGCGATGTCTTCATCCGTTATCAAACGCACGTCGAGCAGTTTCTGCATGCGGTGTCCCGTGCGCTGGTAGTTCAGTTCGGCCAGCGCGAGGCTCCAACCCTCAAACCAACTCAGCAGCGTTTCCTGCTGCTGTGGCGAGCCGTGCACGTGTACGATCAAATCAATATCGCTGGAAGGGTCGGCGGTCGCGTTCTTCGTGCTGCCGATGACGTACATCGCTTTCACGCCGAAACGCCGTGCATCAAGCTGCTCGGCCATTTTTTCCACCATCTGCATCCGCCACCGCCAATGCTCATCGCCGGTTTTCGCCGCCGTGAATCGCTGTTCGCCGCGCGCGTCTCCGCCTACCTGAGGCTTCGACAGCATCGCCACCGCCTGATCGAGATCCGCGTTCATCAGCACGCGTAAAATGCGTCCGCCGGCGGAATTCGGTACGTCAATGACGTGCACCGTGTCGGAAAGATCCGCAAATTCGGGCAAGATATCCGGCAGAATATTGGGCGATTCGAGGAGAAAGCGCTCGTTAAAAATAATTCCCGGATCGTCCGGATAGAGCGGTAAATAGCGGATCGAAGATTCCACCAGATCCTGAAAGAAATGCGTGCCGAAGGAAAGATCGGGTACGTAATTGCCCTTCTTGCGCGCGATCTCGATTAAAGCGGCGGTGTTCTTGATTTCCGAATAGGTCACACTCACGCCAAGCTTGACGTCGCCGCGGCTGCCCCAGCGTCCGGGGCCCATCAAAATGAATTGCCGCTTGGGTAAAAGTTGATTCAACCGTCCCACGCACCGGCCTATCGCCTGCAGCGTTTCCAAATCCTGCACTTCGGTATAGCGCTGCGGATCCACGTACACGATATGCGTAATGTCCGGAATGCGGCCGTTGGACACATAGCGGTCGGCGTTGAACACCACGTGCTCCAGCGGAATGTCGTGCGGAATCGGAGTCGGTACGGACTCCGTCGAATAAACCTGCGGACGGCACTGTAATAAATAGAAGTCCTTGCCGTCCGAGGCAAACTCCGTATCTACCGGTGTGTGCAGCGTTTCCTGAAGCACGCGCAGAATTGTTTTCACTTGCTGCATGAACGGCGTGCGCGAAATCAGACCCTCGAAGGTGACGCAGAAATCGTCGCGGCTCAAATCGGTCGTGAAGAAATCCGGCGGCTGCAAATGATTGTCGCGGCAAATCGAAATCGCAATCGGCAGCCACGGCATATCGCTGCCCAACTCGCGGTAAATTTCATGCACATCCTTCGTCTCGAAACAATTAGTCTCCAGATTGATGACGTCCATCTTGTTGGGCGAATAGCGCATCACTTCTTCCACGGTGATGTTCACGCGCAGACCGGGCTGTCCGGGAGCCACCAGAATCGGATAGTCGTCTGCGAGGCGGTCTACCGCCCGCGTGCCGAGTCCCGGCACCATGCGGATCAATCCGTCTTCGCGGCGAATGCGCGGCGACCAGCGGAATTCATTGTTGCTGAACGCCACTCCCGCAAAAGCGGGGAAGAAATAGCGGCCTACGCGTGTGCCCACCACTTCCTGAATCATGATCCCCATCTCTTCGCGGAAATCCAACAGGCCGCGTTCCGCGCGGTACTGGATCGGATCCGGACCGAAGGTGGAGGAGTATACTTCCGCAATCGCGTCCATCAACGCTTCCAGCCGCTGCTTTTTCGTGCCCTGATTGGCCAGAAACAGGCTCTTGTATTTACCCGAAAAGGCGGAACCGAAGCGGTCTTCGAGTAGACTTGAACTGCGCACAATGAGTGGTCGGTCTTCGAAATCGTCCAGTGCCATCGAAAGCCCCTGCACGAGTTCATGTGTGAAGCTCGAATGCTTAAACACCTGTACGATTTGATCGTATTCGCGGCGGATTTCGTCTATCTCGTGGTATTTATGCTCGACCAGCTCTTCCAGATCGTTGTAGGTCACGAACGTGAGCAGGCCGTCCGAGGTGACGTACCACGTTTTCGGAATCTTTACGTTCTTTAAAATCTCGTGTTCCGCGCTTGCCCGTTTCAGAATGCGCGATGCGAGAAACAGCCCCGCGCTCTTGCCGCCCAATTTGCCGTGGCTGCCCGCCGGAAAAACGATGCGGTGCAGCAGATCGTAAAAATCCCCGACGTTGACGTGCTCTTTGGCGACGTTGATGTATTCGAGTTGATCGGTGAAGAAGCGCTGAATCAGCGCCACCTGCACTTCCTTTTCCGTGGCGGTGGATAAATCCACGCCTTCCGCGGCGATGTGCTGAAAGCGGCGGATCGCGTCCGCGATTTCGCTCAGCGTCGTGCCGTGATTTTCCAGAGCCGTCACCAGAAAACTCGTGCGGTCCTCCTGCACCCAATTCTGAATCCAGTTCAGAAGCTCTTGATCGTCGAAATATTTTGTGGCGATCTCGAAAATGTCCATCCCCATGTTCACGATGCGATCCACCGCTTCGCGTGGAGTGGGACGGTTTTCATCGGTGGGCAGATGCGCGCCGCCGCGAACTTTTTCCTGCAGGAGTTCCGCTTCCTGAATGCCGCGCGAACGCAGCCGCACGAACAGCTTGCGCAGCAGCCTGCGGTAGAGATTCTGGTCGGTGCGCTGCAACAGATCCACCACCACCCGCCATTCGCCTTTGCGCGGTTCGGCTGTAGTCGTGGCCGTTTGCCAATCGCGATTCATCCGCCGAAGTTCGCGGAACTCGATATAATGGCCGATACGGTCGGCCAGCGTAGTGATCAGCCGAATTTCATCATTGAGAAACGGGCCGACGTCGGCGGCGGGAAATTCGCGCGTGTAGTAAACGCTCAGTTTGCCGGCAGTTCCTTCATTGGCTTGGATATCGGCATGCTGCACCCACGGAGTTTCCTGGAATTCGTTGACCGCATAGACTTCGCCGCCGTAGGTGAGAACCGCTTGGCAATGGTCGGAGTGCTGCCAGCCCGCCGGAATTGCCTCGATCACTTTACGGAACACGGACGGTAAGTCCGCATCGGGATCGCGCAGCAATTCCTCCACGCGGTAGAGGCAATGGAGTTCTTTCGTGCGTTCCTGAAGCGACCACAAGGTCTTGTCGGCAGGCTGGTTCTGTTCAGTCATGTGCGTATTATTTGTTTCGCCGCGCTGGGTGTCCTTACCCAGCGCGTTGTTTCATTTCCCTCCGCGTGCGGGGGGATGAAGGGCCTATCTCGAAATAATACGATTCCAGATGAGGTTGGCGGCGGCGAGGCAGAAGAGACCGTAATATGCGCGCGCCGTTTTTTCAAAACGTGTGAGTAATTTCCGGTAGC
>Ga0105104_10000066_pt1 | contig 67647 bp, 33 predicted proteins | sample PPLLaktember2015_3_FD_87034 | JGI IMG/M metagenome (GOLD analysis project Ga0105104, IMG submission 87034) | Freshwater sediment microbial communities from Prairie Pothole Lake near Jamestown, North Dakota, USA - PPLs Lake P7 Core (6) Depth... | ecosystem: Environmental > Aquatic > Freshwater >... | reverse complement strand
GATTGAAGATGCCCACGAAAAACGTAATGTACTCTTCGGGGGGCGTATTGGTGCAGATCAGGTCGTTGATTCGTCCGACCACGTCGGCCAGCGGCACACCGACTCCGACAGCCGTGCGCAGCGACGCCTGAAGATTGGCCATGAGCAAAGCCGCCCCCGCGCCTTTACCGGAAACGTCGCCCACCGCCATCACGGTTTCGCCGTTGGGCAGGGCGATAATGTCGTAGTAGTCACCGGCCACTTCCAGACAGAAACGCGTGACGGCGGCCACTTCCAAACCGGGAGTGGCGGGGATTTGCCGGGGGAGGAATCCGCGCTGAATGCGGCGGGCGATTTGCAGCTGTTCCTCCAGCCGCCGCTTGTCCACGTTTTCTTCGAGGAGGCGGATGTTCTCCGTGGCAATGGCAACCTGCGTGGTCAGGGAATTCAGAATCCGCAATTCCTCGGCGGCGTAGTCTTCCTCTTCCTTTTTCGTACCCAAGCCGAGGAATCCGATCAGTTTGCCGTGCGTCACGAGCGGCAGGATCATCGCCACGCCGTTTTGCGAAATCCAATCGGTTTCCGCGTCCGACATCCGAATCACCCGGCCGGCGATGATTTCGTCCACCATCAAGGGACGCTGATCGCGTTCCAGCCGCACCACCAGTTCGCTCTCGGATGCAAAGGGAGTGGACGCGACATCGCGCAGCAGAAAATGACCGTTATTCGATGCGCGGAGAACGGGGAAGACGCCGCGCACCATGAGTCCGTCCTGTAATTTCGCCTCTAATTGCGTCCAGAAAGTCTGCTTGTCCACGAACGTGGAGGAGCTGCTCAGAAAATCCGCGATGAGCTGCCGGAGACGCAAGCGCTCGGGGTAGAAGGTGCGTTCCAACACATTGCGGGTGGCGCGCAAAAGGGGAATCAGACCGACCGCCGCCAGCAGCGTAATGACGAGAGCCAGATTTCCGCCGTCCTGTCCGAGATAGCGGGTTAACAACATGCCGATCAGGAGGCCCAATCCGCCGATCAGACTCAAAACAACGATGAACGCGAGCAAATAGCGGGTCCCGCGGCGGACACGGGCTTCCACTTCGAGCAGACGATAGCGGTTGAAGGCGTACGCAAACGACAGCGGAGAAAGAATCAGTCCCAGGAAGAAAATGGCGACCACCACGGTGGCGCGCGTCGGATTCACGGAAAACCATTCATCGAAAGCCAGCAGTAGAATGATCGTGATGACCATCACCGCCAGCGAAGCTCCCGTGCCCCACAGAACAAGACGCATTTGACGCCGTTCCACGCGGTCATCGGCACGCAGGAAGCGGACGGCGAGCAGAATGACTCCCGCCGTGACTTGAAGCGAAACGGTGATCAGCAAGAGTCTGCCGAAAACCGCGCCGACCGTGACGTCCAGAATTTCCAGAACCACATAGATCGCGATGAAAATGAGATTCGGCAGATAGCAGATGAAAAAAGCCGCTAACGGTTTTTTCTCCACGAGCCGTATCGGCCGCGGGAAGCGGAAGACCAGATCCAGCCAAAACGCGCCGAAAAAAATGGATACGTTGCTGGAAATGGTGTTGATGATCTCCCGTGCGGGGATGGTCAAGGACGCATAGGAATCCCCCACCACGCGCACGGACGACATGACGAACGCGCCCATCGCAAAAGAGAAGAGCGCGAGGGCCCGAATCCCCGCGGAATCGGGGCGGCGGAAAAACGCCCACAGCGCGACGCAAACGAAGAGCAGCGTAGCCAGAAAGCGCAGGGCTTCAAGAATCCAAATCAGCACCACTTCTTGCGTGTGCGGAAGAGTCAAAGACACCGTTCCGTGAACCAGTGAGCCGTGGTGCAGAAACTCGAAGGGTACCGTCGTGCCGACCGGATGCGGGGAATCAAAATAACGCTCCATGACAGAGCGGGTGGCGGCCGAATCCGCCACGCGGATCAGAGTATCTTTGATGGCTGGAATCGCGCCGTCGGGAAAATCCACGCGATCAATGCCGACAAACACCATCATGCTGTCATTCAAGCGGCGGAGTCTGCTTTGAACCGTCCCGGAGTCTTGCCACGTGGCGATTTTGGTCGCCTCGACGGCATAAAACATGAATAAGTACACAAAGAGCATCAAACCGATCAATGCGGTAACACTCTTTATCACTTGTTTCACTCGATCCTACTCCTTTTCAGAAAACCGCGGCCAGCGCGAAGACGACACAAGGTACAAATTTACGTCTCGCGAAGAGTAAATGCAACACGATTCTTGAAATGGAGCAAAAGTCAAGCGGGGAAAGCGGCGCTAACCATCAAAAGGGATGGAGGATGGGAATGATCGGGCGGATGCGGGGGGGGGCGGCCGGGAGGAAGAAAAATCGCCGGTTCGATGGTATAAGAATAAGGGAACTCAGCATGGATTATCCGACCGATCACAAGGTGTTAGGGAAGCGGAAGAGGGATTACACATACTAAAAGAATTCATTACAATACCTCGCGGTCTGAAATTAATAGTAGCAGTTCAGTTTAAGTGTCTTGGTTCTGATGGAACTGTCCGATTTTCGGTAGATACATATAGGTTTCATGGCCGTATCTACCAGTCATGGGAGTCCCTATGGGGATCGGCTTAAGCGGGTGCATTCCTCTCTTTTTTACGGATGTTTTATCATTTACTGAACAATGGATAAGGGCTTTCAGGGGGCGGATTGCCTTGGCTTTAAGCTGTCAGATTGATGCCGGTTGTCGCTAATTGCCTTTCATTACTCTTGTATCTTATTTAATGCAATAAAGATATGCCATGATTTTTGCGATGTCATTTGGTTGCCGACTGACGTCGGCAAACAGCCCATGCCTCGGTTTAGGCCTCTAAAAGTGTGTGGTAATAGCATTTTTTATAGGAATAAAATAGTGGACACAACCGTCAGATTCGATAATATTTGACTTGACAAAGAGATGGGGGCAACATTATTTTATAGTGACGCTGGGTAGATACTACCTGGCGCTCTGCTGAACAACTATAGATTTGCTTCGCGCCGTGTTCTGCCCAGCGGGAAATCCGTCTGGACTGAGCACGGCGCGTTTTTTTGCCGGAATAAATGCCTGAAAATCGTAATGTAAATACCCGAAAACTAAGAACATAATGTCTCGTCAAACAATCTCAACCCGGGAGGCTGATTATGTTGTCGAAGACTGGTTTTAAGTGGGCGGCCGCAGTTGTAATCATCATGGCACTGCTGGTTGCCGGTGCCGCCATGGCACGTCCGATCAATACGGGTGATCCGGTATTGAAACCTCAGCGGACACTCGGTCAGACACGGCACACGTTAGACACGGAGTACACACAGCTCCGCTACATCAAGACCACCGATTACGGCGCCACGTGGTCTGAGCTGACACAGGCCGGAGATTTATCCACTTTTGCGCCAACCGAAGCCGTGCTGCCGGAATTCAGCGCGGTAACCACCGCGGCGAATGAGATTTGTTTTGCTGTAGTTCTTCACAACGCGGCTACGCCGGGCGCGTACTCGATGACCGGACCGAGCTTCACGCCGGTTTTGGCAATGGCGGAAGGCGACAACGCCTTTGACGTGGGTTATGATCCCGCGGGCGGCGGCCGAGTGGATATCGGCAGTTGCCCGAACGGCGATCTGATTATGATTATCTGGGGACACAACGCCGCAGGTGAAAACACTCTGTGGGCGGTGAAGTCCACCACCAGCGGCGCGAGCTGGGGGACGCCCTATGTCGTGGCGAACGAAGCGTTAATCGGCGCGGAAGACGCGGCGAACTTTTCGCACATGTTCCACATTTCAGACCGGAATTCGGCGACGCATTTCTTTGTGATCTTTCAGAAAACCGGTGAGACGGGCTACGATCAGTACGTGCTGCGCTGCCCGACGGCAGGCGGCATGGGCACCGTGACCGACGTCGGCGAATACGCCGGTCACTTCTTCAGCTACATGTTCGGTGCGAGCAAGCCGATTGCCTACGATCCTGAAGCCAATGCGTTGTTCATCACTTTCTTCAACTACAACCGCACGGGCGCGTTCGTTTTCTATTCGAATAACGGCGGTCAGACGTTTACATTCCAAGCGAACACGGGTGTGGCCGGATCGCGCTATCCGGGAATCGCCCTGAGACCGGATTCTCCGACCTCGGGCACACCGTTCATGATTCTGAACATGACGATTTCGATGCCGGTGGGCCAGCGGGCTTGCGTCTATCAGAGCTACGACGAGTTGGGCTATGACGGCGGAAGCTGGATTGCTCCCGACAGCATTTTCTGCATTACGCGGGACGATTTCAGCAGCACGGGCAGCGTGTGCTACGTGAACGAGCAGTGGTTCTGGGACGCCACCCACGGAATCGCCACATTCAACTCTTGGGATGAACCGGCGCGCGGCGAGAAACTGATTACATCGCGTTCGACCGACGGCGGCGTGACGTGGATTGATGCCGTCCAGCAGTGGAATTATCTATTGGATACGCTGGACGCGGCGACGATGCAGAACGCCGAAGTCATCGGCGGTTCCAATGGCGTGGCTTATGCCATTACCTGCGCGATGAAGGGTCTGACGGATCTGACTCCGGCTTCGATTACCGGCACGCTTTTACTGGGCGACTACATGACCACCGGTCCGTGGGCGGTGAAAGCTCACTATGATGACAACGTGGGCATTGACACGACGCGGGCGTGGGTGAACTGGTCTTGCGCAACGGTGCAGGAAGGCGCGGAGACCTCGGCGCTGCGCGACAGCGCATGGATCGAGGACGTGGAGAAGCAGTCCGGCTGGTATTTCTTCACCATTCCGAGTACGAACGCGGATGGCAATGCCTGGGTGGTCGGCGACACGATTGACTTCTACTGCGACGCGTACGACTTGAGCAGTCTCTACAACAACGATCTCCACCAGCTGCTCATCGTCGGCACGGCGTATTTGGACAGTGATGATCCGAGTGTTCCGGCGGTGGCGCGCGAATTCCGGTTGATGGGGAACTATCCGAACCCGTTCAACCCGACCACGCGGATTATGTTCAGCCTGCCGACGGATCAGCCGGTCACGCTGAAGGTCTTTAACACGCTGGGCCAAGTGGTGGCCACGTTGGCCGACCATCGTATGGTTTCGGCGGGACTGCACTATTTCAATTTCGATGCGTCCAGCCTATCCAGCGGCGTGTATTTCTACACGTTGGAGGCGGGACCGCACTATGCGGCCAGTAAAATGGTTCTCATGAAGTAGAACTTGGAGAATTGCCACGGGACGGTCTTCAGCCGTCCCGTGGCATTTTCTTTAATCTCATTTTTCACGATGTTTCAGCGGAGACCATCAGAGTGCTAAGTGGATCCCGCACGGGATCCGGAGGTGTATCGTGAAACGATTTCTTTGGCCACTGACGGTGGCGATGATCGTGCTCTTGACCGCATGGCCGTTATGGGCCGCGGAGACGGGCAAGATCGCGGGAAAGGTGGTGGACGCGAACACCAAAGAGCCCATTCCCAGCGTCAATATCTCCGTCGTCGGGACCACGATGGGAGCGACGACCAACGCCGACGGGGAATACTTCATTTTGAATATTCCCATCGGCCAATACGATTTGCGGGTGACGTCTCTGGGCTACGAGACGCAGAACGTCACCGGTATTCAGGTGCTGGCGGATCAGACCTATCAATTGGATCCGAAGCTCAAGGAGACGGTGCTGCAAGGGCAGGAAGTCACCGTCGTCGCGGAGCGGGACGTAGTGAAGCGCGACGTTTCGACGACCGTCCGCTCGATGACGTCCAATGAATTAACGGAGTTGCCGGTCACCACGTATCAACAAGCGTTGGGCAACACCGCCGGCGTGGTGCTGACCGGACAGAATACGCTCCACTTCCGCGGCGGCCGCGGCGATGAAGTGGTCTTTCTGATTGACGGCCTCATCGTGAAGGATCCGCAGTTCGCCACGCGCGGTTTGGATGTTTCCTCCGACGCCATCGGTGAAATGCAGGTTTTAACGGCGGGATTCAACGCGGAGTTCGGGGAAGCTCAATCGGCGGTGGTGAATCTGGTCATTAAAGAAGGCGAGCAGCAGTATCACGGCCGCGTGCAGCACGTGATGGATTTCAAGGGACTGGAGTCGAATCCGATCACGACCGGAGTGGAATACACGGATGCGGCTCCGGGCTATCGCGAGTTGAAGTCGGATCAGGATCACTATCAGGATTACGACTACTCGGAGATGACTCTTTCGGGACCGGAACCGATTACGCAGAAGCTGCTGCCGCGTTTGGGCGTGAAGATACCCGGATCGGTCTCGTTCTTCGGATCGGGAACGGCCTGGGGACGCAACACGACCTATAACGGCGTGTGGATCAACACGGATCGCTGGTACCGCCATCAATTGACGGATCTGTTCGGGATGGACGTCCGCAAGAATGAAGGGTACGTCAATTCCAATTTCAAGTTGACGTACACTCCCGACGCGAGATCCAAGTTCAGTTTCGGCTGGAATCAGGCGCAGACGTGGATGAACCCGTTCTCCTACCGATTATCGCGGACCTTCCCGTGGGATTTTACACAGTATGAAATCTCGCAGGGGATTCAAGCCTTATCGGCGATTCAGGGTTTTGCCTCGAATGCGACGGACTACCCGAATTTGTTCTGGCACGACCGGAACAACAACGGGAGATGGGATCCGGATGAGCCGGCCATTGACGACGACAGTGACGGCCGCTACAATGAAGAGGCTCTGAACTGGCAGGATGACGACGGCGACGGGCGCATAGACGAGGACTTGCAGCTCTACGAGTACAACGGCAATAACCATGCGCGGACGAATCGCATCCGCGATCAGCAATTCAACCTCGTTTTCAACCGCAACGTCAGCCAGAGGACGTTTTATACGATTCGGGCGAGCGTTTACGACGCCAATCGCTGGCGCGCCGGATACAATCAGGCGGCCAACGAATACGGCGTAGCCTCGGAGCCGTGGGTGGATCTGCCCGACGCCACGGGCCGGTACAACAACCGGTATGACATCGGAGAGCCGTTCACGGATTTGGACAGCGACGGCATGTACGATTTCAACAATCCGAACAACGCCTATCCGAACGTCAACGGATACCACATCGCGGGCGACGGATTGACCGGCAGCACCGGACAGCTTGTGCCGGATTGGGCTTACTTCGAATCGCGAAGCTATACGTTCAAAGCCGATCTCAGCAGCCAGCTGACGAACCGCCATCTGCTGAAGACCGGTGTGGAGTACTCGTACTACAATACGGCCGCCGAAGATCGTCCGTATCCTTCCATCGCCAACGACGGAGGCGGGATTTACACGGACGTTTACCGTTACTTCCCGTCGTCCGGAGCGGTGTATGTTCAGGACAAGATGGAGTACCGGGACATCATCGTCAACGCGGGAATACGCGCCGATTACTGGAAGGTGGGCGGCTCGTCCTTAGAGACTCCGCTGGCGCGCGGGACAATGTGCAGAACTACGTGGATTACGATCCGCCGTCGAAGAACGGGGATTTATATCTCTCGCCGCGCCTGGGCATCGCCTACAGCGTCACCGAGCGGGACGTGTTCCACTTCAACTACGGCTATTTCTATCAGCGCGGCCGCCAGGACTATTATTACACGGCGGTCAATCAGCTGCAGACGGGCGGCACGCCCATCGTGGGCAATCCGTCGCTCGAACCGATGAAAACGATCGCGTATGAGTTGGGCGTCCGCCACCAGTTCGGAGGCGATTTCCTGCTGGACGTTTCGACGTACTACAAGGACATCAATAACTGGATCAACACGGCGTCGCAAAACCAGCTCTATTTCGACCGCTACGGTTTTTCGCCGGTGGGTTCGAACAACGCGATTTACTACAACGCGGACTTCGCGTCGGTGCGCGGTTTTGAGTTCAATCTGTCGAAGGACTACGGTTCGCGGTTCTCCGGCCGCGCCACGTACACTTTGTCGTGGGCCATGGGCAAGAACTCGTATGATATCGGATCGAACGTCACGCGGCAGAATTACATTGATCCGAAGCGGGAGACTCCGCTGGCCTGGGATCGCCGCCATCAGATCGTTTTGAATCTGGCGTATCACGAAGCGCTGAAAGGCAAAGCCTTCAGCACGGACTGGTTCAAGACGGGCTGGACGGTAAACGTGATCAGTCAGCTTTTATCGGGCTTGCCGTACACTCCGACCTACGCCAACGGAACGGACGTCACCGGTCAGGAATATTCCCGGCGCGGGCCGTGGAATTACACGACGGATCTCAATTTGACGCGGGATTTCCGCTATGCCGGTTTGAACATGAAGCTGCTGGTGGAAGTCCGCAATTTGTTCAACGTGCGCAATGTGCAGGGTATAGACAATTACGGAAGCGCATCGGACCAGAACCTGCTTGACACATATCTGGCAACGGACAACGGGCGTCCGGGATATGTGAACGACAACGCCTCGCCGAATTACTGGGGCCCCAATACCGTGCCGCGCGGCGCGCCGAATCCCGATGCCTGGGATGTGCGGCGGCTCATTCGCGCCGGTTTGGCTCTTGAATTCTGAACCCAGAGGGATCCATGAAGCATACCTCACTCAAATTCTGGGGTCCGGCGCTTGTTTTGGTCGCGGTGCTGCTCTTTTGCATCGCGGCTCCGGCCCGCACGGTGACCGCTCCACGGGGCGGATCGCCGGGCCGGATAGACGCCGCAGACCCCAATTCGATTCGAAGCCTGATTGTTCATGACATCGGGAATGTGCGCATGACTCTCTCCAACTGGGGAGAGGGCGGCAATCCCGACGGCATTCCCGGCTACCGCGGCTTCGAATTTCCGGTGAACAGCGGCAGCGATTTTCTGTTCTCTTCGGGTATTTGGATCGGTGCCGAAGTGAACGGCATCCGGCTGGTCAGCTCGACCACCGACGGCGATAACGGCACGAACGAGTTTTATCCGATCCACATCGGCACGTATCCCTTTTCCCGTGCGACGCGAAGCGGCGACTGGTACGTCACATCCAAGAATTTTACGACGTTCTCCGACCTCGACTATATCTGGGGTGCGAAGAGCATGGACGATGACGGCGACTGGACGGAAGCGACGGATGATCTCAATCGCGACGGGAAACCGTCAGCCAACTGGGATCTCGGCAAGGGATTGATCGGATACGACGACGACGGCGACGGTTTGGTTGACGAAGACAGCGTGTATATCGGCATTGACGGGATACCGGTGGAGATAGACGCGGACGGCGACGGCAATCTGAACGACACGGGGCCATCGGGCGACCGCAACGGCGACGGAAACTGCGCGTACGATCCGGAACCGCGCATTGATGAAGATCCCGCCGGAGATATATCGCGCGACTGGGTGGACAACGATTTTGACGGATTGGTGGATATGGACGATCCCGATTACGATGGGGATCAGGCCGTCGGTTCGGACGATGACGACGGCGACGGCGAATTCGATGAAGATGGCGTGGCGCGCGGCGTGCAGGAATACTACTGCGTATTTCAGGACGATATCGAGCTGAATTATGTGGGTAATCCCAATCCCAGCGACGGGCACACGCCGCTGCGGCTGGAAGTCCTGCAGCGCACCTACGCTTTCCCGGAAGCGTACGCCGCCGAGTTTATTTTGATAGACTACCGGATTCGCAGCGCGAATCCGCTGCCGCTCGAGAACGTATATATGGCGCTGTTTGCCGATCCCGACGTAGCGGCGGCCGGTGAAGCGGGCGATGCCGCATCGGTTGACGACTGGAATTACTACGACGCGGATCGTCTGATGATGATTCAGGGCGATGACACGACGGATAACGACGGCACGGCTCCTGGCATCTTCGCCATGCGGGTCGTCAAGACGCCGGTGGCTCTCGATCAATTGCGCATTTCGTTCGCCAATTTCGAGCGCGTGGCCGGCGGCGATCCGGAAGACAATCTGGCGATGTACAATTTGATTTCGTCCGGAGCGGTTGCCACACCGACGCAAGCGTTGGGCGATTGGCGCGTTTTGCTGGGATTCGGAGCGGACGCCTCCAACGGCTTCCGGCTTAATCCGGGCGCGGAACTGCCGATCACGGTGGCGTATATTTCGGGCCGCGATATCGCGGCGGCGAATCGCAATGCCGAGTGGGCGCTGCGCATGTATCTGAACGACTTTCAGGGGCCGTCGGCGCCCGAAGTGCCGGCCTATACTCTGGACGTCTACAGCGACATGGTGCGGATCCGCTGGGCGGCGAATTCGGAAACGTCGCAGGACGTGATTACGCAGTTCTACGATTTTGAGGGCTATATCGTCGAACGGTCTACGAATCAAATCCGCTGGGAGACAATTGCCGCCTACGACATCTTAGACCGGCTGGACACGCTGCACGTGCCGGTTCCGGGCTATCCGGATTCGTTTACGGTCGTGGTAGATCCGGAGCGGCAGGAATTCGAGTGGCAGAATTACAATCTGGGCATGCCCGGCGATCCGGGCCGACCGGGCAGCGTACGCTGGATCGTGTATCCGCTGTCGGGAGATTCCAGCAAGGAATACATGCTGGAAGACCGCGATTTGATCCCGGGGCACACATACTATTACTGCGTACGCGCCTTTGATAAAGGCGTCCCCGGCGCGGGCATTCTGTATTCGGGCCGCACGGGCAACGTGCAGGAGGCGTTGATGGCGCGCACGGCGGCCACCGGAGCGGCAAACGACCTCAAGGGAGTGTATGTCTATCCGAATCCATACAAGGGCAGCCACCCCGGAGAGGAGGGCGGTCAGGTCAATCCATCCAAGGGATTGATCGAGTATCCGCGCAAGATTTATTTCATGGGTTTGCCTCCATCCAGTTCCTGGAACGAGTGCTACATTCGCGTTTTCTCGCTGGCGGGAGACCATCTGATCACGATAGACCATCACAACGGCACCGAGTACGATCAGTGGGATCTGATCACGAAGAACAAACAGGAGATCGTCAGCGGAATCTATTATTATACCGTCGAGTACGGTTCCAAGCAGTTCATTGACAAATTTGTGGTGATCAAATGAACGAGACCCAACACACGAATCAGCACGTCTATCCGAAACGGAGAGTGCGTGCGAACGCCCGATGGGGCGTGTTAGCCGCCGTTCTGGTCGCCGCAAGCTTGTGGGGTTTGATGGGAGGATGCGCCGATCCGCGCAACGAGCCGACGGCGCCGGTTTCGCCGGGACATACCGAAACAATCGTTCTGTGGAATAATGTCGTGTCCGGCGGCCAGCGCATTTCGTCCTCATTCCACGTGACTCAGCCGCTGGCGCCGATCAATAATATCGGCGTAGACACTCCGGCGCGCTTGACGCTGGTCGCGTATATTCAGCCGGATGCGGATATCCTGCGGCGGGATACCGTCATGCTGGCGATCCTCCCACGACTGAGCGATACTCTTGTGGCGAAGCAGGTGGTTTTCTTTGCGCTGCGGGCGAGTCTGGACAGCATGGCTTACATTGACAGCATCTGCCGGACGACCCCGAATTGCGGGTACGATACGAACGGATTGGGCGCGGCGATGGCGCAGACGAGCGCCGACATTATCCTCTTCGGCGGCATCGTGGATTCGATTCTGGCCGATACCACCCGGCTTGGCTTGGAGCGGGATTCCCTGGCGCTGGTTTTGGATGACCGCTACACGCTGGCGTTGTGGATGGATAATGATACGACGATGTTCTATCCGGAAGCGGTGTTCCGCGATACCACCCGTCATCTGGGAGGCCAGAGCATTTTCGATGCGCTGACCGGCGATACCGCTTCCGCGATGTCCGGCTGGAAAGGCCGGAGATTTTCCTTGCCGCTGGATCGTTTTCAGGCGGCGGATCCCAACAACATCGGCTTGAATCTGGAAGTCAACTGGACGGTCTGCTTCCCCGGATCGCCGCGTCCCTGCATGGCTGAGGGTACGCACTCGTTCCACGCGCTGCTGACCGGTCCGGATTCGCGGATCACCGCCACACTGGTGCTCGTTTACGCGGAGGAGAGACCATGACCGTACAACGACCAGTCACCCTTCATTTCACCGCCTGGATCGTGCTCGCGGTTCTCTTAGCCGTGGCACTGCCGACGCTGGCATTGAATAAAGTCGGCACGACATCCATGCAGGTCTTGAAGATTCCGATGGGAGTGCGGGGCATCGCGATGGGCAACGCCTTTTGCGCGACGGCCCGTGATGCGGAAGCCGTGTGGTGGAATCCGGGAGCTTTAACGGAACTCAAAGGCCGTCACGTGGTTTTCTCGCAGATCAACATGCCCGCGAACGTCCATTTGAATTCGATGGCGATGGCGCGCTCGTGGGGCGATTATTCGGCCTTTTCGCTGCACGCGATCAATCTTTTCACCAACGATATGGCGGTGCGGACCTGGGATCATCCGGAAGGAACGGGCGAGAATTTCAACGCCTGGGATTTGGCAGCGGGTGTCGGGTACGCGCGCAAGCTGACGGACAAGTTCAGTCTGGGCGGCAACGTCCGGTATCTGCACAGCCAGTTGGAAGAGGAGACATACGACGGCGTCGCGGTGGATGTGGGCACGCTCTATAAAACCGGGCTGCGCTCGCTGCGGTTAGGAATGGTCATCCAGAATCTGGGTCCCGACGTGGAATATTCGGGCACCTATCTCGATTACCGCAATCGCGTGCTGAACGACAATATTTTGCGGGAAGAACAATATGAAGGCGCGAGTCTTCCCACTTTATTCCGGTTGGGCGTGGCGTTTGACGCGTTTGAAATGTTCGGAATCAAGAAGTCTCCCGATTGGGCCGGCGAATTATCCATTGAGATGAACCATCCGAACGATAATCGGGAGCGGCTCAACATCGGCGGCGAGGGCGTTTATCGCGACCTGCTCTTTTTGCGGGCGGGCGGCAAATTCGCTTATGATGAAGAGAGTTTCGCATTGGGTTTCGGACTGCGTATTCCGGTGTTCAACCAGTACCGCGTGAGATTTGACTACGCGTACTCGCATTGGGGCCGACTCACCGAGGCCGTGAGCAACATGGACGGAGCGGATCAATTGAAAGGTCAGCCGCACCGTCTGGCTCTCGGCTTGGAATGGTGACCCACAAACCAGGAGGTGTTCGACAAATGAAAACTGCAAAAGCCTTGCTGATCTTGGCGGTCGGACTCGGTCTCTGGTTTGCGGGATGCGACGTGAAAGATCCGGGCAGCGCGCTGCCGAACAGGCCGCCGACCGCCACGCTTTCCGTCGCTCCAACGGCCGGAGACACCGTCAATCATTATATCCCGCTGAACTGGGCGGGTAATGACGGCGACGGCGAGATCGTGAATTTTTATCTGATTGTAGACGGCGTACGTCTGGCAACCACCATGGCGCGGGACACGACCATGCCCTTCGCCGCTCCCTCCGACGGCACACCGCTGTATCACACCTTCGGAGTTGTGGCCGTGGACAATCTGGGTCTGCTTTCCGACACGGCATCCACTGATTTCTACGTAGTGAATTATGCTCCGACGGCGTCCTTCGATCCCGAAGGCAGCATCGCCGAGGGAGCAACCGTCGGTGCGGGATTCCGCATGAGCATTACCGCTACGGACGGCAATCCGTCGCTGCTGTATTATCGCATCGCACTGGATGATTCTCTCGGCGGGTGGTCGGCATGGACGTTTACGCCGGTATTCGTGTTTGCTTCGCCGGATATCATCAGTGATCCGACCTTCCCGGATGACGTCGAGGGGATTTCCAACGCCGGTTTAACGGCGGGCGCGCATGTGATCTATGCCAAAGCCAAGGACGCCGGTGAAGCGGAGAGTCCGATGATCCGGCGGACGTTTACGGTGGATCCGACGTTCCGTCCGGTGATGGACACGGTGGTCACCGCCGCCTACGGTGCAAACAACTACTATGCGGACGGCTCGGTTTACTACTCCGCGCAGGCGGGGCTGCGGACGCAGCTCACGTTCGGCGCATCCGCCGCCGCCTATAGCGGAGAGATCAACGCCTACCGCTTCCGTGTCGGAGATGGATCATGGAGCGCATGGACCGACAACTCCGTCGTCGAGGAGACGGACGTTCCCCCCGGAGTGTGGGTCGTTCAGATGATGGCCCGCGATTTGGCGGGCGTGATGAGCGATACCGCCGAATTTACCATCCGCATTGTGCAGCAGACGCTCTCCGACAGCGTGATCGTAGTGGATGAAACCCGCAATGGAAATGGAAATCCGGGTTCGCCGAACGATGTGCAGGTGGATCAGTTCTACGACAACATTCTGACACACGCCGGAGCGAAGTTCCGCAACATTGACTGGGATGTCAATGCGATAGGCGGCGTGTCCTATGTGTCGCCGTGGGATATCCGCCATGCCGGACTGATCATCTGGCATTCCGACGACGCCAGCGACGTGCAGTGGGACAACAACCAGCGAATTCTGCGCGAGTTCTTGGATAAGGGCGGCCGCTTGATTCTCTCGGGCTGGGATTTGTTCAAGGACGTTGCCGCGGCGGATTCGCAAACCGTACTGCAATTCGCGGCCGGGTCTTTCGGACGTGATAAACTGCGCGCCTTTGAAGCCTTCCGCACCGTTCCGCGCACAACGCTGGGCTTTACCGGAGTGGATCCTTTCCCGAGTATGGCGATTGATCCGGCGAAGATGCCCGCATCCTGGGCCGGGAAATTGGCGAAATGCTGGTCGTTTCAGCAGCGCGGCGAGTGTACGGTGATGGGACGCACGGTCGTGTCGGATTCCCTTGCGAATCCGTTCGCCAACCGTACCTCGTGCTACGTGTACGATCTCAGCTTCCGCGTGGCGGTCTTCGGAGTGCCCATGTATTTCTGCAATGAGACCGAAGCGGCAAGCATGATGGACGTTTTACTGCCGCGCATGCTGCAGGGACTGCAATAGCGAACGCTTGCGGTCTTCGATGAATGAATGCGAAGAACCCGCGACCTTTGTGCGGGTTCTTCTTTTACCTTTTTACGATACGAAGGAGATGAGACGCGATGGATGCGCTGGAAGCCATTTTCACGAGACGCAGCGTGCGCTACTATCAGACCCGCGCCGTGTCCGAAGAGCAGCTGCAGATTTTACTGGAGGCGGCGATGAATGCCCCGTCGGCGGGAAACGAACAGGCGTGGCAGTTTATCGTGATTACGGATCGCGGAATCATGGATGCCATAGCTGAATTTCATCCTCATGCCCAGATGCTGACGCAGGCTCCGATGGCCGTTTTAATCTGCGGGGACATCCGCCATCAACAACACGAAGGCGGCTGGGTTCTGGATTGCGCCGCGGCCACGCAAAATATGTTATTGGCGGCGCATGCGACCGGTTTGGGTGCGGTCTGGGTGGGAATTCATCCGAACACCGAGCGGATCGAACGCATCCGCGACCTGATCGGACTTCCCTCATATATTGTCCCGGTGTCTTTAGTGCCGATCGGCCATCCCGCCGATACGCCGTCTCCCGTGCGGCGTTACGATTCGACTCGCGTGCGGAAAAATCGCTGGTGAAACTCAGGATTCGGTGTTGCTATGAAAACACTCTTGCCTCCTTTTGTGCACGCGTATCCGGCTCCGGCGATTCTGGTCGGATGCGGGACCGTGGAAAAGCCCAATCTGATCACGTGTTCATGGTTCGGAACGGTGTGTTCCGAACCGCCGATGGTTGGCTTGGCCGTTCGCGAATCGCGCTGCAGCTACGAATTAATTCGCGAGTATCGCGAATTTTCCGTGAATATCCCGCATGATTCCGACCTGCGAGCCGTTCAGTTTTGCGGAGCGGTTTCGGGAAGAACGAACCGCAAATTCACGGAACTGGGTTTAACCCCCGTGGCGTGTCCGCCGCTGCGCTCTGCGCCGATGATAGACGAATTCTCTCTGGCGTTGGCCTGCCGCGTGAAACATGAACTGCATTTGGGTTCGCATGATCTATTCATCGCGGAAATTGTGGCCGTGCACGGCCACGAACAGCCGGATCATCCGCTGCACCGTCCACAGCTCGACCCGGAACATCAGATGGTCTATTTGGACGGCCGCTACTGGAATTTGCAGGCAATTCCGGAGTAGAAAAACCGGGAGGCGCACCCGCGGCGGCTTGTTCATTCCGCAGCAAAGATTCGCAACCATCGGAACAACCCGTGGCAATTTTGTCACGGGTTGCTTCCGTAAGGGGTAAAAATGGGTTGAATGTAAAGCGTTCCTTACGAAAAACCGTACGGCTTTCCGAGAGGCATTTCTAAATAATTTTTGAATATTTTCGAACCGTCTGCGTGGTGTCGAAAACGATGTTCGGAAAAACGTAGGCAACCATCGTTCGGGCACATTCGGATGGTACTATAAATTCAAGAAACGCAAACACATTAGCAACAAGGCATTTAGTGAATATGTGGATAAGTTCATAAGTGATACGCGGGTCAAGCGTATGCAAATAAACATCTTGGAGTTTTCAATTCTTGATTTTTCCACCTGACAGTATTAAATTATAATGGGTCTATCAGGTTGAAACAACTAACCTATCCTACTTGACCCACCCTCATCACTGGATGCGTTTGGTTCGATTCATGGGAAGCTCCCGGTTTTTTCGGATCATCGTTGTCCTCATGCTACCTATCCGTAGTGGAATTCGCGCCGTTGAAACAGGTTGAACCGGGTGCGCAGACCATGGAAGGATTCTTGCCTCTTTCTCTCTGTTGACCTGCCGGACAGAGTACACTTCTCGCTATGCATCACCGGCTTGATCGTCCGTTCGATCTGACCGGCATGACTGCCGCATCGCCACGCCCTGAACAATTGCTTCTCCAACAGAAGGACGGTGCCATGAAAAAATGGATCGCCCCCCCTGCTTTCGTCGAGCGTTTCCGCCCCCTCACTTTATTTGGGATCGGATTAGGCTTGATGATTCTTTTTTATGCCCTCAGCGGATTCAGGCTGTGGCATGCCTATCGGGACTTGCAGCAGGCTCATGGCGAGTTGACTTCCTTGCGCCGTTTGATCACGACGATTGAACACGGGGTATGGGAGAGGGCAGCGCTTTCCTGTTTGAATACGGATGGAGAGGCGGATAAACGCGCGCGTTTCAGGGATATATCGGAGCGGACGGATTCAGCATTATCGCTCGGGAATTCATCCGCTCGAAAATATCATCTGTTTTTGTCCTGGAATCGTGCCGCCGATTGTCATTCTCAATTGAAAACCATCGAAGCGGAGGCGCTGCGGCAGATCGTGACCGGGTGCGCGGATTCGCTGCATCGCTATTTATCGGAGCGTTCCTATCAGGCTGTGCTGGTGTCCATGCATGAAGCGCTGCAGGAAACGGGGCTTTCTCTCACGAGTCAACGCGTAGGTATCGGAGACAGATTCTATCAGCAGATCGGCATCGTAGTTGCTCTTGCCGGAGCGCTTTTCTTTCTGTTGACTGCGGCTTGGGGGGTGTTCGTGCAAAACAGCATCCGGCATTTCCAGGGACGGCGGGAGGCCGAAAACGCGCTGCGGGAAAGCGAGGGGAAATATCGCACGCTGATCGAAGCGCTGCCCCACGCGGTAATCATCATCCAGGACTTTGATGTGGTGTTTTCCAATCCCGCGGCCGCGGCGATGTTCGGAACCTCGTCATCTTCATCGGCGCCGTCCACGGCTCGCCGCATGAGCGACTTTATTGTGGAACGCGAGCGGGAGCGGTTAGAGGGATTTTTCATGGCGCGCATGCGCGGCGAAGCGGGAGTTCCCGAACACTATACGACCGTTCTCATCCGCCTTGACGGAGAGGAATTTCCCGCAGACGTCTATGTGCGGGGCATCACCTATCACGGCCGGCCGGCGATGCAGGCCGCAATTTACGACATTACGGAACGTAAGCGCGCGGAGGAGGCGCTGCGCGAAAGCGAAGAACGCTTCCGCAATTTAGCCGATATGGCTCCCGTACTCATTTGGATGGCCGGGACGAAACGCCACACCTATTACTTCAATCGCACGTGGTTGAATTTTACGGGCCGCACGGTGGGACAAGAGTATGGTCAAGGATGGCAGGAAGGAGTGCATCCGGATGATTTGCCGCGATTGCAGGCAACCTATGAGCACGCCTTCGCGTCGCGGAATTCGTTTACTATCGAATACCGGCTGCGGCATACGGACAGCACATATCATTGGGTGCTCGACACCGGTGTGCCGAGATTTTCTCAGGAACAGAGTTTTACGGGCTATATTGGATCCTGCATAGACATTACGGCGCGCAAGGACGCGGAGCAGGCGCTGCGCGACAACGAGGAACGCTTCCGCACGCTCTACAATCAGACACCGGTCATGATGCACTCGATTGATCGGGACGTGCAGTTAGTGGGCGTCAGCGATTTCTGGCTGGCAACGCTGGGGTATGAGCGTAAAGACGTTATCGGCCGCCGCATGACGGATTTTCTTACGCCGTCCTCGAAACGCTATGTGGAAGAGCACGTTCTGCCCGTCTTTTTCCGCGAAGGCTCGGTCACGAATGAACCCTATCAGTTTGTCAAGAAAACCGGCGAAATTATAGATACGCTGCTGTCCGCGACCTGCGAACGCGACGGCGAAGGGCAGGTTGTTCGATCTTACTCCGTGATTGTGGATATCACCGAACGGAAACGGATAGAGGCGGAGCGGGAAACCGCCCGGCAGATGCTGCGGGTGGTGCTGGATAATATTCCCGTCCGTGTTTTCTGGAAAGACACGAAATTGCGCTATCTGGGCTGCAACATGAATTTCGCTCTCGATGCCGGTTTGACTTCACCCGAAGAAATAGTCGGCAAGGACGATTTTCAGCTTTCCTGGCTTGCGCAGGCGGAATCATACCGGAACGATGATCGCGAAGTCATGGACACGGGCGTTCCCAAATTGCAGTACGAAGAGCCGCAAAACTGGCCTGACGGCACCCAGTTGTGGTTGAACACGTGTAAAATTCCCTTGCGGGACGCCCAAGGGCGAGTGATCGGTTTGCTGGGCACGTATGAAGATATTACCGCAAAAAAATCGGTTGAAGAAGCGCTGCGCCGGAGCGAAGAAAAATTCCTGCGGGCTTTTCGAACGACATCCGTTCTCATGGCGATCTCCACGGTCAACGACGGACGCTTTGTGGATGTCAATGACACATTCCTGAAAGTGCTGGGATACACCCGTGAAGAAGTCATCGGCAGGACGTCGCGGGAATTAGACATCTTCGTGGATCTGAATCAACGGCGGCAAGTGATCAAGCTTATGAAGGAAACGGGCAACGCCCGCGATGTAGACGTGATGATCCGAACCCGTTCCGGCGAGATTCGGGACGGTTTGTTCTCGGCGGACGTATTGGATCTGCAGGAAGGCACGTTTCTGCTGACTTCGATGAACGACATCACCGAGCGGAAGCGAGTGGAAGAAGCGCTGCGCAAACGGCTTGAATTCGAGAATCTGATTTCGACGATCTCGACGCAATTCATTCATCTTGCGTATCACGAGATTGATGCAGCGATTGATGATGCGCTGCAAGCTATCGGTAAATACGCCGGAGTTGACCGCAGCTACGTATTCCAGTTCCGGGCGGACGGCCGCACGATGGACAACACGCACGAATGGTGTGCGGACGGGATATCATCCGAAAGCTACCGCATGCAAAACATTGATGCGGAAGACGTTTTTCCGAATTTTATCGGGATGATTCGCCGGCTGGATATTGTCAGCATTCCACGTGTCAGGGAGCTCCCCCCTGAGGCCGTAGCGGAAAAAGCTGAATTCGAAAATCAAAACATAAAGTCCCTGATTTGCCTGCCCATGCATCTGCACGGTCAGTTGCTGGGCTTTCTGGGTTTCGATTCGGTGCAGCGGGAACAGGAGTGGTCGGATGACATGATTGCCCTGCTGCGTCTGGTCGGGGAGATTTTTATCAGCGCACTGGACCGGAAGAGGTCGGATGAAGCGCTCCACCGGCAGGCGGAGATCATGGATCAGATTCATGATTCCGTGGTGACCACGGATTTGACCGGCCGTGTCCTCTATTGGAACAAGGGAGCGGAAAGGCTCTACGGATACACCGCGGATGAAGTCATCGGTCATGAAATCGGTTTTCTCTATCCGGACGTGGATGTTCTGAAAGAGGAAGTCATCGAACCTCTGCTGGTTAAAGACAGACACGAAGTCGAACTGAGATTGAAAAGAAAAAACGGCGAGGAGTTCGACGCCCATCTCGCGTTGACCGTGCTGCGCGATTCTTCCGGCACACCCTACGGCATGAACGGCTATTCGATAGACGTTACCGAACGCAAACATGCCGAGCACGAACTCCAAAAAATGAATCGTGCGCTGCGCGCTATCAGCGAGTGTAATCAGGCATTGGTCCGCGCCACCAACGAAGCGGAACTGTTAAACGATATTTGCAGGATCATCGTCAATTTCGGCGGCTACCGCTCCGCATGGGTAGGCTATACTGAAAATGCCGAAGACATCACCATACGTCTAACGGCCCAGGCAGGCGCAGACAGCTTCCTGAAGGAGGTTGCCGACAGTGGGGGGGACAGAACGTGGAGAATGGGACCGACAGAAAAGGCAATCCGCAGTGGACAACCCTATACCGTGCAGAACATCGAAACGGATTCGAACGATGCGGCGTGGCGCAAGGGAGCGCTGGAACGCGGAATCCAGTCCATTGCAGCCCTTCCATTGCGGCTCAACCAGCAGGTTATCGGTGTTCTCAGCGTCTATGCGGAGGAATCCGAAGCCTTTGAAGATGCGGAGACCGAGCTGCTTATGGAACTGGCGGACGATCTTGCTTTCGGTATTTCCGCTTTACGAACGCGGGCGGAACATGAACTGACCGTTGCCAATCTGGCCGTATCCGAGGAGCGCTACCGTACGTTGTTCGAAACGATAGGGCAGGGAGTCGTCTATCAAAATCGCGACGGTTATATCATCAACGCCAATCGGGCCGCCGAGCGGATTCTGGGTCTTACCTTGGAACAGATGCGCGGGCGCACGTCCGCCGACCGGCGGTGGCGGGCGATTCGTCCGGACGGAAACCCGTTCCCGGGCGAGACGCATCCGGGAATGGTCGCGCTGTTAACGGGATTGCCCGTGCGCAATATCGTGATGGGCGTGTACAACCAGAATGAAGAGCGCTATCGCTGGATCGAAGTGGACGCCGTCCCGCAGTTTGGTTCTGATGAGTCTATGCCCGTTCAGGCGTATACGATCTTCAGCGATATCACCGAACGCAAAGAGGCGGAAGAGGCGTTGCGGCAGAGTGAAGAGCGCTTCCGCCTGGCTTTCCATACCAGCCCCGATGCGATTAACATCAATCGGCTGAACGACGGCGCGTACGTGGACATTAACGAAGGATTCACGCTGACCACCGGCTATAGCCGCGAAGACGTCATCGGACGATCTTCTTTAGAAGCCGAAATTTGGGTGGATCCGGCGGACCGATCCCGGTTGGTAAAGGGACTCCGCGAAGTGGGAGTTGTGCGCAATCTGGAAGCGAAATTCCGCATGAAGGACGGTCGGGTTCGCGCCGGTCTCATGTCGGCCCGCGTGATTTTGCTGAATGGCGAGCCGCATATTCTTTCGATTACGCGCGATATTGATGAGCTGATCAAGGCGGAAGAAGCCGTGCGGGAAAGTGAAAGGCGATACCGGCTGCTCGCGGACAACGCTAACGACCTGATTACGCGCCATGACATCGAAGCAAAATTCCTGTACGTTTCTCCGGCGTGTTATGCTTTACTCGGCTACCTGCCCGAGGAGCTGTTGGGCAAATCCGCCTTGGAAATCATCCATCCGGAAGATCAGCAACGGATTATCGAGCTTCACGGACGGAATTTATCGGGTCAACCGACCACGCCCGTGGAGTATCGCGCTCTGCATAAGGATGGACGATACGTTTGGTTCGAGTGTTCCTCCCGCGGAGTGCTCAGCGAAGACGGTTCCTTCATTGAGGTGATTGTCGTCAACCGGGATGTCACGGCCCGCAAGCTGGCGGAAGCGGAGCGGGAACGCATCGAAGCGGAGCTGCGGCTGTCTGAAGAGCGGTTCTTCAAAGCCTTTGCCGCCAGTCCGATGGCGATTGCCGTCACGCGGATGAGCGACGGAAAAATCATCGAGTGCAATGAAGCCGCCGAAGTATTCTTCGAATACGATCACGGTGAGGTGATCGGCTTAACGACTCGCGATCTCGGATTATGGAACTACATCGAAGATCGCAATCAAATCCTGAGTGACTTGGCAGCCGGCAAATCCGTCCGCGATCGGGAATACCGTTTCGTAACGAAAAAGGGTAAACTCGTCATCGCGCGGTACAGCGCGGAACAGATTGCTCTGAATAATGAACCATGCCTGCTCTCGGTTTTTGTGGATGTGACGGAACGCAAGCGGGCGGAAGAAGCGATCCGCGACAGCGAGGCCCGCTACCGTTTGCTGGCCGACAATGTATCGGATATCATCTCCCGTCACGATGCAGAGCTGAATTACTTGTATGTTTCTCCCGCCGTCCGAAGCCTGGGATACGAGGTGGAAGAGCTGGTCGGAAAGACGGCGGCGGAGCTGATTCATCTTGATGACAGGCCGCGAATCGCGGCGTGTATGGAAACCCTGTTGCATGAAAAGAAAGACATCACGGTGGAATATCGCTTCCGCCGCAAAGATGGATCGTATGTTTGGATTGAAAGCTCCGCTCGCCCCATGATCGGTCAAGACGGCGCGGTGTCGGAATTCATTGTTGCCGGCCGCGATATCACCGAACGCAAGCAGTCGGAGGAGGAGCTGCGCCATCAACGCTGGCGGCTGGAAAGCATTATCGAAGGCACGCGCGTCGGCACGTGGGAATGGAATGTCCAGACCGGAGAAACGATCTTCAATGAGACTTGGGCGCAGATGGCCGGTTATACTCTCGACGAATTATCGCCTGTCAGCGTTAAGACGTGGGAGGCGCTGACGCATCCTGATGATCTGAAGAAGGCTAAGGGTATACTGATGCGGCATTTCTCCGGCGATCTGCCCTATTATGAATGCGAAATGCGGATGAAGCATAAGAACGGGCGCTGGGTTTGGATTCAGGATCGCGGCCGCGTGATTACGTTTACCGAGGACGGCAAGCCGTTGATGATGTTCGGCACGCATACGGATATTATGGAGCACAAGCGGAACGAAGAAGCGCTGCGGCTGAACGAATCGCGACTTGAAGCAATGCTGCAGCTCAACCAAATGAAAGCCGAATCGCTGGAAGAGATCGCGGTCTTTACCATGGAAGAGGCGGTTCGTTTGACGCAGAGCGCCATCGGATACGTTGCTTTTGCCAATGAAGATGAGACCGAACTGACCATGTACGCATGGTCGCGCGGCGCTATGCAGGATTGCATGATCCAGAACAAGCCGCTGGTTTACAAGGTGTCGGAGACCGGTCTCTGGGGCGAGGCCGTGCGACAGCGGCAGCCGGTCATCACCAACGATTATGCCGCTCCCAGTCCATGGAAAAAGGGATATCCGGAAGGGCATGTCCCCGTTACCCGCCATATGAACGTTCCGATTTTCGATAACGGGAAAATCGTGATTGTAGCCGGAGTCGGCAACAAGACGGATATATATGATGAGACGGATGTTCGCCAACTGCGCCTGCTGATGGAGGGTATGTGGCGAATCGTCCAGCGCAAGCGTGCGGAAGACGCTCTGCTGCAAAAGACGGAGGAATTGGATCGCTTCTTCAACGTGGCGCTGGATCTCTTATGCATTGCCGATACGGAAGGAAACTTCCGCCGCATGAACCGGGAATGGGAACGGACTCTGGGCTATACACTGCCGGAGTTGGAAGGACACCGTTTCCTGGATTTCGTTCATCCAGACGACCTGGAAGCGACGCTGGCGGCAGTTTCCGAATTGTCTTCCGGTCACGATGTTTTGAATTTTACCAATCGCTACCGATGCAAGGACGGTTCTTATCGGTGGATTGAATGGCGCTCTACGGCCTATGAAAACAAACTGATCTACGCCGCGGCGCGCGATGTGACCGAAAGCCGAAGGATTCAGTCCGCACTGCGTGAAGCCAATCAGCGGCGGCAGGCGCTGTTCGAGGAGGCGCGCGACGCGATTATCATCGCGGACGCGGAGTCCGGTGAAATCATCGAGGTGAACCGGATGGCGGAGACTTTGCTGCGGCGGTCGCGCGATGAACTGATCGGCATGCATCAGGCCGAACTGCATCCGCCGGAACATCGGGATGCGAATCACCAGACGTTCCGGGACACGTTGGGCGAGGGCGGGCATGACGCCGTCGAGCGGGAAATTTGCACGAAAGACGACTGCTATATTCCGGTGGAGATCAAAGCCAGCCTGGTGGAATTGGCGGGCGGCCGCAAAGTGATGCAGGGATTTTTTCGCGACATTTCCGAACGCAAGCGGGCGGAGCGGGAAATCCGGTACAATGAGGAGCGGTATCGGGCGTTTATAACCAAGACAAGCGAGGGCGTCTGGTGCTGGGATGTTGATGAACCTTTTTCGATCGACCTGCCCGAGGATGAGCAGGTTCGCCGGGTCATGCGGGGCCGAATCTCGGAGGCTAACGTCGCGGTCGCGAGACAGTACGGGTTCAGCAGCGCCGAGGAGATGATCGGGAAATCCTTTGGCGAGTTCATTGACGAAGAGGAATTCATTGGTTTATCACGCCTCCTCGTTGCGACCCGCTATAACGTATCCGACGTCGAGTCCGAGGAGACGGACAATGCCGGCAATCGTCACTTTTTCGTCAACAACTCCGTCGGGATTGTCGAGGATGGGAAGCTGATTCGGATCTGGGGCACCCAGCGCGATATCACCGAGCGCAAGCTGGCGGAAGAGGCTCTTCGCGAGAGCGAGGAGCGGTATCGGAACTTCATCAAGAACGCCAGCGAGGGCATCTATCGAATTGATCTTGTTCCGCCCGTGGATATCAGCCTGCCGCGCGAGGAGTTGGAAAAAGAGATCACGCAGAACGCCGTCACCGGCGAAGTGAATAAAGCACTGGCCGCCATGTACGCGATCCAGCCGGAAGAGATGGTCGGACGCATGGTCCGGGACTTCGCGCCGAACTGCGGGGCCCAGATGGCGGATCTGCTGCTGCAGAAGAACTATCAGATTGTCGAGCGCGAAGAAACCGAGTATACCGAGACGGGCGACCCGATTTACATTCGCGAGAGTTACACGGGCGTCGTTGCGGACGGCAAACTCAAACGCGTGTGGGGAGTTCAGCGCGACATTACCGCGCGTAAAAAGGCGGAAGAAGCGGCGCGCCGCGAAAGCGAGTTGGTCGCCCGCATTATGGAAACGAGTCCGGTCGGAATCGTCGTTGCGGATCGTAAGGGCAAAATCACGTTTGCCAATCACAAAGCGGAAGGCATTCTGGGTTTGTCCAAGTCCGAGATTCTGCTGCGTCATTACAACGATCCGGCCTGGCAAATTGTCGGTTTGGACGGCGGTCCGATTGCGGACGAACAATTGCCTTTCCAAACCATCCATCGCACCGGGAAAGCCGTGGAAGATGCGCGGCACTCCGTTGTATGGCCGGACGGTCGGCGCGTACTTCTCTCGATCAATGCGGCTCCCCAGTATGATGAAAAGGGAAAATTCAGCGGCATGGTGGCCGCTCTGACCGACATTACCGAGCGAGTGCAAGCCGAACAGGCGCTGCGCGACAGCGAGCGGCGGCTGCACAGTGTGATTCAGGGATCGCCGATTCCCACGTTTGTCATCGGGAAAGACCACCGGATTCTGCAATGGAATCTGGCTTTGGAAGAGCTGAGCGGAATTAAAGCCAAAGACGTGATCGGCACAACAGACCAATGGAAAGCGTTTTATCACGGGGCGCGGCCATGCATGGCGGATCTCTTAGTGGATGAACGGCTGGACAGCATTCCGGAATGGTATGCGGGGAAATACGTCGCATCCAAACTGATAAAAGGCTCCTATGAAGCGACGGACGCATTTCCCGATGTTCACGGTGAATCCCGCTGGCTGACGTTTACGGCGGCGGGAATCCGGGATATGGAAGGGAATCTGGTCGGCGCCATCGAAACGCTGCAGGACATCACGGAGCGCAAACGCGCGGAAGAAGCCCTGCGCGAACGGCAAGCCCGCATCGAAAGCATCTGGAAAGGCGCTCCGGTGGGAATCGGAGTTACGACGAATCGGGTCTTTAACGAAGTCAATGATCGTCTGTGTCAGATCACGGGTTATTCGCGCGAAGAACTGATCGGACAGAACACGCGCATGCTTTATCTTTCCGATGAGGAATGGGCGGATATTGCAGAGACCATGTATCCGGCGGTGTTGGCGCACGGAACGGCAAACAAGGAAATCCGCTGGCGGCGCAAAGACGGCGAAATCATCAATCTGATCCTGAGCATCAGCACGATTCTTCCCGGTCAAACGGACACCGGTATGTTGTTTACCGTGCTGGATGTAACGGAAACGCAGAAGGCGGAAGCGGAACTCCGTGAGCGCCAAGCGCGCATCGTCAGTATTTATCGCGGCGCGCCAGTTGCCATTGGCATCGCCGTTGATCGCGTGTTCACCGACGTCAATGACCAAATGTGCCATATGACGGGCTATATGACGGAGGAATTGATCGGTTGGAACGCTTCGACGATTTACGCATCGGAGAAAGAGTACGAGACCGTCGGCAGCGATGTCTATCCGGAAGCGTGGGAAAAGGGAACCGCGAGCACGGAAACCCGCTGGCGGCGCAAGGATGGGAAGATCATTGATGTGCTGCTCAGTCTGACTCCGATCAAGCCCGGCGATTCGTCGTCGGGAATCACGTTTACGGCGATGGATATTACCGAGCGCAAGCGGGCGGAAGACGAATTGCGCGAAAGCGAACAACGGTTACGTTCCATCATTGACGAAGCCCCCTTCGGCGCGCATCTGTATGAATTGGATGCGGACGACCGGCTGGTTTTCATGGGAGCCAACGCCGCCGCGGATAAAATTCTGGGAATAGATCATTCACAGTTAATCCACAAGAGCATTGAAGACGCTTTCCCCGGCCTCGCAGAAGGACCTATTCCCGACACTTATCGACACGTAGCGAAAACCGGCGAACGGTATCAGACCGATCAAGTAGATTATGATTGCGATACTATTCGGGGCGCATTTGAAGTTCACGCTTTCCGAACCGGCCCCGAGCGGATGGCCGTCTTCTTCCGCGATATTAGCGAGCGCAAGCGGGCGGAAGAAGCGCTGCGCGAGCGAGAAGCCCGGCTGACCAGTGTGTTCAGGGCGGCTCCGGTCGGCATCGGCGTGGTGATTCAACGCGTCTTTACGGAAGTCAACGAGACGGTTTCGGCTATGACGGGCTATTCCAAACAGGAATTAATCGGACAAAGCGCCCGGATGCTGTACCCGACTCAAGAGGAATACGATTTCGTCGGGACGGAGAAGTACCGGCAAATCCGGGAGGTTGGCGTCGGCACCGTGGAAACCCGTTGGGTAAAAAAGGACGGAACGATCATAGATGTTTTGCTCAGTTCCAGTTCGATTGTCCCCGGAGACTTCAGTGCCGGTCTGACGTTTACGGCCTTAGATATCACGGAGAAAAAAAGAGCCGCGGAAGCGCTTGCGGAAAGCGAACAACGCTTCCGCATGATTGCCGAGAATGCGCACGATCTGATCTGGATGACGGACGCCGATTTCAACGTGACCTACGTCAGTCCCGCCATCACCGGAATTCTGGGCTTTACGGAGGAAAATGTTGTCGGGCGGTCTATCATGTCTTCAGTCGCTCCGGGATCGGCGGAGGCGTCTCTTCGTTTCCTTCAGGACTTGATCGGGGGTTCCGAAACAGGCGGTCCAGAAATCGGCGGCGTCAGCCATATCGAACACGAACTGATTGCGGCGGATGGATCCAGCGTCTGGATGGAAGTCGTGGCCACGGCGCTGCGCGACGCGTCCGGAAAGATCGTTGGTATTCAAGGGATCAGCCGCGATGTTACGGAACGCAAGCAAGCCGAAGACGTCGTACGGCGCGAGCGCGACCGGGCGCAGATGTATCTCGATTTGGTGGACGTCATCATGGTTGCCTTGAACAATCGCGGCGAAGTGACTTTAATAAACAAGACGGGCTGCCGTATTCTGGGCTGCGAGGAAAATGATCTGATGGGGAGCAACTGGTTCGAAACGGCTTTACCCGAATCAACCCGCCAGACAACGTCCGACGTATTCCAGCGGCTGATGAAAGGCGAAATAGAACCGGTGCGCTTCTACGAGAACCCGGTGATTACGAAGTCCGGCGAAGAACGCATGATCGAGTGGCACAATGCCATCATCTATGACGAGTTTGGCCACATTATGGGCACCCTGTCTTCGGGTGCCGATATTACGGAGCGCAAGCGGGCGGAAGAGGAATTGGCGGCGCGCGCCGCCGAACTGGAACGTTCGAACGCTGAGCTGGAACGGTTTGCCTATGTGGCGTCGCACGATCTGCAGGAACCGCTGCGCATGATGGCCAGTTATGCCCAGCTTCTGGACCAGCGCTACCGGGGAAGGCTGGACAATGACGCGGACGATTTTATCGGGTTTATCACCTCGGGTGCGGAACGGATGCGCCAACTGATTCACGACTTGCTTACATTTTCACGAGTGGATACGCGCGGTAAACCGTTTGAACCGGTAGACTGCGAAAAAGTGCTTCAGGAAGTGCTGCATAATCTGCAGGTGGCCGTCGAGGAAAGCGGCATCACGATTACCCACGATCCGCTGCCCACGATTGCGGCGGACGATACTCAAATGACGCAGCTTTTCCAGAATCTGATCAGCAACGCGGTCAAGTTCCGCAGCCCGGAATCACCGCGCGTGCATATAACGGCGTCGGATGACGAACATCATTGGGAGTTTGCGGTGCAAGACAACGGCATCGGGATCGAGTCGAAATATTTCGAACGCATTTTCATCATCTTCCAGCGCCTGCACGGACAGAAAGACCATCCCGGTACGGGAATTGGCTTGGCGATATGCCGGAAAATCGTCGAGCGGCACGGCGGCCGCATTTGGGTGGAATCGAAGCCGGGTCTGGGTTCCACCTTCCATTTTACGCTCCCCAAACGAAAACCATCCAAGAGGAGAACCGGAAACCATGGAAGCACAGACCATCGTTAAACCCATTGAGATTCTGCTGGTGGAAGACTCCCCGGGCGACGTGCGCCTGACCGCAGAAACTCTCCGCGAGGGAAAAATCCGGAACCGCCTTCACGTGGTTTGGGACGGTGTCGAAGCCATGGATTATCTCCATAGCCGGGGCCCGTACGCGGAGGCGGCGCGTCCGGATCTCATTTTGCTGGATTTGAATCTTCCCAAAAAGGACGGTCGGGAAGTGCTTTTCGAGATCAAATCCGACGAGAACTTGCGCTCGATTCCGGTGATTGTGCTTACCACGTCCGACAATGATCTCGATGTGCTTAGCTGCTACGATTTGCACGCCAATTGCTACATCGTAAAACCCGTCAATCTCGATAAGTTCATTGAAGTGATTAAAACCATAGAAGGATTCTGGCTCAACATCGTGACGTTGCCGCATACGAACGCTTGAATCGGGAGACGAACGACATGGAGCAGATTCGGATACTGTTAGTTGAAGATAATCCGTTGGATGTCCGCCTTCTGCGCGAGGCGCTGAAGGGGATGAACGGACACCAACCCATTGTGACCAACGTATCGCGTCTGGATGAGGCTCTGGCCAGACTGCGGAGCGATCCGTTTGACATTGTGCTGCTGGATCTTTCCCTGCCCGACAGCGAGGGGTTTGATACGCTGGAGCAGCTGCACGCCGCCGCGCCGGACAAGCCCATCGTCGTGCTGACCGGTTATGATGACGACCGTTTCGCCGTGCGCGCCGTTCAGGAAGGAGCGCAGGATTATCTGGTCAAGGGCGAGATGGACGGCGGCGTGATCATGCGGTCGGTTCGCTATGCCATTGAACGCGCCAGAACACTCACCGAATTGCGTCAAAGCGAGGAGCGCTACCGGCTGCTGGCGGAAAACGTGCGGGATGTTATCTGGACGGCGGACACCGATTTGAACGTGACGTTTGTCAGTCCCTCCGTCTACCTGCTGCAGGGATTCACTCCCGAAGAGATGGTCGGACGATCTGTTGCCGACATCATCAGTCCGGAATCTCTGGAACTTGTAAAACAGATCTACGCGGAGGAGATGGCCGCACGACAATCCGACACGAGCGATATGTATCGTTCGCGGACTCTGGAAATCGAGTTGCGTCACAAGAACGGTACGATGTTGTGGGTGGAAATTACTGCAACGCTTCTCCGAGACAGTCAGGGCCGCATCATCGGCTTTACCGGAGTCTCGCGCGATATCAGCGAACGTAAACGCAATGCGCGCATTCAATCGGTTTTATATCAGATTGCCGAAGCCACCACCGCGTCGCAGGATTTGGGTAGTTTGCTGACTACAATCCGCCGGAAATTGGGACGACTGATTGATACAACCAATTTTTACGTCGCGCTTTATGACGAGGAGAAAGATCAATACGAATTTCCCTGCTTCTGGGATCAATGCGATATGCCCCCGGAGAGTCCGAGACAGATGCCGAATTCTCTGACGGATCTGGTGCGCCGCATAAAGACTCCCCTCCTGATGGACCCCGAGAAGCATCGCGAATTGGCGGAGTCCGGGAAAGTCGAACCGTACGGCACTTCCGCGATGATCTGGCTGGGTGCTCCGCTTATGGCTTCGCACGGCGTGATTGGTGTAGTCGTGGTGCAAAGCTACACGAATCCGGATCAATACACGGAACGAGACCGAGACTTGTTGAGCATTGTTGCGGGTTCTTTAGCGCTTGCCATCGAGAGAAAGCGCGCGGAGGACGCGCGGCGCGAGGCGCATCATCGCTTGGCCACATTGGTGCAGGCCATACCGGAGTACGTCTATTTCAAAGACGCCGCCGGCCGCAATCTGGTCGTGAACAAGTCTTTTGAGAAATTGGTCGGCCGCGAGCAGAGCGAGATTATCGGCAAGACCGACGACGATTTATTCCCGCCCGATCTCGCGGCTTACTGCCGGGCCAGTGATGAGAAAGTCAAGCTGGCCGGCAAACCGGTGGTCTTTGAGGAAGCGTCCACCGACGCCAACGGCAGGATCACCTATTTCGATACGATCAAAGTCCCGCTATTCGACGAATCCGGCAATTATGACGGCCTGATCGGCGTCACCCGCGACATTACGGAGCGCAAGCTGGCGGAAGAGACGCTGCGCACGACAACCGGTCAGTTGAAAAACCTGTTCGACAATCTGGATTATATGTTCATGTCATGGGACATCCTGAATAACCGAATTCTGCAGATGTCTCCGGCATGCGAGAAGATATACGGATTTCCACGGCAGGCGTTTTACGATGACCCGGGCTTGGTTGCTAATCGCGTGGTTCCGTCGGATCAGGCGGTCGCCGCGGAATGGTTTGAGAAACTGTATCGCGGCGAACCGTTTAACGGACAGTTGCGGATCATTCGCGCCGACGGCGAAATGCGGTGGGTTGAGGTGAACGCCAAACCGGCGATTGCGGCCGACGGAACGCTACTCCGCGTGGACGGAGTCATTTCCGACATCACGCAGAGAAAACGCGCTGAACAAATCCAAACCGTTTTGGCGCGGATTTCCGATGCCGCCGTCACATCCGACAATCTGGAAGACTTGCTGAGTGCCGTGCGCGAGCATTTAGGCTTGCTGCTGGATACGACCAACTTTTACATTGCCCTTTACGATCCGGAGAAGAGCGTTTATTCTTTTCCCGTCTTCGCGGATCAGCACGACACTTTCGGATTATCGCGGCGGCCGCTGCCGCGGGGCATGACGGACTACGTCCGCCGCACCGGACAACCGCTGCTGGCGGATGAGGCCGTATGTCGAAGGCTTGAAGAAGAAGGCGAAGTCGAACTCATCGGCACCAACTCCCATATTTGGATGGGGGCTCCGCTTCGCACCGCGCAAGGCGTCATCGGCGTTGTCGCGGTGCAGAGTTATACCGACGACGTCAACTTTGCCGCGGAAGACATGGATATATTGTCGCTGGTCTCGAGCCATCTCGCGATGGCCATTGAGCGAAAGCGAGCCGTGGATGCGCTCTTTGAAAGTGAAGAACAACTGCGGCAAGCGCAGAAAATGGAAGCGGTGGGACGGCTGGCGGGCGGCATTGCTCACGATTTCAATAATCTTTTAACGAGCATTTTAGGGCACAGTGAACTGACGCTTTACAAGCTTCACGAAGACGATCCGCTGCGCGAGGGAGTCGAGCAAATTATGAAGTCCGCCGAGCGCGCCGCCGCGCTTACGCGGCAGCTCCTGGCCTTCAGCCGCAAGCAGGTATTGCAGCCGCGCGTGTTCGCCTTAAACGACATCGTTTCCGAAATGGAAAAGATGCTGCGACGGCTTATCGGCGAGGACGTGCTGTTGGTAACAAAGCTTGGTTCCGATTTGGGTTCGGTGAAAGCGGATCCCGGTCAGGTCGAACAAGTTATCATGAATCTGGCTGTCAACGCCCGCGATGCCATGCCCGGCGGCGGCAAACTGATTATTGAAACCTCGAACGTCGAATTGGATGAGCTTTACGCTTGGCAGCACGGCGACATCAATCCCGGTCATTACATTATGCTGGCGGTATCCGACAACGGCCACGGAATGGACAGTGACACGCTGTCGCATATCTTCGAGCCGTTCTTTACAACCAAAGAGCACGGTAAAGGCACGGGACTGGGTCTCTCCACCGTCTATGGAATCGTCAAGCAGAGCGGCGGCCACATTTATGTCTACAGCGAAGTGGGACGGGGAACCACTTTTAAAATTTACCTGCCGCGCGTTGAGGGTGCCGCCGAATTGCTCGCGATTCCCGCCAGTAACGAACCGCTGTTGGGCAAGGAAACCGTATTGCTGGTTGAGGATGAGGACGGCGTGCGAGATTTGGTACGTAAAATTCTCGAGAAGAAAGGCTATCGCGTATTGTCTGCGCGGGCGGCCAGCGAAGCTTTGCAGGTTATCGAATTAAATCGCGAGCCGATCCACTTGCTGGTGACGGATGTGATTATGCCGGAACTCAGCGGGGACGAGCTGGCGCGGAGAATTACGAGTCTTCGGCCGGAAATCCGCGTGCTCTATATGTCGGGCTATACGGACGATTCCATCGGCCAGCACGGAGTACTTGATCCGGGTACGGCCTTTCTGGAAAAACCGTTTACCGCTGATGCACTGGCACGCAAGGTCCGACAAGTGCTGGACACACCCGCTCCGGTTTCCTGACCGCATCCACAAATTCAAAATGGGCCGCCCACCGCGGCCTTTTTGTTGTGATATTCCCCGCAGTTCCAAGAAGTTAGGCTCTAAATCAAAAAGGGATAAAAAACGGAACGGCCGTTGACTTTGGCATCTATTCACAATATCTTGTCTACATCAGATACGCTAAAATACCGCCTCAACGGGCGTTTTGAGTGGAGAAACCGTGTATGAAGAGATTCGTTTTATCCTTCAGTCTTTCCGTTCTCGTGCTGATGAGCATTTTCGTGGCGGCCTGCTATGTCAATCCGCAGACGCATCGCCGCGCGCTGGTGCTGTTCACGCCGCAGGAAGAGAGCACATTAGGCCTCCAGACTTTCACGCAAATCAAGAGTGAGACTCCCATTTCAACCGATCCCGCGCATACCGAATTAGTGCAGCGGGTCGGGCAGAAGATTTCCACGGTAGTGGAACTGCCTTATGCGCAATGGGAGTTCGTAATGTTCCGCGAGGATCAAACGGCCAACGCTTTTTGCTTGCCGGGCGGCAAGGTGGGAGTGTACACGGGGATTCTTTCTCTCACGCAGAGCGATGCCGGTCTGGCGGTGGTGGTTGGGCACGAAGTGGCTCACGCGGTAGCCCGGCACGGCGGGGAGCGGATGAGCGAGCAGTTGCTTCTGAATCTCGGCGGCATTGCTTTGAGTGCGGCCTTGCAGCAGAAGCCGGCGCAAACGCAGGAGCTGGCCATGCTGGCTTACGGTGTCGGAAGCGCGGTTGGAGTCTCATTGCCGCACAGCCGCAAGCAGGAACTCGAAGCGGATTACATGGGACTGATTTACATGGCGAAGGCGGGATACGATCCGCGCGAAGCCGTGAATTTTTGGACGCGGTTTAAAGCCTATGCGGATCAGCAGGGGAGCCGGATGCCGGAATTCCTGTCCACGCATCCCATGGATAACCGCCGCATCAATGAACTCCAGAAGCACATGCCGGAGGCTTTGGCGATTTATCAGGGGCAGCGTCCGTAGCAGGCGATGATATTTTAGGTTTGCCGCCATCTCCGGCAAATGTACATTACATGCCTCACTTTTCCATCCTGATCGTGATTCATGACTCCTCCCTTTCCGCATTTCGGTGAAACTCTTGCCCTGACCACAGCCGTTGTCTGGGGGCTGTCGGTCATTCTTTTTAAGAAAAGCGGAGAGACCGTCCACCCCATCGCGCTCAATTTTTTCAAGAATCTTTTAGCGGCGGGATTGATTATTCCCACCATGTGGATTGCGGGCGGAACGCTGATGTACGATGCGCCCGTGCGCGATTACATGCTGCTTCTGCTGAGCGGCGTTTTAGGCATCGGTCTTTCGGACACGTTTTTCTTTATGAGTTTGAATCTTTTGGGCGCGAGTCTTTCGGCGATTGTGGATTGCCTGTATGCGCCGTTTGTGATCGGACTTTCGCTGATCTTTCTCGGCGAGAGTCTTTCTCTGCTGCAGATTATCGGCGTGCTCATGATTATTTCGGCGGTGCTCGGTGTGACCAATCCCCGCTGGGCGGGCGGAATTTCCCGCCGCAATCTGCTGCTCGGCATTTCGTGGGGCGTTTTGTCCATGGTGTTGATCGCTTTCGGCGTGGTAATTGCCAAATCGGTGATCGAAAGATCGCCGCTCTTGTGGACGACGGAGTGGCGGTTGTTCGGAGGCATCGGTACGCTGATTATCATTCTGCTCTTTCATCGCGACCGGCGCGCGATTATGAAAACGCTGATCACGACCAAGCACTTCGGCTACACGGTTTCCAGTTCGTGGCTGGGCGCGTATCTTTCTACGGTGCTCTGGCTGGGCGGAATGAAATTTACGCAGGCATCCACGGCGGCGGCGTTGAATCAGACCAGCAACATTTTTGTATTTATCTTTGCGTGGCTTGTGCTGCGCGAGCCGATCAACCGGGTGCGCACGATCGGAATTATTATTGCCGTGGCCGGAGTTTATCTGGTGATGTTCGGATGATCTAATTTTATCTCGCGGGGCAGGTCCGCGGAGCGAGATCTCGTCTTCGACGGACAAGATGCCTGCCGCCGCGACGTACTCGGCTTCAGCCGCGCCGGGGAGGGTCTGTGACCCCGCCGGAATCTTTTCTTCCGCTTTCCGCTTATGACTCTTCTCGAAATCTTCATTCTTGCTTTGGCTCTTTCCGCCGATGCGTTTTCGGTGGGAGCGGCCGTGGGACTCCGCCATCCCGGTGCGCGGCAGGTCTTTCGGCTCTCGTTTCACTTCGGCTTGTTTCAGAGCCTGATGTCGCTCGCGGGAGCATTAGCCGGAGCGTTTTTACTGAGCTTCGTGGAAAGCAGCGATCACTGGATTGTGATGGCTTTGCTGGTGGCCATCGGTGCGCGGATGATTTACGCGGCATGGAAAGGAGACGCGGAGAAATATGCCGACACGGATCTCACGCGCGGATTTTCCTTGATCGGGCTTTCGCTTGCCGTGAGTATTGACGCATTGGGTGCGGGAGTGAGTCTGCCCGCATCGAATGCGAATATTCCCGTTGCAGTGGCAGTCATCGGTTTGGTTTCGGCGGCGGCGACGTTCTGCGCGATGCGTTTGGCCGATAAAGTGCGGGCATGGATGGGCCGACGCTGCGAGATCATCGCGGGAATCGTGCTGATTCTTTTGGGTATCTGGACGCCGATTAATCATTTAGGGCTTTTGTGAAGTAAAAATATTTTTGACCAAACGAACTCGGGTATATCCATGTGAATAATGGGATAAGATGCGGATTTAGAGGCGTAAAAATGAGCGAAATGGCGAAAATGTGCATGATTGCTGCGGATTCCGGTCCGGGTTGCGACCAACACCCAGGAGGGTGTTGGGTAGTTATTACACGGCTCGGCGATTGAAAGGCTATTTTTTGAAACTATGTTCAAAAAGATACTCTGAGATTGGCCGGATGTCAAGACGATCTTTTATTGCAGTTGCAGTTTTGGTGTTGATATTGTGGGGGTTCGTAAGGTAGTGTTCTTTGGAGGAGGAGGAATGGCCCCCCCATTTTCCCCCTCCTCACAGAAAGGACGAGGGATGAAGCAGAAATGATGAACGATGAATGATGAATGATGAACGGCGAACTATCTGAGGGCTGTTATCCTGAACGTCGTCTTCGACGTGAAGGATCACTAAAAGTTGGCTTCAATTCGCCGTTGTGACTCTCCTGAGTCGCAATGGCGCCATTGTCCGCCTCCAGCGAGATCTCGCTACGCGGACCGGTCGGGAGACCGACAACGGCGAGACAAATTTCCGCTTTTCTAAACTTTCGGGGTTATAATCATGCCTGAATCCGAACCTACCGCCCATTGCAGCTATCAAGGCTGTTCCCGCGACGTGCATGGCGATACCGGCCTGTGCATCTTTCATGCTCCGGCGGACAAGAAGGACCCGCAGGAGTTCCGCAATGCGCTTGCCAAGCAGATTATTGATTGGCGGAATGCGAAGGCGACGACGTGGAATTTCAGAGGGTGGGTGTTCGTAGATGGGAAAAACCTCAAAACCACAAGCCTTTATCGTATAAACAGAAATACGATATGTTCTGCAAGGCTGTGTTTCCGGTTGAAGTAGACTTTTGCGAGGTAAGATTTGAGACATCTGTCTTTTTCATTTCTTCAATGTTCATAGGGTGCGCGGATTTCCTCTCCGCGCAGTTTACGGAAAACGCGTGGTTCGAATCCACGCAGTTCAAGTGTGGCGCAGCGTTCAGTTCCGCGCAATTCATGGGGGCTGCGGATTTCAACTCCACTCTATGTACGGGGATTATGGATTTCATGTTCGCGCAGTTTAAGGAGTACGCGTCTTTCCGCTCCGCGCAGTTCACGGGAGACGTATATTTTCATTCCGCGCAGTTCATGAAGAACGCATATTTCAGCTCCGTGCAGTTCACGGAGGACGCGGATTTTAGTTTCGCCCTATTCGGAGGGGACGTAGACTTCAAGAGCGTGATGTTTTCAAATAGAGTGTCATTCCAGAATGCAGCGTTTCAGTGGCATGCATACTTCAAAAAGGCAACATTTCAATCAGAATTGAGATTATATGGCACATCATTTACAGTTCAAGGAGATTTTCAAGATGTTCACATTAATGGGCGTGTGAGGTTGCTGTGGCCAGGCGATGGCACCAGGCGTGAACAACTCAGGGACACTGATATAAAGAGAGGTAAAATTCAGGGCATAGAGATTAAACGAGGCAGGTTGCTTCTTAAGCATATTCAATTTAATAAGATGGGCATCCTCGATATACGCGACAACTTTCTGGCTCCCGACAGTGAATTGGTGATAGATGATTGCGACATGAGCCGCGTTCTTCTTGAAGGCACGGATTGTACAAAGATTCATTTTTATAATTGCGGATGGTTGGCTACGTTTGTTTTAGGCCGCCAGATTGTCGGAGACGAATGGCTGGCAAGACCATACTTAAAGCGCCGATTTTATGATCGTTTCAAACGCGGCTGCCGTGCGATGTTCCACAAACGCCAATCAACACTGAATGCATTTCGCAATTGGCCCAAATGGAAATTGATCGAACTCACGTATCAACAGCTTGCCAAGCGATATAGGGAAGACTTCAATCATCCCACGGCAAACAATTTCGATTGCGGCACATTTGAAATGCGGCGATTATCTGGAGTGCAAAAAGCAGCGTGCAAGAAGAAGTTCGTTCAGCTGCGAAGAATACAGAAACAGTGGTTCAGCCTGATCGCAATCTATCAGTACCTCTCCAACTACAGCGCGAGTATCTGGCGACCCATTATCATTCTTGCGAGCAGCTTGCTGGTATTTGCGGGATGGTATCGCGGATCAACGTACACAAGTGCCCACAAGAACGGTCTATGGGGTTACTCTGATTATCTCGGACTGAGCCTGCAAGTCAGCTATTTGAACCGCGCGGGTTTGGAGTTCGCAAGGGGGAACAGTATTGGCGTGAACATTATTATGGCATTTCAGGTTGTGCTGACGGCGACGTTGGTGGCGCTGTTTGTGTTTGCCGTGCGGAGAAGGTTCAGGCATGGATGAGAAGAAAGGATGAAAAGGAAATGATGAACGAGGAATGATGAATGATGAACGAAAGAAAATGAGAAGGCACCCCCCTTGTGTCCCCCCGTGAATGGAGGGAGAGAAGATTCCGGAAGCCCGCAAGAACGATGTCCGGAATGACAATAAAAAACGTGCGGGGTAAGGACACCCCGCACGGCGAAAGAATTGACATGAAGAGGGGTGACTCTGGAGAGTCACCACCGGGGAAGCAATGGCGGAGAAGATTCCGGTCCGCCTTTGGCGAGATCTCGCTATGCGGACCGGGTTGCGGCCAACACCCCGGAGGGTGTTGGGTAGTTATAACCCGGCTCGGCGGCCAGATAAAAAGACGGGCACGATATATTGTGCCCCTACAATCAACGGAATCGAATATCAAAATAAACAAATATTTCCTTCTCGATATTTAGGTCATGTTTTCTGTCAATAAAATTGGCAGCCTTTCATGGGGTTGAATCAAAAGCGGTGTAGCGAGAGTACAAGAGGCGGAGACAGAGCAAAGCTGAAATCTGAAAGCGGAAAGCTGAGACATAAACACGTGCAGGCGGAGGATTCCGGGCAGATCAGGGGATACGTTCACTTCGTTCAGTACAGGTCTGCCTCGGCGAGAAGAAAACTCCCCCTTCTTGCTTCCCCCACGAAGTGGGGGAAGGGAAAGAAGATTCCGGCCGTGCGAGGACGCACGGCTCGGCGCACCTTGCGAAGAAAGACACAGCAAGCTGTGTCACTACGAATTCCATTCGAAGTTCATTGATCATCGTTTGAAGAGACCCCCCTTTCACCCCCTCCGCGGAGCGAGATCGCGTCCGCAAGGCGGACGGACCGCAAACGGAGGGAGAAAAGATTCCGGAAACTCGCTGATGCGGTCTCAAGAATGACATGAGAAGTTGAATGCGCGGGGTAAGGACACCCCGCGCAGCGAAAAAGTAATAGTGAACCCTCCCTGCTTTCCCAAGCGAGTTGGGAAAAAAATGCCAAACGATCCCACATATATCGGCCATGCCGAACCGGCGGTGATTGAAGGACTCTACGAGCAATATCTGAAGAGTCCGGAATCGCTCGATTCCGGCTGGCGGCGGTTTTTCGAAGGTTTCGAGTTCGCGCGTAAAACGTATGGCGACGACGCGCTGCACGTGCCGGAACTCTTCCGCAAGGAAGCGCCTGTTTTGAATCTGATCAACGGCTACCGCACGCGCGGCCACCTGTTTACCAAAACCAATCCCGTCCGCATCCGCCGCAAATACGATGATCCGCTCACGCTGGAAAGTTTCGGCCTTAGCGCACGCGACCTCGACACCGTTTTTCAGGCGGGAACGACCGTTGGCCTCGGGCCTTCACCTTTGCGCGAAATCGTCAAACTGCTCGACGAAACGTATTGCCATTCCGTGGCCGCGGAGTACCGCTACGTGCGCGATCCGCGCGTATTGAACTGGCTGCAAACGCGGATGGAATCGTGCCGCAACCGCGCGAATTTTTCCAGCGATGAGAAAATGCATATCCTGCGCAAGCTCACGCAGGCCGTGGTGTTCGAAAAATTCATGCACAGCCGCTTCGTGGGACAAAAACGGTTTTCCATCGAAGGTGTGGAAACACTCATTCCCGCGCTGGATGCGATTGTGGAAAAGGGCGCGGCGTTAGGGATTGAAGAATTTGTCATCGGCACGGCGCATCGCGGACGGCTGAACATTCTTGCCAATATTCTCGACAAACGGTTCGAACAAATTTTTGCGGAGTTCGAGGGAAGAGCGGCCTCCGATGCGGATTTCGCGGGAGACGTGAAATACCACCTCGGCCACTCCTGCGAAAAAACGACGGCGGGCGGGCGGAAAGTGCGGCTCAGCCTCGCGCCCAATCCTTCGCATTTGGAGAGCGTGGATCCGGTGGTGGAGGGCATTGCCCGCGCGCGGATTGATCACGCGTATGGCGGCGACCTCGACAAAATTGCGCCGATTCTCATTCACGGGGATTCGTCCATCGCCGGGCAGGGGATCGTTTACGAAGTCCTGCAGATGTCGCTGCTCGACGGCTACAAAACGGGCGGCACCGTGCACGTCGTGTTGAATAATCAGGTGGGATTTACCACTAATTATCTTGACGCGCGCTCCAGCACGTACTGCACGGACGTGGGCAAGGTCACGCTCTCGCCCGTGTTTCACGTCAACGGAGACGACGTGGAAGCGGTGACCTATGTGATCGGCCTCGCACTCGAATTCCGCAATATTTTTAAACGGGACGTGTTCATTGATATCTTAGGCTATCGCAAGTGGGGACATAACGAAGGCGACGAACCGCGCTTCACGCAGCCGATTCTGTATAAGGCGATTGCCGCGCATCCCAATCCGCTGGAAATCTATGCGAAACAGCTTGTCATAGACGGCGTGATGGATGAAGCGAAAATCAAGAATGTCGAGGACGATTTTCGCGGCTATCTGGAGGAGAAATACGCGGCCGCTTCCAAAGCGGCACTGCATCCGGATGATACATTCTTAAAAGACGCGTGGAAGTCCTATCGCCATGCCGTGCCGGAGGATTTTACGGAATCACCCGCCACTGGAGTGGATGCGGAGATTCTGAAAGAGATCGGGCAAAATATTACGCATCTGCCTTCCGGCCCGAAATTTTTTGCGAAAATTCAGCGCATCTATGACGACCGCCGCAAGATGATTGCGGACGGCAGCCGTATAGATTGGGCCATGGGCGAACTGCTGGCTTATGCTTCGCTCCTAAATGAAGGCGTTTCCGTACGGCTCTCCGGTCAGGATTCGGAGCGCGGCACGTTTTCACACCGGCATGCGGTTGTCACAGTGGAGGATTCCGAAGAAGAATTTATGCCGCTTGCGCACGTCGGCGAAAAGCAAGGCAAATTTTCCATCTACAACTCGCCGCTGTCGGAATATGGAGTGCTCGGATTCGAATACGGCTATGCGCAGGCTCATCCCGAAAGTTTGACCGTTTGGGAGGCGCAATACGGTGACTTCGCCAACGTGGCGCAAGTGGTCATGGATCAGTTTTTAAGCAGCGCGGAAAGCAAATGGGGACTCATGAACGGCTTGGTTTTGCTGCTGCCGCATGGTTTTGAAGGGCAGGGGCCGGAGCACTCTTCCGCACGACTCGAACGATATCTGAGTCTTTGCGCGGACAATAATATGCAGGTAGTCAATTGTACGAGCCCGGCCAACTTTTTCCACGCGCTGCGCAGGCAGGTACATTGGCCGTTCCGCAAGCCGATGGTTGTAATGACCCCGAAGAGCCTGCTCCGGCATTCAGCATGCATCAGCACGCTCGCGGAATTTTCTGCGGGAACATGTTTTCGCGAAGTGATGGACGATCCTTCCGCCGATGCAAAAAATGTAGAGCGAATTATATTCTGTTCCGGCAAAATATATTACGATTTGCTCGAACGCAAGCAGAGAGACAATCGCAAAGACTCCGCCGTCATCCGGATCGAGCAGCTCTATCCGTTTCCCGTGAAACAAGTCGAAAGCGTTATCGCGAAATATTCATCGGCCAAGCGGCTGCTGTGGGTGCAGGAGGAGCCGGCAAATATGGGGGCCTGCACTTACATCCGAATGCAGCCGCTTTTTTCATCATGTGAATACGTTACGCGCCCCGCATCGGCGACGACGGCCACCGGTTTTCCCGCCCGACATCAGGCGGAGCAAGCGGCGATTCTCGAACGAGCTTTTCAATAGACATTATTGCGGCGGACCCAATCATGGTTGCAGAAGTTCTCATTCCCAGTCCCGGAGAATCCGTTTCGGAAGTGACGTTAGCCGCATGGCTGAAAGCGGACGGCGATTACGTTCGCAAGGACGAAGAGCTGTTCGAGATCGAATCCGAGAAAGCCACGCTGGCGGTGTCCGCGAACTTTTCCGGAGCGGTTTCCATTAAGATTAAAGAAGGGGAGACCGCGCGCGTGGGAGCGGTTGCCTGCACGATTGATACGGAGGCCGCGCCGCCCGTTACGATTTCCGCCGCCGAACCTCGCGCCGAATCCGCTTCGGGAGAACCGATGCAGGAAGAAACATCCGCCGCTATCGCTTCACCCGCCGCGCAAAAGATGATGGACGAGCGAGGCATCACCGCCGAACAGATCGTAGGGACAGGAAAGGACGGACGAATCACGAAGACTGACGTACTGACACACCAACAGCCTGTGGCTCCGAATCCCGAGCCTGCTCCAATTGCGGAAGCTCCGACTCTTATGGCAAACGCACGCTCGACGCGCCGTTTTAAAATGTCCGCGTTGCGTTTGAAGGTTTCCGAGCGGCTCGTCGCTTCGAAAAACCGAACGGCTATGCTTACGACGTTCAATGAAGTGGATATGAGCGCGATCATCGCCGCGCGCGCGAAGTATAAGGAACTTTTCAAGGAAACGCATTCCGCTTCTCTGGGATTCATGTCGTTTTTCGTGAAGGCCGTGGTGGAGGGAGTTCGACTATTTCCGGCGGTAAACGCGGTGATTGAAGGCGATGAAATTGTGTATCACGACTACGTGGACATGGGAATCGCGGTCAGCGCACCGAAGGGGCTTGTGGTTCCCGTAATTCGCAACGCGGAATCGCTTTCTTTCGACCGGATCGAGGCGGAGATCGAGCGGTTAGCGGCGCGAGCCCGCGGCAATCAGCTCACACTCGACGAAATGAGCGGCGGCACATTCACGATTTCCAACGGCGGAGTGTTCGGTTCGCTGTTGTCCACGCCGATTTTGAATCCGCCGCAGAGCGGAATCCTCGGCATGCACAACATTGTCAAGCGGCCTATAGCGGTGGGTGATGAAGTGCAGATTCGTCCGATGATGTATCTGGCTTTTTCGTACGACCATCGTATCATTGACGGCCGCGAGTCGGTGGGATTTTTAGTGCGGGTGAAAGAGTGTCTTGAAGATCCGATGCGGCTTTTGTTGAAGGTCTGATTGGCGCGACAGCACGTGACTTTAACAACCCGGAGGTATCATGTACAATCTGAAGTCTTTCAGCATGTTTCCGTATTTGCTGCTCGTGGCCTTGCTGCCGCTGTCATTCGCATTCGCGCAAGTTCCCAAGACGGTATTTGTTGGCGCCGATTCCATACAAATGATGTTGATTCCGGCCGGAGAATTTATGATGGGTGATACCAGTCAAGGCGATCACTATCCCGCTCACAAAGTAGCGTTGGATTCCTTCTATATGTGCTCTTATGAAATCACGTGCAGCCAGTATCAGCGATTCTGCGAGGAAACTGCGCGACAACGACTGCCGGAGTTCTGGAGAATGCCGCAGTTTCACAACGGACCGGACTATCCTCGTCACCCGGTTATCGGCGTCAGTTGGGCGGACGCAAAGGATTTTGCCAAATGGATCGGATGCCGCTTGCCGACGGAAGCAGAGTTCGAATATGCGGCGCGCGGCGGCTTTGCCGAAAGACGTTATTCTTGGGGCGACGAGCTGAATCCCGATTCCGCGAATTATAAATCAGACAGCACCAAGGTTGTGGGCAGTTACCCTCCGAATGCTTTTGGACTTTATGACATGACAGGAAACGTTTGCGAGTGGGTACAGGACCGCTATCAGGATACTTATTACATGACCAGCTCCGAGCGAAATCCTGAAGGACCGGAAAGCGGACGATTTCGAGTGATCCGCGGAGGCGGGTGGCACACAGGACCGGGGTGTGTTCGCGTCTTTCATCGCAATGCACTTCCTTCGAATTGGCAGGATATCAACGTCGGATTTCGCTGTGTGAAAAGTCTATCTGAAAAATAGTCTATTTGATTTTGATGCCCTTGCCGGTCGGGAGACCGACAACGGCGAGTTGATAATTGAGGCCATATGAAATACGACGTCACAGTCATCGGTTCCGGGCCGGGCGGCTATGTGGCCGCGATTCGCGCGGCGCAGCTCGGGATGAAAGTCGCGCTGGTGGAACGCTATCCTGCGCTGGGCGGAACGTGCCTGAATGTGGGCTGCATTCCGTCAAAAGCTTTGCTCGATTCCTCGGAACTCTACTACACGGCCAAGAAGCATTTCGCGGCGCACGGAATTAAAGTCAGCGGATTGGACGTAGACTGGCCCGCCATGCTCCGCCGTAAGGATAAAGTCGTGGCTGATACCGTGGCGGGAGTCGCTTTTCTGATGAAGAAAAACGGGATCGCAGTATACGAAGGTCACGGCTCGTTTGCCGATGCGCACGCGATTGCCGTGACGCGTTCGGACGGACGCGAAGAGCGCTTCGAAACGCGGAACACGATTATCGCCACGGGATCCCGCCCCGCCGCCTTGCCGTTTGCTCCCTTCGACAATAAATATCTCATATCTTCCACGGAAGCTTTAGCTCTGGAAAAAATTCCGGAACAGATGATCGTGATCGGCGGCGGAGCCATCGGATTGGAGTTGGGTTCCGTGTATGCGCGACTGGGAACGCGGGTCAGCGTGGTGGAATTCATGGACTCCATCATTCCCAACATGGATCACACAATGGGCAAAGAGCTGCAAAAATCCCTGCAGCGTTTGGGAATGACTTTCTATTTAAGCCACAAGGTGCAAAGCGCGGTGGCGGAAGACGGAAGAGTTGTTGTGACGGCGGAGAATCCCGCCGGAGAGAAGGTTCAGTTCAACGGAGATGTCTGTCTGATATCGGTGGGGCGCAAACCGTATACGGAAAACTTAAGGCTCGATCGTGCAGGTATCATTACCGATTCGCGCGGATTTATAGAAGTCAACGGGAATCTGGAAACGCAATGTCCGGGAGTGTTTGCGATTGGCGATGTGATCGGCGGGGCGATGCTCGCGCATAAAGCCGAAGAGGAAGGAATCTTTGTCGCGGAACGATTATCCGGGCAAAAACCGCATATCAATTACAACGCGATTCCGTGGGTAGTCTATACTTGGCCGGAAGTGGCGGGAGTCGGAGTGACTGAAAACAATCTCCGACGGCGCGGGCAAGCCTATAAAACCGGTATGTTCTCATACAAACCGTTGGGCAGAGCGCGCGCGGCCAACGAGAGCGAAGGATTGGTGAAAGTGCTGGCCGATGAAAAAACGGATGAACTGCTCGGAGTTCATATGTTCGGCGCGCGCGTGGCGGACATGATCGCGGAGGCTGTGGTCGCTCTCGAATATCGCGCCAGCGCGGAAGATATCGCACGAATGTCGCACGCTCATCCCACGTTCACGGAAGCGTTTCGCGAAGCCTGCTTAGCGGCCACGGGAAATCGCGCGATTCATGCCTGAACAGGCTGTTTCAAAAAAAGGCCGACTCGGAAAACCGAGCCGGCCTTTTTTTGTTGCATGACCGTTCAGAGAGTCAATGTATTAACGGGGAGCGTCAAGAATTTCGCGGATTCTCTGCGCCAAAGCCTGCGGCCGGAACGGTTTCTGGATATAGGGTGTTTGCGGGTCGGGGATAATCGCCGCGTCGGTATAACCGGACATCAACAGAACTCTTATACGCGGCCACACGTCTTTCAGCAGAGTGATTAATTCCACACCGCCCAAATTGGGCATAATCACATCCGTCAGCACCAAGTCCACGTGGCCGGACAAGCCCTTGCACATCGTGATCGCTTGATCGCCATCGGCGGCCATAACCACTTCATAGCCGAAGTGCTTCAACGTGTGAAAAATCGAATTTCGCAGCGCCTCGTTATCTTCCACCACTAAAATGGTTTCCGTTCCGGTCAGGCGTGTCGCTTTCGCATCTATGGGAGCGCGAATTGCCGCAGTATCGTCCGTTTTAGGCAGATAGATGCGGAATATAGAACCGCGCCCGACTTCGCTCTCCAGCGTGATATGTCCGCCGCTTTGGCGAATAATTCCGTACACGGTGGCCAGACCCAAACCGGTTCCCACACCGAGCGGCTTGGTTGTAAAGAACGGTTCGAAGACGCGGCTAATGACGTTTTCATCCATTCCGCAGCCCGTATCAGAAACCTCCAACAAGACATAGTTGCCCGGTTCCACCTCCAGATGCGTGGCGGCATATTCCCTATCGAGGACAACGTTAGCCGTAGCCAATCGCAGCGTGCCGCCGTCCGGCATAGCATCGCGCGCGTTGACCGCAAGATTGACGACCACTTGCTCAATCTGTCCGGGATCCGCTTTCACATTCCACAAGTCATCGGCGGTTTCGGTGATCAAAGAAATATCTTCGCCGATAATCCGCGTCAGCATGCGCTTCATATCGGAAATCGTGGAATTAAGATCAATGATTTCCGGTTCAATGACTTGTTTCCGGCTGAAGGCCAGCAGCTGCCGCGTGAGATTGCCGGCCCGGTTGGCCGTTTTCAGAATCTCTTCTACATCAGGACGCAGCGGATCTTCATCACTCAGTTTTAGAAGTGCAAGGTCAGCGTGACCGCCGATGATCGTGAGCAGATTGTTGAAATCGTGCGCCACGCCGCCCGCGAGTCTGCCGATGGACTCCAGCCTTTGCGATTGCTGAACCTGCGTTTCCAGAGCATGTTGCGCGGTCATATCGCGGAGCACACCGAGCCATGCGGGAGCACCGTCCCACGTGATCTCGGTGACGCTGGCTTCCATCTCGTACAGCTTGCCGTTTTTTGCCAAACCTTTGAAGGAATACCGTTCCACGGCCGTGTCATACGTTCCGAGTATGCGCAAATGCCGGCTCACTCTGTCGCGATCGGATTCGGCTACGGTGTTGAGGATGCTGAAGCCCGGCGCCGTCATTTCATCCAGCGAGTAGCCGGATAATTCCCGGAATTTCGGATTGATGAGAACTATGCGGTTGTTTTGCCAGACATAGATCGCATCATCGGATTTTTCGACGATGTCGCGGAAGCGCCGCTCGCTCTGCCGCAGGGCTTCTTCGGCGCGCCGCCGTTCCGTGATTTCACGAGCCTGCTGAATATTTTGCACCGCCAGACTCGACATCTGATTGGCGATCAGATAGAGCGCTTGACAAATCCGGCTGAACTGTTCGCGCGGCATGCGCTTTACTTGCGACAGAGCCGTACGGAATTCTTCTTCGTCCGCGCCAATCGCCTCCGCATAACGCATCATTTTCTCGGGATCGGCGTCTTCATCGAGGACTTGCCCGATCAGCCAATTGGCGATATGCCGGTCTCCCACGCGAATGCTGGTGCCGCCGTCCCACAGCCCGCCGCTGAGACAGGGCTGGATCTGCGGTCCATCTTTGCTCATCCGTCCCAAAATGGCATCCGAACGATAGCAGTTGGCCCGGCCGCGTTCCGTCTTGCGAATGATATTTTCACACAGATAACAAAAGTTGCTGGGCTTGGTAATGGGTTTTCCCGTCGTATCGGTGATAATGGACGCGACGCCGGCCGCTTCCGCAAAGGCGTCCTGAATGCGCTGCACGTCTTCCACGTTAAAAAGATCTTCGAATTGCAGATTCGACGTATCACCCAACGGACGGGTGAGCGCGATGAGCCGTTTTTCGAGCGCTTCTTCGGCAAGTTTGCGTTCCGTGATATCCGAAATGTAGCCTTCAATAGCCCGCAGCGAGCCTTTATCATCATAGACACCCTGGCCCTGCTCCCAAACCCATTTTTGCGTGCCGTCCGCCGTGTGAATACGATAAATAAGGCGGAAAGGACTATCTTGAGTCAGCGCGGTCTGCACGGCGTTCCAAACGATGTCGCGATCTTCCGGACGGATTAAATCACTGTAGCTGACTACCTGATTATTCACCAAATCCTGCGGCGCATATCCGGTCAGTCCCAGACTGCCGTTGCTCACGAATTCCATGGTCCAATCGGCATCATTCCGGCAGCGATATGCCATGCCCTGCAGATTGCTGAGCAGCGTGGACATGGCGCGCTGGCTTTCATGCAGCGCGCTCTCCGCCAGTTTGCGTTCGCTGATGTCCCGGAAAACGGCGAACGTACCGATATATTGTCCGACGCCGTCGAAGCGCGGAGTCGCCGTGACGAGCAGATGGCGATTCTGACCGTCCGGTCTGACGATTTCCGCTTCCCACAAACTCCGCGTGCCCGCCTCTTGCTGTTGCCACTGCGGAAGCACGTTTTCGGTGCTATAATCCCGCCAAAACTCCCAAAGTGAACGACCGTGCAGTTGTCCATCGCTCACTCCGAAAATTTCATGCGCGGCGGGATTGGCAAAGAAGAACCGTCCCGCTTCATCTATGATGCCGATGCCTTCTCCCTGATTCTCGATCAATGTGCGATACCGCTCTTCGCTGGTGCGAACCGCTTCCTCGGCTTCTTTTCTGGCGGTGATATCCACGATGTTGCCGTGCAGCCGGACCAACCGGTCGTTTTCATCGAAAACGCCCACAACGTTTTCGATGGCAAAGAGACGACTTCCGTCCGCCCGGATCAATTCGGTCTCATATTGTTCGAGCCGCTTATTTTCCTGCAGCATGTCCAGAAAGCGGCTGCGCGCCGCGGGAGTCGGATAGAACGAAAAGGACGATTCACTGGTTGCATCCGCGATGGACGCAAATCCCAACATGCGGGCGAAAGCCGAATTGCACAGCAGAATGCGGCCGTCCGGAGAGGATACGTAATTGCCGGCCAGTGATTCATTGAACAGCCGGATATAACGTTCTTCACTCTCCCGGATCGCTTTCTGCGCCCGCCTTTGTTCGGTGACATCCCGACAGAGAATCATGGTGGCCGTATGCTGGTCAAAAACGAGTTTGACCGCGATCAATTCCACGTCAACCGATGCGCCGTCGCGACGCAGCAGGCGAACTTCCAGCGGTGTATCCGAGGAAGGTTTGTCGGCGGCTTGATTCACGGTTTGAGCGGTAATCTCACGCAACCCGTGCGCAGCTAAATTCCGGAATGATTGACCAATGAGTTCTTCCGGTCCACCCGCGCCCAACATGTGCGCCGCCGCGCGATTGGCGAACAGAATGCTGTCGCTTTGCAGAATAAAAATGCTTTCGGGCGAGTACTCCACCACACTGCGATAGCGCTCTTCCGATTCCGCGATACGCACGGCCGATTCGCGGGATCGCCGCCAGGCCAGATCCATGGCAATCAGCGCCAGAGTAATAAACAGCATGGTGCCCAGAGGGAATAAGCGGTCGCGAAAGAAACCGCGTGTCAGGGCCGGCACCCGGATGACCATGACCAAATAGAGCGGATGAAGATCCGTTTCCGGGACGGCGGCGGCTAACACCGCTTGCTGTGAATGATCGCCGAGTCGTGCCCGGACGGAGTTTCCGATATCCGACCACGTGGAAATATCCGATCTCGTCCAGTCCGCGCTCTGTCGTCCCGACTGCCCGTTGCCGCGACGCGATCCAATCGAATCGGATATCAGCGGAGTGAGCGTATTCTGTTCCGTCCGCACGCATACATAAAGCGCGAGAAGATCCTTGTTGGCCGCATATTGCCTCGACAGTTTGGCGCCGATTCTTGTCCGCGCGAAAGTTCGAAGCGAATCGTTCGAATCGAATACAAGCAAGGTGTGGTGCGGCTCGAGCGACGAAACCGCGATTTGCGCGCGCATACTTAAGGCCGACCAGATCTGATTCTTGAACTTGATTCCCGTGGCGGTCGTGGCAATCCATCCAAGCGCAAGGATAAATGTCAATCCGGGCAGAAGCCACTTACTGAACGGCCCGGCGATATATCGAATTTGATTGTGCGAGCCTGACTGATGAACCGCCGAATAGTATAGAGTCAGCGCGAGGGCGGCAGCTAAAGCCAAGACACAGCGGGCGAACTGGATGGAAATGCCGAAGACGGATTGAAAGAAATCCTGATGGAGGAAATTGGCGGGAAAGAATTCGCCGCGAGCTGCAAAGAGTCCGGACGTAAGGGTGATTCCGATCATCGCGGCGGAAATTGCCCACAGAGACAGGCGTCCTGTCCGCGACTGCGAAGCCGTTCGCAGCAGCGCGATGACGGCCATAATCCCGCCGGGAACGGCTAAGGCGTAGCGTGGCGTAATTTTCAATCCATTGGGATCGAAAAATACTCCGGTTGCTGCCAGTAGGACCAAGGGAATGTGGATCCACAGGCCCGGGGCGCGGTTGCCGCTGGCGATGATTCCCCGGCGGCCAAACTCCAGCAGCGATAAAAAGCCCAGCGACATCAGCACGATGCGCAATTGAAGCATCAATATGTTATCGCCGAAGCTGATGGCGAATAGATTCAGCCAGGCAACTAAACCTAAAAAAAGTCCGAATCCGCCCAGATATCCCCACGGCAAACGGCGACCGTCTTTTCGCTGCAGAGGCAGACACACCGCCGCGAGGAGAATATACGCCAGCCCATAGTAGAAGAAGGCGATATCAAGGGTTTCGAATGGTATTTTCGGTAAGGACACGCCGGGACTGATTCAGCTTAATGTGATTTGGAAGCCGGAAGATTCAATGGGCAATGGTGCACATTCTATGCCAGCAGACATGGCATCTTAAAGTGAGGTTCAGCATTGTTGATAGTACACTCCAGAAAATGAAAACTGTTCCACGCGGTTTAATATATAGTTGTATAATATGTGCTTACAAATTAGTTATAACAGGTACTTTTTGTGTTTTTCAGGAAGGGATTCATGACCTCATTCACTATAAAAAAGAGCATGGCTACGTTTTGCCGATGCGATCATTTCAGGGTAATTATGGAACCGTATAATCCCGAAGCATGCATGGCTGAATTTCATCCGCCACTAAGCTACTCGTTCCCCGCCGGTCCTTCCGCCCTTCGATCATTAAAACGGATTGTGATATATGAGATGTCCGGATTGCTCATAGGCAATCATAAATAAAACCCTGTCAGATGTCTAAATGAACACTTGTTCATTAATAGAATATAAGCTCCCAAACCCCCTTTGTAAAGTCCTCGCATTTTTGGGGCTATACGAAAAACGGGCTTTCTTGCGAAAGCCCGTCGAATACACAGATGCCAGAAATGCTAATACATTCCCAATTCGCCGATCGCTTCTTCCACCGCTTTCAGAACATTCAAACTCTTGACGGCGGCTTTCATATTGTTGTGGTCAGTAAAGAGGGGACGGTCTATATCGAGATGCTGCACGACTTTTCTCACGGCAGCGTGCGCGGCGCGCGTTCCCGCGCCCGGAGTGAATTCGCGGAAGTCCAAGGCCTGTGCGGCGGCGATGAATTCGATGCCGAGTACGCCGTATGCGTTGTCGAGAATCTGATTTGTTTTGAGCGCGGTGTTCCAGCCCATGCTCACGAAATCTTCCTGATCCGCCGCCGCGGGAATGGATTGCGTGGAAGCGGGAGTTGAGAGAATGCGCTGTTCCACAATCAGCATGTCCGCCGTATATTGGCTGAGCATGTGTCCGGAAAACATTCCCGCACCTTTCGTAAGAAAGGCGGGCAAGCCTACACTCAAGGCGGGGTGGAGCAAGCGATTGAGCCGCCGTTCGGAAAGTACGCTCACCATCGTGATGGCCGCTCCCACCATATCGAGCGGAAGGCTGATCGGCGATCCTTGGAAATTCGCGCCGGACAGCACAACGCCATCGTCCGGAACAAAGATCGGATTATCGGCAATGCCGTTCAATTCGGTTTCAAATTGTTCGCGCGCCCAGCGCACTTGATCGCGCGCCGCACCGATAACCTGCGGTGTGGAACGCATGCTGTAGGCGTCCTGCACTTTGACTTTCATCTTGCCCGTCGTCAGATCCGATCCGGCCATCATCTTGCGCAGGTTAGCCGCGCTGGTCACCGCGCCGCGAAATCCGCGCAGCTTATGCAGCCGCTCATCGTAGGGCTTCATATTGGCCAGCAGAGCTTCCAAGCTCATAGCCGCCGCAATTTCCGCCTGCTTCAGCCAGCGTTCCGTATCATAGAGTAGCATACCGCCGACTGATACGATAAAATTGCTGCCGTTAATTGCGGCCAATCCATCGCGCACTTCCAAACCGGGAGCTTTGATTCCCGCTTTTTCCTGTGCGCGAATCGTGGGCATTCTTTCACCTTGATAATAGGCTTCGCCTTCACCCATCAGTGAAAGCGCGATCTGCGACATGGGAGCCAAATCGCCGCACGCGCCTACGCTGCCTTTAAGGCACACAACCGGCGTTACGCCCTTGTTGAGCATTTCCACATAGGTTTGCGTGATTTCCGGACGGCAGGCCGAATGGCCGTTCGCATGCACGTTGATTCGCGAGAGCATCGCCGCGCGCACCCACTCCACGGGCATGGGATCGCCGATTCCCGCCGCGTGATTGTAGACCAGATATTTTTGGAATTCTTTGGTCTGTTCGTCGGTTAAGGCCACTTCCGAGAGTTCGCCGATTCCCGTATTTACACCGTACATCATTTCATGCGCGGCTACTTTTTTCTGCAAGAATTCGCGGCAGCGGCGGATGCGCTGCACGGCATCCGCATGCAGTTCAACCTTCTCTTCACCGCGCGCCACATTGACGACGTCTTCGATTTTAAGATTCTTCCCGCTAATGACCAGAGCCATGTATGTTTCTCCTTTGATCCGCGTGCCTCCTGAACGGTGCAGCACGGAATGATGATCGTGGAAATCAAAAAACAAGAACTTCAACCGCCGTGCGAATACGCGCGGCTATCTATGTGAAGATAGGAACATTCCGGCTAACTTTCAAGAGTTTTTCTGCTGAAATCCGCTCCGTAAACATTCCGGACATTCTTATAACAACTTGATTGTAATAGGGATGAATTGTCGGATACGAACTCACGAAAATAATACAGCAGACATGAATCCTTGACAAGGGAACAAACTCTTTCGTATATTGCATGACCTTGTAGGAATTGCTTACCGAGACGCTCAGTTGGAGGATGAATGAAACGGTGTACGCGATGCATTATGCCGGATTCGATTCCGGGAATTACCTTTGATGAAAACGGAGTGTGCAGTCACTGCCGAACGTATAAAACCTTCACTCCCTTCGGGGAGGAGGAATTTGTCAAGATATTGGACACGGTGCGAGGAAAGGGACAGCCGTACGAAGCCATCGTTCCGCTCAGCGGTGGACGCGACAGCACGTACGTGTTGTATTTGGCTAAAGCCGTTTACGGTCTGAATATTCTGGCGGTCAACGCGGATAATGAATTCCGCAACGAGCAGGCAGTCAAGAACATGAGGAATGCCTGCCGGACGCTGGGCGTGGAGCTGCATGAAGTTCGTTCCAAGCGGGATATCGGCCATAAATTCGTTGCCGCGAACGTGCGGGCGGGAATTCCTCTCGGCCTTCCCACGCTGGTCGGTTCCTTCTGCCGTCAATGCAGCTACGGCTATAAAAGCGTATCATACATCGAAGCGATCAATCGCAACGTTCCGCTTCTGTTGTGGGGAACGTCCACGGCGGAATCTACTGAACAGACCCGCGATCTGGCCTTAGAAGGCTCAAAGCGATCGCGGCTGCACAAACTGCTGGATCCCAATCTCTATAAGACGGAATTCTATGCGCTGTTGCAGAGGCTGGAATTCCACGTTCCGGGCAATTCGCTTTTATCGCGCGAAAAACCCAAATTAGTGGATCCGTCCGTCCGCGAAATCAGCGTCTTCGATTACATTCCGTGGGATCGCCGCCTGATTAAAGAAACGATTGCGACCAAGCTCGGCTGGGAAAAGCCCGCCGATCATGTCACGTCCTGGCGTGCCGACTGCAAGCTGCATGAAATCGTGAATTATCTCTGGGTAAAATTGGCGGGCTGCAGCATGGACTGCATGGGCTTTTGCAACATGGTCATCACCGGGCAGATGGAGCGCGAAGAAGCTCTGCATGAAGAAGAGCAGATCATTGCCACGTGCGGCAATCATATTGACGAACTCATGGTGATGGCCGGATTGACCAAAGATGAAGCGGCCATGATTAAAGCCATGACCAGCCCGCGCGGAATTGCCATCTGAGAAATGTCTTTGGACGTTGAGAGCGGAAGGACGGACGAAGAATGGATAAACACCTCGATCATTTTACTCTTCTTCGCGTGGCGATTGACGAGGCGAAGCTGGGCCTGTCCGAAGGCGGCGTTCCCGTGGGTGCGGCTTTATTTGATGCAGACGGAAACGTTTTAGGCCGCGGTCACAACCGCCGCGTGCAGGAAAACGATCCGTCCATTCACGGCGAAACCGATGCCTTCCGCAAGGCCGGGCGGCAGCAAACTTATCGCGATAAAATTCTCGCCACCACGCTTGCTCCCTGCTGGTATTGCAGCGGCCTCATCCGTCAATTTAAAATCGGAACGGTCATCGTCGGTGAATCCGTTACGTTTCAGGCCGATCTGAATTGGCTGCGCGAGAGCGGCGTGAATGTGATTGATCTGCATTCCGTAGAGTGCATCGCCATGATGAACGAATTCATCGCCGCCCATCCCGAAATCTGGAATGAAGACATCGGGGAAGACGAGTAAAGGATGAAGGATGAAGGATAAGGGATGAGACGGAGACGCCGTTGCCGCGCACGGCCGTGCGATCCGAAATAGAATCCGCGTAGGGGCACGACATGTCGTGCCCGTTTTTTCTAAAAAGTAAAGCGGGATGCCTTTTAGGCTCCCGCTTTCTTTGTCAATGAATTTGGATGTGCCTCTCTGTTTTGTGTAAAATGGTGCAAAAAGACTGCGGATGCCGTGAAGCAACCATGCGTAATATTTTGGAAAAGCAGAATCTGTAACTTCAATTGAATTTTATCAGGATATGCGAAATTCATTGACAATCCGGCTTCCCGCATGTAGTTTAGGGTAAGTTCGGGGCTCTAAAGCCCCGAACAGGATAGACAACAATCACCTCATACGTTTTATAGAGCAACTTCCGAGGAGGTTCGACAATGAACTCAGTTTTAAAAGTATGTGTAGGGCTCTTAGCCGTATTGGTTTTAGTGCCGGCGGTGTTCGCGCAGGTATCAAATGTCCCGGTAGTCGGGGAATATCATGGAGCAGCCGGATTATACGACACGTATTTTCGTGGAATCAGCGTCCGGGGCAGCTATGCTTATATAGTGGGGGGCGAAGACACTGACGAAGACACGTTCAGAGGGCTGTTTGTGTTGGACGTCAGCAATCCAACTTCAATAGACGAAACCGGTCGAGTTTCTACAGGAGTTCCCAGAGATGTGGTGGTGCAGGGCAACTACGCCTATGTGGTCACTGACTTTAACGGATTTCTTTCCATTAACATTAGCAATCCGGCTAATCCAGTCCAAGCGGATATCTTTAATGGAGAGGAATTTGGGCCGTATTCAGTTGAAGCATTAGACACCGTTGCCGTGACTCTTTCCTGGTTTTACAACACTCCCTACGTAGATACATGGAATATTCGGAATCCACAGGACTTAAAATTGTACTCTGAGCAATGGTTAGGATCATGGCCCTTTGATTTGTGCACATTCTCGGCTGCCGCTTATCACGGTATGGACTATATCGGTATTGCCGCCAACAGTTGCGACTTTTATACGATGTCCATAACTGGAGGGTGGATGGGATCTTGTGAAATTCCGGATGGGGACGCCTGGGGTGTCGCTTTTAAAGGAAATTACGCCTACGTTGCCAGCGGTTCATCCGGCGGATCGCGTATAATCAATACGAGTGATCCTTATGCTCCGGTAGATGTAACACGTGTCGGAGCTCTTCCAGCCGCCGAAAGGGCTCTTGTAAGCGGAAATTTTCTTTTTCTGTCGGGCGCGCCGGGCAATCGCGTGCTGATTTTCGACATCTCAACTCCGACAGCACCTGTTCCGGTCGGCCGTACGAATTCGATTGTCGTGGAAAACATGGACGTATCGGGCAACTTTCTCTACGTTATCGAGCAGTGGGGGTCACTTTACGTCTACGATTGCACTGCTATAATAAGTTGCTCCGGTACTTCCCGAGGATCGGTACAGTTAATTAAATCCGGCCCGCCGAATTGGGGTTATCGTTTGGTTGAGAGTCAAGGCTGCATTGATCAGCTTACCTTTACGAATTTCTGTCCCGGCACGACCGGATATGTCACGGGAGCGGCGGCGGCTAATTGGTCAGTGCTTGCGAACGGTGATGGCAACAACGGCGATTCGATTATTTTCGTCGCTAATTTCCCGCTTACAAGCGGATCAACCGACACTTTCTGGCTTTCGAATTCGAACTGCGGAATAGCGCAAATTAATTGGTCAGTGGGCGACACAAGCGGCATCATTGACGGTCCGCTGCCCGTGGAATTGGCTTCGTTTGATGCCGTGTCTTCATCAGGTGGAATCCGCCTGTCCTTCTCTACCGCATCGGAGTTAAACAACGATCATTTCGAGATTATGCGCAGCACGTTTGAGTTTGGAGAATACACGCGCATCACATCACTGCCGTCGCAGGGGAATTCGGCTACGGAGCACCGTTACGCATATTTAGATCGCGACGTGGCCGATGGACAGACCTACTGGTACTTCCTGGCCGACGTGGATCAAAACGGCAACCGCACTGAGCATCGCGACCTGCTTCGTTCCGCTTTAGCGCGTGGCGCGTCGGTTCTGCCGAAGGAATATTATCTGTCCGCGTATCCGAATCCATTCAATCCGAGCACGACGATTTCGTTCTCGATTATAGAATCCGGGAATGTGCGGCTGGATGTGTACGATGTGTCCGGACGGTGGATTCGTACGCTTACCAATGAGAACCGCGAAGCGGGCAGTTATTCCGTGACCTTCAATGCGAACGACTTGCCGAGCGGAATCTACTTCGTGCGCATGAACGCCTACGCGTTCCGCACTACACATAAAATCGTGCTGATGAAGTAAAGATTCCGGCCGGGTCGGGAGCCCCGGCTCGGCGAGAAAAACACCCCCCTTTCTTCCCCCCGTAAACGGGGGGAAATAAAAAATAAAAGCGGGATGCCTGTGGGCATCCCGCTTTCTCTCCCCGGTGCTCTCCGCGTCTATGCCGAGATATCGAGACTCGGCTCGGTGATTTCTTGGTCTTGTATGGCGTAGGCAGCGATGGCCGCCTGTAAAGGCGATTGCAGCTTGGACGATACTTGCGTCTGTCCACTCTCACTGCTTTCCTTCATCGCTTCGGCGCGCGCTTTTGCTGCTATCGCCCGCGCTTCCGCTGCTGATGCGCGGTCTTGCGCGGAAGGATTGGCCGGAGCCATAGCCGCGCGCGCGGCTTGTTCCGCATTGCGAATTTGCTCTTCGGGTGTGCCGCCGCTTTTCACGGCGATTTGCACTTCTCCGCCCACCGCATACGATTTTCCGTCCGGCCCTTTTTCGTATTCGTAGTGCGCCCCGCCCACAGCCATGCCGCCTGCCGCCGCTAAATGCGCCTGCTCATGCGCGCGGACTTCGCGGTCCCGTGCTTGCAGCTTGGCCACTTCCCGCTTTTCTTCTTCGGTTAGCCCGCCCTGTTCGCTTTCTTTCCCGCCGGTCTCCGCTCGCTCTTTCTGCGGCTCGCGTCCGGTTTTCTCATCCTGCGGCGATTCCTGAACCTGCCCGAAAAATCCATCCGCTGTGCGATTCGAGCGTTCCAGACCCGCCGCGGAAATTTCAGCGCGATCCCGCTTTTCGGATGTGCGTTCACTTGCTTCCTGCGGAGGCAGAGGCCGCCTTTCAGGAGGCGGAGTAATCGCTCCAATCGGAGAAATTCCTGCCGTGATGGTTGCCCAATCACTCATAACACTAAGCCTTATATTGCTTTAGTGATTGTGATGCCCCGCCATGCTTTCGGGGCTTATCGGTATTATCGGCAGATGGGTGAAGGAACTTTAATTCTGCAATTTTGAGTAGGGGCGGGTCCCTGTACCCGCCCGAAGTCATTTGCGGAGGCTCTTCAACAACTTGTGACTCCGCGGTGTCACTTCATCCGGCAGTTCGGTTATTCCCGGATGTCCTTCAAACCGCGGATCATTCATCAACATACGAAAGGCTTCAAGGCCGATTTCCCCTTTTCCGATTTCCGCATGGCGGTCGCGGCGGCTGCCCAACGGATAACGGCAGTCATTCAGATGAAACGCATGCAGAAATTTTATGCCAATGATTTCTTCAAATCGTTTCCATGTAGCTGCATAAGCTTCGGGAGTGCGCAAATCGTATCCCGCCGCAAAGGCATGACATGTATCCAAACATACGCCCATCCGTTCGGGCTGATTCACTTTTTCGAGAAGATGCGACAGATGCTCGAATCGCGAACCGATGTCATTGCCCTGTCCGGCGGTGGTTTCCAATAGAATACCAACACCGAGTCCTGCCGTCCGTTCCAACACTTCTTTCAGTGAACGCACGCAATTTGTCAGACCGATTTCCTCACCCGCGCCCTTGTGCGAGCCCGGATGCATGTTCACCCACGGAATTCCTAACAGGGCCGCGCGTTCCAATTCATCCGCAAACGCATCCACCGATTTCCGCCGCAAAGCTTCATCCGGACTTGACAAATTAATCAGATAGCTGTCATGCACGAAGCATGGCGGCCAGCCGCTTTCTTCCCAAGTGACCAGCCACTTATAAACCTCGTCCGGCTCCAGAGGCTTGGCCGACCACTGCAATTGACTTTTGGTGAAAATCTGAATGCACTCACAATCGAATTCTTCAGCCCGGCGAAAGGCTTCCACCAGTCCGCCGGCCACCGAAACGTGCGCACCGATCAGCATATCATCTCCTGCGGCATATGTGCAATATACGAATTTCCGGCGCCTGATGTTCCATAAAACAATAAGGGCGGCCGATAAGGCCGCCCTTGCTTCCCGCGCCGGGGGTTGTTTATTTCATGAGCAGCATTTTCTTCACAGCCGAGTAGCTTCCGGATTCCAGGCGATAGAGGTAAACGCCGGAAGGCAGATTGGCCGCATCGAAGGTCACCGTATGGCTTCCCGCATTCAGTTGACCGTTTACGAGCGTCGCAACGAGCTGGCCCATCGGATTGTAGACAGTTAAAATCGTCGTTCCGCTCTCCAAAAGATTGAACGAGATGCTCGTGGTCGGATTGAACGGATTGGGATAGTTCTGCATCAGCGTATATTCGGTGACGGTTGCCGACGTGCTGACGGGAGTGGCCGACGCCGTGGCCAGCATGTTGCGGATTCCGCCGAGATCCACTGAATAGAGTGAATAATTGTAAACGGCGGACGGTTCGACATTCTCATCCACCCATTGATAGGCATGTCCACTGGGTGAATTGCCTAAGCCGTTTACGCGCGCCACCAGACTTCCGTTGCGGATGATTTCGAACCGGTCGTTATTCTGTTCAGCCAGAGTATTCCAGCGCAATGTGACGGATCCATCTCCGGCAATGGCGCTGAAGGATCCCAATTCCACGGCAAGCTGCAGGTCGTCCACGATATAATCCTCAACTTCGCCCAGATAATCCACATCGAATGTACCGCAAGTCATATTTCCGCACGAATTCGGGCTGATCAAACCGAAGCCCAGCGCACCGACGCGACGGCTGGTTAGGCGGAAGCGAAAGATGCCGTCATAGTGTGTCGTATCTTCTCTTCCCGGATCGAGAACTTCAAAAAGCTGCGGCTCCGCGCTTGGCACGACGATCTCGTCCTGAATGATCCATTCCGGAGCGACGCCGCGGCACAGGGTGTCGCAGAAATCGCCGTCCAGATTGCCGTCTTTCCATGCGTTCAGATACAAATGATTGCCGCTGTCGGCATAGGCTTGATAGTGTTCACCAGCTGTAATTTTTACGGTCAACTGCTGGATGCGGCAAGGAGTCCACGTGACGGTAATAAAATCCACACCGTCGTCCGCCGGATCCTGATTATTCGTATAGGGAGATGTCTCAGCGGTCACAGCGTCCCCGAGCCAGGCAATTCCGGAAATTTTATGAGCGGGATTGTTGACCAGTGTCGGGTAATTGCACGTGGCCAAGTCACCCATATCAAACTCGGGTTCCGGCGGTTCGGGCGGCGTACAGGGCACGCACCGAACGTAGGCGAAATACTCTCTAAAGGAAACGCTGCTGGCTTTGGGGCAAGCATACAGCCAATAGACGCCGGGTTCGAGACAGGCCGATACAACGGCCGTATCGCATTCCCGAGCCGTATCAGGACCGGCGTACGTGATGCGATCCGAGCAGCCGTTCGTACCGGGACCCATAATCATGATAATAACATCAAACTCCGCCACCACTTTCCAGATTACGCTGTCGCGTTCGGTCAGGGTGATCCGATACCAATCCTGATCCCTATAGCCGCTCCCCGCTTTGCTTTTTCCGTTTATGGCAACCCCGCACTGAATGTCTTTAAAAACGGGTGGATTTACGGAACAGCCGCCGTTGTTGTTCTGGGAAGAAGATTCGCCTTCATTAATTGCCCAGGAATACGTTGGGATCGAACACGCGCAGCGGTCGTCGCCTTCGCCAGCATCCGGATCTGCATACAGAAAGCCCGCCGATAATGCCAGCAGAAAGAAAATCACTAAACATTTCTTCATCGTACTCTCCTTAATGTATCATTCGCAGCGAATCGAATTTTTCCGGGTACCGGTGGTTCATCTGAACCAATCCGCCAAACATATTTGCTCTTCATTTTGCTTTCAAATTATACGCAAATATTTTTACGCGTTTTACCTTTTAAAATTCATATTCAATATACCTACCATAATTACGGGCGAGCAAGCAAATAATTCGCGCTTATTATTTGGTCAACGGTTCATTTATTCTTTCTATGTTCATTTCTTTGAAGATCGTAAATATCACTCATGCAAAATGCAATGCGTCGGGAAGATGCTGCCTCTCTTCATCTTTCATGCTGTGATCGGTCTTCGTGTTCGACGCAGCGTCTGGACGTCGTTTTACGTCGCGCTACAACAAGTTCAACACAGCTTTATTTCCGATTTCATACAAAGAGGGGCGGCTCCCGAACTGAACCGCCCCTCTTTGTCAAAAGACCTTCCGAACACCGCGCTCATGCGGCGTTTTCGTTTACTTAATCAGCAGCATCTTCTTGGCGGCCGTGAAACCGGTCGCCTCGATGCGGTAGATATACATACCTGCCGGAAGATTCGTGGCGTCGAACGTGACGGACTGGTGTCCCTTCTCCATGACACTGTTAAGCACCGTTGCCACTTCCTGGCCGATCGGGTTGAATATCTTCAGCGTCACGAAACCGCTCTCTACGAGATCAAACGCAATGTGAGTGGTTGGGTTGAACGGATTCGGATAATTCTGGTACAGCGCGTACTCCGTAACCGTGGCAACGGTCGTGGTCGGCGTGGCCGACGTCGTGGCCAACACGCGGCTTTCGCCCTGAATGTCAACCGCACTCAACGTATACGAGTAGCTCACGCCGGTCTCGACGTTCTCATCCACCCATTCATAACTGTGGCCGGACGGATTATCACCCTGACTGTTCACTTCCGCTACGACCGAACCGTTGCGCGCAATCACGAAACGGTCGTTGCCCGATTCGGACAGCGTGTTCCAGCGCAGCGTGATGCGGCTTTCGCTCGCAATCGCGTCGAACGAACCCATCTCTACGGCCAACTGGAATTCGGGAATATTATAGTCTTCGACTTCGCCAAGGAAGTCGTGCGCAAACGATCCGCAAGTCATATCCGGGCAAGCCTGACGATCAATCAAGCCGAATCCGAACGGGCCGACAATGCGGCTGGTCAGACGGAAGCGGAAGATTCCCGCGTAGTGAGTGATGTCTTCGCGACCCGGATCTAAGATGTCTATCGTGTACGTGGAATCGGCAGTGACTTCCTTGTCGCGGATAATCCATTCCGGAACGCGTTGCTCGCACAGATAGTCGCAGAAATCGCCGTCCAGATTACCGTCCTTCCACGCGTTCAGATACAGCTTGCCGCCGGTGTCGGCGTAGGCATGGTAGAATTGGCCGCCCGTAACCGTGACTTTCACGATTTCCGGATAGCAAGGCGTCCACGGTGCCTCGATGAATTCCACGCCGTCATCCAGATCCATGTTCACCGGATGCGGAATCGCTTCCGACGTAACAGTCTCACCGAGCCAGGCAATGCCGGACAGACCGTGCGACGGATTGCCGATCAGCGTCGGATATTTGCAGGGATCCAAATCGCCCATGTCCACGTCCGTATAGGGCGGTTCGCCGCAATCGAAGACAATGACCGGGAACGTGACTTCGAGGTAATTCTCAGACACGGCGCCGTGCGGAATGTCCTTAGCGAACACGTGCACTTTCCAAATGTCGCCGATATCGCTGTCCGAAGCCGGAACGCAATTGCCGGTGTGATTGACAGGATGAGCCGGATTATATTCATCCGGCTGGAAACCGCCGCCGGTGCCGATATTGGATACAAACCACTCATAGAGATATTCTACTTCATCGCCGTTCGGATCCGGAGGCACCGGTCCCGTAATGGTCACACACATCTGCGTATTGTCGTCCACGCACGGCATGCCGAAACCGGTCGGTGTATACGGCGGATCATTTTCTTCCTGCTGAATCGTATAGTTGACAATCAACTGCGACCACATCAGAGTTGTACACCAGCATTGGCCGGCTTCCGGGCGCGGGCCGAAGACGTTGATGTCAATGAACATGTTCACAAAACCATCAAACAGGAGGGACGGAGACAAAGTAAATACAGTTACCCAGTCAATGCCGTTGTCGCCTGCCAGATAGGTCGGAAGCTGCATCGCGTCGTCGGCATAGATGTTATCCAATTCGCAGTATTCCGGATGGCCGGGATTGTCGAGGTTGCACGAATATTCATCTACGTCATACGCGCAGATTAGAACCTGCACGGATTGAATGTTCAAGCCCGGTGTATTCCAATCCGGCCAATAATGCCGCCAGTCGTAGTCCTGATCATGCGCACTGTAATACCCAAATCCTTTTTCGTCATCGGGGCCGCAATCGCTCGGATCATACCACGGACCTTGATAAAGGCTCGTATCCGTAGTGGATTCGCTGGTGGTCTGACGGTAAGTAAAGCTGCCGTCACCATTTTGGAACAATCCATCCGGCAGACGGTCGCAGCCTTTGACGTCAACGCGCAGAAAGTATTGCCCATTGGCATTATTGTAGCCGTCAACCACGATATAATAGGTATTGCCTGTTGTGAGTTCTACATCACTCAGCAGCGACAGATCCTCGCGATACTGAGGACAGCCATCATCGTTTCTGGCTATGCGGTCGGAGGTGCTGTTCCGATACACGATCAACCGGGTGTCGTAGTAAGACCCGCACAGCGAAATCTGAATGTGTTCATCCTTGCTGGGCGTATACTTGTAGACAACGTCGGGACCCGTATATGACCAACCGCCGTTATAGTCGTTTGCGTAGCCGGTGGTTGTCCCGCCGTCCGTGAACGGAAGACTCGGAATCACGAACGCGCTGGCAAAAACGTCGCCGCCCTGATCCAGATTGGCGCGATGATTCGCGCGTTCCTGCACCATGTCCATACCGTGCAACAATCCATAGAATTCGTCCCAAATCGCTTGGTCGAATTGGTCATTGGCTTTCATTTCGATCATAAGATCGCTGAGTTCCTGAAGCCGCTTGGCATTCGGACTGTCGAAACGATCAATAGCGTCGTTTCCCCCGTCATTCTTCTGTGCTTCGTAACCCAAAGCGATGCTCGCCATCAGCATCGCCAACATCAGAATCATAAACCTCTTCATGCGTCATCCTCCTGAAGATTTATTTTGTACTCCGTCGTTCGTCCGAAATGTTCGCAACAGATCCCCGGCCTCACGGCTGTTTGTTGCGCGTCCACAACTTAATGAGAGTCTCGTAGGAGAGCAACCGAGTCCATGTATTCCCGGAAAAAAGCGTGATATCTTCTTCATTTTCTGCTGCGTACTACCTATCGGGAATATACTCGCTATACTTCTATCGTCCAGCAGCGTTTATTCAGCCCCGAGAATATGTTCCAAGTATAGATTCTGTTTGGTTATCCGCCCGTTTGATGGGATGTGCGCGATAATTTCTCAATGCACCTCGGGGGTCAGTTCTGTCGCAATTTGCCGTTCACTTTTCTCAAACAATGAAGGCATGTCTTTTCCCGGCCACATGCTTCGCTATGAGTCGTGCTAAATATAGTAAGTGTATTTTCCGGAGGGCAAGAGATTTCCTCTCTTTTCGATTCCGCGAGGAGGTTCCGTTATGCTCTCCATGTCCTGTCTTTGAAACAGGGTAAAAGGCGGTCTTGCATTCTGCAATTCGATTTCAGAGGCAATGCCTCTCGATGCCATGAGTGTTTCGGACGCTTCTGTTTTCGCTATGAAAACTCGATATCATTACAACGCGCGTTATAATTTCTTCGCGTGGTTTGTGCACTTTAAGTTTGGATAAATAAAAAGGGCTGTCTTGCGACAGCCCGAAAACTTCATGCGAAGCGGGTATGATCTCAATTCGCGCAGCGAACGAATTCGGATTTCAAAAACGTTCTTGTCGTATGGATGGAATAATCAGTAATGACGCATTACAGCCGCATTCGAATGCGGATCGCTTTAAAAATTCCGATTCCGTGCCGGGGGTATAGTGATCTTATGTTTCTATCGGGCAAAGCGACAAATTTTGATCTTTCGTCTTGCCTTGCGAGTATGGGCAAATCTTCGCATATTGATTCAATCTTCTTCGACCCCATAACATCTTGTTATTTCATATCATGAAGCTTGATTTTTGCAAATACCACGGCCTCGGCAACGATTTTCTGCTGATGGACGACCCGGACGGCGGCCTCCTGCCTCTGCTGTCTGCCGCAAAAATACGCTTGCTCTGCGATCGTCATATAGGGATCGGCGCGGACGGAATCCTCGTACGGCAGAGGAGTGAGAAGGCCGACCATTGCATGATCCTTTTCAATGCCGACGGTTCCCGCGCGGAGATTTCCGGCAACGGCTTGCGCTGTTTTGTGCTTCTCTTGCGGGATAAGGGCTATGATGTCTCGCGCGAATTGACCATCGAGACCGGCGGCGGCATTCAGCGCGCAGCACTTATGCAGGATGGTACGGTGGAAACCACTATGCCCCTGCCTCAGTTTCGCGAAGGCGGAACGCCTACGCCGCTAAAACTCGAAGCGCGCGGAAAAACGTTTCATGTGCTGCCTATTTCCGTGGGTAATCCACATGGAGTGATTTTCGGCTTCGAACGCGACATTACGTTTGCCGAGACCTACGGCCCGCCTTTGGAAAAACATCAGGCCTTTCCTGAAGGCGCGAACATTGAATTTGTGCACGTGCTTTCGGATCGCGCGTGCAAGTTAGTCGTTTGGGAGCGGGGGGCGGGAATCACGCAGGCTTGCGGCAGCGGTTCCACGGCTACGGCGGCGGCGGGAGCGGCGCTTGGCCATTTCGTTTTCGATGCGCCTATCGCCGTTCACCAGCCCGGCGGCACGCTGGAAATCACCGTGGCCAAAGATTTCCGCGAAATCCGCCAGCGCGGCCCGGCCACCTTTGTGTTTGAAGGACATATTGTACTGTAGGGACATGGCCTGCCATGTCCGTTACCCGAAATACGCGTAGTAGCGCCGCACGGCCGTGCGCGGCTACGCAGAGGCGGAGACACAGCAAGCTGTGTCACTACGTGATTCAATATTCTCGTTTCTAATTTCTCATTTCTAATTTTTCTGAATGACCAACTCTACTCTTCCTTACGCTTCCCGTCTTTCCGCGTTGCCGCCGTATCTGTTTGCGGATTTGGAGAAGAAGACCGCCGAAAAAATTGCGGCGGGGCGGGATGTGATCAATCTTGGCATCGGAGATCCCGATCTGCCGCCGCCGGGATATTTCACGCGCTCTCTGCAAATGCACGTGGCCGATCCCGATGCGCATTTTTATCCCACTTCGCGCGGTGATCCGGATGTGCGCAAGGCCATCGCGAGGTTTTTCAAAGGCCGCTTCGGAGTGGATCTCGATCCTGAATCGCAAATCTGCGTCGTGCTCGGCGGCAAGGAAGGATTGTCCTCGCTTGGCCGCGCGTATGTGAATCCCGGCGACATCGTGGCTGTGCCTTCACCCGCTTATCCGGTCTATGCGCAGGGCATCACCGCGCTCTGCGATGCGCAAACACAGGTCATGCCGCTGAAATCCGAAAACGGTTTTCTGCCGGATTTAAATCTTGCCGAAGGCGTGCGTGCCCTGTTCGTGAACTATCCCAACAATCCGACGGGTGCTGTGGCCACGGAATTTTTCTGGGAACAGCTTGCGGACTTTGCCGACACGCATCCCGAAACTTTAGTTTGCCACGATCATGCCTACAGCGAAATGACTTTCGGCGATTACATCGCGCCATCGCTTCTGCAATACACAAAAAACTGCGTCGAGATGCATTCGCTCTCGAAAGTTTTCAATGCCACCGGTTTTCGCATCGGTTTTGCCGCAGGTCGCGCCGACATCATCAGCGGCATGGTGCGCGTGAAAACACAAATTGACAGCGGCGCGCCGCTCTTCATTCAGCGCGCGATGGCGGATGGATTGTTGTCCTATCGCGGAACCGAGCCGCCGCCCGAAGTCGAGAAGATTCGCCGTGTCTACGGTGAACGCCGCGTATATGCCGAAAAAGCTCTCGCGCTTTTAGGCCTCGATGTCACGCACAGTGAAGCCACCTTCTATGTTTGGGTGCGTGTTGGCGATGACGAGATGCCTTTTGTGGAACGCGCGTTGGATCACGACGTGGTGGTTACTCCGGGCCGCGGCTTCGGCGCGGAAGGAATCGGCTATATCCGCCTCGCACTCACTCAACCCCTTCCCCGCATCGAGGAGGCTTTGCACCGCCTTGTTTGAAGATCGCTTCACCCGCCTCACCCGCGTGCGCCCGCTCATTTTAGGTCATCGCGGCAGTCCGCTCTTAGCTCCTGAAAATTCTTTGGAATCCTTCCGCATTGCATTGGAGCAGGGCGCAGACGGCATTGAACTGGACGTACAGTGCACCGCCGACGGCGTATTAGTCGCGCATCATGATGAGGTCTTGCCTTCGGGCGAAGTTCTAAATACGCTGCCATATATGGAACTTCAGCCCGCCGCCCGCCGCGCCGGATTTGAAATGCCGAATCTTGCCGATGTGTTTCAATTAGTGGCGGGAAGAGGATTGCTCAACATCGAACTCAAGACGGCGGGTTTCGAGCAAAGTTTGATTGAACTCGCGCGCCGTTTGTTGCCTGCCGAAAGCTATGCATTCTCCAGTTTCGAGATGCAGGCCGTGGCCGAGTGCCGCCGTCTTGCTCCCGATGTGCCCGCCTTTCTGATTGTATTCGGCAAGCGCGATGCGGAACGCGATTTGAAAATTCTGCAAGGGATCGGGGCATCGGGCATTGCCTTCGAGAGTACGTATGCTCCCGATGAACTCGTGAGCATATTCCGCTACCATCGCTATCCTGTGTTTGCGTGGACGGTGAACGAAAGCGCGGAAGCCGTCCGCCTCGACCGCGCGGGCGTCACCGGCCTCATCACCGACGAACCCGCGAAGCTCATAAAACTGTTTACGGTGTAGTCTCCTCCTGCTTGCGGGGGGATGCAGGGCCTATCTCGAAATAATACGATTCCAGATGAGGTTGGCGGCGGCGAGGCAGAAGAGACCGTAATATGCGCGCGCCGTTTTTTCAAAACGTGTGAGTAATTTCCGGTAGCGGTTCATC